>Ga0209348_1000040_pt1 | contig 102107 bp, 105 predicted proteins | sample ETNvirenome_2_30_FD_184065 | JGI IMG/M metagenome (GOLD analysis project Ga0209348, IMG submission 184065) | Marine viral communities from the Pacific Ocean - ETNP_2_30 (SPAdes) (version 2) | ecosystem: Environmental > Aquatic > Marine > Oceanic | place: Pacific Ocean | collected 2013-06-22 | reverse complement strand
CGACGCCATCGACTTGCCCACCCCAATGACGCTTCACTACTTAAAGAAACATCAATGACGAAGGACAACCAACAGGAGGAATGAACATGAGCAACACGATTACACGAGACGAAATGAGAACGATGCTGGACCACTTCATGGAGGTCCATGTGGATGGAAGAAAGGATGACATCGGACCCAACGCTGGGGACGCCTCCTTCTTCCGTCGCCTACACGAGAGCCTTGACGAGACTGAGTATGCCGAGGCCGCCCGCAGGCTCAGGACTTACCGCAACACTCAGTTGCCTTGGCTCCTGAGCACCATCGGCATGGACAAGACCGACGGCACTGCCTTCCTCGATGACCTCGCCAAGCAGGGCGAGGAAGCCGCTGACTACATGGCCGGGGTCAACGAACTCACCACCTTGGTTCGCCGTGCCGCTCGGCGTGCGGCCAAGAACGATGAGCGTCAGAACCTCACCCCGTTTCAGCAACTCGCTGAGGAACTCTTCGGCCACACTGCTCACGACAGACTCGAGGCCGTGCCTGATGTCGCTGAACTCTACGCTTCCCTTGTGTCCGAGTTCAAGGAGCAGTTGGCAATCTCAGCCGCAGCCACCCGCCGTGCCAAGACCATCAAGTGCGAGGTCTACGACGACACTTGGTATGGTCGCAACGACATTCACAAGCGCTACCCCAAGACCAGCAAGCGCATCGCCATGAGGTTCCCCTACGACAAGGAACTCATCGCCGCAGTCAAGGCCGCCCTCGTTGGTCAGGGCCGTTGCATTTGGAAGCCGTCCATGCGTTCGTGGTCCCTCAAGATGGAGGCCGCTCTCATTGACCGTGCCTGCGAAGTCTTCGAGGCCAACGGCTACTACGCTGACGAACTCCGACCGCTCAAGGCTCAGTGCCTGCCGGTGGACAAGTCCCGAGACACCACTGTTCAGGCGAGCATCGAGGGCGACTCCCTCGTTCTCAAGTGGCCGTGGATTCAGGACGATGACCTGCGTGCTCGGGTGATGTCGATTGTCAAGGGCATCATGGGCCGCAAGTGGAATGGTCAGCGCAAGGTGTGGACTGTCCCGGTTGCTCAGGCCGCCTTCCTCAAGGGCAGGCTCGACGGTGTCTACGATGCACTGGCCGAAGCCATCGCCGCCGTGCCTGAACTTGGCAACATCATGGGCAACACCGCCGAGCGTATTGCCATCAGCAGTGCCGCCGAACTCACGGACGAGTCAGCAGTTGCTGACATGCGTGAGAGGTTGGCCGAGGTGTTCCCCGAGGGGCGTGAACTCTACCCGTTCCAATATGTCGGTGTCCGCTTCGCTGAACTTGCCAACGGCAAGGCTCTCATCGGCGACGACATGGGTGTCGGCAAGACCATCCAAGCCTTGGCCTACGCCGCTCTCCACCCTGAGCACCACCCCGTGCTCGTTGTCTGTCCTGCGAATGTCAAGTTCAATTGGCTCAAGGAGTCCAAGGCATGGCTGACCACCTACGACACTGAGGTCATCCGCAAGGGCAGTGACCCTGTGCCTGATGCTGATGTCGTGGTCATCAACTATGACCTGATGAACAAGCAGGCTCCGGCCCTGCTCGCCGCCAACTTCGGCACGGTCATCTTCGACGAGTCCCACTACCTCAAGAACTACAAGGCCAAGCGCACACAAGCGAGCCTCGAGGTTGCCAAGAATGCCAAGAGCGTGCTGGCCCTGTCCGGCACTGCCATCACCAACCGACCGAGCGAGTTCTTCACCACCCTCAACCTCCTGCGCCCTGCGGAGTTCCCGTCCTTCTTCACCTTCGGCAAGCGCTACTGTGATGCCTACAACAACGGCTGGGGCTGGGACTTCAGTGGCTCATCCAACGAGGCTGAGTTGCACGAGCGCACTCGGACCGTGGCTATCCGCCGACTGAAGAAGGAGGTCATGGCTGACCTGCCTGACAAGATTCGACAGATTGTGGATGTCCACCCTGCGCCCAAGGAGATGAAGGGCTACCGGGACATGGCGAACATGTGGGCCTCTCAGTATGAGGCCTACAAGCGCAGTGGCAACCTGCCCGCTGGCTTTGTCCTGAACATGCTCACTGAACTGCGTCACCACGCTGGCCGCATGAAGGCTGGGGCCACTGCTCGCTGGGCCATGGACTACCATCAGACCACCGACAAGCCACTCATCATCTTCACCCACCACCGAGATGTGCAGGAGATGGTGTCCGACTCCATCAACGAGGCATACAGCAAGTTGACCAAGGACGACCGTGCCTCCTTCGGCCCACTCACCATGGACTACATCAACGGTGATGTCGGTGCGGAGAAGCGTCAGGCGGCAGTCGAGCGCTTCCAATCCGGTGGCACCAAGTTCCTCATCTGTTCCACGGTTGCGGCCAAGGAAGGACTGACCTTGACCGAGGCCGACACCGTCGTCTTCGTTGAGCGTGAGTGGGTGCCCGGCTGGGAGGAGCAAGCCGAGGACCGTGTGAACCGTATCGGCCAAGACGCCGAGACTGTCCACGCCATCTACCTGTCCGTGGCTGGCACCATTGACGAGAAGTTCAACGCCGTGGTTGAGGAGAAGCGTGCCACCGTGTCCGCCATCCTCGACGGCGGAGAGATGGGCAAGCGTGATGGTATCGCCAAGGCTTTGCTCAAGGCCATGGTTGACGCTGGCGACCTGCCCGCTGACATGCTCAAGGACATGGGAGTGAGCGCTTGATTCACGAGTTCGGTGCTTGCCCTGAGTGCGACATGCCCTGCTCCTTCACTTTCAAGGATGACACTTGGGTGTGCAACTGCACCTTCTGCGAGGAGGTGAGGGAATGAGTGATTACATTTTCACAGAGGGACACGAAGGACACTGCGACCCAATGTGGAGTTGCTGTGATGAGTGTTTGAAACTGAACGGCTTTGACATTGACGATAGTGCTCCGCCAGTCACGCTGGCTGATGTCATAGAAGCGAACCGCTTGAAGCCTGAGTGCGACGAATGCGGATTCCCTGTGGACCCCGACAACGAAGTCCACCCTGCAGGTGCCGAGTGCATCTGTGATTTGAAGGAGGTGAATGAATGATTGACACAGACAAATACGAAGGGCACACACCGGGGCCATGGAGTATATCTCACTGCGGTCATGGTTTCATTGATGCACAGAACTGGATTGGTAGCGAAGACACAGGTGATGGATGGGTTCAGAGTGTCGCTAAGGTGAGCCAAGAAGACGGTGAGCAAAACTTAGTCCACTCCAATGTAGATGCTTGGAAAGCGAATGCGCAACTGATAGCAGACGCACCACTTTTCCTTCAAGAAATCGAGCGGTTGCATGTAGAGGTCAGGGCACTCAGGAAGGCTCAAGGCTACGACATGAAGTTCCCCGTTGAGGTGCTTGCCATTGATGAGTTGATGAGTGAGAACAGACAACTGCGAAGGAAGAACAGACAACTGCGAGCCATGCTCAAGACTTCAAATACTGTGGATGGAGATGACTGACATGACACTGAACACCGACGAGATGTATGCCGAATGGGAGAAGCAAGCCGAGGGACTCTGTCCCAAGTGTGGCATTGGAGACACTGCCATGGCGCAGGAGGTCAGCCACTGCTGGCACCGCTGGGACCCACGGCCTGAGGCTGCGACCACTGACGGAGAGGAGATGCTTCTCATCAGCACCAAGTGCAGCGACTGCGATTGGACCGGCTACATGATGTATCAACTCGGACCCTTTGCCGGGTGCATCACCGACAAGCAAATCGAAGTCATGGAGGAAGCCATGATGGCGAAGGAGGAATCACGCCACAAAGCGATTCGCAACGGGGAGATTTGCTGGCTCCATGAGAAGCCTGACTGCGACGACCCCAAGTGCCAGCCCGTGGTGCCTGAGCCTCAGCCTGTGAACAAGGGCGAGGCGCTCAGCATCGTGAACCGTGCACTCACCTCCATCGTTGACGAGGAGGAATGAACATGTCATACATACAAAGCGTAGGACAACCAAGACAAAAACGACAACTGAGGACTTCACTACTTAAAGCAACATCAAATTGTTGAAGCACCAAGGAGGAACCAAACATGGCAAGCAACAGAGGACACTTACTGACATACGAGGAATGCGAACGACTGATGGACACGGCTCGGTTCCGAGACAAGGGCAAGCCGTTGGCGAACAACACCCGGTTGTTTGACCGGGGCGGACGCTTCGCCCTTCGACTTCACAACACGGACATCATGTTTGTCTACCCTGACGGTTGGACGCTCAGCGCTGGGCACTGGCAGACCGTCACGACCAAACAACGGCTCAACGACTGGGGGCCTATCCGTATCTACCAACGGGACTTCGCTTGGTATGTCAACCAAGGCGAGGAGCGCTACTTCATCGACGGCCTGTTCGTAGACAAGAAACTGAGAGTGTGGGACTGCCGTGCTCGCTACCTCTACCACCTTGAGCATCAGGGTCAGGCCGAGGACACCTCGGAGGTGGTTGAATGAGCGACGAGGTATTCATGAAATGGGTCAAGGGAGACTCAGGCTCAGAGCAAATCTCACCAAGCAAAGTGCGAGTGTGGGTGACACCCCATCCGTCCATCATCCAACACTACATCAATGTCAAGCCATCGGACAAGGTGGACTCCTTCGTGGAAGAGGCAGTGCGATTCTACTCGCTCATGCTTTGCATCAACGGCATGACCAAGAACATCGCTATGAAACTGGCGAGGCCTCAGGACTACGCCCTGCACATTGACGAAGACTCAGACCCGGACCACTACTTGTTGAGTGTCGTGGAGGTGAGCGAATGAGTGACACCTTCACCACGAACATCGACATGCCTGACGACCTCGGTGAGGACATGGTCATCACCAACCACGAAGGCATGGGGAGCACGCTCAAGATTGACTTCAAGGGCTGGCACTATCAGTATCACATGGACAGCAAAGCGCTCAAGATTCCTTCTAACCGTGGACCCTCGTGGGTCAACAACCTTGACTGGGAGCAAGCGCTTCAGATGGTTCGTGTGTTGACTGTTGTCATCGGAGGTGAGAACTGATGACTCACATGATTGTTGTTCACAAGGCGTTCGAGGACGAGAGTCGAGGCCGCCTACCTTACGACGCCGCTCGCATTGTCTACGACTCCGACAGGACCGTGCAATACAACTTGGAGTTCGCCTTCTGTTGGACGCAGAACATCGAAGACAGTTGGTCCAAGAACGGAGAGCATGACGGACATGAGAGGGTCGAGTCCTTGGTTGATGTGTCCAAGCGCCCCGGCTTGCGCTCCACTTCAGTGGGCGACCTTGTTCGCATTGTCTCCGAGGAGGGCACCCGAACTTTCAGGGTGGCCGGTGTCGGATTCAAGGAGGTGGACGAATGATGCAGGAGTCCTACTACAAACTCATTCTATGGGTGCTGCACGGCAGGACCCCAAGCAAACCTCCTTGGTCAGACGAGTGGACAACACGCCCCGCTGATGACTACGATGACATCGCTGGGTTTGAACCAACGGAGGGTTACTGATGGCGGACGACACAATCAAGGCGACATTCACGGAGACACGACACATGAGCAAGGGCAACTCCTTCGGGACGATTGCTGAAGCAAAGGATGTCGAACTCACTGTGGACATTGGCTTCAGCCCGAGCACCGGGCGTGGTTGGTTCGAGTTCTACGACGGAGGATTGGATTGGTATGCTTCAGGTGAACTACGGATTACCGACGGTGTGCTCGTTGACTACGACGGAGTCTTTGCACTGCCTGACTTCGTGATGGATTGGTTGCAGATGCAAGGCGTTGATGTCGCTGACATGAGGGAGTCGATGAGCCGATGATGATTGAGACACGACACGGTCAGGCCCGAGTGGTCGTCATCATTGAACGAGACGACGGACAGATGGAACTGGTCTTGGAACTGGAGGACTGAGGGCTTCACTACTTAAAGCAACATCAAATGATTGAGGACAACAAGAGGGAACAACCATGGCAAAGATGACAGCAGCACAGAAGAAAGCATACGGCAAACGGAAGAGCGAGGAGATGAGCGAACGATGGTTCGCCGCTATCGCTGATGGCATCAAGTCGGGCAACATCCCATGGCGCAAGCCGTGGAAGGGTGGTGCCGGTGGCATGCCCAAGAATCTCAAGAGCAACAAGACCTACCGTGGTGGCAACCTCATGGGTCTGTGGTTCGCCGCTCAGGCTGAAGGCTACAGCGACATGCGCTTCGCCACTCGCAACCAACTCAAGGAGAAGGGCATGAGCATCGCCGGGCTGAAGAACGGCACCGGCTTTCCCATCCGCTTCTTCAAACCCAACACCTACGAGAAGGAGAACGAGCGTGGCGAGATTGAAGTTCGCTCCGGCTATGTCACCCGCTGGTATGAGGTGTGGTGCGTTGAACAATGTGAGGACTACACTCCTCCCGTGAGCGACTCTCATCAGTTGGTTCCCGAGCACGAGATGATGGCGAACTTCCAAACCTTCGTCGACAGTCAACCCACGCTCACTCTTGAGCGTCAGGGCGGCCGTGCCTTCTACCGACTGAGTGGAGATTTGATTCGCCTTCCACCTCGTGAGGCCTTCACTGATTCACTCGGCGAAGTCATGACTGCATTCCACGAAGCCGTGCACAGCACAGGGCATCCCCAGCGCACTGAGCGCCCACTGAAGAACGGGTTCGGCTCCCCCGAGTATGCCTTTGAGGAACTCATCGCCGAACTCGGCTCCATGCTCACGGTTGTGGCGCTCGGTGGTGAGTTCAAGCCTGACGCTGTCATGGAGGAGAACGCCAACAACATCGCTTACCTGCAGTGTTGGCTCAAGGCGTGCAAGGAGCAAGACAAGGCGCTCACTGCAGCGTTCGGTCAGGCTCAGGCGGCCGCTGACTACATCGTTTCCTACTGTCAAAGCGAGGAGGTGGCCTGAATGGGTAGCACTCTTTGCACTGCAGGACCGTTCTTCATCAACGGCGAGCCCGACTACGATGCTCCCAAGAGAGCCGTGGTTGATGCGCTGCGTGCTCTCGGTATCGTCAACATTGACACTGGCGAGCCATGGAAGTGGGGAGATGAGTGCCGCGCCATCGCCACCAACGAGGATGAATACCTTGAGTTCGACGAGTGGCCTGAGGACATGGTCAACAAGTTCAACGAAGTGATTTCCGACGCCTATGACCAACGCTACCACGAGTCAGTGATGGAGGAGTTCGAGCAATTGGTGAGGGACATCAACGACTACAAGGAGTGGGCCGAGCCTAATGGTTGGCGTTCCTACATTTACGGTCACTTCGCTAACGGAACACGGTTCTTCATGCACGCAGGAGAGGACTATGGTCGCTTTGGCTACGAAGTTGGCGACATGGCTCACGCTCTCGTCACCAAGTGGTTCGCTCTCACTGGATGGCGGACCGAGCGTCACTTCAACTTGGAGGTGGTCTGAATGGGTGAGATGAGGGTCAACAAACATGCGTGCCGATTGGCTTCGGCTCGCAAGCACTTGCGGTCCAGTATTCTCTCCGCAGAGGAATACCACGAACAGTGGGACGCCCGCATCAGTGGATTGTTTGAGGACTGGGACGACTACATCGTGATGACTGAAAACGAAGAGCGAAACTACAACGGCGCTCTCAAATACGGTCAACCAATCTTGGACTTTGTTGGCGACATACGAGGCTGGACTTACCTCTGTGAGACAGTGCTCAATCACCACAAGAAATACACGACCTTCAGCATTCGCACCAAGGCCGACACTTGGGGCGAGGCGAGATACGACAACCAGTGCATTCTCTCAGGTTGGCACAACAACAGACATGCACTTGACGCAGGGCTGATTCTTGAGGCACTCACATCCTACGAGATGAGCCCTGCAATTCAACAAGTGGGTGAGGTCCTTCAATCGCTGAAGGCGAAGAGGAACCAAGATTGGACAGCAGCGGAGGCGAAGCGCTGGTTGAAAGACTGCGTCGAGTCCTACGAAGGCAACCTTGAGCGTCTCACTGAAACGATTGAGGAAGTTACCAAAGCGCATGCTCTGTTCACTACCAAGGCCGAGGAAGTTGCGAAGTGTCTCAAATCGGATGACGATGAAATCGTGAGAGCCCTCACGGACATCGAGCACAGACATCGCTCCCACTTCAGGAGCGCCAAGAACGACCTCAGATGGAGGAAGAACAATCTTGAGCGCTTCCCTGAAATCGCTGAGCATTGGGTTGGAGAACTGACCAAGGTGGGCCTCCCAACTCAAGCGGAGACTGCACGAGAACGAGCAGAGCACCTCCGTCAGAGATTGAAAGAGGACATCACGATAGTGGAGCCGGTGGCCCACTTCTTGGAGGTGAAGGGATGAAGTCGCACACGATTGAGGACATAGCCGAGCGACGCTTGGCTTACATCCAGCACTTGCAGAAGGAAGTGAAAGAACTCGATGAAACGATTCACCGCATGGAGGCTCAGTTCAAGTTCGTGGTGGACGAGAACATACAACTGCGCCGCATCATCAATGAAATCGGTTCACTACTTAAAGCACCATCAATCAATGAGGAACCCAAGGAGGAAGAACAGTGAGAGGAAGCATGATTGCACTGAGGATTGCACAGAAGAAGAGCAGGGAGATGGAAGGCGGCATCGCTGAAATCATCCGCAACATCGAGAACAACCCGTTGCGAGAGGCGTCTTACCTACTGCCATACCTCAAGGAGTTGATTGAATGAGCCGCATCACTGCTGAAAGCATCCGTCAACAGATGGCTGACCTTCGCTCTCAATTGCAGCGCCTTGAAGAGTTCAACAAGCGAGGCTTCACTCCTGAGAAGTGCAGCGGTGATTTCAACGATGAACACGACTGGCAGTATATTGACAGCGAACACGATTGGAACAACTACTACGCTGCGCTGATGGAGTGTAGGAAATGTGGCACTCGTCAGTGGTGGGAATACAAGTTTGAGAAGGTTGACGAGGAAGACCCGTGGACTGACCTGCGCCCTGAAGAACCCGAGGAGGAAGAAGAATGAAACTTGCAGAGATGAAAGCGTTCGCAGCGCTGACCGATGAAGAACGAGCAATCGCCATCCGCCGAGAAGAGTTGCGGCAAGAGGCAATTCGTGACTATGACGAGGAGTGGTTCCAGCCTGACAAGTATGGCAGCGAACGACCTGAGTGTGGTTGCGGTGAATCCTACTGGTCCTTGGACAAGGATGGGCAAGAGGCACTCAACATTTGCTTTGACAGCGACGGTAAAATCGGCTCTGACATGTGGGAGTCGGTTCAGATGTGCAACCTCTACTGCATCCACTGTGGTTCTAAGCCGAAGGCCCCTCAACGCTACATCGACGAATACATCGACGGAAGCATGGAGGTGGATGAATGACTTGGACTGTAGTCGATAACAGGACGGGCAACAAGACCCGGTGTGACTCAGAAATAGATGCTGCATACTTGTGCAGCCAGTTGTGGGACTTGTTCCCCGACGACGGTGGACACTTCTCATACTACAGGGGGCGCTGAACATGAACATCTTCGTGCTCCATGAGAACCCCATCCTCGCCGCTGAGATGCACTGCGACAAGCATGTGCCCAAGATGTGTGTTGAGGCTGCACAGATGATGGCCTCGGCCCTGCGCCGATGGGGTGCTACCGATGAGGACATGCCGCTAACCAAAGCAGGTAAGCCCTACAAGGGCGGCTACGCTCACCATCCCTGCACCGTTTGGGCCGGAGATTCATGGGCCAATCTTGACTGGCTCGGCTCACATGCTCTCGCCCTGTGCATCGAATACAAGACTCGCTTCGGCAAGGAGCACGCCTGCTGGCAGCCCATCATTCACATGAACTCACTGGCGCTCTCGCCACGCTTCTTTGAAGACGCCAACTCACTGAGCGCCGCTCAACTCAAACTCACCCCGTTTGCTCAGGCCATGCCTGACGAGCACCGCAACCCGTGCGCTGTCACGGCTTACCGTTCCTACTACCATTCCAAGCAGTTCGCCAAGTGGGAGAAGGGCACGCCTGCTCCCGACTGGTGGCAGGGGGTGAAGGCATGACCTACACCTGCTTCAGAAACGGACGAACCTACAAACGGATTCGCATTGGGAATGGCGGAGCCAAGGCTTGGCGAGGTGTTCCATGGTTCCTACGCAGTGAAGTCTGTTGGAACTGTGAGATGTCTGACTGTGTCAGGAATCACAAGAAACACAATGTGGAGGCGACGGCATGAAGTGCGGTAGCAAGTGCGACTGCCCCTCGTGCAGCGACTACAATCTCAAGACCGTGCTGGTCTGTGAGGAATCAGGTTCCATCTATTGGGAATACACGGAGGCATGAACATGGGAAAGAATGTAGGAAAGCACAACATAGCGAAGCCGGTTCAAGTGAGCACGGCTGATACATCAGTGTGGGTGATGGGAAGAGTAGCGATGAGCGACATCAAGCGTTTCGTCCTTTCTCTACCCGGACCCGAGGTAGGACGCTACTCACTCAAGAAGGACTTCAAGACGGGCAAGTTGAGCAAGTGGGCGGACGGCTCCTGCGCTTCCAACTTGCAGGTGGGATTCTACAGCCTTGAGGGCAGTCCTGAGGTTGCCAACTACACATGGTCATGGGGACAGAAGACCCTGCGTCGCTTGGTGGCATTCGCTGACTCATACCTCCGTCCTGACGACAGGCGCTTGCATGTTTATGTCAGCGTGCTCCCTGACACACACTCGCAACTGAAGACAGACGACTACAATGGACAGTGGGTAGAGAGGGTGCTCTCCATCTACGACATCAGGTCCCAAGGAGGCACCGTTGACTACACGGATGAATCGGTTGAGGAACCGATGGACTGAGGGTTTCACTACTTAAAGCACCATCAATGAAAGAGGACACCAAACAAGGAGAGACAAACATGACCGAACTTCTGACCATGAACCAACTACTGAGCAAAGAGAGGCTTGACGATGTCAAGTCGCAGAAGGCAGCAGCCATCTACCGGTATGCCAAGGCCTACAACACCTTCAGCATCCCCAAGGAGTGGCCTGTGCCTGACGCTGTGCCGCTCTTGCTGACTGACACCCCACTCCATGTTGAGTCGGCTGGCACAGTCACTGACTTCCCTGCATTCCTGAGGACCTGTCCACTGAACCCAAGGCACGGTGTCCTTGAGTCGGTGCGCTGCGACGACATGGATTCACTTCACTCCGAGTTCAAGCGACTCCGAGACATCATGCTCGACGACGACCCCGAGGGTTGTCTCATGCTCATGCCGTTCGTCAGTGCTGACAACAGCGCCGTGGTTGCTCTCAGCCATGGTGACTTCAAGGGCTACGCAGTGTTCGGCCCTGACCACGATGGCGTGACTGCAGGCCACGGTTTGCAGTTGGGCTTCCCGATTCGGACTGAAGCACACAGCGACAACATCGCACTCAAGGCGTTGGGCTGCAGCCCTGCTGACCACGAACTGGAGTTCGTCTTCACCATGCCTGAGACTAAGCGGGACCGAGGTGTGTTCGACCAGTCCGGGTCCGCCACTCACTTCCTCACTCAGATTCGTGGTGCTCCTGAGCACACTCCTGTCAGCCCTCCACCTGCTGGTGTCGACACCATCGGTATGGTTCCACAGGGTGAGGTTGTCATCAACGACTACATCATGATGAGCGGACTCGAGGAGGTCGCTTGGCTTGAGGAGAACATCACCAAGGAGAACTGTCCTGACGGCTACATGGTTGTTGAGCCGAACGGCTCTCGTCTCTCTCACATCTACGCTCACTGCCGTGGCGTCGGTGTCCCCTACATCATCACTGAGTCCGTGAACAAAGGCGACCGCTGGGTCGAGGCTGCTCCGGGCTGGGTGGTGCTTGACAACGAGGGCACCTTTGAGCCACAGCCTTACTCCCCTGCAGCGTTCAAGGACGACTTCATCCGTGGCCTCAACGCTGGTAACGACTACTGGGCCAAGCAACAGGGATGGTTCGCCACCTTCTTCCACCAGTGGGTCAGCATGCCACTGAGCAAGCCACAGGACACAGCGTTCCTTGCTGGCGTCTTCTGTGCATGGCTACCGAAGTCCATCATGGCTCTCGGTCTTGGTGAGATGCGCTGGGCGACGAGTCTGAAGAGCAACGCCAACGCTCCACTCTTCGCCACCATTACCGCTTGCATCGGTGAGGATGTATGGGTCAAGGTCAACAACACTCCTCACCTTGACTCCACTCGTGGTCACTACTATGCCGCAGTCGGCCACCTTCGCCCTACCTTCTCACAGATGGCGAAGATGATGATGTTCCTGTCCAAGCACTACATGAAGGGCTGGGCTACTTCCTACGGTGGTCCGAAGTGGGGCGACTCCATGGTGACTGGTGCCACGCTCGCTCAGAGCGTGCAGACATTCCTTGATGCTCCTACCGATGAGAACCTCGATGCCATCATCGTCAACGCCAACGCCGCTGAGAATGTGGTGCACAACAACGGCTTCCTCTTCAACAAGTGGTTGAGCAAGCGTGCGCTTGATGCTGGCACCTCGGGCTTCAATGTCCGCACAGACATCCGCAACATGGCCGCTGCTTACACCATGGCCGCTGAGTTGCTCAACCCGGTGGAGGGTATGGTCCCCGCTGAAGCACCCCAGCATGACTGGGACGAAGTGCTTGACTTCGTGTTCAAGAAGACGCCAGCCTACTGGCGCAAGAACCCAATTGCGATTGCAGCCAAGGTGCCCGAGGCACTCAGGCAAGCAGCCAAGAGCATGCCAGTGTCCTTCCGCCACGGCGACAAGGGCAGCCACAACAACACCCACGGCAAGGACTTCATCATGTGCGGTGTTGAGACTTGTTCCAAGTGTGCGTCCTTCATGCTGTGGGCAGCCAATCACAAGAACGAGGTGCCTGAACTCGTTGAGGTGCAGCACCTGTTCGAGGAGGGTGCCATCGACATCATGCTCACCCCTGCCAAGTTGGATGTGTGGTTGGTCGGCACAGTGGTTCAGACCCGTGCCTCAGTCAAGCAGCAGGTGGCGCTCATCAAGGCCAAGGAGTTCTTCCCCACCCCTGACGAGTTCAAGACCATCTACGCTGCACTCAACCCTGACGACTTGGACTACCCCGACATGGTGTATGTCCTGAACAAGTTCATGTCCAAGCAGGACGACAAGGAAGCGTTCGTCAACGCACTGCTCGGCAAGAAGCCGGACGACAATGACGACAATGAGGAGGTGAACAAATGAGCAACGACTGGATGAATGGATTCGGAAAGAAGGCTGGCTGTCACACAGGCAACCCTGTGGTCTTTGAGGCCATGGGTGTCAAGGTGCACGGCGGCGGCCACAGCCGTGACGGCGGCTGGCACCGCATGGACCCTGCGCCTGACCTTGCCATGGGTCCGGCTCAGGTCATGGACAAGGGCTCTCGTTCCACGATTTGCCCTGAGCACTTCACTTGCGCTGCCTATGTTCAGGTCCCGCCTATCATCAGCATCGACTGGCCTGACTTCGATATTCCACAGGACATCGGGCGTGACTGGTGGCTTGCCTTGATTGCTGACATCAAGCGGACTGGCGTCAAGTCCATCTCCACGCAGTGTGTTGGTGGTCACGGTCGGACCGGTGTTCAGTTGGCTATCCTTGCTCACCTCATGGGTGCGACTGAGCAGCCCGACGCTGCTGCTCTCATCAAGTGGGTGCGTGACCGCTACTGCCACCACGCTGTTGAGACTTACCCTCAGCAGCAATATGTGGCTGAGTGTTGTGACATCCCTGTTGGTGAGCGCTTGTTCGCTGCACCCAAGAAGAAGTCACCTTCACTCACCTTCGACGACTACGATTCCCCCGCTCCGAAGAGCGTCTACTGGGGCGACGACGATGTGCTTGAAGGCACTGGCGACATGTCCATCCCCAAGGGCTTCTCACTGTTCGGCTGCCACGAGTGCGGCAACATGGATTGGTTGCACCGGGATGACGAGAGTCTTGCCTGCACCAAGTGCGGGTGCCCCGAGATGATGCCAGCCGACGATGTGCTCTACGATGCACAGGCTGTGTGTGTCTCCTGTGATGCAGTGGTGACTGAACTGGCGCTGTGTCCTGACGGACGGTGCAAGGAGTGCCACGCCAAGGACCGAGATGTCAAGACTCGCAACGGCGATGTGCAGTGCGGCAAGTGCAAGCGCTACTACATCCCCGAGGTCATCAACGGAAAGACATTCCACTGCGTGAGTTGTGAGCGCAAGGCTACACAGAAGCCCAAGGCCAAGGCCAAGGCCAAGGCCAAGGGCAAGCGTAAGAACAAGAACAAGCCTGTGCCCAAGGGCGGGCTCAAGGGCAAGGACCTATTCGACTTCGTTGGCTTTCAGGAGGACAACTGCTGACTTCACTACTTAAAGCACCATCAACGGAGAAGGACACCAAACAAGGAGAGACAAACATGAGCAACAATACGAATGGACAATACGGAGAACACCGACTGCAAGTGCGCTGTGAGTTCGACACTCACCGCATTCACCTACAGGGCGTAGGAGAGACACAGGTCAACCGCAAGTATGGGTTGGCGCTTGAACTACAGGCACCACCTGACCTCACAGGCTGGCTGCAGGAACAGGAGCCCACGACTGTGAGCCCTGCCAGTGGCAACGCTCTCTACATCCGTGCGGAGATGCACCACTTCTTCGAGAACGACACCACGCAACTGGTCATCTTGGGTGAGTCATTGAACCACCCCTCAGGCGCTGCGCTTGAGATGGACCTGAAGGAGGACAACCTCGGCGTGCAGACACTCATCGAGTTCGCCAAGCAGAACGGTCTGATGACCCTCGTGGCTGGCGACGCCTACACCGTGGAGGAGGAAGAGGAGTAGACTTCACTACTTAAAGCACCATCAATGAAAGAGGACACCAAGGAGGAGACAAACATGGACAACCAAGACAAGACGAAAGAACAGAAGCGAATGCAAGCACTCGCAAAGAAGCATCAAGACGCATACCGATACAACGCCGACTGCGTGCCGCTCGGTAGCACCGACAGCACCACCCCGTTGGACACTGAGTTCTTCGGCGTGCGTATGCTCAACGGAGACATTCACAACCTGACCGGCATGCACGCTCGTAACCGAATCATCGCCAGCGCCTACATCACATCGGACGGCATGCAACACACAACACTCAAGGCCCCAAACCAAGATGTGTTGAACCACTACTCACAGGGGGAGTTTGAGGTCGACTGCATCGTCCTCCTCAAGATGCTCCCCTTCACACATGGGCAAGGCTACACCTTCTACACCAACGATTGGTCGAGGCCGATTGCAGCCCCCATCACACCTTTGGTTGAGGTTGTCGCTGAACTCAGCGACCTCACCATTGAGACACCGGCAGACGAGTGGGCGCACTCTCTCGCTGCCATTCCCATTCCATCAGGTCAGTATGACTTGACGGAGGTGATTGCATGAGCGGAGAATGGCAAGGTTGGAACACATGGGCACGATACGAGAAAGCAGGAATTGTTGAGCGCAGTCTCGACTTCAGCGAGGAAGACATCATCGTCGACCACGCTGTCGGACGAACGAAGAAGGCCATCGGCAAGTGTTGGCCGATGGATGCGGCTGTGGCCTACAGCCTGATGAAGGCTGGCCCGAACGCCGAGTTGACTTGGTCGGACCTCGTCAACCCCTTCACTCGTGCTGCTGCTGTCCTCATGTCCCGCAAGGTGGCATGGGGCTCAGTGCCCACGCCGGGCACCCCGTCCTGTGGTCACGATGAGTTCATGGGTTACCGAGCGATGCTCGGCCGCCCGTCTCAGGACGCCAACGGCTACCTGCACTTCAACACCAGCACTTGGTCACCCAAGACGATGAAGCAGTGGTTCAACTCCTTGGAGTTGCCTGACGACCACCCTGCTCGCCCTCTCGCTGTCATCAGGCTGAGCGAGTATCGTGGCGTCACCTTCGAGAACATCCTTCAGACACCAGCGCTCAAGCCCTTGTTGGACCTGCTCGTCGAGCAGTTCCCTGACTTCAAGGTGCAGCGAGACACGATTGTGCAATACAAGGTCGAATCCTACAAGGGCGAATGTGCTTGGAAGGGTGATGACAACAAGACCTGTCTCCACCACGACACACCGAAGTCCACCATGTGGGCCTTGGTTCGCAACGAGGATGGCGACGGCTTCGTCACTGCTTACAGCCGCTCCCCTTGCTCCGGTGGATGGAACAACAACCAGTGGAGTGGTAAGGACATCAAGCCTGACTCCACCGTCTCGTGGGACGAGGTGCGCCGCAGCATGGCTGCCGCTGTCCCTCAGCATGTGGTCATCGACTACATCAAGAAGAGCCTGCTCCGTATGCTCAAGCGCAACGACAACATCGTCAGCAAGGAGGGCATCGGCAGGAGCGCCAAGCACAAGTGGTCCGACTGGAGTTGGCTCGCTGAGATGGCATCGTATGTCAAGAACACCAACAGCAAGAAGCGCAAGGAAGGCGACATCGTCAACGGCTGGGTCTACACCAAGACCCGCTCTCGTCAGTCCTACGGTCACGAGATTGCCGACTTCGTGTGGCACCCACAGGAAGAACAGAAGGACTACATCGTCGGACGCAAGGAGCATGGTGACTGGAACCAGCGTGGCATCCTCACCAACATGCGCTTTGCCAGCAAGGCTCAGGCTCAAGCATTCGCTGAGGCCATCGCCGCCGCTCACCTTGAGGGTGGTGGTCACTTCGCTCACCGCAAGCACGAGGACTTCGAGAAGTCTGAGGACACAGATGCGTGCTCATGGAGCATCCGCAGCATCAGCCTCAACCTTGTGATGAAGGGCACCGTGGACCCCGAGGACTACTTCAGTCCTGACGACATCATGATGCTCATGCGCAACGCTGCACCATCCGTCATCGACGAGCACCGTGAGAACTTCGAGCGTCTCCCCAACTACAGCATTGAAGAGGTGGCACCGGTTGCCGCCGAGTGATGACAAGGTGACTGAGGACCTGAAGGCTGAGAACATCAGCAAGGACGGGATGTGGACCCTATCGAATGGTCACATCGTAGACCTGCGAAATGTTCAACTACGCCTCCCCGAAGGCTTCGGACATGAGAGCGTCAGTGCCGTGCTGTGTGGGACCAAGGGTTTCCTTGAGTCCTGTCCGCTGTGCAAGGCCACGCTCGCTGACACTGACTCGCTGTTCATCATCATGGAGGAGCACTTCTACCTCGTGGGTAAGTGCTGCAACACGATGATGCTCTACGAGATTGACACTGAACAGGAGATGACACAATGGATATGAACGACGAGTTTAACCCCGAACTGCAAGTATGGATGCTGGAACACTTCAACAAGATGGCACCGAGTGCCGTGTGGAGCCCGGAAGGAACTGGACTGCGCTACCGTAAGTCCGGCGACGATGTGCTCACACTTGACCACCGAGTTGACCACCCTGACTCCATCCACCACCACGAGCGCATCGTGCGACTGATGGCCTCCGTCAACCTACGGGTTGAAGACGAAGGCGCCATGGTCACGCCTGCTGCTCTCACGGCTGAGGATGCCTTCCGTCAAGAGATGCAGGAGCGTCAAGCCATCGCTGCATCGTGGACGACTGAGGACGGAACCCGGTTGGCTGACCTCCCGCTGGAGCAAGCCTACCCTGCTTACCTTGGTGAGCGTGAGGTTCTACTGGACGACGGTGAGACATCCACCATTGAGGACTGGGCTGTCATGGTTCCATACGAGAACGGTGATGACATCGCCATGAATCCTGACGACTACAACCTACTGGCTGGCGACGACTTGTTCATGCGCTACAAGAACGACTACGGTTTCGTGCGTGCTCTGACCCGACAGCAAATGTTTGAGATGTCCAACAACGGAGAACTCGGTGTGCTCGTTGGAAGCGAGTGTCCTGACACTGGTGCCAAGGTTCCACCATGGATGTGGGGAACCTACTGCGACCGTGACTACGACCTCGACCCCATCTACAAGGAACTGACCACTGACCCCACGGAGGAGGAGTAGTGGACAACTATCCTGACAACTGGAGTTGGTCAGCCTACGACGACTACCACGACCCGAAGTTGGAGTGTGGACACAACAGCAGCGATGGCTGCAACTGTTGGTGCGAGCACTACCTCCACGGCAGGCAACACATCGTTGGTGAGTGTCATCCGTCGAACTGCGCTCTCTATCTGTGCAAGCACTGTGGAGTTGAACTCTCTGATGAGCAAGCCGACAAGGCGTGCGACAACGACGAAGAACAAGCCTGCATGAAGTGCTTGGCTGAGGAGGAAGAGTAGATGGCTCGCCGCCGTCCAAAGAAACCGATTCGACAAGTGATGAGGGACAGGGACTACTGCGGTGGATGTCGCACTCGTGAAGAGCCGCTGCATCCACAGTTCGGTCTATGTCATCGTTGTTACACGAATGTGAAGACAAGGGGGAGAAGAAATGGGTGAACAAACCGTATGGCGAACAGCAAGCATGGAAGGAAAGTGGAAGGACGGTAAGGGCGATGTGCGCCTTGCCTTCATTGACTACTACGGGAAAGCGTGGGTTGACCTTCGGGTCATCAACACCACTGACGGTAAGAATCAACACACTCGCCATGGCGTTCGTCTGACGCTGCAGCAAGCCAAGGAGATGCTCCCTCGCCTGCTTGAAGCCATCGACGAATGCGAAGCCATCGAAGAGGCACGAACTCGCAAGGAGGAGTGAGGCACACATGACGCATCTGAGAGAACAGTGCCGCTATCGACTTCACTACTTAAAGCAACATCAAAAGGTGATACCATGAGCCGAGCAAAACGAGCAAGAAGTGTGACTGAAGTCGAGTATGAGATGTTGAGGCACTTGATGTCCAGCGTGAACATCACTCCACTTGAAGCGGAGATGGCGAAAGATGAACACAGCAAGAAGCGCTTCGCAACTGGCGTGCTGAACATCTGCGGCCTCATTGAGAACATGATAAAGCGCAGGCGGCACAAGTTACCGAAAGACCATCCCGACTACAAACCCAAGGAGTGATTCAGCATGAGGCGAAACTTCCCGAATGCCCCTGAGTCCATCAAATGCAGGATGTGCACCGAGATGTTTCCGAACCCCATCCTGAATGGAGCGAGCGGTGTCTCTGTTGTTTGCTCCACCTGCAAGAGCGACATGTTCAGCGCCAAGACAAAGCGTGCGATGGCTCGTGCTTTGACCGGGACGACTGGCACTGAGCGCACGGGCAAGACGGGTGCGAAGGTGGAACCGACTGTCGCTACACCGGCACCTGCTGTCATTGTCGAGCATGACGAGTTCGTCTTCAAGTCGCTCAACGATTATCGCTCTTCACTACTTAAAGCACCATCAGAAGAGGTGACCCAATGAAGCAACTCAGCGAGATGAACTGGACCGATGGCACGGCCAAAGCACTGAAGGTCGCCGCCTCTCACATCGAGAAGCGTGAGAAGTCCTTGCACGACAAGCACGAGGACTACTACGCTGACCCTCAACTCATGCTCATGGACATGCTCACTGGTGCGAGCGTCATGCTCGTCACTGAGCCACACACCGATGGCAAGACGCACGGTCGAGGTTATCGACGCTGCGCTGCTGTTGAACAACGCATCGCTCGCAAGTTGCCAACGAAGCGAATCATGCGTCGCCTACTCCGTATGGCGATTCGCAACTTCGTTCCCACCGATGCTGACCCTGATGAGATGAGCCCCGTCGTGAAGAAGGCGCTCAAGGACATCGCAGCCATCATCGCTGACGACTCAACTGAAGACGACGGCAAACACGAGGCTGCCCTCAATGCAGCACTGGAAGAGATTCTCGGGCACACGATGTCCACCCGGTCGGGTGACACGCTGCTCAAGATGCAGGCCATCCCCCTGAGCACGGCGCACATGGATGTGAGCGCCATCAAGGCTGAAGTGGATGAACAACTGGAGGTAGAAGCATGAACAAGAACCGAGGAAAATGGACGAAGAAGGATGACAAGAAACTGGCGAAGGCTTGGACGGAGGGACTCTCCACCAAGCACATCGCTCAGTTGATGGGGCGAACCCAATCAGCCGTATCGACGAGGCTGAGCACGCTGCGCAAGCGAGGCGTCGAAGGCGTTGAACGGCGTGGTGAATCACCCGGCGCCCCTGTTGGTCGAGGACGACCTACAGGACCGAAGACCGTCGCACCAACTGGCGAGGACGCTGAGTCATGGGCGAAGAAGCGACTGGCTGACTTCACGGAAGGCATGAGCATTCAAGAGTGGGTAGCCAAGGGCATGCCTACCAAGGAACTCACCAACGATGAGTGGCACGAACTCATCCCCATCAAGCGTGGGATGATTCAAGTGATGTCCGACGAGTTCAAGGTCTTGGAGTCCAAGGTCAAGGCCGACGGCTCACGCATTCAGGAACTGGAGGAACGCCTCGAGCGGGACACCAAGGCACTCAACACGAAGGCAACCAACAACCGGGTCAGGGCCATCAAGGTCCACCGCCGTGTGGCTGCCCTCGAGCAAGGCACTCCTGCTCAGGATGAGTTCACTCAGCAACTGCAGCGTGAGAACGCTGCCCTGCGCAAGGCCCTCGTCGCCCTCAACGAAGTCATCCTCGTCTACACTGCACGAGGTGAAGACAGCGCATGAGCGACAAAGCCGACGCCCTCAGGCGTGCAGTAGCAGCGCACAGTGAACACGACCGTGCCCTCGAACTGGCAACCAGTCTTGGGCTGAGTGTGGAGCAGTTCGCAGCAGCCAAGATGCTGCAGATGAAGATTGAGCAGTCGCCGGATTGGTTCGGCACTCGCAGTCCTCACGGCCTCATGGTTGACTGCATCTACCTCGTGGCGAAGCGCAGCGGTATGAAGACCAGCGCTGTCAAGATGAGGAATCACACACTGGAGATTTTTGGTGTAGGCACACAGCCTCGTCCGAGTTCATGGCAGTCTGACTTCTCTGACCTCGTCGAGGAGTTCGCATGAGGTTCAGCGTTCTCGCTGACATCCACGAACGCATCAGGTTGGGCTCACCCAAGCGAGCGCAACTGCAACGGTTGAAGGGCAAAGAGGAAGCACTCTTCTTCTACGAGTTCTTCTTCCCTGACCGTGCACGAGTGTCGACCAGCACAGCCATCGGCAAGGTGGCACATCAGTTGTCACTGTTCTACGATGTCGCCGCTGACCTGATGCCTGACGAGGAGACATGGTATGCTCTCGCATCCGAGAGCAACAAGTCGGCCTCCCGTGCGATGACTTGTCAGCAGGTGATGGACCTGCCGTTTGAGTCCATGGAGTTCACTGACATCGCCTACCGCTTCAACGAAGTGGAGGCCCGACTCCTGTGGCGATACCTGATGAGGGCACGCCCCGACATCAGCAAGCGTTCCTTCTTCGGTATCATGTCCACGATGATGGACCTGCCATCAGCAGTGGTCAAGCAAAGCATGACTCGTGACACGCTCATCAAGATGTTCGATGACCCCAACTCAATCCACACGCTGAGCGAATGGTGGCGACACTCCTCCTTCCCGGCGCCAGCACGATGGCGCTCATGGCGTCAACTCACACCGCCCGACGGTGACTACATCGCCATCGTTGTCCCCAACGGTGCGCTCTACTTCACATGGCGTGGCGAAGCGAGGACTCGTTCAGGTGAGCGACTCAGTTCAGTGCATGCTAACGACAGCCTGATTGAATGGGCTGGCGACCACATGATTGACTGCATCCCTGCTGACGACCACACACGAGCGTGGAGCGAACGCATCCCTACTGATGCTGAGTCATATACGCTCAGTGAACATGGAGCATGGGAGAATGTCATGCGCCGTCTGAACGATGACGATGTTCAATGCGTTCGTCTCGTGCGAGCGTCGAGCCACTTTGAACCCGACGAGGTCATGGGACATGTGATGTATGCGCATCGCTCCCGAGTCTTCCTCCGCTTGCACGAGATTGATGAGAGTCGCTGGACCCTCGCTGCACTGGATGGACTGGACGACTACGAGCCAGTCGCCATCATTGACGACCCTGATGTGGGCATTCGTGAGGTAGAACAAGATTCATGTGCTGTCGTAGAGGCCGCTGTTCTCTCTGTCGATACTGAAGGCCACATCAATCAATGCCTCTTCGTGGACATGCGTCCCGACTTGGGGATTGGTGATGTCACTCAGTTCACAGAACTCATTGAAAGGGGGCTGGAACATGCAGGTGATTGACGACCGTGAAATGTGGCTGGGACTCGGCTACATCCTCGGAGGCATACGCTTCAGCGTGACCGTCTCCAAGGCAAGCGACAGGCCAGCAGGCTACCGAGTGCGCTCATCCGTCAGGTGGCAAAGACCTGTAGCGATTCACGCTGAGCGTGCTGTCAGTGAGGCTCTCTTCGTAGCCGGGCTTGAGGTGCAGGAAACATACGACACTCAACCTGAACTCATGGCATGGGTTGCATTCATCCTCCGCATGGATGATGCCTACAACCTACGCAACATGTTCGCTGACCAAGACGGACTTCACATGTTCCTGTGGGTCTACGACAACCCACCACCTCGTTCCTACGAGGAGTTCATCGAATGGGCTGAAGCCTATGACGCTGAAATCGAGGCACTGAATCCTTCACTACTTAAAGCCCCATCAAATGGTGATAGCCATGACTGAACCGTTGACATTGGATGAGGTTGCAGGGCAGAGTGCCTTTGTAACAGAAGCCAAGCGATGGCAGGAGAAGGGGGAATATCCACCTGCCCTCCTCGTCTACGGACCTCCCGGCGTCGGTAAGACCACGGTCGGTAAAGTGCTGGGTCGTGCATCGCTTGGTGACTTCTTCGACCACTGCAACTTCACCATGACCAATGCCAGCGACGAGCGTGGCATTGACTTCATCCGCAACGACCTCAAGCAGTGGGCGAACTTGAAACCCCTCGGTGCTGAGCGCCGTGTCATCCTGCTTGACGAGGCCGACGGCCTCACCCCTGCGGCGCAAGATGCCCTGCGTCAAATCATTGAGTTGTCAAGCGACAACTGCTTCTTCATTCTCACAGCCAACGACATCAGCAAGATTCGTCCTGCCATCAAGAGTCGTTGTCGCACCTTCGAGTTCACACCCATCAGCATGGAGGATGGTGCTAAGCGTCTCATGCAACTCACCCCTTCACGAGCCGAAGGCGAAGTTGCATGGCAGGCGGCATGGAATGAGGCAGCCTACACGCTCATGCACTACACAGGCGGTGACATGCGTCAGGCTGTGCAGATTTGGAGCACAACTGAAAGCCCCAATCCAATCCTACAACTCAAGCGTGAGGAGGACCACTCCTCTTCCGCCGCTCTCGCTGCCGTTGGTGGCGAGTGGATGGACATGCGTCAGTCGTTCTATAGAATGCTTGACCGAGGCATGACACTGCATCAAGTCATGCGCTCTTTCCATCAAAACCTGACATCCTTCTTTGAGATGGATGCTGACACCACCTTCACGGTCATGGCCGTGCTCGGTGAGATGGTGCCACACATGTATGAGTGGCCTATCGGTTCCTATTCCTTCGTCGATTGCCTCGTGGCACGACTGAAGAAGGAGGTTGAACAACAATGACGGACGAATACGAAGAACCCGACTACGAGCAAGAGCAAGTGAACGACAGCACCGGACTGCCTTCCGGCGTGGTGGAGCGCCTCAGCAAGTATGCTGAGCGCACCAAGAAGGACCTCGCTGATGTGACTCAGCAGTTCCGTGACTACATCGCCAAGGAATACCTGTGCGAAGACGCATCGGCTGAAGACGAAGACCTGCTGGAAGACTGGGCTGAGCAAATGCTCGTCGAGACTCGCACTGAAAGCAGTGGCGGTGGCGGTGGCTCCTACGGTGGCGTGCCCTTCGTCGGCATGTTCGTCGGCGTTGAGCCCAACTCCCGCGACCGTCGTGCTGGACTCGTCAAGCGAGCCAAGCGTGACTTCACTCTCGATGCAGGTGCTGCTGTCGGCAGTGGCTTCGTCGGACACTTCACCAAGGGCGAAGGCGTGTGGATGCTCAACACCAACAACGGTGAGCGTCGCACGGAGTTCTCCACTGATGAGGTTCCTGACCACTCGTTCATCGCTGACGGTGAACGCATCTGTCTCCTGACCAAGGCAGGTCGCCCGAAGGCCATGTCCATGATTGGTCGCAACTACTTCTTCCTCGGCGCACAAGAAGACGAGTTCACCAACGACAACGCCATTCAACTGTGGCGCCTTGACTGTCAGGGTGAAGATGCCAACATGGTCGTCCGCATCGGAGCACCGTGCCGCATCAACGCTCGCCCTCCCAACGAGAACGCACCTGAAGGCTTCAAGGATGTGCTCAGCACGAGCCTTGGCATCAAGGACGACATCAACTACACCGACGACTTTGTCGACAAGAGCGTGCGTCCACTCTTGAACCCGTTCAAGATGTGGACGGACCTTGAGTTGCACGGTCACTACGCCGCCCTTGAGGACCTCGTGGAGGCATTCGAGGCAGGCAGCCGCACCTTCACCATCAACGGCGAGCAAGGCAAGTCGGGTCCGGTCATCTTCACCAAGGGAACTGTCAACCGCCTCTCCTCTGAGGCTCGTGACAGCGAATACGATGAAGGTGGGCGCACCTACTCCCTCTCCCTCTCGTCGAGTGCGATGCAGAGCATGCACAGCAACCGTGACCTCCGTGAGGTCATGTGCTGGATTGGCAGTGCCTGCAACGATTTGACCAACCCCTTCGTGGCCTTTGAGGGCGACGAGGAAGTCCCCTACGCTGAGAACTCAACCGTGCTTGTCTGTGGCCGCATCGCCGTGAAGCGCAAGGATGGCAACGACATCCCCAACCTGAAGGTCATGGGTGTCTTTGCTCACCCACGCCGCATCCGCCGCCGTGCTACTGGTGGAAACACTGGCCGAGGACAGTTCGAGTGAGGTGATGAAACATGGCAGGATTCGGAAAAACAAAGGAAGCAGCAAAGGAAGAAGAGCAACAGGAAGCCATTGAGGCTACCCCTGCACACAAGCGGACGGACGACAACCCGTTCGCCACTCTTCAAAAAGAACTGGCGATGATGGACAACACTCCTCAGACGCACATCTTCATGGGCATCGCTGGACACGACAACACTGGCAAGACCGCCATTGTGACGGACGCCTTCACCAAGGACGAGCGTGCTCGTGAGGCTGATGAAGAACTGTGGATTCTCGACTTCGAGGGCGGCGGCGCCGCCAACAAGTCAGCGTTCCACGCTCACGAAGGTCGCATCAAGTGCTGGGAGCCATGGGTCATGTCCCGTGGCGACCGCACCGCCTACGACTACCCCGCTACTCACGACCGTGTGATGAGCATTGTCCAGTTCGCCGTCGACATCGCTCAAAAGCAGCGTGACCCTGACTACACCGGCACTCGCCTGTGGGGTCTTCATGTCACTGGCGTCGACCTGTGGGACAGCGTGTGTGTCAACTGCATGCGCATCGTCGACCTCAACATCGCCAAGGACGGCATTGAAGCCGCTGACTGGAACAAGAAGGTCGGGCACCAATGGGACTGGGCCATCCGCAAGACTCGCTTCCACCAACTGACTGGCTTGTGCCGTGCACTGGTCAAGGCTGGTGTCCGAGTCTTTTGGGAGACTCACCTGCGCCTGACCAACTACTCTTTCGGCAAGAACGAGAACACCGACCCGAAGTGGCGTCCTGACTGGGAGAAGGCCAGCAACAACTTCGTCTATCAAATCCTCATCTGTGAGCGCAAGGATGTGCTGGATGACGAGACGGGCGAGGTTGTCCGCAGCGAATACCAAGTGACCTTCGACAAGAGCAAGACCAACGCCCGTCTACAGGGGCAGAAGCGAACGACACTCATCACGGAGGCAGGACAGGAGCCGCAGTGGTTCGGGCTACCCGAACTCTACGACGGTTCACTCTGAGATTCATACACACACATGGGGGTTTGCCGGAGTCAAAACAGTCAAGGTTTGGTTTCCTCGCCAGCGTGCATCCCATCGTCCGTTGGTTGGTTGGTAGAAGGGGACAGGGGTCCTCTCGACTGTTCCCCCGCCTTGTGTGGCAAGAGGTGATATGATGAGCAAGTGGAAGTTTTGGAAGAAGGTCGTTGACCACGAGCCAGTCGTCAAGAGCGACGAGCACGCCTGCCCTTACTGCGGTAAGCATGTGTTGCGTCAGACTACGCTGAGTGAGTTCGCTGACATGACTCCTGAGGGACAGACTCGTCTGTTCCCTGTCGAGGAATACAAGACTCGCATGACTCAACGAGTGGGCATGCAGTCCAAGAAACGAAACTACAGGGGGAGCATCTGATGACAGAAGTGACGATTGACCGCAAGCAAGCACTGGGATTCTTCTCTTCGTTCGGCAACAATGTCGGCGACCTGAAGGTGACATTCGCATCTGACGGGACGATGAAGTCCACCGTGGCGTTCATGTCCCACTACTTTCACAAGGAGCGTCCGGTCAAAGGTGAGGTCAAGAAGTCAGGTGTCGTTGACATCAGTGAGTTGGAGAAGGTATGCAAGTTCCTGAAAAGCGCCAAGGGCGACACAGTGAACATCAGGCAACTGGGCACCGGCAAGACGCTCTACATCAGCGCAGGGACCACCAAGGTGCAGTTCCCAAGCAGCACTGCAGTGGTGTCCTACAGCAAGGTGCCTCTCATCGAACGCCTCATCAATGCGAGCATCGACTCGCAGTGGACGAAGTGGCACACCTACGACTTGGAAGTCAGTGGCACGGTGAACATCACTGACCTGCTGACAGTCTCCAAGATGAGAGGCATTCTCAACGCCAGCCCTATCTTCAGGGTCATCGCCAACGCCGAGGAGGCTGAACTCAGCATCACGGCCGGTAAGCGACACGAGGCACGCCTGTTCAACACAGTGACACTGACTGACCCCGTCGGTCCCAATGCCAGCGTAGAGTCCACCTACGGACCGTGGTTGATGGAAACCATCGGCCTGCTGAGTGAGGGGCCTGCTGAGATTCACTTCGGTGCCAGCACCATCTTCGCTGTAGAACAGGACAAGGACCTTCTCATCGTGGTGGACCAACGAGCGTGATAGTATGATTGTCGACTGGTTCTATCCTGAGTGGTCCGATTCATTCGGAGCACCGTCTCTCTACCTCAGGACGAGGGACAAGGATGGCAAGTTGGACATTCGCACCATTCACCCTGAAGACGACGACTACATGCGCCCCTTCTGTTGGATTCCATCGAACACCCCTCAGTGGAAGTTGAACCGCTTAGGCAATCGCATTCCCGCTGCTACCGTGCTCTTCAAAGAAAAGGCCACGGGCCGAGACGGGCGAGCACTGGTGAAGGTCGAGGTGGACAAGCCGAACGACCTTTGGGAAGTCAAGGACCTCATGGACAGTTATGAAGCAGACTTGAATTACCTTGACCAAGTCCTCCTCAACTTCTACCCTGAGCAGGTTCCTGAGTTCCACCCTCGTGTGTGGCACTTCGACCTTGAGTGGGACCCGAAGGAAGACTTCACCACCGTCATGGCTGTCGTCGACAGTCACGCTGAGGTGCCCGTCGTCTTTGCTTGGAAGCGTGGCATCAAGACCATGAGCGTGGAGCATGTCAAGCGTGAAGGTGGCTACATGCTGCATCAGTTCGGTAGTGAAGGAGCGATGCACGAAGCGTTCCTTCAGCACATGGACGCTTGCGACCCGGACATCCTCGTTGCTCACGCACTGATGTGGGCGGACCTACCTCACCTGCTGCGACGACTGGACAACCCTGACCGCCTGTCCCCGCTTGGGCGTGTGGTCAAGCCGTTCAAGGACAGTGGTTACAAGGACACACAACAGCCCATCAAGGGACGACTGTGCTGGGACTCAGCGGCGCACTGGAAGAGCGGTAGTGGATTCGAGACGCTGTGGCAAAAGTCGGGACGGGGGCAACTACCCAACCGGAAGTTGAATACTATCGCTGGGCTGATGGGGCTCGGCTCCAAACTGACAGATGAAATCGAAGGCATGACCGTCTTCAACGGCTGGTATGACCACTACGACCACTTCGTCGACTACTGTGTCCGTGACACGACACTCCTCGCCGCCATCGCTGAGCGACTGAACGCCATCGACTTTTTCGTGGCGATGCAGAAACTCTGTGGCGTCTCGTGGGGTAGCACTCACAAAGTGACACGATACTTCCGTGGCCTCATCGGTAGGCGCACGGACCTCAAAGCGCCGAGCGCTCGCAACAAGAACCGTGAGCACATGCAGGCAGCACACATTCCTGACCCGATACCGGGTCGTCATCAAGGTGTAGCGCTGGTGGACTACGCATCACTCTACCCGAACATCATTCTCAGTGACAACCTCTCCTACGAGACGAAGCGAGATGGACCGGGGCCGGGCATCAAGAGCCTCGGCAACGGCACGCACTGGGACCAAACCAAGAAGGGTCTACTCCCCTCCATCGTGGAGGAGATGCTTGACCTCAGGAAGCAATACAAGCGCCTGATGAAGGAGGCTAAGACCGACGAGGAGCGCCTCGGCTACAACATGCTACAGACCGCTGCAAAGGTTGCAGTGAACGCACTCTACGGTATGTGCGGGATGAAGGCTGTCGACGGCATGTGGATTGACAACGACATCGCATCCTCCATCACCTTCCGTGGGCGTGAGGCTATCCGCCACCTGATGAGTGAGAGTGAGGAGATGGGCTACAAGTCACTCTTCGGTCACACTGACTCAGCATTCATTCAAGTTCCATTCGACGAGGCTCACGCACTCGCTGACCACCTGACGGAGACGGCTCGTTCCAAGTTGGACCTCTCGCACATGGATGTGGAGTTGGAAACCTACTTCGACTACTGGACCACGGCTCCTGTCAAGAACCGATACTTCGGCTACAAGACATGGCCGGAGAGCGATGCTGGTCAGTTGAAGGTGTCAGGCTATGAAATCAAAGCCTCCTCCTCAGCACCCATCACCAAGGAGATTCAAGAGACAGCCATGCGTCTCATCGGTCACGGCGCCGAGGAGGAGGAAGTCACCGAGACGCTGCGGGCGCTGTCCCTCGCTGTCAAGAACGGTGAAGTGCCCATCAAGGACACAGTGTGCTCCACTCGTCTGACCAAGGAGCCGACCAAGTATGAGTCGCCGACTCCCGGCGCCAAGGCTGCTTTATATTACAATCAACACTGCGACGGTGAGAAGTGGCGCAAGGGTGACAGCGTGACATGGACCTATGTCAAGGGCTTCAACGATGTCCCTGACTTCGTGACCATCAAAGGTCAACCCGCACCTGCTACCTTCGTCGCTTTCCGTGAAGAAGATGAACTGTCGAACTACATCGTGGACTGGGACAAGGTCCTCGATGTGTTGGTGAAGTCCAAACTGAAGCGCCTCTACGAGAGCGTAGGCTGGGACATCGCCGCCGCAGCAGGGGATGTGGTTCCGAAGAATTACTGGTGAGAAAGATGAAAGGTAGATGTATCGGTTTTCCTCGTCGCAGTTGTAGCGCATACAACGGTTATGCTGCTGCGAAACTGCGGTCATGGATGTGCAAAAAATGTCGAGCAAAGAGGACTGAAAGTTGGCAGGAGGAAAATGTATGAGTAAAATTGAAGATGCAGTGTGCAAGAAGATTCAGCAGCGTGCTGCTGTTGGAAAGAAGAAGTATGGCGTGACCATGGAGCGTGGTGACCTTAACCTACTGGAGTGGCTACAGCACCTGCAGGAAGAACTCATGGACGCTGCCGTGTATGTGGAGCGCCTGATGGAAGAGGTGAGAGACGGGACAACCGCTTGGATTTGCCCTGTGTGTGCTTGGGACAGTGGAGATGTGCACTGGTCCTTGGTCAAGGAATGTGCGGAATGCGGCCATGAGGTTGATGCAGAGTGAGAATCAAAGTGGAGTTCGCTAAGCCCGGAGGCAAGAGCGACACCGTTGAAGGTGAGTTCGTTCTACCTGACGGTCCCTTCTCGCCTTTCATGGCTGTTGACACGGGCGATGGTCATGTCCTGTTCCCATTCGACGCTGTCGTTCGCATCGACACTGTGCTTGAGGAGCAATACCTCGCTGACCTTGATGTCGTTGCTCAAAGCAAGGAGATGGCGCTGACCAACTTCGCTCGTGAATACAAGCGCATGACCAGTGGACCGGGGGGTCACTTCGGATGAGGTGGAACCCGAACCCCGAAGGGGGCAACAATGAGCGTGACACTTACGAGCACAAGGACTTGCTCAAGTCCTACGACAAGAGCACCTACGCTTGGGACCCTGACATGGTGGACAAGATTCTCCGAGTCACCAAGTCATCGTCAGGCACCTTCGGCACCTGCCCTCAGCAATACTACTTCTCCAACATCCTCGGCCTGCGTGGCGAGGAACAAGACTACCACATCCGTGGGTCCAATGTGCACGACGCTGTCGAGTATTGGTGGAAGGCCATGGAGGATGTCGTAGAAGATGTCTACGACTTCATCGAGAAAGGCGACAAGGACAGTGCTCTGACCTTGTGCATCGAGACGCTACCTACACCACCTGAGCCTTACATCTACGGTGAGCCCGAGCAACTCAGGCTCTATGTCAAGTGGCAGTTGGAGCGATTGTGCAACTGCACCCGTGAAGAAGTCAAGGACTGGTTCCCTGTCGGCAACGAGGCTGAGGTTCATGCAACTCGTGTGGTGGTAGCCAGCGATGGCACTGAAGTGCCCATCCACATGAAAGGCTACATCGACCGTATGTTCATGGACGATGACCGCATGGGTATCATCCTGATGGAGTTGAAGACCGGCAAGTGGACGAAATACAAGCCAGCACAAATGCGTGCTGAGATGCAGTTCTACCGCATGATGTTGGAGCACAGCCCTCACATGGAGTTCCTTCCCGTCGTTGGGTGGGGATGGCAGTTCCCCGGTGGCGGTATCAACGGCGGTGACGGTCCTGTGTGGGACTACGAATCTGTCAGCGGCCCCGGTGGTCGCTACGCTCCCAAGACCATCGAGAAGCGCCTGACGGCTCTCGTCGATGCTCACTTGAAGAGAGACTTCCCCGCCAACAAAGGCGTCCTGTGTGGGTGGTGTGACTTCGTGGAACGCTGCCCAGCGTGGATGGGTGAATACGCCGTAGGAGATGAATGAAATGGACAAAGAAACAATGAGAGAGCGCTTGATGAAATTGGAAGAAATGCTGAAGGAACGGCGACCGCATGACGGTTTCACGCTGCGCATGGGTATTCCTGAGAACGGTCGCTTCAACATCGTCGGGTCAAGCCCGATGATACAAACAACGCTGAACGACTTCGCTGATTGGGATAGAGAGGCCATCGCCCCTCCTCCCTTCCGAGTCTACGACTTCCACATCACTGTCCACCCAGCGATGCTGAACTTGACCGGCGGAGAGTTCGACAGGACCTACGAGAGTCTACTCACCTTGCTGACAACGAACTATCCCCGTTACTCGGAGTGAAGCCCCATGGGCTTTGTTCGCTTGGACTTTCCACGAGAAGTGTTGGAGATTGGCTCCAACGGTGCTCAGGGTGGTCGCTTCATCGTCCGTTCATGGGATGAGTTGGAACGCTACTGGAAAGGCAAGAACGGTAGCGGTAACGCTTACTTCACTGCTTACGGCTACCGTGCCACCAAGCCACCTCGCAATCACCGTGTGGACTACGACACGCCCGTCATTCATCACTTCATCATGGACTTTGACTGCAAAGATTTCAGACAGCGTGGCGCCGATGTTCCGTTTGCTTACATGCAAGAGCAGGTTAAAAGGCTACATCGTTTCCTACTAAGCGAGGACATCAAACACTTCGTATGGTTCAGTGGGGGTGGCTTCCACATTTGGGTGCCTCTCACTCAAACCTACATGCCGACAACATCGTCGGAGGTTCGTCGCATCAAAGAAGGTGGACGCAACCTGATGTCTCAATGGCATCGTAAGTTGGACCTCGGGTGCAACGACCCTGCTGTTGCCTTTGACACGAGCGGCATGATTCGCATTCCCAACTCCTACAACGCACGCCGTGGTTGTTGGAGCATCCCACTGATGAGCAAGGAGATTCTTGAACTGGACCACGACAGTCTGATGGAACTTGCTCAAGAGCCTCGTCCCGGCTACATCGAGCACGGGAGCAAGGGCGCTGAAATCAAACTCCCCGAGCGCAAGAACTTCTTCAAACGAGAAGTCGAGAAGGTCGAGCATCTACCTGATGTGACACTGGACGACATCGTGGTGCTTCCTTGCCTGTCCCCGGCATTGGGCGTCGGTAACCCCACTCATCGCCACCGTCTCCATCTCGCATCCTACCTCGCTGCTCGCTTTCGCTGGTTTTTTCGACCTGAGGCTGTGAGCGATGAAGACAGAGCAGAACATGTCGTGCGTCTGTGTGACATCATCGAAAAGCAGGGTTGGGCCGACTTCAACCCTGAGAAGACAAAGTTTCAGGTCGAAAGCATCATCTATGGGGGAGAGGCCAAGGCTGGATTGGACGCGCCCCGCTGCTCTACCATCGAGCGGGATGGCTTTTGCGTAGGGCGTTGCCGTTACTACGATGGAAGCATCATGGAGGAGGTATGATGGCGAGGAAGACGGTTGGCTCATCAAGAAGAACACGATACAAGCGCCGCCTTATTCAGTTGCTGGACATGGCAGATAAACCGCTCTCCCATCATGAAATCATCACCTACACTCAACAGTGGAAGCATGGCATACCCACTACCATCTTGAGCAACATCTTGAGCAAGGACGAAGCGTTTGAAATCTACGGCACGGTCAAATCAGCCAACGCTATGGGGAGTCAGGAAAACTGGCTTGTCAACACTTACATTCTAAGCCCCGTCGGCATTGAATTGGCTGCGACTTTTCCCGATGCCGCTGCTTGTCCTGTCTGTAAAGAAACCATTCTTTTCACTGCTGACAAGCCACCCATGTGTCGTGGTTGTTACCTGAAAAAGAAAGAGGAGGAAAGAAAGAATGCCAAAGCCTGACCTCATCATTGATAGTAACGAGCGAGGGCCTTTGTGTGACTCCATCTTGCGTAAAGCACAGAAGCACGGATTGGCTGTTGTTCGTCAACAGTTGGTAGTAGGTGATTACCTACTTGGCGCTGCGTGCGTGGAGGCGAAGAGCATCGGCGACCTGTTTCAGTCGAGTCACTCGGGACATCTGTGGCGACAACTGGAGAACATGGACGCCAACTACGAGCGCTTCTTCCTACTCGTGCACGGGAGCGTAGCCAAGCATGTAGCCATGGCGAAGCGCAACGGGAAGCAACTGACCCACAGCCGAGTGCAAAACGAACTCACCGGCACCATCGCTCGCATCATGGCTGACTTCGATTGTCAGGTGTTCTACACACCGAATGTCAGCGAGGCAGCACTCTTTGTCACCAAGTTGCACGACAAATTGCACAAGCCTGCCAGCAGTCACGGAGCAAAGGCTGTGCGCCGAGTATCAACCAACGATGTCCGCAAGGATGTCCTGCTCGCTATCCCCGGCATTGGTCCCGACCTCGTAGAGAGGCTGTTGGACAAGTGTGGCAACATCGAGGAAATGATGTTCCCTGAGGCGTTGAAGCAAGTGAAAGGACTCGGTGAACAGCGTCGAAGGATGATACTGGATGTGCTCACCAGCGAGGACCCAGTTCACATTCAACGCACTGTCCGACGGTAGCATATAAAGCAGCATCACAAATGTCAAGTGTCTCGGTTGTATTGCTTTTAGTATGGTTTAAGTAGAGGTAGTTGATGAGGTAGAATTATGCGCCGAGCAGTCGATTACCAAGCAGTTCAGAAGTTTGACTTCTTCAGAGGATATGTGGACCAGTTCGGAGAGGTCAGCATTGACAACGACATCCCTGCCATGCTCTCATTCTTCTTCATCCAAGGACAAGTGGCAGCACCCTATGTGCGCCTTCCGTGGGGTAACACCCACCTCGACCCCCGTGTCCACTGCTTTTGGATTCAACCATCGAGGACGGGTAAGTCCATCGCTTGGGAGTTCGTTGGCGATGTGCTGAAAGACTGCAACATCGACTACGACGCTTACACCAGCGGTTCAGACGCTGGGCTCATCGGTGGTGTCACCACTGAAACAATCGTCAACGACGAAGGCAAGAAGGAGCAAGTGACAGTTCAGACCGACGGTATGCTCGGTGGTCGCAAGGCTCTCAACTTCGACGAGGGTTCCATCATTCTCAATCCGGGGAAGCACAGTCAGGAGACGGTGCTTTACCTGCAGTCCGCATGTAACCCCATCGGGAGCAACAGCAACATCCTCGTGAAGCACCTGAGCGGTCGTCGTATCGAGACAGAATCGCTGGCCTCGCTGTGGATTACCACCTACCCTCCCAAGGGCGTGAAAGAATATGTCCTGACCAAGGGTATCTTCCAACGGGTGCTCCTCTACTGGTCCCATTGGGACATGGACCGACGACAACAGGTATCACAGATTCGCATGAATCGTGCCTTCACTCAGGGCGAAGAGTCCACAGTCACCTACGAGGACATTGTTGACTACTTCAAAGGGCTCGAGAAGCGCCTCGCTGAGCGTGTGCGTGCACTCACTGAGACGACCTTCAACGAGTGGGACAACATGACTCGTGAGCAGCAGGAAGACCTCGTTCAGTCTTGCATGCACGAGATGTTCACGGCTGACGATTCGTTCTATGCCGCTACCTACGATGTCGTCGATGACTTCTACAGCCTCCTCAAGGACCTGAACTTCGCCATCGCTGATGTTGTCGCTTCGTTCGTCCCTGCTATGGAGAACTACTCCGTCATCCTTGCCACTCACATCGCCATGATGGATAACTCATGGGTCATTACCGGTGAGCATCTTGACATGGCGAAGGACATCCTCTACGACCTGTTCAAGAACCTCATCCAGTGGCTTGAGGGCGAAGTTGAAGTCGGTGCGAAGAAGATTGAGAAGGAGCAGCACAAGAAGGACTGGATGGCAGCGTTCAACTCGGTGTCCTCCGTTGAACTTGACAAGCGTGGTGACGGCTGGCGCAAGAAGGCCGCCGTCATCCAGCAGTATTGCACCAATCTCCACATCACACGAGCCACTGGCTTCAAGAAGTTCAACGACTGGGCAGCACACATGTTCAACGCAGCAAAAGACGGTGCGACCGTCTACATCCGCTTGAAGGAGGCAGAAGCATGACGAGCGAAATGTGGATTACCACTTACCCACCGAAAACAATCAAAGAACACCTAACAAATGTTGGGTTCTTTCACAAGGTTCTACCTTGCAGTTGGTTTTTCGTAGAGGAGGACAAACAATGACGAAAATAATGGCACTGGACATTGAGACTGGTAACTACTCGTATGAGATTGGAGGCTGGGACAAGCATTCCTTGTTCGAGCCTACTGTCGTGGCAACATGGGATGGCGCCAACGGCGATGTCTTCAGCAAGGAGAGCATCGACATGGCTACTGCCAAGGTGCACGACCTTCACCCACGCACACTCGGTGACCACCTACAGAAGCACATTGATGCCGGGGGCGTCGTGCTCGGTCACAACATCAAGAAGTTCGACTTACCGGTGCTCAACGCAGCACTGGACTGCTGGACAGCAGGCGACTTGATGAGCAAGGCTGAGAGTGTTATTGACACCAAGTTGCTCGTTAGCAAGGCTGCTGGTGGTAAGGACATCGCTACCAGCCTTGAGATGCTGGCGCGTAACACATTGGACATCGGCAAGAGCATGACAAGCGCCGACGCTCCTGAAGCATGGCGAGCAGGGCGCTACCTCGAGGTGGCCGAATACTGCTTGAAGGACGCTCAATTGACCTACGACCTCTACCAACACGGTCGTGAGAACGGAGTGGTGAAGAGCCGCTCGTTGGAGGACGGGTCAATTGTTGAAATTGAGGTGAACTGGGAATGACGGAGAACACGAATCACAAAGCACAACGGTTGAACATCGAAGCAGTCAAGCGCATCGTCGGCACAGTCCGAACAACGCTTGGCCCGATGGGCATGGACAAGATGATGGTCGACGGTGGCGGGAATGTCATCGTCACCAACGACGGTGCTACCATTCTCCGTGAACTTGACAGCGCCCACCCTGCAGCGAAGATGATTGTTGAGGTGTCCAAAGTGCAGGAGACGAACTGCTACGATGGAACCACCAGCAGTGTGGTCCTCGCAGGCCAACTCCTGAGCAACGCTGAGTCTCTGTTCGACAAGGGCCTGCATCCGAATGTCATCAACAAAGGTTACACCACTGCTCAGTCGATGGTGCTTCAAGAACTACCGGCTCTCGCCGTTGAAGGTGAGAGGTCGCTCAACGCAGTGGCACGCACCGCTATCACTGGTAAGTCACTGGAGTCTTCTGAGGAACGAGTGGCTCAACTCTGTGTCGACACAATTCAAGCGGTTGGCAGCGCCACTGATGTCCGTGTGCTTGCTGCACCCGGAGGTGCTCTCGCTGACTCATACTTGTTCGAGGGCGTCGTCGTCAACAAGGACTTCGTCACAACTGACGGTGAGTTCGACGGCATGATACCAACCCCGCTCCTTCTCATCAACAGTGGGCTTGAGGAACAGAAGCAGGACGGGAATGTGCAAGTTCAAGTCGATGCTTCATCCTACAGCACGCTGAAGAACGCTGGTCGTGAGGAATTGCTTACTTCCGCCAAGCACATCGAAGCAAGCGGCGCTAAGGCCGTGCTCGTGCGTGATGGCGTGCATGACACTGTCGTCCAATACTTGCGCAAGCGTGGCATTTTCGTGTGCCGTCGTGTGCCTCCAAGCACCATGAAGCGTCTTGCTCGTGAGTTCGGTGTCGACCCATACCACACACCCGAGGCTGACATGGAAGTCTGTGATGCACTCGTGGACCGTCGTCGCTACAACGATGTCGACTACCTCTTCGTCAACAGCAACCTCGCTTCAAGTGAGGCTACGCTGGTCTTGTTCGGTGCTACTCAGTCTACCCTCGACGAAGTGCAGCGTGGATTTGACGATGCACTGGGCGTCGTCTCCCTCGTCGCCAACGGCGACAGCATCTGCTACGGTGGCGGGTCGACCTACCTCGCACTGGCGTCGACACTGAGAGCCCGTGCTGCCGAGGTTGGTGGTCGTGCTCAAATGGCGATTGAAGCCTACGCCGATGCACTGGAGAGCATTCCCGGCACCATCGCTGAGAACGCTGGACACGACGCTCTTGACACCGTGCTCGCTATGCGACACGCTGGTCTACCGTTCGGCCCTGATGTTGAATCGGGCGGTATCATGGACATGAACGACGCTGCAGTCTACGAACCCATGTCCCTCATTCGCAGCGCTATCACAAGCGCCACTGAGGTCACAACGGCCATCCTGCGCATTGACGACCTCATCGGTAGGCGTGGTGAGTGATGGGTCGGTTACTTGACAAGATGAAGGTCAAGTGTCGCCGCTGCAATCACGAACACATCCCTCGCCGCCTGCAAGCACGCTTCCTTGACGGTGACAAAGAACGCCTCAGCCTGTGGTGCTGCCGCGAGTGCGGCCACCTGTGGCAAGACAGTGCCTTCAAGCGCTGAGCATCAAGGAATCTGTGCAGGTGCACCCGGAATGGTCACAACATACGCCGCAAGCCTGTCTATGGCCGCTTGAAGCGTCGTGGGAGCGGGCGCTGCCCAACTCGCAGCAGAAGTGGTGGGACTGAAGGTATCGGTTTGTGCACCACCGGGAGCAAGGTAGACTTGGTCAGCGAGATTGCTTGCAGCCGTCAAATCGCCATTCGCGTTTGCCACCAAAACCGCGTTCGTTACAGCGGTTTGACGAATGGTTCCGCTGACATGCAACGCTTGCGAAGGGTCGCTCGAACCCAAGTTGATACCCACCTTACCGTCGGTAAGCACTCGCAATTTTGTGTTGGACGCCGCTACATTCGTATGCGTAGGTGTCCCATGAGCGATGTCAAATTGATTTGTGTCTCGCTCACTGATTTGCCAGCGGTCGGTGTCCCAGTCTGCACCGTCCGTAGGTGAAGTGTTGTCGTTGTTGATATGAATACCACCGTAGCGAGTCACACCTACATTTCCTTCGGCTGATTGGAACCTTGCAGTATAGACAGCGTCTCCGCCTGTTGTGGCTGTTTGTTTTACATGGAGTGGGTTAGCGGGGGTTGCTGTTCCGATACCCACTCTGTCAGTGTAGGAAGGCGCGTTGACTACAAGCGTTGTAGTGTCAACGATGAACTTCTTGTTCGCTATGGTCACATCACCTGTTAGGTCAAGCGTAGCCTCACCCTCAACAGCGGCGATAGCGTCTGCGTCTGCGTATGACGAGCCGCCACCGAACTCGCTGAAATCAGCGTATTTCAGTGCGTTGGAAGCCGATGCGTCTTGAATCAACACTCGGTCTGTCGATGCGGGCGTGCCTATGTCAGTGAGAGTCATGCCGTCCAATGACGACTTGACATTCGTTGCATCAGTCACATCCGCACTTGCTTCAATCCCGTCGAGTTTCGTAGCCTGCGCTCCCGTCATCAAACCGGAGTTACCACCCGACACAACTTCAGTCAGCGTAGCGTCAGTCCCAGTGCTGCTGGCAAGGACACGAGTGGAGGCAGTGTAGGTGAGGTTCGTAGCCGGGGCAGCAGACGCAGCACCAGCAGCATCCACGAAGTTGCTGTCGTTGTTAAGGAGACTGATGGCGTCACCTTCGATGATGACCTTCTTCTCAGCGTTAGCATCGTTGGTGAACATCGGTCGGTTGGGAGTCTCGTTCTTGACCCAATACAGTCCCTTGCCAGCAGCAGATGTGTGCCCAGTGGCTGCTGTATCGGCCTTCTCGTCAACGACTAAGCCGGTAGGGTCAATGAGTCCAGTCACGGTCAACTTACCGTCAACTGTCAGTGTATTCGTCCCAGTGTTGAACGACAAGGTGGAGTCGCTTGTGAAGCCACCAGCACCGTCAGACAGTTGCACGACGCCACTCGCTCCGCTGGCTGTGGTAGAGACAGTGCTGCTGAAAAGCACGCGCTTCCAATTGGCACCGTCGTAGGCAAACATGAGAGCGTTGCCTGCTGCGATGGCTTGGTTGAGGCCAGTGCTGTCGAAGGTGACGGTGCTGCCACTGGGCACGGACACGAAGACCGTGTGGCCCGGTGGGAATGTGCCGCTGGGGTTCAGTGTGATGCCGGTGCTCGCCGTCAGGACGAACACACGGTCACTGTCAAAGGTGAAGGTAAGGTTGCCACTTGGACTTGACACATTGATGTTCGTGGGACCAAGCAGGTGAGTGTGACGGTTTGAACTGTCTTTGCTGCTGTAGTAGAGCATGGACTCACCAGCGCCGTTGAACGATTGCCATACGATGCCGTTGTCACCGAAGGTGCCTGTTTGACCAGTGTGCACCGTCTTCAGCGCCGTGTGGCTGTTGATACCCGTGGTCGATGATACGGTGCCGTCACGCACTGGTGAGAGGTAGAGGGGTGTAGGTCGCACAAACACACGCTTGTCGTTGCGCTCACTGATGGTGATGGCGAGGTCGTTGGCTGACACTGCACTGCTGTTGAAGGTAGCACGCACTGTGCCCAACACGACAGTTTGACGGTTGTCGCCCGACCCACTACCAGTCGTCAGGTAAGAAGCAGCACTGCCTGAAATGGACGGGTATGCGCCTACTGCGGTAGTGATACGGTCGCTTTGCGTTACCTTGAGTCCATCAGCGGTAGCAAGCACGACGAAGAGGCATTCTTGGCCGGTGGTTAAGGCTGTGAATGAGCCAATCTTTTGAGCAGTGGTAGTGGTCAAAGTGACGGTGATGTCGCTACCTCCACCGATGGCGTAAAGCACGCCGTCGAGAATGACATCGCAGGCTTTGACGACGAAGGAGTAGGCGTTCGAGCCAGCGGTGATGGCACCGGGCAAATCAGGTGGGTCGTTGCGGTCGTTGTCGTTGTAGGCAGTGTCGTGCGGTAACAAGATACCGTTACCATGCACAGCCTCGTAGAGGTTGGTCAATGACGGTGAGAGAATGTGACTACCGTCAGTCAGTCCATCGTTCGTTCCATCGGTGTGTCCCGACAGTGGGTTGTTCGTGCTCATTGACATCATTTCACCTCAATCATCAGTTGGATTCGTAGTTCGTTCTGCGTGGTTTTCAACACTGGGAGAATGGTGTGGCGTGCAACCGGGGTAAATGAGTTCGTGCCCCTGAACTGCACATACACCTCCTTCAGTGAGTCATCGAATGCGTGCGAGGCTGGTATAAAACCCTCGACGAGAATGGTGTTGTCGTCGACGATGCGAACAGTCGGGTTGACCGTGATAGCGGGTCGGCCTGCAGCACCGTCAGAACTCGTAGATGGGGTGCCATCGAAACCAATCACCATCTCGTTGATGTTGCTGACAATCGTGTCGAGTAGGGCTCGTTTGATATGGTCGCTCACTGGCATTAGGCATCTCCTCTGTAGGTAATTGGGGTGGGCTTACTTCCACCGATTGTTTCTTCACCACTGCTTCCTCCGAGCACGCCCCTGTTCATGGCCTTACCGATGATGAAGCCTGACTTCCCGTGTCCTTGAATGGTGATGATAGGCACCGTGACAATCTCGATGTCGGCGAAGAGTGAGAAGTTCTTCTCAATGATTTGCTCGACCACTTCGGGTCGGGAACCAGTGTTTTGAGCGCCCTCGAGGATTCCCTGTAGGACGCCTTCGATACCGCTGTCAACAGTGAGGAAGACGAGGTCAGCAGTGTTCTCGGAAAGGTTGTGTCGGACCTCGGTGAGAATGCGGTTACGACCTTCGTATTGGATGACCTTACCCGGACGCAGGTCCCAAGCATTTGGATGTCCTGCGCTGGTCTTGTTCCCGCTCAGTAGGTTGTTTGCCTTGAGCACGCTACGCGCTACACGACGGGCGGACTCGTTGTTGCGGACGGTGAAGTCTTCGATGACTTGCGGCTCTTCTTGCACATCGCCTCCACGACCGCTCTGTCGCTCAGCGTCACTGACTTCAGCATAGGCGTCGTCGTTGACAGACAGTGGTTGTCCCTGAACAATGACTCGGTTGCTGGTGTTGTCGATGGGATTCGTGCCAGCAGGCCCTGAGCGCTCCTGAGCGTTGACAGTGCGGCCTGCTTCACCGAAGTTGAATGGGACATACAGCAGGCTGCCGAAGCGCTCGAAGTAGACGATGTGATTATCGTGTCGACCGAGGAAACGCAAGGCTGTGACGAGGTTGACGCCGTAGAAGTCAGTGGCAACGAAGCGAGTGGAATGGCGACGACGGTCGCCGCTTGAGTTGGACGGCGAGATGGGCAGTGCGATGTTGACTGAGGTCAGTGTATCGGCGATGTCACGACCCAGTCGCATCGCCATGTCGGTTGTTCGGAAGCCGACATCAATTGGCTGAGCAGCGTAGCCAGCGGTGCCGTTGAAACCGAGTTCACTGAGCGTCTTACCCTTCATGTTTCGCACTGCGAAAACAGAACCCTTGTTTCCGGTGGAGTGGCTACCGAGTGACAAGCGCTCAGTCTGCTGGTCTATAGAGTAAAGCATCCTCAGCGTATTTGAAGCAACATCGTTTTCAAAACTCAACCCCATATAAAGAATGAAACTTTCATCGTTGTGTCCGGGTGTGGGTGTGTGGGTCAAGACGACGCTATCCTCACGCTCGTCGATGGTGTAGGAGTGCGTCGATGCAACAGCGTAGGTCGAGGTCTTGCGTTGCTTGACTGTGACCTTGGCTTGTGTTGTGCCCTGCATGGCGAACTCACCAAGGTGCAGTGCATTGTCGACAAAGACTGGCTTACGCACATGTTTCATCACGACATTGGTGTCGTCAATGATGCGCGTCTTAGCGAGGTAAGGCATCAGGCATCACCACTGTGGTCAGATGTGTTGTAGGTCACATCGGCCTTGTGTCCCTTGCTGTGCAACGACTGGCTGAAGCGAGGCTTGACCGAGTAGTCCTTACCGCTACCAGTGCGACGAGGTGCATCGCTGCGGTAGTGTTGCAGCGTGTTCTCACTGATGAGCAAACGAGTCACTGTGGTCTTGAGTGTGTTCGTATCAAAAGTCGCTACACCAGCACCCGGAAGTTTCGGACCCTTTGACACTGGCACAGTGTCGCTACTACTCTCCATAAGATAAACGGGTTGGTAGGGTGCGTTGCCATCGGGCAGTGTTGTGCGCATGTAGGATGTTGCTCCGCCGTTTGTGCTCTCGTAGGTGAACAGCCCATACTTGCCGCCAGCCGTGGCTGTGTAGTAAGTGCTACCTTCCTGAGGCGTGCCGCTGGCTACACCGCGAGCAGGACGGAACACTTCGATGTGCTGGTTATCAAGCAGCCTCACTGGTCGAACCATGAAGCGAACGGTGTCGTCTTTGAGGTTGTGAGCAGCAGTCGTGCTGGTTGTTGTTTGGTAAGGGTTGCTGGTGGTGCCTGCTCCAGTGCGGCCCCAACCTGTATCGTCGAACGGATTGACAAAAGAGCGAGACTCAAGGATGTAGGTGCCACCCATTGGCTTGATGTTGCTCGTGTGACTGAAACGCATGACGCCACCATGTGGTTGCGCTGCAAACGATAGACCTGTGAGGTCGTAGTCACCAAGCGTCTGTGAGCCTGTTTGCATACCACCCTGCAACACAACACGCTGCCCAACACCACGGTCAGTATGCAGGCTGTGCGCTTCGCTGTTGATAACGACCATGTCAGCGTTGACGCCAGTGGAGAATGATTCGAGTGTGTCAGCGTCGATACCGATACGAGGAGACGAGCGAGAGATAGGCTCCTTGTGCACGGATGTGCCACTGATGCTTTCAACACGGTCGCTGACAGCAGCCTCAGGCTTGAGCAGTCCGTCTTCAGCGATGTCAAGACGGGCGCTGATACCTCGCTTGACTTCATCAGGCTGCAGGACATCGTCACGAGGTCGCAGCAACCCTTGACTGAATGTAGGCTCGGCTGTGTGGTGTGAAAGCACGACGCCCGAGCCTTCGTAGACAGCGCTAAGTTCGACCAGTAGGTCCTCATTGAACTGCGTCGGGTAGCGCACACCACGCCCGCCACCCATGTCGCCTACACGCATAGCGTTGGTTGGGGCAAACACATCGACGAGGATGTCGCTGTTGCTGTTGTTGGTGTCGTTGACACGCCCGCCAAAGCGAGGCACTGCAGTCGGTGAAGAGAGCACATCGCCGCTGCTGTCAGCGATACCCTTGAGATTGACAATCGGCTTACCGCCGTTCCACAGGCGAGCGTATGGTGTGCGGTTGTTACCACTGCGGTCGTATTCGTATGCGTCACCTGCGTCCCATGCTGGGCGAATACCGAAACTGCGCACTGGCATCTTGCGGACATCTTCACCGCGAGTGTTGCCCCACCAGTCGACGAGGTAATAGCCTGCTGCGCCTTCAATGGTGGTGACACCAAGACCTTGGCTGTCGCCCCACCAATCACGAGGAGCAGTGCTGCTGTTGCGAATGATGCGCACAGGACAACCAAACGAGCGAGTCATGCGACGCCCATCGCTGTAGCGCACTTGCCACTCGGCCTTGTCAGGACCAAGCATACCGCTGAAGTTGGTTTGACGCTCCATGACGCCAACATAGGTTACAGGTAGTGTTGGTTGAGGACTTGCCGAGATGAGTGAGGAGGTGCCGCCAGCGTAGTTCCAAGTCTCTGACTCGTATTCGACCAGCGGTCCCGCTTTGTAGCCGACGGTGTAGTTGCTGGCGCTACCGAAAGTTGCGGCTTCTTGGAAGGCTCGCATACCGTAGTGACCCCACTGCGGGCGATTCCACGGTTGTCGTAGACCGAAACGGTAGCCGAACGGGTAAGTGCGACTGGCGACGAGGCTTGAGGCGATAGCAAGACCGGCGCTGACAGCGTAAGAGCCGCCGTCGTCAGCGTCCTCCCAATGGCTGCCGCCTGCTGCGGCGTAGGAACGAGGCACATGCCATCCAGCCGACCAAGCAGCATAACCGTCAAGACGACTGACAAGTGGACCGCCACGACTACCGCACGGCCAGTAGTGACTGAGCATGACGGTGTTGCTGCCTTGTGCTTCGTAGCCGGTCATAGCGTGGATGTTTGCAGCAGTCTCAGCGGTGCCGTCAGCACCAAAGTAGACCTTCTCGCCAGCAGCGGGTGTGAAGAGGATAGAGCCAGTAAGCGTGATGGTCGCACCGCTTAGACCACCACCTGCAATTTTACCCAACACCTTACCGTCGGAGTAGATGTAGTCGTTAGCAACAGCCCCGTCGCCTGTGATGGTGGCTGACATGGTGATGGTCGAAGGTGAACCAGTCACTGAACTGAAGGTGCCTGAGAACTGATTTGGTGGCTTAGGCGTCTTGAAGTCAAGACTGAGGGGGCCGAGGCTTGCTGCATAGTTGACACCGTGGTAGTGCACTGTTTCGTAGTGCTCAGGCATGCTGTTGTAAGCAGCCTTGTCGACCGCACGGTCGTTGGCAGCAGTCCATGTTCGCGCTGAATCGGAGTAGAAAGTGTGAGGTCGACCGAGGTTTGGACTCCAAGCGCATACAAAAGCGTCGGGCATGTAGAGACTGTTGGTGTCTCGAGTGCCTCCTCGCAGTTGGTCGATGTTTTGAGGCATAACGCCCTTCGCACCAACAAGTAAGGAAGTAGTCACTTCTCGACTGTAGGGCTTGGACAAACGAAGCACAGTGCCGTTCGCAGGCAAGGAACTGGCGGTAACGATGAAGCGGTAAGGTTGGTTCATCGTGGCGCTGGCGTGCGTTGTTCCTGTGCGTTTGGTGTAACTCACTGTCCGTGTCAATCCATTCTCATCAGTGTAGACCAACTGTTGACCGTAGTATGGAACTTCGGGGAACAGTGATGCGTCGTCAACTTGGATGTAGGCTCCGCTGCTACTGCTTTGCACCACGGCGACTGGTGTCATTGAAGCGTTCGCTAAGACCTTGGAATAGAAATCAGGACTGATGGAGGGGTAGCCTGCCAGCGTCAACTGAGCGCCAATCGCACCATGCGATGCTCGGCAGAACTCGTAGTAGTTGTCAAGGCGGTAGAGTGACAGGTGACGGAACCCAGCGGCTGTGCTGTCATCAGGTCCTACTTTGTGAATCAAACTCCACCATGGGATGTTGAGTGTGAAGCCCGGTGTAGATTCGGCGAACATGGCTGTGTGATACGGTTGAGTGCGACGAGTGAAAGTAGGTGATTCACTACCCTGCACCCCAAGCGCGTTATAGAGCAACATCGGCGGGATGTTGGCGAGTTGGCTGCCGTGGTCGGGGTCATGGTCAAGGATGAGTTCGTTGACGAATACTTCACAGCCACGAACATCAGCGAGTGTAGCCTCAGCAAGGATGAGAGTCGCCCCTCCTACCGGTGACCCACCCCTTTCGCTGTCGTATTTGATGCCGACGACAAGATTCACTTGTTGACCGGTCAGTTCACGACTACTTCCGTCAGGTAGAGCGTTGGCTGCACCGTTGTGATGGAAGCCAGCGATTTGTTGCTTGCGCAGGTTAGGCTGAATGACAATTTGGTAAGCACCTACTTCAGCAGGGTCGGGGAAGTGACCGTCCTGTGTATAGTTGGCACCCGCTTCAAGCACAATGGAATGCCCGCCAGCCTTGTTCATGTTGCCTGCCGTGCCTTTGGATGCGAGCACACCGTAACCGTCGAAGCGGACCTTGCTCTCAAACATCAGCGTAAATGCACCACCGTGAATATCACTTGGTCCACTCGGTGTAGCAGTGAGGCTACCGATACGCAGTTGTGGATTGAGAGGGTGAAGGTAGTCGGTAACGGCCGAGGGCAGCGTTGTTGTCGTTGGACTGACATTTTCCTGCAAGCGAAGCAAATCAGCGTCCTGCAAGGTGGCTCGTCGCTCAGCCTCGTGGCGTCCGTAGAGCCCTTGGTAAGCAGGATGCGCCCAATGTCCGGGCAGCATCGGCATGGTAGCGTTGACAAAGTGATGACCCATACGAGGTAGAGGCATTGGCGTCAACTGCGGCTTGTTGTAACGGTCGATGATGAGTGTGTTGGCGTTCCCCGAGGCATACTCCGTGTGTGCCATGTCGGGGCTGTTACCGCTCACTTCAGCATGGTCGCGCAGACGGCGTGCTGCAAAGAAGCGAGTGCTCCCCGCAGGGATGTAGTAGGAAGGCGAGATGGAAGCGTTGGGATGGTCGGTGATGAATTGAGCAAAGTCGATGTCTCCCACCACACCACGGAACTGAGCGCCGTTGATTTCGTTGTAGGACACCACACAGGACTCGCTTCCACTCGACAAACGCAAGAATCGACGGTTGTCACTGACTTCTTTGGTAGCAAAGCCAGCATCGAAGAGAGCGGTGATGATTGAGGCTGAGGCCGTAAGATAACCCGTAGCGCTGTCGTAGGAAGCGACTGTCAATGATTGCGACTCCACACCGTTGGCATGCGTGTAGACAGCGTTGAACTTCTCAGTGTGACTGTGCCCCATCTTTGTAACATGGAAGAAGAGTGTGCGGTCGTGTTGCTCGTATGATGACTGCAAGGTGCGGTTCCCTGTCGCTTCTACCCATCCGTCTTTACTGCTGTCAGGGAACGCAGCACCATCAGCCATGTGCTCCCATCCAACTTCGTTCATGGTCGGACCGTAGCGTGGTCCTTTGACAGCGTTGTCGAACAGGTGACCAAGGTGAGCGGCACCGAGGTCAGGATGAATCATACCCCCGTCACCCATGGTTTCATTTTGATAGGCTTGTAGTCTGTCGAATCCACTACGAACAATGATGTTACCGGGGATGGACTCAGGGTCAGGTAGTTGCACGACGAGGTTGGGGGAAGTCGAGGTGTTAGCGACCGATGGAGCAAGACCGCTGGCAAGGCGTTCACCTGCTGCGCTGAATGCACGGATGACAACACCGAGTGGTGAGCCTCCACTGAGTGTGTGGGTCTGACCAGTGTCGTCGATGACTGTCATTTCCTCAAACTGCAAATGTTCGTTGGGAATCTCAAGTGCATTCTTCAGCAAGGTAGGGTGCTTTTCAGCCAGTTGAGGGTGACTGAGTTCTTGAGCCTGTAGAACAGGTAGCATGGCGCTGTTGGTCGTCTCGAAGGTAAAGCGAACATTCCCAAGCAACTTCTCACCAACAGTGTAACCTGAGCCACCGCTGACGCGATTGACCCAAGGCACTGCACCGAGGCCACGAGCATTGACAGCGGGCAAAGAAAGACTGCCTCCGTCCATACGCTTCCACACAATGTGCTCGATGTTGAAGTTCTCAGCAGGTGAGCGTTCATACATGTCGTAGCCATTGACATCGCCTACCCAAAACGAGTTCTTTTGCTTCGTTCCGCCGAACAGCGTGCTTGGTTGAACTGTGGCTGACGAATAGAAGTCCGCAGGCGCGTTGCGCTGCGCTCCAGCGCTGGCTGAAAGGTGAGAGCCGATGCTCTTGTCAAGGTCAAAGAAGAGGTCGCCCGTCTTTTTGAAACACGGCTCAGCATTCGTAAGTTCAGTGTCGGCAGCGATGTTGCTATTTAGACTGAAAGCAGCATTGAACGGTGCTCCGTCAAGGGCGTTCGATGCTGTATAATCGGAGATGCTTGGGCGAGCAGCGCTGTCATGAATCAACGCCTCAACATTTGGACCAGCGTTTGCTGGAGCGTAGAAGCGGTCCTGTCCATGCAAGCGGTCATCCCAGCGCGTCGTCCCGCCCAAAGTGACATCGGTAGCGGTAGCCAGTCTAAGCCAATCACCGATGTTTTTCTGACCGTCCCGGTCTGTCTTGGCGATGAGTGCGAGTTCAGACTCATGAGCAACAACGAGCAAACCTCGAGAGAACACACCTTGAGCATTGGTCAACTCAGCCTGCAATTCATCTTCATTCTCCGTAACTGGAGGCGTGTTGTAGTCACTACCATCGGTAAATGTTACACCGTAAGAGGGTGCTCCATCTGTCATGCTGTAACCATCTTGAGGGGCATCGGGATTGCTTGGGTCAGGGAATCCTTCTACGCCGCCGTTCCCATCGTTTGGTAGTCCTGATTCAGGACTGTTGGGCATTGGTGTGATGTTGGGTAGACTACCAAAGACGCTGGCACAACCTATGCTACCTCCATAAGGCGAAAAGCCGAGATTTGAGTGCCACGCTCCAAGACCCGCAGCGTATCTGTTGCTTTCAACTTCGAGTGTGTTGAGGTAAGAGTAGCGTTCTCCATGCCAACCAGCGACACCAACTGGCTTTGTGCGGTCAATCGCGTCGACAAGTCCGCTGAAGTGAACGCCGCCGTAGCCTCCTCCCCGACTGGCGTTACGGAAGCGATGCACCCCTGCCTTAGTCCACACATACAGTTTCAAACCGGTGTCGGAACTTGAGATGGTGGGGAAACTGAAAGAAGCGGAGTCGAGATGATTGTCCCATGTAGCGATGCTCTCGAAAGCGCAAAATCCGCTGATACGGTTTTGTCCAAGGAAGAACTTGACATGGTAGTTGCTACCCACCAACATGACAATGCGGGCAAAGTAAGGAGCGAAAGCGGGTGAGTTCTCAGAACCTACGCCTGTAGCGTAAATGCTGGTTGTGCGAAGCCATCCTGTCTCAGGGATGTTGTAGGCGTCGTCCAATGTTGTGCCCATGTCCAGCGTGATGAAGGCTGAGTTGAGGTTGGTGCCAAGACTCGTTGGTTTTGCATAGTCGACGACCTTTGAGCCATCAACTTCGCGCCATCCGTAGCGGTCTTGGCGCATGGCGTTACCCATGCTCGGTAGGAAGGTGCCACCCATCGCTTTGAGAGCACCTCCGCCCGGATAGGAGTTGATAGCGGCACCAAGAAGAGCAGCCATCTCCTCACTGTTTTGACAGCGAGTGGCATCGACGGCGATGTATTCCATGTCGACATTGTCCTTCGTGATGGTTTCAGCAGCAAAAGACCCGGATGACCCGTAGAGAACTTTCTTGGCGAGCGGTCCGGCAACACGGAAAGCGCTCGGATGCAGTTCGTTACCACTGATGCTGCTCTTGGTTACACGACTGCTGTCGTTAGGATGAGGTGGATTGAAGGTGATTTGATTGTCCATCCAAGACCCGCCGGGATGGTAGCCCCCGTCCATGTGGTAACACCAGTCCGAACTGCTCGCCATGGAGAAGCCCATGAACACAGCATGGCGGTTGGGATGCGCCATGCGGTAGTCGTGAACATTCGATGTCGTCACATTGGAGACGCCCGATGTGAACACCTCACCATACATCCGCCCGGACGATGGGCGCTGTCGTAGAATCTCGACATTCGGCTTACCTTGAGCGGGCTCCCAGTTGACAGTTTGCCGCCAGTGGAAGCGACCACGGCCCGTTTGGTAAGCGCTGGTCCAAGGCATGTAGTGTCCGGCGTCGTTGATGATGTGGTTTGGCATGAACGCCGTGTTGCTACCGGTATGGCTTGGTAACTTCGACCAAGTGTTCCCAACGGTCAACGCTCGTCCGGGTGCTGGCTCGAAGGTGTTGACAGGAGTCGCTACTTCCTGAGTGAACGGGAAGGCTTGCCCCGGTCCGAAGATGAGGAAGGTCGTCTTGTTCTCAGTGCCATCACGATGGTCTTGGTAGCGAGCGGTGGGGTGAGCAAAGCGTAGAACGAGTGGGACTGGAACTTGGATGTGAACACCGGCCGTGTAAGGCGCGGCGTTAGGGTGGTCCGCATTAACACCTTGAGTGCCCCCTTTGAGGTCAGTAGCAAGAAGGCTGTCTTGATTGAAGAAGGGTGGATTGATGCTACCACGATGTTGGTTCAAAAGAGCGGTGCCGGGGAAGAACGCCATGATGGCGTTGCAGTCCACCAATGAAAAGGACGACAGCGTTTCGTTCGCGTGCTGAATACCGGCGACACCCGTAGGTCCGTTGGCATAGGGGTGCGTGTATTTGTCACTGTAGTCGTTTGCGCTACCATCGTTGACATCGAGCGTCACACCGCTGAAGCCACCGCCAAAGAAGAGCGGCACCCAATGGTCGGTGCTGTCACGACCGCCACGGAAGAAGACTTGTGCTCGTGAGTGTAGACTCCCAAGCGCTCGAACTCCTGCTGTGTGTGAAGCACGAGAGTCGCCAAATCTTTGCACGATGTAGGTCCCACTGCTCTTGTTGGCCCAATCTTTGCTCGTCGTTTCGGGCACAGCGTCAAGTTGAGTTAGCGGGTTACCAGCCTCGCTTTCAACGAGGGCTGATTCTTCACCGTAGAACAAAAGCGATTCGCTACCAAAGGCAGCAACATGGGTAAGAGCACTGCTTCCATCGGTGATTGAATCGGCGGTCTTAGCGCCAGCAGGGCGTATGAAATGCCATGGGTCGTTGGTGCTTTTGACAGCGATGTTGTTGCCGCTGATTGAGTCGATGACAAGCATGGGGTTGTTGACCATCGGTAAAATGTGGTCACCCGAATACGCTGTGAAACGATGCCCGTTGAGGCCTTGTTCCCACACCTCAGTGTCGACAGGCTCGTTACTTGAGTCGACAAGAACGGGCGACACCGTGTTTGCATTTGCCCCCTTACCCTTGGTTGTTACTTGCAGGACTGTGTAGGGGATGTAACCCACTTCTGCTCTTAAGCCAGCATCAATTTCAGCATCGGTGGCTGAGCGATTGGTTGACGGTAGAGTGATACCGGCCACACTTGGTTTGACGAATTGAATGTCGCCGTGCTCAACATGGGCTGCTTGAATAGCCACATCTCGGTGCAGTGTAGCGTTGAAGAAGTCAGAGATTGGTCGAATCTGACGGTTTGTGTTGTAGGCTCGAATGCGAATGGCATCTTCAGCAACGCCCCAGTCACCAAGCGTTCGACCATCCCCAGCGAGGAAGTCACGACAGTCGAATGGAACACCTTCTTCGATGTTGGGATTGGGCATGTTGATGGCGGCTGTAACAACCGCAGCGAGCAACTCGTCGGTTACAAGCGTGGTCCAATTGGCGCAGGATGAAATCAATGCTCGCTGCGTGTTCGATGCGTTTCCAACCTCAGACGGGGCTACAGTTACAGCAGCCGCGCTGGAGTAACTTTGAGACGACACAAAGCGAGAGCCCTCCACACCGTAGAACACATGCGGGCCGCTGCTATCGTTGCGAGTGCGGTTTTTGTAGGAAAACATGTGACCCCAACTACCTTCGGCACTTGCGTCATTGAAGGGGTCGGACACCTGAATGACTCCGTTTTCCAACGGGAAGCCCATGTAACCAAGAATGTCAAAGTGAGGACAACTGTCATACGGTGCTTCAAACACAAATGTGAGAGTGCCGTTAGGCTCATCGTAGGTTACTCTGCAGTCATAAGCAGCGTTGACGGCAGGCACACCGTTCCATCGGTTCCCTCGCCATGACACCAATGTGGCGTTACTGGGATTGGCACCAAAACGACCCGTGGCATCCCCAAGACCGTGCATGTGACGCCCGATGGTCAAACCACCTTGACCCGTATCGCGGTCATCAATGTAGACGACAATCTCATCTTCAAGCGTGTCAGGAAGTTGCGTCTCGTCGAGTGTGAAATCTCTGTCAATAGCACGATAAACGATGCGGACAGCGTGTCGATTACCAAGATGGTCAATGAATTGGAAGGCGTAGAGGGGGCTGTCGCCGATAGCGTCATGTGAAATCTGCGATGCTGGAACATGTGAAGTGTAGGTTGTAGCGACTGTATCGTTTGAGGTGTTATGCACATCACCGTAGTGATTGTTGAATCGTTTGTCACCCTTACGACCGAATCCCCAAGCACCAGCATCAGGCGCAAAGCCGGGAATACCCGAGGCTACAAGGCCGCCAAAGTTGACTCGGCCAACTGCAGGGGAACCAACACGCAAGCCTTCGGTGTAGGTGTTGATGTAACCCTCGGCTTCGAGCGATTCGCTGTTCACCGTGTTCATGGCTTGTCCTGAGCCGCTTACCATGGAGATGGCTCGCATGACTGGGTCAGAATCTTCATCACCTCGACGAGCGAAGTCGGTTGTTGGTTTGATGTCGGCCGAAGAGAAGTCGGGGAGTGTGTAGCCACGCAGTGTCGTGATTGGAGCAAACGGTCGTCCGTGTTTGTTGAGCGGCATTGGTGCTGGGTGCATGGCTTCGCCACTCATCTCATCGGGTTGGCACCAAAATGTCCTGAAGCGTCCACCATGCCCAACAAGGAACTCGGGTTGGTATGTCGATTGACCACGAGCGTTGTCCAGCCACACTGCAAAGTTTCGCCCAGTCGCTCCGGGCACGGTGCTGTGGATGACGATTGAGAAACCCTCTCGCCCCTCAATGTCTTGAACAACTCGTCCAAGGTGTGCACGGAAGTAACCCATGTGGCTGCCTTGGTTTTGAGTGGTGAACGCTTGGTCGGTGTCCCACCAAACCGCTGGGTCAAATGCTGAACCCGTTTCACCACCAGCAAGATTCGTTCGAGCATTGACAGCACCCGCTTGGTTGATGACGCGCACGACCTCACGGGCAGCAGCCTCAATGTCTGTGACGCCGTCACGGGTTGCTACTTCACCGCAGTCAATCGTAAGGCGTCGAGTGAAGTCCATTTCAGTCCAGTGCTTAAGGTGCTGTAGACGACTTTCAGTGTGGCTTGAGAGGTCGAGTGAGCCCGAGCGAATACCTCGCAAAGCGAGGAAGGCTGGCACAACACGAGTCCCATCCGGTGTATCGAAGAGTGTCGATGGGTCACGAACGGTAGCCCCTGTTTGTCCTTCACGATGTAGCGTTAAAGCCACAATGAATCGGTCGAGGTTCGACCTGACCTTTCGAGTGTAGGTGTGGAATGAATCGGCCCAGTAGGGTAAAGCAACAGCATCGTTGGTTCGGGGTAGAATGCTGTCGCCAAGCGCTCTTTCACTACGACCTATGCCTGTGTAGTAACCGGTGTGAACAAAGTGCCCGTGAGCCTTACCCATTTGAGTGATTCGCTCAAGTGAGGTGAGATTGGTAGAGAGCCCGGTTGGTGAAATCCTGACGCGGAACTTACCACCAGTTCCACCACTGACGGTGACGATGTCGTTGTGTTTGTAGCCAGTGCCTGCTGCGTTGACAGTCGCTGCAGTGATTGAACCTCCGCTTACCGTTGTATTGACAGTCAATCCACTACCGCTACCTGAGGTCGTGGTAGCCGCGCCAGTAGCAGCAGTGTAACCTGAGCCGTTGTTCCCAGCACTGTAGTGAGTGACCAAGGCAGTGACCTTGCCGCTCACTGGGTTTTTCATGATGCTCGCGGCGAAGTGATTGGCGAGGTCGTGGGAATACGCACTCTCCATGAAGCGAGAGCGTGTGTTGTTCCGCAGGTATTTGTTTTGACTCTTGTAGCCAGCCAGCGTGTCAATCTGCGTGATGTAACCATGCTGAGAACCACCGTTGTATTTAGCCGTGTATTCAGCGAGGTCAATTTGAGAGGTGCTGTTGATGACATTGTTTGCCGTAGTGTGTCGTTGGAAGCCAATTTCAGCAACCTTTGGACTGGACTGGACCTGCATGTGAAGGTCTTGGAAAGCGACAAACTCACGGTCGTGAGCCACATCGTAGAGCAAAACGCGAGCATGGTCGTCATCGTTGAGCATAGGGTCAAGGTAAGCCACTACGGGTGGGTTTGAGATGCCAAGTTCAGCGTAGTTGACTTCGATGGTCTTGTTCACATGCTGAGCGTAATTTTCAGCAGTTTCACGACAAGTGTCACCAATGAGGAAGTTCTCAAGAGGGATGCTGTCCCTCGCCTCTTCAGCGAGTGTGCCCTGACCACCATTGAAGCCATTCCATACCAGTGCCTCGTTGTAGACGCCTCGACTCTTGGCGAACAGACCTTCGACAGCGTGTGGGTTGTTGTAGGTCATGTTTGCCCATACGGTGTCTCCGTGGCGTAGACCGCCGGGAGCGTATGGGAAAAGCCAAGACCGATTGAGAATTGCATCATCATCATTTTTCATAAGTGAGTTGATACCTACTCGAATAGTAGCGGTGATACCAGCGTCGACAACAGCCGCTTGCATCCCCGTAAGCGATGTGGCTGGCATCGTGCCGTCCAAGATGATGACTGTGTCTGTTGACGGTGTAGACTGAGTTTGACCTTCGTCGATTTTAACGACTTTGCCGAGGTAGAACACTTTCTCCGCTTTGCCCGTAGCGTCAATTGTGCGCTCGCAGTAGAGGTCGTCACCAACTTGAACATTCAATCCAGTGGTGCTGGCTTGCAGTAGCCCGTTGTGAGTTCCGTTCGTGACCGTAATTGACGCCCCACTGGGTGTAGGAGATGCTTTGACAGTCCACGGATGTCTACCTGTAGGTGGACGCTGACTGTTGACAATGTTCAGTGTGGTGTCCAATGCTTCACTGTAGGGGTCGGTATCAAACCCAAGGTCAAAGCCTCGGCGCTCCAAGAGAGCCTCTTGGTCAAGGATGAAGTTGGCGTGTGTGCGGTCAAGGTAGTTTGGTAGAGCACCACTTTTGTTGAAAATGTCCTCAACAAGAATTGAGTTGCGGAACTGTTCGGGGCTTACTGGTGTGCCGCTGAGTGCACTGAAAGTAGCACTGGCATCACCACGATAGATGAAACGACGGGTTGTCCCATCGGGTGAAGAAGATGTCAGTTGGTAATGGTAGTCACCAGTTTCGTAGACGATGTTGCCCGCACTGTCAGTGTTCGTTTCGATGTGAGGGAAGAGTGCACTCTCCTCCTCTGAGAATGAAAGAATGACAAGGCCGGTGAAAGTAGACGAGTTCATAACCGGCGTGACGCCCAACACGGTCCCTCGAGCACGCCCGGTTTTGATGCGCGGAGCATGAGGATTGGTGGTAGGACCCGCCTTAAACTCAACAGCGCTCGCATACTGACGCAGTCCATAATCGACATTCCCACCTTGTGTTTTGACACTGGCAGCATCGTGGTAATACTCGGCACGACGCTCAATGGCTGAAGATGGCGAAAGAGGGCTGCTTTCGAGGGGGACAAGTGACTCAGACTTGTAGGAGCCTCCTACAAAAAGCAACATCCCTGTTTCATGCAGTCGAATGAACTCTTCGGAAAACGCCCATTCCTCATCCTCAAACTCGATGTAACCATCACTCGCAGGGTCGTTTTGATAGATGACCCAGTCTCCACTCGAAAGGAAGGCACGCTGGTATCGTTGCACCCTCTCAACATAGTGGTAATCGGGTTCAGAGCCACTGGAGATGTTGATGTCAGCAGCCGGGAAAATGCCGGGATTGCTGACATAGAGGCGATACTTGCCACTGACCAGTTCAGCCTTGTGCTGAATTGAGGCGCTGCGCGTGTGTTCGCTTTGAGACAAGGCGTATGCGTAGGCTGCGTGCGCACTGCGGTCAGCGGGCGATGTTTCAGGATAGCGGCGACCAACGGGCGACGGATTCCATGTGTGCGCCGTCATGGTTGGGTCAAGATGCAACTTGAGTGAGTTGTCGGGACCGGGGAAGATACCCTCTGCTGCATTTTCAAAGAACTGCTCATTGAACAGTGGGATTTCAACGAGAGCACGGGTGCTGGCAAACTGTGTTCCCAGTTGATAGTCGTGTGTCACCGTGTCCATGGATTGAAACATGCGGTCGTTGACAGTGGTCCCATCGGATGCTGAGTTCTCCATGTAGAAATTGCCATCACCGAGGATGATTTCACCCAGTGAGAAGGTTTCAGCGTTACCGCTTGCTACCAAACCTGCTTGAGCAGCCATACCCACTGCCGATACCCACTGGTAGAAGTTGGCAACCTCTGAACCATCGGGTAGAACGAATCGCCCTGAGCCGACACTTGAATCAGCGAAAAAGAAGGCAACTCCCGTCTTGCTGGCATACTCCGCACTGGCGCCCGTCTTGAGAAAGAGGCGTCCTTTCTTCGGGAACGGGTAGGTGCCCCATGATTTTAGGTCATCAGCGTTGTTGTTAAGGGCTCGAACTTCGATGAATTGAATCCTGTCACCAGCGGTTGTGTTACGGTCGACGCGGACCGAGGTAGCGAAGCATGAGAATCCTCTTCGTGTGTTGTAAGGCAGCCTCGAAAGAGCGCTTGGGTCAAAGGAAGGATTGGTGTCATAGGCACCCTGACCTACACCACCAAGCGTGACGGAGACGACTGGGGCGTTTGGGTCAATCTCTTTCACGACATGTGAATCAGGGCTACCGGAGCCCACTTCGTCGATGTTACGGGTGATGGCACTGGAGTTTATGCCGACGCAACGAACCTTGGTAAAACGAGAGCCCTCGTCACTTTCTTCCTCACTGACACTACGCATGCGTGCACGAGTCATCAAATACATGACGGTGACATAATGACTGTCGCTGCCGCTTTCGGCCTCAGTCTTGATGTGTCTGAGTTGAGCGGTGCGAGAGCGGTCAGATGGTTGCACGAAAATGCGTAGAGCCACCGAAGGTAGAGCAACGGCGTGGTTGTCGATGATGTCGAAGACTTCGTGAACTGGGCCTGATGAGGCTGCAATACCTGTGTCAAACTGGCCGTTGCTTGGAGAAGACAAATCGGTGGCAGGCGCACGGCGCGGGTTGGTGTAGGAATCAGCAGCCGTCGCTTCAATGATGGCGCGATGAAAGACGGAGTCGTGCCCCGTTTTCGTCGTATGAGAAGCAGCGATGTTCTGAGGTGGTCGACGAGGCTCATCACGCACTGTCGCATAATTTTGAGGTGTGTAGCGCTCGTCCAGTTCATCATCGCTCTCGAATCCTTCGCTGTTGTCTCCGACCAATGAATGCGTGAAGGTCGCTTGAGCGTAGTTTCCTTCACTGGCGTCCGCTACTTCGAGAATACCGCCGGGTGCATGAAGCGTCTTACCGCTACTGAGGGATGCTTCAATGGCGTCGATGACATAGGTTGTGCCTGTCAGCAAGTGATTCGATGCTGGCACGGTCTTTTCAACCATCAGCATAGGCGCAGTCTTGCTCATGCTGGCACCAGTGAAGTCGATGGCGTTGTAGTGAATCTCAACGAATGAGGCAAGGCCGTAGGATGACAGGTCTACCTCGAGGATGGCAACCCTGCTGGTGGCTGAAGGACGCAGGTGATGCTTACGCATGTTGGCATCGACCTCGCTGACCTGTTGCGGGGCGGGTCCTTTGAGAACGAAAGGCAGCGGGTCAAACTCAACATTGGTCCCGCTGCCTCCAATCGCAATCAACTTCCGGCTCGCACCCGTCAACCCGTTGTCCACAGCCTCGTAAGCGATGCTGCTTGATACGACATTGATGATGCGAGACTGAGCGATGTCTCGGTAGTAGTCAACCTCGCTGTTGATAGGAAACTGACGGTCAATGCCTTTTGCGCTCTCATCGTAGATGAGTTCCACAATGTCAGCGTTACCTACCTGCTGGTCAAGAATCTCCTCGTTTGCACGAGGCATGTTGCGTAGGTAATGGTGGCCTACAATGTGGTTCAAAGCGTGGCGCCCCGAGTGTCCAATTTGGAACGATTCGTCAAGTGTGCTCGGCCAAGTGACAGCGAATGGGTTGTTGCTGTCGTTGTCAGTGGTCGCCATACGACTGGAGAACACAATGGCGTGCTGCTCGAGGTCACCCTCGTCCAGCACCATTTGACCAGTGCGGTCAATGAGTTGAGAGGCGAGATGAGGAGGCTGATACGGACGACCTGTGCCGTTATCGAGGAGTAGGTCTGCTGCAACGACTACAAAGTAGTCGTCACCTGTAGCCGCGCTGCGGCTGTGCAGAACCCCTCGTAGACCGTCATGCAGGGTAGAATCGTCCCGACTGTCATGCGTGCTGTTCGGGAAGTCAAGATGGATGCTGCTGACAAGAAGAACGCCAGTGTCAGCGTTGATGCTGTGGAGTCGAACGCGCTCAGGTGGCGATTGATTCGGCTTTTGCGTTGCTCGGTTGATGGCACCGGGATTGATGAGGAGGTTGTAAGGAACATGAGGCACAGCATGGACACGCCGCGTGCCCGGTGATGTGAGGTAGTCAACCACCGAGTAGTCACCGGACGAGTATGGTGACTTCGTGAAGTCAGTAGTCCCTGATGTCACTGACTTGCCTGTCAACTTCGTAGCCAACGCTTTCGCATCGCTCGCGCTGATGGTGACCGTGGATAACCCACTGGAGTCAGCGATGGATGAGATGTCATAGGTGCCTTCAATCGGAGCGACTGGCTCTTCAAAGCGGAACAAAGCAAGCGTGCTGTTGCCCACCAATGGCGCACTGCGATTGGTCATCTCATCGGTGATGGCGTTCGTGATGTGAATGCCTTCAATGACTCCACGAAACTCACCACCTCTACCACCGATGTAGACATGGTCGTCTGATTCGGGGAGGGTGTAGTCGCTTGGAAGAGCCTCCCGCACCATGAGTTCACCGTTGATATGGAGTGAAGCGTGACCGCTGCTTACTGCAGCGACGATGTGGATAAGCGGGCGTTGGTTGAGATTCAGATTGGTGGCATCGTCCTTAGCGCTGTCGAAGCGGTTGTAGGAATCCTCGAAGCCACCAAAGGTCGTAGAAGGGTAGACGGTGCCATCATACCCAGCAGCGATGGGTGTCGCTGTTCTGAGGATGAACTTCTGTGCGCCACCATCGGCGATGATGTTGACCTCAAAGACTGCTGGTCCGGGTGTGTCAACGCTACCGATGCTGAGATGAAACTGCCCGCTCTTTGTGAGCACAACACCACCGCAGTCAGGGACGACCCACGCTTCAATGGCGAGTTCGCCTCCAAGAGCGTCAGAAATTGCGCTGGCAACTCGGGCGCCTTGAGATGAGTTACCGATGATGTCGGAGGCGCTACGGTCACCGTCAGCCGTGTCCCGACCAAGGCGACTGAAAACACCTTGAGGGATAATGACTCCATCACTCACGCCATCAAAGAAGAGGGCGTGATTGGACTGGAGCATTATGGGCATCTTCTCACCTCACACAAGATTGTCAATTGGTGCGAACACCATTTGGTAGGTGTAGACTTGCTCTCCAGCGCTGTAACCGACATCGAACTTCTGAATAGCACCTTGAATGCCCGTCATGTTGTCCGTTGTTGAAAACTCAACATCAACAGCGTTCTTGTTCCCCTGCGACATCTTCTCATCGACATTCTTCAAATTGCCAGTAGGAACGAGGAAGTTACGAGCGGCGTATTCCTTGCCGTCCGGCGCTGTAATCATCGAGTTGTAAGGGATTTGAATGCCGATAGGGTAGTCGCCGTCTACTGTAAAAGCAGTCGCGCCTACAGCGACAGTGGACACTCCGGCTGCTGCGCCTACTCCTGCAGTTACGGCAGCCAAGCCTCCTGTAGCGACGACTCCTGCCAAGATGCCTGCCCCTACCGCTATACCTCCAAGCACAGACGCTCCCGCCCGTTGCGTGTTGTGCAAGATACCGTAGAGGTCCTGCACCTTGTCGCCTGCGGACTTGGACCGTGTGTCCTTGTTGGAACCCTTGGCGAATTGGGTTTTATACGGGACATAGAAAGCACTGTTGTTGAAGCGAACGCTCGTTGCCGTGCTCATCGGTCCACTGTTGCTTTGCGTGATGGTGAGCAGTGAGTTACCCTCGCTTGGGTTGAGATTGGAAGCAGTTACGGTCGTCGTAAAGGCACCGAAGGTAGCGATTGCTGCGGCAACGGCTGTAGCCAATTGAGCGGCTGTAATGTAGGTTGAACTGCTGGTATCTTGCACGCGCACTGAGCCACCACTGATATGACCTACGGAACCTGAACTTTCAACGAATGACACAGTGTGAACTGTGCCATCTTTTTCCGTGAGCAGCAAGTTTGCAGAGCCTCCGGCCAACTTACCGAAGTCACTGGTCACAATGGCGGGTATGCTGCCCACTGAATGAGTGTGCTTATGCTGTAGACCAAAGTCGATGGTAGCGACAGCGCCGCGTGCTGAATGTGTGCGGCGGTTATGGTCATCGTCTGTGAAGATGCCCTCAATGATGATGGTTGAATTGACGCGATTCAAGTCGATGCCTACTCGCCTACCTCCCATGAGGGGCATGGGCATACCTCCGACCTTACGCTCGACGCTAAGCGCGATGGAGAGCGCATTGAGTTCCATACCGTTCTCGTAACCTGCTTCCCTCATGTTTTCCGGCTTGTCAAAGATGAGGCGAATAGGGGTGCCGTAACCGTCAGCCATGCTCAGAACCTCCCTCGCATGGTCGTGCCGCCCAGCGCACGAGCGACCTCTTGCTGAATCATGTTACCCATCTGACGAGCCATCTCACGCTTGTCCGTGCGGTCAGTGATACCGCTGGGGTTGATGCTGATGTTGAAGGTGTTACCACCGCCACCACCGCCCTTCATCTCAACAGGGATGGAGCGGCCACCCGACAGAGGCACAACGGCCTCAGTGCCGTGGAGCATGACTGGATAGCCAGTGTCGGGGCCGGTTGCTACACCGCCCTCTGAGAAGCCAAGCAGGCCACCCACTGCTTTAACGCCGCCACTGATGATGTCTCCCACGGCACTGATTCCATCCAAAACAGGTTGAAGTAAATCCATCACATAGTCGATGGCGGCTCCGAACAAATCGAAAATGGGGGCGATGACATTGTCGTAGACGAACTTGATACCGTCAGCAACCAAGTTCCAAGCAGTCAGTAGGGCATCGAAAATCGGAGAAACGATGGCGCTCAGTGCCTCGAAAAGAGGCTCGATGTTGTTTTGCCAATACATCTTCATGCCGAGGACAATCAAGTCCCAATTCTCAGCCATGAACTTGATAGCGTCCATGAGTGGCTCGAAGATAGGAGCGAGAATAGGAGCGAGGATGTTGTTCCACACAAGCGCCATACCGTCAATGATGAGGCCAAAGGTCGTTCCCAACAGGTTCAACACCGGCATAGCCACGGCTTCGAGTAAGCCGAAGAGCGGCATGATGAGCGTGTCCCACAGCAATTTAGCGCCGGTAAAGATGGCACTGAACACGGGGAGCAGTGCATTGATGCCGGTTATCATCGGAGGCCCAACGCTGTCCCACAAAGGCACAATGAGGCTGTTCCACAGCACGCTCATGCCTTCCATGAGCACATTCCATGCCGCACCGAGTGCATCAAGGCCAGCGATAAGGAGAGGACCTACGAGGTCCCAAAGCGGAACAATGAGTTCATTCCACGCCAATTGCATCGCTGCTAAGAACACATTCCATGCCACGCCTAACGCATCAAAGGCGATACCGAGCGTTGTTGTGAAAAGTGAGCCTATCGCCTCAACCACTGGTTGAATAGCAGCGAAGAAATTGTCAACGATTGGCATGATATTCTCGTTCCAAAAGGCCTTCAGTTGTCCAAACTTCTCCTTGATGAACTCAATTGCAGGTCCGATAACGGTCATGATGGCGCCGCCGACGCCCGATACTACGCTTCCAAGACTTCCAAGAATACCACTGAGTCCACCGGCTGAAGCGGTAAGCCCGCTCAGGGCTACAGTCAGTCCAGCCAGTGCTACCATCAGAAGTCCTCCGTTTCAAGCCAAGCGTAGTCGAGAGACACCGTCTCCTGACCTCCGCTCTTTGCCTCTTGTTGCTGCTTCTTCATGGCCTTTTCCTCTTGCTTACGACCAACGAGTGCCCACACAAGAGATTGCTGGAAGGTATCGGGCGACATCTCATGCACTTCCTTCAGTGAAATGCCATAGTGCTTCGCCACGATATAACCCCACAGTTCCAGTTGCATCCCGACATCTTCGGGGGTGGCGACGGTCTTGCGACTGAGAAAAGTCTCAATCACTGAGCGTCGCCGCTCGTAAAATCCCCCTGAAGCATCTGCCCGACCTTCTCGGGACTTGGAAGAACAGCAGCGATGCGCTGACCGATGTCGCCTTTTAAGTTGAGGAGTTCCTCAACGGAGAGTTCAGGGTTGGTTCGCACAACCCAGTGTGAGAAGGCGTGCTTCCAGTAGGATTCGAGGTCAAGAGACATCTCGCCATCTTTACCGAGCATCAACATTTCTTGAGCAGCACGCTGAACATCGAAGAATGAGATGTCTCTGACCCACACTTCCATGACCACATCAGGGTCATCGGGGTCAACAGGTATCTCGTGCTTCGTTTCATTCGTTTGTCTCAGTAGTTGGCTCTTGTTCGGTATCTTCGGCATTCATCTCCACCTCGGTCGCAGCCGCTTCATCAGCGGGGGCGTCCACCTCTTCCTCAGCAGCCGATTCTTCATCGGGGGCTTCCGGCGTTGGTGCGGACTCGGTAATGCCCTCATCGTCTCGCTTGAGACGGAGGGCCAGTTGGGCTTTGGTTCCCGAGACTGGTAGGCCACGGGAAGCACACTCCTCACGGAGTTCATTGAGCGTCATAGCGTCGTAGGAAAGTTCAGCAGGGAAGTCCTCGCTGTTGGGGATGTCCTCTGCTTCAACCTCTTCAGTTGCAGCCTCCTCGACAATTGCATCCACCTTCGCTTTGGAGATGCGGCGAAGGTATGCTTCGATTGCGTTTCGCACACCAACGGTAGCGGCCGGACGAGATTCATCACTGGTCAAACCGATGCGCTTACCGAACCAAATCGCGTATTCTTCACGGCTTTTGCGGCGGTAGTTGTAGACGGCTTCGGCTGGTGTTGGCATACTTGTTCACCTCAACAATGGAACAGCGTGTCCGTGGAGATAACACGCATGGCTTTCGGCATCACCTTCAGAGGAGCACGGATAGGTCCCTTGTCCTCAGGGATAGGCAGTGGAGCCTCGGTGATGACATAATCGTCAAGCAAGATGTCGATGCGCTCACGGGTAGCACCCGAGCCCTGCTTGGTAAAGGAGAGTCGAATCATGTTGTCGGAAGTGGCAGTGAAGTCCACAGCACGGCGCATGTGGTGGTAGAAGACTGGGTCGTCGACGATAATCTCCATGTCCATCATGTATTCCGTCTTGCCTTCAACAGCGATGGAAGCGTTGCGTGCTCCAGCGTGCGGGACTTGGTCGGTAGCCTTGTCAGAGGTAGGTGAGCCGTTGATGGTGTAGAACTGCTGAACACCAGTGTTGCCGGTCAGGTTGAACGAAACGACTTGACCGATGCGGACACCAGCGAGGTCGATGGTGCCGTTGTAGAACATGTAGGGCTTCTGTGTGCCTTTTTCGATGCCTGCCTCTTTTCGAGCAGCATCGGTGTTAGCGGTGTCCTCGAACATACGATGAGGATTGTAGCGGTCACCCTTGTTCGTCTCAAGACGACCAGTGTCGGTGTAGCAGAGAGCCGAGTCGAAGTTGACGGTCAAGCGCAGCGCAGCGTCAGTGTCAGCGGTCATGCTGAAGTCCTTGACCTTGCAGCCACGGAACACACGAGTGAGTTGCTTGGTATCAGTCACACCACCGTCGGTGACATCGTCGACGCTACCATCGCTGTCACGGCGACGGATGCTGACTTCCATGGCAAAGGAAGGCACGGTGCTGCGAGAGTAAAGCAAGCGAGTCACTGGATTCTGCAGGTTGCCCGTTGACTCACGGTTAGGACTACCCTTGCTGTTGTCGGATGAGAAGCGAGCGAACTTGATGTCGGTGTTGTCCGAGTGCGGGAAGCACAGTGCGTCATCAAGGAAGATGCGGTCCGTGGTGATGGCGACGATGCGCCGAATCTCACTCGTCTCAGTGGTGTCGAAGTAGGTCGTCTCAGGGTTGGCAACAGCACCGAAGGTGTTACCGCTGTCCGTTTCGTTGTAGGTGATGACATCAGCCACAGCGCTTGCATCAGCGCTACCACCGTTGATGGTGTTCTTGATGATGACATAATCTCCGGCAACAACAGGGTCTGAGCCACCACTGCCGAAGTTTGGAGGCGCATTCGTTCCATCGTAGGAGATGACCGTTGCTCCAACTTTCGTAGCGGCGCTCAGTTTGAAATCGTTGTCCGTGTCAAGCAGGCTGTCGTAGGTCGTGCCGACATCCACAGCCTCCATACCGAGGCAGTAGTAGAGCCAGCGTGGGTTGTGCATGTTGACCTCAAAGGAGCCACCTTCGTTGATGAAGCGACCCGGCACTTGAACAGCCACATCGCGGCCAAGACCAACGACATGGTAGCGCTTGAGGTCGACTTTCGTCTCGGGCAGTGTCACCGTAGCAGCAAGACCGAGGAACTGGTCAGTCAGCGAAGCCTCAGCCGATGAGGCAGCAGTGACATTGTAACCCATGGTGACATCGACCGAAGGGAGTGTGAAGGTGTGGAAGTGCAGTTCGTCGTTGGCAGCGCTGACTGTAGCGAGAGCCTCAGAAAGAGTAGGAGTGACGACGAAGTCGGTGCTCGTTGCAGAGAGTTTGATTTTTCCACCTGAGCCGCCTGATTGCACAACATCGAGAATGTCACCATCGCTGTAACCGACGCCAGCATCGTTGACAGTAACACCCGTGATAGTTCCAGTAGAAACGGTGAGCGTGAGCGTCATGCCGGTGCCGGTGCCACCTGAGGTGGTAGCAGCAGCAGCGGAGTAACCGCTGCCCGCAACATTCACTGCGGCGGTGTTTGCAGGGTGCTGTTCAACGACAGTGAACACTTGACCAGTGGAAGTGGCATCATCGTCGACAAAATTGCCGCCCCCGATGATGCTGAGTTTTGCACCAACAAGCATGCCACGAGGAACATGGAGGACACCGCTATCAACAGGCAGGTCACTACCACCGCCGGACAAACGGATGGTGCTCAGCCCATTCTTGGTTGAACGAAACTTGTGAGTGAAAGTGAAAGAGCCACTGAAGTGGTGTGGAAGTTGTAATCCTGTTTCGTGACCGAAAGAAATCTCGGTCAAATCACCCTTGTAGACTGTAGAAGGCATGTCCGCTCACCTCATGGCACGAGTTCCGCAAAGATAACAACTTCGATTTGGAAGGTCATGCGGAAGAGATTCTTGGTCCTGTCAGAAAGGTCGGTCCGGGTCTTGAAAACAAGCCGGTCGAAGGCGATACCATCGCCCTTTCTTTTGAGATGAATGAGGCGACGCACCTCGTTTTCCATCGCCTGCAGGTGCTTACGAGACTTCGTTGTGCGCATGTCAACGGTGATGTTGATGCGGGTCGTGACGAAGTCATAGAGGATTTCAGGTGCTTCTTCGTTGTGAGCCGTCTCGTAGCACATGATGTAGTCGGACTTCTTCATGTCAATGCGCTTTCCACGCTCAGGTGCAAGCGTAGCGATGTCGGCGATGATGGGCTTGATGTTGCTGGTATTGCCTCGATTCCAGTCACCGAGGACAGCGATGACGGAGTCCAAACCTTCAGCAAATGTTGCTACCATCACTCCACCTCTCGCTTGTATGCAGCGACATCAGGCACGAGGTTCCCACCGCTGAGTCGCAACTTGTAGGTTGCGAGGGCAGGGGACTCCGCCAGCATGCGCTTATCCACCCTATCCAATGCTGCCTTAAGAGTGCTGGGGTCGGGAGCCTTCCCTCGTTGCTCGTATTCACCTGCCTCGTTTCGATTGATACCGTCGATTCCAAGTTCCTGTTGCTCTACGACACGGCGATACGCTTCGGGTGTTTGAGTGACGATTTGCCGCAACTCCTCCTGACGACCGGGGTCAAGCATCTCATTGGTGAGATGAACTACAAAGAACTCGTCGACCTCTCGCTTACCCATGAGCATCACTCGAAAAGCACCATCTCCCGGTAGCGTGGGAGGATTCTGTCAACCTCGCCCTGCAGGAGTTGCACTTTCGCAGTGATGTCGATGTTACTGGTGCCCTCAGGGAGCAGCACAGTGCGGTCATCTGACATCAGCAAGTCGATGACCACCATCTTCGTGGCAACCTCTTCGATGGCCTTCTCAAGGTAGCGCTCTCCGTAGATGTAGGACACCTTGACTGCGTTCCACTCGAAGAACGGGTAGGAGTTGTTGAAGTAGATGATGCCCATTTCATAGTCCATCCACCAGTCTCGGAGACGAGCATTGTCACCGCTGGCGCTTCCTCCCTGCAAGTCTACTTGGAGCAAGTCTTGGATGATGTCGCCGCTGGGAGCGCTCCCCACGACGGCTTCACAGCCTGTGAATGTCGTAGAAGTCACTCCAGTGTATCGAATGATGTTGGTGTTGTCAGTGAACACACCTGCTTTTGCGAACCCCTCAGTGTCAGCAATCGTGACAACCCCGGTAGCGGCTGAGCCAAAATCACCGCTTGTGCCCGTTACGGTGGCTGTATTGCGCTTGGTTTGTGAAATGGAGACGGTGCTGTCTGTGCACACGATACTGCATGATTCACCTGCTTTTACGGGCCGCATGCTACTGATTTTCACAACACCAGTTCCGTAGTCAGCATTGGCTGTGGCAAAGAACTCGTTGTGCACGGCAACATTCGATGTAGAACCCTCAAGGGTGAATGCGGGTGAAAACTCGACGGCTGCTTTGTCTACCCTGTCTTCTTTGTTGATGAGGTCGGCGAGGTTTTGAGCGGTGGTTGTAGCGTCAAAATCAGTGCGCCACTTGGTGGTTGTAGCAGTGCCGATAGCATCTTTCTCAGCGGTCAAGACGGCAACAGTGCCGTTGCCCGGTGACAGCACGATTGAGCCACTGATGCTTCGCACATCCTCGGGGATTTGGATGCGAGCCTCAGCGCCGCAAATCTCACGGTAGTCGTCACCTTGCCACAGTTCGATGCGCAGCATCTGCTGCACATTCCGAAACAACAGTGGTGTCGTCCCGACATAATCGGTGTAGTATCGACGCCTGTAGGGCTTGTAGGTGTCGAAGTTGATGTATTCGGCGCTCACAAGGTAAGGGCGCCAAGCGTTATGCGTGATGTTGTCAATCTTGTCCTGCGTCTCACGAATACGATTTTGGACGATGGCCTTGGTTATGCCACGCTGGCGTCCGACCTTGGCGTTGGTGAACGATGCAAGGTTCTGAACTTCGGTGTTGTCGGCTGACTCAAAGTCGGTGTGCGTGAATGAACCTGTGAAGACCAACTTCACACCGCTCGTTCCGCCGTTCTGAATGTCAGTGATGGTCTTCTCCACCCCGAGAGGGTTAGCATCACTGTAGATGAGGATGGTATCTCCAATCTCAGTGCCGCAACGGCGGTAGTCTTCACCAGTGATGAAGACGCCATCAGCCACTGAGTCAGCAGAGGCAGCCACAGGCTCCTGAGGGCCGATACCGAGGTAGTCAGCGACCTTCTGTGGTGTCGTGTAGACCATCGCTGTAGGGTCAACAGGGCGCGTTTCAGCCTCGCCGGGGTTGAAGACCATCGGCATTATTCTCGAGCCCCCTCACTCCTGCTCACGAGATTGTATTCCATCGGCTTGCCACAGGAGCCACATGTCTCACGCCATAGGAAGTGAAGCATGCCGCAGTGCTTGCAGCGGGTGCCTGAACCAATGTTCATGATGTCAGCGGCTTCGCTGTTACGGTTACGCTGCTGCTTGACAATGCCCTTCAAAGGGTTCTCAGGGTCAACGAATGCTGACTGGTCAATGGTGATGTCCGAGCGGACGCCTTGCTTTTGAAAACGACTGATGTCATCGAAGTCGATTGCTGACAAGTCGAATCCCATACATTCCCCTCACGCTCAACTGGTTGTTACGATGATGTAAATGTTGCCGAGGACAACATGTGGGTCAGCGGACACGCAAGTGTTGGAGCCGATAGCAGTGCTGATAGCCGTTTCGATAGCAGTTCGTGCCGTCGAGTCAGCAAAGTCCTTCGGAGGGAAGGGACCGAGAATTGACACTGACTTTGCCATTTGCCGTCACCTCAAGAGCGACGACCAATTGCCAAGAAAGTTCCAGCGATAGTAGCACCAGCGATAGCGGCGCTTCCTGTGCCTGCGCCATCAGGGTCTGTTTCGACAACGGCGCTGACAATGGTAATGGTCGTGCCCGACACAGTGCAGTTGTCAACCAGTGCGATTACATCGTTGGCATGAGTTCCTGTGTTTGACACTGTCAAATTGGCTTGTGCTGCCGCAGGATTCACACCTGCGAAGTCAATGCTTGCGAGTAGTCCTGACAAGTCAATGCTGGTTTCTCCAGCATCATACGAACCTGTCACAATCATGCGGTCACCAAAGTAGGTTGGTCGGGGGTCAATTGTTACTGCCATTATTCTTCACTCTCCAGTGTTTCTGCGGCGATGTCCTCAGCAATCTCCGCTGTTTCCTCCACTCCGTCGGGACTCATAACAGTAGCGACGATTTCGAGGAGTTGAGTCTTGGTAGCATAGCCTGAAGGCTTGAGGTTGTAGGAGTCAAGCCAAGCGGCGATGTCCTTCTTGTTCCAGCCTTTGTCGGGGATGCCGTCATCACCGTGGTCAACAGTGCGCTCTTCAGCCTCAGCCTTGGTCCAACCCTCGATACGGAAGTTGGTGTCATCAAGACGAGGGTGGAAGCGGTCAAGCCAAGCCGAGGTAACCTCAACAGGCTGGTTTTGCTCCCAGTCACGCATGGTGGGGTCAGTTGCACGACGGATGTGTGAGCGTCCGATGTATGTCACTGTAGGCAAGCGTGCTCACCTCAGTTGAAGAACACAATCAGTTGCCCGCTCGTAACAGTTCCTGTGGTTTCAAGGGTGATGGTCAAGCCTGAGTGGTTGCCGCCAATGGTCTGTGCATTGTTGGCAGTTCCGCCCGACACAACGAAGCCGAGGATGGAGGTTGCACCACCGTTCAAGATGATGGTCTGACCATCGGTCGTCGAACCAAGGGTGATGATTGCCATTTTCGGTGCTGGGTCGTAGCCGTTAGCGCCATCAGTGTTTGAAGCGCCAAAGGTTCCGGGTCCGCCACCGGGGTAGGACACATCGGCTGCGCCGTCTTGCCACTCGGTGGTTCCCTGTGAGCCTGCTCGAAGTTCAAAGGCCGCAACGAGAGTTGCGTTTCCTGCTGCTGTTCCGGTCAAAGTAATTTCTTCCATGTTTGTTCATCTCCTGCTGTTTTCTTCTCCTCACTTGAGGTCACGGATGCTCCCTTGTGCACGGAAGAAGGTGGTCCACACTTCTCCCATCGTTCGGTAGAGGCCTTCTTGACCGAGACGGTTGATGGCGAATGGGTCGCCAGTCTCGATACCGGACTCGAAGTATTGAGTCGGGATAGCCGTGGAGAAGTAGAGGTAGTCAGTGTCGAGGAAATACATCCGGCTGATACCGTCCTTTTCGACATCCTTGGATGGGATGATTGGGACACCGTTGTAGGTAGCGACGATGAATCCGGCTTCGATACCGGGAACACCCTTGACACCGTTGTAGGTTGGCGTCACACGCTTCTCTTCCATGAAGCGCTGCTGCGCTTGGAGGAGTTGCTGAAGACGCATCAAGGTGTCGTAGCCCGTCAGGATGACCTTGGGGTTGCCACCAAGTTCCCACATTCGCTGGAATACATCGTCCAGTTGGTCGAGGGACATGGTGCGCTGGTTGGCTGCATCTTGGTCAGAGCCGCAGTTGACGACAGCGTTGGACCACGAGTTTGCGTTGCGGCTGATGCTGTAGATGTCAAGGTCGGTTGCACCACAGTGGTCAGCAGCAGCGGAACCCGTCTCCATGGAAGTCAATCCACCGGAGGAGCCACCGTCGTTGCCGGTAATGCGGTCAAGGGACTCGAAGTTGTTGCCTGCGACAGTGTCAGCGTCCGTGAGGAGCATCTTGTTGACCATCTCAGCGTGGTGCTTGCCCATTTCTTCCTTGAGGACAGCACGCATGTCACCCAGTCCGTCGTCCTTGTCAGACAAGAACACAGCGACTTCGCTCACATCGAAGGAGTGGGCGATGGTCTTGGGCTTTGCAGCGATGTGCTGGAAGGTTGGCTTGATGGTTTCAGGCAGGGTGCCGTTCTCAGCGATACCACCAGTGAGGACGCCGCCGTTGGGCTTGTCCGTGATGACTCGCCATCCACTGCGCTCCCATGGGCGCTTTGGAAGGATTGAGAAGGCGTTGAACTCTTGGTTCAACTGGGACCAAACCTTGCGACCGTAGATGGCTTGGTAGGTTCCAGCCGTGGTCGACAGCATTGGGCTGTCAGCCTTGAGTAGTTCAGAGCCACTGTATGAGTAGCCCATCGCGTTTCCAGCGCCGTAGTAGTAGCGCTCCATGTCGGTTACCGTGCGAACATAATTTCTTGCCATGTTTCTTCATCTCCTGTTGTTTTTTGTGTTGTCGAGAGTTCACTCGTCTCGGAACAATCCTCCGGCGAGTTGGTGAACTTCTTCCCACGACATGTTTGCCATGTCAGCCGTCGAGGGGACCTCGAAGGATGGGGAAGCGGACTTTGCGATGGTCGTGGATTCCACGGAGCCAATGTTGTCGATGCGCTCGTTGAGAGCAGCGAGGGACTTCATGATTTCATCAAGAGGTCCACGAGCATCGAATGCTTGAGCCTGAGCCTTGGAGATTTCTTCGGAGCGCTCAGCAGCGTAGCGAGCCTCGAAGTTGCCTTCCATGGCCTTGGCGAGTTCTTCTTCTTGCTTTGCAGCCTTGAAGACCTCGTAGGCGTGCTCAACGGATGCTGGGTCAACGGAGGTAACGAAGTCAGCCTTGCTGACAGCGCCGCCACCGCCGCTGGTAAGACCAGCACGAGCGAGAGCGTTGGTGGATGGGGAACCGCCTTCTTGAGCACGGCCCTTCACTTGAGCAGCGAAGCGAGTGTCGTAGTCGGACAGTTCCTCAGGAGTGGAACCAAGGTTGGCCTTGGCGATGCCGTCGAAGTGAGCACGAGCCTCAGCGGTGTTGACACCTGCGGACTTGAGAGTGTTCTCCATCCAGTCGAGGTATTCAGCCGTGATGACATCGGAGAACTCGTCGGACTTCTTCTTCTCGTCCTTTTCCTTCTCTTCGTCGTCGCCCTTGTAAGCGCCCATCTTGTTCTTGTTGTCTTCCATCTTGTGGCCCTCCATCTTTTCAGGCATGTCCTTCTTCTCAGTTTTCTTCTTCTGAGCATCTTTCAAGTGTTCGGGCATTCCTTTTTCCATCGAGTCGAGTCGTCCTTCGAGGCGCTCGAGCACGCTGTTCATTTGGTCCATTACATCGTCGGTCATCTTGTTCATCTCCGTTTTGTCTTCTTTCAGGATTTTGAATGTTGCTTCAGGGTTGATTCCTTTCTCACAGATGGTGATTTCGTGTAGTTCGAGTTTGCTGATTTCTTGGTAGTTGCCGTGGTTAGTATCGTGCTTCCGAACTCGCTTGAATGCTTGTCCTCCGATGCTGAATCCCGCTAAGTTACCCTTCCTGACTTCGGCTGCCACTTCTCGTGCCTTTTCGATGTCATTTCTGAGTTGAACTACGACGAACATTCCGGCGTCATCAACTTCGCTCTTCCAAAACCTCCCTTCACTGTCTGTGTATTGTGGAATGACTTCTCCTACCTGAATGTTGGAATGAGCGAGTTGCACATTTCTATACTTCGGGTCGGCCATGAACTTCTTGAAAGCGTCTTTCAAGGCCGAACGAGTTATCAAATCCCCCTGCTTGTCGACCAGTTCGACACTGGCATAGCCTGCGACCACGAGGTCGTTGCTCCCTTTGAGGAGGGAGAGGCTGTCCGGTCGAGTTCTGAGCAACACACTAACCACCCCTCTGTGTGCTCTCCTACATAAATAAAGCGGCATCAATCATTTTCCGATTCTGCTTCATAAGCAGTAGACTGAGCGCCATTTTTCTCTTTGAGCCTCTTGTTACGCACTGCTGGGTATTCTTCCTCCGGGTCCTCGGTAGGACGGTCCAACATATCCCAGTCAGGGATGGATTGTTCCGAGGTAAGTCTCGTGGGACCACGAGGGGATTCGATACCTGAACCAACATCAATGCCAAGACCCCGTGCACCGGGGCCGCCGCTCATCTTCTCCTTCTCAACACGGTCGACAAGGTCGGCGATTCGCAACAGCGTTTTCGTCATGGCTTCCAGTTGCTTCGGTTTGATGACAGTCGATTCGTCATCGGCATCAATCACACCCGCTGACTCCTTCTCGGACTCTTTACGATGCTTCGGGTCACTCATACTACGAGTGCCTTCCATCTTGTCGGGCTTGACGCCTTTCAACATCAGCGATGCAGCAGGTGACCACAGTGGACGAACGCTCTCAGCCAACAGCAGAGAATACTCACTGCCTTGCAGTTCGCCCAGTGTAGACTTGGGAGAATGTGCCCATGTGCCATGACTACCGCTCTCCATCTTGTAGACGACCGTGTCTACTTCGGGGAAGGAAAGGATGAGCCTGTCATCTTCAATGTCAACAGAGAAGTGAACTGGGATAATGGGGTGTGACTTGGTCAACAGCGAAAGCGTCTCCAATGAAACAGGAGCGTCATCACTCTCACCAGCCACCTTGGAAGCCGTAACATCGTAGATGGTCTTGTCACCACGCTTTTTGGACTTAACGCCCGAGACTGAAACGCTGACAACATCGCCTTCGTTGAATGGCTTCGGACTGGTCACAGTGCCTACATCAAGGTAGGATTCACCTTCATGCTCAACACCACGGTTACCCAATCCTTCAGCGTCCAATGGTCCTGCTCCCAAGCGGTAGGTGTAGGGACCCTTGCCTCGAACATCGAGAACCATCAGGCTGACCTTCTTGTCGGGGCGCAGCAAAAACCACTTTGGATGGCGACGCTCACCACGCATGTAGGTCGAGGTAGCATCACGCAACAAGATACGGTTGCCTGATTCCTTGAGACTCTCCACGACAGCAGGAAGTCCTTCCTCATCAGTCAGGCGTAGATTGTGAGGACCGGGGACAATGATGTGCTCGTGACTGTCGAACTGCCCTCGTAGAACCTTCAACCGCTCACGCACATTCATGTCAGCGATGTTGGTGTCGTCGTATTCGATGATGTCGACAAGATGAATCTCGTCACCATGACGGACTGCATCAACGAGGTAGTTCTTCTCAGTCAGCGCTCTGAACTGCGTCTTGTCCTCAGAAGTCAGGGCGATGTCACCCTCAGTGTTGTAAGCAGTAACACGACCGGACTTACGACGAACGATGAAGCGTTCACCTTCAGGCAGCATCGAAGCCGCCCACTCACCACTGAAACCTCGTAGTGAGTCAAAGTCCTTCAGTGAGAAGATTCGGTGCATTGGGAGAATAGGCATCGGCTTCTTGCCATCGTTCTTGAGTAGTGCATCGGGGTCCATCAAGGCGGTGAGAGACTTACCGATGTCGAACGGATTGTCCGCCTCAGCACGACCGCCTGAAGCGATGGACACTTGAGTTGCATTCGGTGTGCTCATCACTTGTCCGGCTCCAGCCAATGCTTGGTCGACTGTTTCTTGACCGTGAACCAAGTCGAGAAGTGGACGCTGAATGGAATGCAGGTATTGCTGGTTCGGCATGTTGGTGCCAGCGACAAACTCACGACCGTTCCATTCGATACCGACAGTGGGCTCCATCCGATAGCCATGTTCCATACCGCCTGAGGTGTAGTAGTCACCAATGCTGGCGCCCTTCAAGGATGTAGCAGGGTGAATCTTTCGACCACCTCTTCGGTTCAGGACAGTTTGGTCTGTGAGGGTGTCATCAATCTGAACACTGGAGAGTAGTTGGGGGTCAATCTGAGACGGGTCAACGGTAATGACATCGTGAATGAGAGACTTGACACCTTCTTTGAGAGCGCTCCCTCTTGGGTCTTTGACCGCTCCCATGGCATGGCGAGTGAGTCCATACTTGGCTGCCTCTTGCTCATAGCCACGACTGAACAAGCGAGGAATGACGCCAAGTTTGCCTTGGTAAGCAGTCTTGAACCAGTCTCTCAGTCCCTTCGTGCTTTTTCCCTTAGAGCCTTCAGCCATTCGACCCGTGGCTGCTTTTTGACGCTCAGCCTCACGGTAGCGCTGAACGACAGGCTCGTTTTCGTAGACTCGGTCGAACTCTTTGATGTGATTGATGTGCTTATCGTGCGGCAGTGAGATGTCTTGACCACGAGGATGGAATTGCATGCCGGTGCCGAGAAGACTACCGTGGGTAATAGCGTGAAGAGCACCTTCGTCGGGTGTCTGTTGACGAATCCTGTCAGCGAGGTCGTAGTGTTGTTGATAGAGCGGGTCATCTTCATCGTGGTCAAAGCCAAGTGCAGTCATGACTTCCTCCGTGCTCATGTCTTGAGTCAACGGAACGCCGTGTTGCATGACACTGGTGAGCATGTTACGATGAGGAACAATGGTTTCACCACTGACTTTTGAAGCAACAGCGCTGGCTGATTCTCGCTGCTCCTCATCAAGACCGGGGCCGTAAGTGGTCAAACCATGTGCATCATGTGGAACTCGCATCAGCATACGGTTAGCGTCGTAGAAAAGACGACTGGTGTTCGCAAGGAACTTCAGTTTGTTCGATGGGTCAAAGGCGGAGGGGTCCGCTTTTTCCATGATGGGTTTCAGGCGTTTCGCCATCTCAGAGATGGCCTGCAAGTCACCCGCCATTTTCTCATCAAACTCAGCATGATGTTTCTTGTAGCCTCGTCCGCTTTGTTCTTGCATCCCCTCGACTTCTTCAAGATGACGAAGATTGGTCTTGGCCTCTTGAAGACGCTCAAGCAAATCTTCAGGCATCTCTTCCTCGCTACCGTCATACATCTCAACCATATCTTCCAACTGAGCGACTTGGTCCATGGCGTGTTCGACATTTTCCTGATACTCAACGCTGCCTCGTAGCACACCTTCCACCATGCTCTTCCCACGCAAGCCGTGGATGTTGCTGAAGATTTGAGGATTGGTTGGGTCGTGTGAGCGTGCAATCTCAAACTTTGGTTGAGCCATTTGGTCGTGACTCAACATGATGAAGGGAGCAGGGTCGTGAGGGGGATGCAGTCGCCCAAGTCGTGTTGTCATGTTGTGCGTTAGACGAGCGTTCTGAGTGTGCCTTGTTTCAGCACCCACTTGACCAGCAGCCATGATTGGATTGTGTGCCGAGGTAGGATGGCGCTCAAGCATGTGGTCATATCCTTTCTTCCCCATGAGCGCTTCTCGCTCGTCAGGGGTTAGAGGTCCGAGTTGATTGGCAACTTCAGGGTCGAGTGTGGAGTGTCCGTTGAAGATGGTCTGCTTGGTGTTCCGACTCTTGAAACGAACTTTGCGACCATACTTCATGTGTGAAGAAGCATCCCACAGTGACTGAGCATCGTTGTGACCTTCGCCCAACTCAGCCTCAACATCTGCAAAGCCGCGACTCGGGGGGACATAGCGAGTGAAGAGCCCAGCGTTTCTTCGAGATGGTATCAAAACACCGTCAGCGTTAATGGAGCCAATGAGGCTGTTGCCGTTTCTGTCCTTTGGCATCCAATCGTGGAGAATCTCAAGGCGTGCGAGTGAACTGCGACCACTACCTCCTCGAATGTAGGGGAGATGAAAGATGGCACCGTTACCCACCGCGCCATGAGGTGTGCGCATCCATAGGTCAGCCTCGTCATCAGGAATAGCATCATCTTGCGGACCGTTGAAACCCAAGTAGCCATGCGAGTCAGCGTTTCGCATGGACTTGTGATGAAAGAGGTTGTTGAACGCATCCGCCTTACCGACCTCAAGTCGTTTAAGGTCCTTCAGGGATAAAGGAGCATTGGCTTCACCAAAGTGACCCTTACCAGTGAAGGAGTAATTGCCCTCCTTGTCTCGCTTAACACCAAGGAGATGATGAAGCGCTGCTTCGTTAATGCCTTTCTTGTTTGTCTCAGCATTGATGAGGCCGAGATACGGGTCACTGCTGCCGAGCAACTCTTTGGTCAACTTGTAGTTGCTAAGGAAGTTCAGATGATTGAGGTCAGTTCCACCGCCACCGTGTGTCTCATTGAGCGCGGTAATGATGGCTTGAGCCAATGTGCCATGTTCATCATGAGGTGTTTCATGCAACGCAGTCTGAAGAACCTCGAACCCGTGGTCACGAGGGTCACGAATGTCATCACTGCTTTCGACATGCTTTCGCTGATTCTGAGAGGTGTGAAGTTGTCCTCGCATGGAGTGAAAGAACTCAGGTGTAAAGCGATGAGCGATGTTGCGTTTTATACGGCCAGCCGACACCTTGCGCCCATCACTGAGTGTGATTTTCTGAGTCTCATCTGAGTTGGTGGACGAACCACGCTGCATGAGATGCTCGACAACATTGTCTCGATTCTCAGGTGAGAGCCACTCAAGACCGAGGTTGTAGCCTCCCCATCCAAGCGAAGTGCGACGACCGTCCTCTCCAACTTCGGTGTTCATCCAACCTTGAATGGCGTCATCCATGTGGGCCTGAGCAATAGCGTAGTCATGTTCAGCAGCGTTAGGATATTGCTGAACGAGAGCATCTACCGTGCTGGAGTTGTTTCGCTTCCACTCCTCCAAGTTGTGAAGATACAAGTCGTGCAAGTGACTGTCGTGAAGTGGGCCACCGAAATGATGCCTCGTATCTCCCAAGTAGTCCGTAACGCCCGTCACATGCTTGTTGTCTTTCTTCCGATAGTGCTCTTCTTGAAGCGATTCTTGCTGCTTGACTTGCTCAGACAGTGATACTGCACCGGGGCCGCTTGGCAAGTAGAAGTCACGCAGTGTCTCGATGTAGGCGGGTAGACCTGTAACGACATTCTTGTGTCGTAGAGGATGGTGCTCTTCTTGGAAGTGATGGTCATTCGAGTAGAGTGCGTGTGGAGCGCTCTCGGCATCGGGAAACAGTGAGACGAAGTCGTGAACACTCGCTTCACCGAATCGCCCTGTCCAATGATGCGCAGGAACAGTGTCAGCAAGACGCCCTACGCTAAGGTAGGAGGTCTTGTCTTCGCGCTCTCGTCCGCGCTCCTCCATTCCTGCTCGTTCCTCACGCCTCGCTTGTCGCCGAGCACGCCTCGCTTGCCTGATGGATGGCTCTTGCTCTTCTTCAGCAGCCTCGAGTTCTTCCTTAGCGACGATGTCACACATGAAGTCGTCAGCGCCTTTCATCACCTCGTAGCCGTGACGCTCAAGGTTCTCCTTCGCAAGGATGAAGTTGCCGACGGAATCTCGGTAGTCGAGTTCGTCAAGAATGGATTTCAAAAGGTCCGACCGTGCTCGTAGATACCAGTCGATAGCATCTTCCCGCACATTTACACCACCATCAGTAGCGGCCACGCATGTATTCTGACGGGTGGTAGTCGTCGCTCGGTCCTTCGCCCATTTCAGTCGTGCCTTCAAGACCGGGGCACTCAGGACCAAAGCCGAAGCGACATCCGGTAAATTGGTTGCCACCGCACTGCTCACACAGAGCCTTGGCAAGGTCGTCCTTGGCCTTAGCAAGGGCTTCCTCAGCCTTGGAGAGGACACCGTTTTCGACCTGCCGGTCAACGCCGCCTCCATCGTGAGGGTTCATTTGACCGGAAATGGATTCCATGTTGAACGATTCGGAAATTGAGCCCTTGTTGGCGACATCCTCGCCGTTGTAGGGGTATTGATTGGTGGTGTAGTAGGCGTTGCGGGTTTGACCGCCGCTCTCAGCCACAAACATGACGCCTTGAGGGTTGGAGTCAAAGGAGGTAGAGAAACCCGGCTGTGCTCCTTCATCGAATCCTTTCTTCATTTTCATTGAGCCACAGCCTCCCATTTTACTCATGGCTGCTATGCAACTGCCTTTTTCCATTCTGCTACCGCACTCAGGACACTTGTCGCCCTTCTCCACTTTACCGTGAACCTTGTCGCATTGAGCCTTTTCCTTCTCCGAACACTCCGAGTATTTCTTACCGAAGTTCTTCATGCAGTATTTGTCCTTGGTAGCCATGTCAGCCTTCTGCAGACCGTCCATCAGCACGACATCACCATGAGGTGAAATCTTGACATCATCCATTTTGTCGATGACCTTCTTGCACTCTTCAGGAGATACACCACACTCTTTGGCACATTCCTCAAGACTGGCGGCTCCGCCCTTCTTCTTGAGGCACTCTTTGATTTTGGCTTCATGCCCTTCTCCTTTCTTCTTTTCATCCTTGGCACCTTTACCATCGGCGGCAAAGGCAGGGACTTTCTTGCCTTTGTGCTCAACCATCTCGAGTTTCTCAGCCTTAGCGAGCAAACGCTGGGCTTTGTTCAGGAGTTCTTGGGCTTCACGGCTGCTTTGGGATGGGATAGGCTTCATGCTGTCACCTCAGTGCTTTTGGCTTGTTCAGCCATCTCGTGAATCTCATCCCAAGTCATCTGATGAATCTCAGAGTTTGAAAAATTGTCGTGGCCTTTGATGATGGCATCATCAGCAGCACGGAATGCGTCAACTTCGACATCATCAGTCAAAGGTGTCATGGAAGATACGAAACCAGCCTTGCGAAGCATAGATGTGGGGTCACGAATGGCTTTGCGAAGCGCTGCGTTTTCATGCTTCAGGGACTGAAGGTCGTGGTCCATGCTTTCCATCTTGGAGATGAGCGTAGTCATCAATCGTTCGGTAACGGACATTTCTTCAGTCATGTGATTTACCTCAGGAGTCGGGGACGAAGCGTCCGAAGGTTCCACGGTGAACAGTCATGCTGCGGTTGGTGCGAGCGGCGATGATAGTGCCGGGAAGAACTGCATCACGCTGAGCGGTATCGAACTTCTGACCGCTCGTGTTCATCTTGCGAAGCATAGGATTGACGGGCTCAAAGTCGTATTCGATGTTCTCACGCTGACTCTTGACGATGGCGCTGTGAACATCTTCGGAGAGATAACCGGCGAACTTGATGACCTCATTGATGTGGTCTTGTGCTTCGTTTGCGTTTCCACTCTCCAGTGCCTTGATGAAGGCTTCACTGTGAAGTGCCATTTTTCGAGCCATTGGGTCCATTTTGTGCAGGTCCATCTTCTCCCCTCTCGTTGTCCGTAGTGGTGCTGCATTAAAAGAGGTTACTGACCTCGAGGCGTTCGGGCGTTCATCATCGCATTGGCGTTCTGTTGCTGAATCCCCGGCTGAGGACCGCGTTGCTGAACGCTGGAAAGTGGTGAACCTGCTCCTGCCGAGGAACGAGGCTGCGGGCGAGCCGGGCTACGAGGTGTGCGAATGCCCATACCTTCTCCGCCGGGCTGTGAAGGAGGCATGACAGCACCGGCAACTTGAGGAGGCATGCCTTGCATCGGCATTTGACCGGGCATTGGTTGTCCCGCAGCCGCAGCCGCTTCGTCACCTCCCGGCTGCTTGCGGTAGACGAAACGAATGTCTCGGTCACCCTCTTCCATCAGTTCGGGCTTGTAGCCAAGCATCGCCATGCGCTGCGCAAGATTGACTTCCATCTCATCCCGGCGGAGGCGAGTGATTTCATCTTCCTCTTCGTTGGGGTAAAGCGTCAATTTCCAATCGGTGACATCCATCTGACGCAACATACGAGGAAACAAGTTGTCGGTGTAGACCTTCTGTCCGAACTCAACTGCTCGATTGGTGACAAGAATCTGAAGACCCTCGTTGTTAAGTCCGCCTGATTTACCGTTGTCAATCATGAAGATGCTCGAGACACCGTAGAAAGCAGCGATGCGGTTGCGGATTTCATCACGCACGGCGATGTATTGCATCTCTTCGAGTGTGTCCATGAACTTGACCCAGTTGACGCCACCACGACCTGACGACGATTCGATACCGACCTTCGGGACATAGTGCGGGTCACGCTCCATCTTCTCATCAACGGACTTCCAAAACGACTTCATCGACTCGAGGTTGTCTGTTGTGACTGAGATGATACCCTTGGGCGTGCGACGCTTTTGGTAAGCGGTGTAGATGTAGTTGTCCATAGCGGTCAGGCTCATCGCTTGACGCCACATGGTGTTGACAGGAGCACGACCGTAGAGTTTGCTTGGGTTGTATTTGCTGATGTGAATGACCTCACCCTTGGTGAAATACTGGTTCTTGCCGCTTCCAGCCATGTTGACATAATGAGCATCAACAAGACGAGAGCCACATATCGAGCACTGAGGCTCTTGACCGGGGTAGGCCACTTGGTCACGGTGAATGCGACAAATCTTGTAGCGGCCACCACGCACACCACGCTTGTCAGCGATAATGCGCATGAACACAGGGTCACCACGAACGATGTCCTTCACTCGGTAGAATGCAATCTCACCTGATTCAGGGTCGACATAGTATTCCTTGATGAGGAGAAGGAAGGCGTCATCAACGATGTTCAGGTCGTTTTCAATCTCACCAAGGACTTCCATGAAAGTCTGCTCCATGGCATTTTCTTGACCGAGAAGCCACTTCGGGTAGATGATTTGTTCAGGGTCGGGGTCACGAACGGCACCACCGCAGGACTTGCATGAATCAACCTCATGATGGTATTCCTCTTCGCACTCGACGCACTTCTTGACGAACTTCTTTTCCCAGTGATAACCACGACGAAAAATCTCTTGTCGCAACTTGGACTGCACGGTGCGGAGAATGAGATTCTCCTGACTCACAGCGTAGAGTGCCGGGATGGTGATACCCTGTGCGAGCACAGGTTCCTGAATGCCTGTCGTGTAGAGAGGCATCTGAGGCTGAGGCGTAGTGCGGCGTCGAAACGGACTTGCCAGCGCTGATAGAAAACGACTGACTGGACCTCTTTCTTCCTCTGCCATCATAGACCCTCCGCATACTTGCCGATGGTGTCGGCGTCGACGCCCCACGAATTAAGCAGTTCGGAAGACTTCTTCGCATCGTCTTCCCAGTTCTTGAAACGAACAAGCCGCTTCAACTCTTCTTTTCTCACGGGGTCCTTCTCCTCAATAAAAGCCAGCACTGCTTTTGCTTGCAGCCCCTTCATCTTGAGGTGAGGCATGACGCCGTTCAGAAACTTACGGAGGTCAGCCTTGGAGTAGAATTGTAGTCGATGTTGACTACGAGTTGAGTTCTTGTGAACCTTGTTGTCCAGTTGAAGGACACCGCAGTCCATTGTTTTGTAGAGGTCTTCACAGTGAACGCGACCCCTCTCCCCTGTCGCAATCATTCCAGCACGGGGTTCTCCACGCTCGGTAATGGTGATGTAACCGTCAGCATCGAGGAATCCTGCGCCGTAAGCCCACACATCCTTGAGAACGAGCCCTTCGTTGGTAACACGGACATACGAGCCACGCTCAGCGCCTTTGATGATGTCGAACTCTTCACCATACATGTTGAGAAGCGTTGTGAACTTACGAGTCGTGAACGACTTACGAAGCATACCGGCTTCGTTCATGTCCTCCTGAATGTCACTGACCTGCATCGGTCCCTTCTTCAGTTGCTCAGCAGTGAACTCAAGGTAACCAACATCAGCCTTGCTAAGTTTGTCAGCGTGGAACAACGCTGTGCGCCACATCTTTCGAGCATCGCTCCGGTCACGCATGGCATTCGCCCATGCTTGTTGTTCTTCAACGCCCCATACATCTTCGTGTTCGTCAAGCATCTTCATGGTGGCTTCGGCCTTGTCCCACAGGTGACATGCCTTTTGAAGCGACACCGCTCTTGATTCACCGAACTGACGAAGATGCTTGAGAGAGCGGTCAGACAGTCCGAGTCCCTTGATGCAGTGTTCCATACCGTCAGCCCATGAGAGGTTACGAATGGTGAGTTCAGTTTCGAGCGCTTTGATGGTTCGGACATCGTCAATGAAGAGGTCGATGTCACTGCTGGTGTCTTTGTTGTGACGGCGGGCTTTGCGTAGACGCTTCACCAACTGGTCAGCCGTGCAGTTCATCTTGGATTCAAACCAACCGTCGCCGTTGGGAGCGAAGCGGTAGGTTTTGCGAATGGCCTCGACAATTTCCTCTTGGTAGGGAGCCTCAGCCTTGATGACGAAATCATCTTCGATAAGCGCCGACCCCCACATGATTCTACCTCACAAGATACCTCTACTTAACACCGACCCAGCCTTTGACGATGGTGGGCTTACCACCCACGCCTTGCTTCTTGGCTCGCTTACGCTTGGTCGCTGCACGCTTTTCTCCCTCGGTCATTGAACCACTGGTCTTCGGCGTCTTGTCGCTGACCTTGACGCTGGGGCGACACTTGGGGTAACCCTTGCTCCCCTTCTTTGCTTTGGAACGGCCGCACGGAGGGTGCTTACCGTCTTTGTCCTTACGAGACACATCCACCCACTTCTCCTTGAACCAGCGATTCAAGTTCTTGATGACAAGGACATCATGACAGGTGCAGCGGTCGCTCATTTGACCTTCACCTTTCGACTCTTCTGCTTGTCCATTAAGCGATAGCAGGGACACTTTGGTTCCTTTGCTGAACACTGCATAACGCCCTTGAGCATACAGACGCAGGGAGTCTCTTTCGTCCCTCCGCAGCAACAAGAGTCACGCTTGAGTTTCATTTCTTCTTTCCTCCCTTCTTCTTGCGGAACTTGCCGCGACAGTATTGAACAGCCCAACCGTTAGCATAAGCCGACGGGTAGACCTTGAACTTCCTCTTCGCTGCGGCTTTGCCCTCGGGGCACAGTTTCTTCCTCAGGTCGTCAAAACAGATTTCAAATGGTTCGCTCAACAGTTCCACCTCTTCAGTGCGGCTCCTTTCGGAGTCAGTTTGCCCTTCTTCGATGTAGGGCCTTTCATCCCGCTCATGCGAGCACAGAACGACTTGCGACGCTTGGCTTTCTTGGAGCCGGGCTTGAGTTTGCTTGGCTTGGTTGTCACTGGTGGTTTGAGGTTCGCACCAGTCTCACGCTTGAACTTGGCACGACCTGCTGCGTTTAATCCACCCTTCTTGTGATGACGCTTCGGGTTGTAGCCGTGGAATGGTTTGGACTTCTTCTTGGCCTTCACCACAGCCCAAGCAATTTCAGCAGGGCTGCAGCAGGAACAGAAGTCGACAGGCTCTCCCTTCTGTAGAGCGTCCAACGCTTCGAGCGTGTCAAAAGCACGCTGCATCGTATCTTGGTCAGCGAAGAACTGTGTCGGGTCTTCTTCACGAAGTGCAGCGAGTTGCGCTTGACCTTCAGTCTCCATGGCCTCGGCACGAGCCTTTTGGCGTGCCATCTGAGAGATGAGTTTCATCACTTGTCGACGCTGCTCAGGAGGATAGAGATTCGGGTTGAGTTTCATGTCTTGGTAGTCAGCACCACGCTTGCCTTCGCCGTAGAGGAAACGGGCGAATGCCTCTTGGTCTTCTTCTTCGGGGTCGAGAGCCTGAGCGGCTTGCATACCGATGCGATTGATGGTCGACTCGGCAAGGGCTGGACCTCGCTCCATTTGTGAAGCAACATCGCTGAAGCGACGGGCACTTCCCTTCTCACCTGCGCCACGCATACGCTCGGCTTCTTCCATGAGTTCAGCCGGAGTGGCTTTGCTTACATCAAAACTGGCTCGCTTCATGCTGTCGAAGATGTTGGCATAGAGGTCTTCCTCCTCCGTCTTGGGTTTCTTCGCATCCTCTTGTTCTTGGAGTCGCTTCATCGGAGGCACGCCTGACTCGAAAGCATCGGCCTCAGCCTTACTACCTCGTCGTCCACTGTGTCCAGTAGGAACATCATCAGCGAGTTTGGGGGGCTTCTCCTCAGGTTCAGCGTTGGGGTCGTCCAATCGCCCCATCGCTCTGCGTGTGTTGAGATGCTCTTTGCGACCGTCCTGCATCAAACCGAGGCTGCGTCGCTGATACGGCGACATCTTTTCTTTCATGTCCGGGTCAGCAGCACGCTCGGGCTTCTTGTCCGACGGCTTACCGATTGAAATGACGAGCACTGCGCCTTTGGGCTTCTTTCCAACTTTCTCTTCTTTCATGGTATCATCCATCCATCTTTCTTGCGGGGCTTGCCCGTCAACCACTCGTCGAATCCGGGCATGAAGTCATCCAACATAACAACACTGCCTCTGAACTCCTTTGTCGCCCAATTGGCGAGAGCGAGGCTCATGGCAAGGTCATCGTGGACACCGACACTCTCGAGGCGCCCGTTCTTTTGCATGCCGAAACGGGTCAACTCCTCTTCGAGTTTGTGCGTGAAGCGCTTGGAACGCTCATCGCCGTAGGGCGTTTTGATTTGACCCTGCTCAAACGCCATGAGCAGTGACATGAACAGGCTCTCCTTACGAGTGCGTGTCGTCATGAAGGTGCGAATTGGAATGTCCTGTCGAATGTCCTGCAGTTCCATGGCAAACATCCGTTGGAAGTTGTTGCCCTCAAGTTCGATGAGGTCAGGTTGGAACTTGTTGTTGAGCACGATGATGGCCCGCTTCTGTGCTGCTGACCCCATGCCTTGCTCGTGCACACTGCCCACGATTTGCTTGACATCTTCATCGGGTAGCGTGCGTAGAACGGTCATGGCTGTGTAGTCAGCGTTCTTGTCCGAGGCGATGGCCGTGTCCCAACCAATGAAGTGGTGACCGAGAACACCAACGCGGTCCCCGTTCTCATCGTATTCGCTGTCAGCGACATCGAGGATTTTGAGTTCATGGTCCCTCGCCTTCTCAAGAAGCGCCATCGGGAACATGCTCGCAACATCGTGAATGGGCTCACAGAGGTATTCACGAGTGAATTGGATAGCAGGCATGGACATGCGTCGTTGGTCAAGTGCCTCGAGATTCCAGCGCTCAGGCCACAGCGCTTCACCTTCACGGTTGATGGCCGGGTAGGTTTCGACCGTGAATGTCTCGGTCTTCTCAAGTTGAGCATACAGGTCGTTGTAACTGAACGGTGTGCCCACCATCATCAGTCGACCCGTGTGGTGAAGAACAGGAAGCAGGACACCGTAGAACCAGTCAGCAGCACGCTGCAGTTCAGACCCAGTCGTTCCCCACAGAATGTCGTCACACAGAACAACATCGGGGTGGAAACCACGAGTTCCTCCACCAACCGACTTTGCCATGATACGGCTGCCGTTGGTGAACTCGAAGTAGGTCTTACGCCATGGCTTGCCGCTTGGCTTCAAGTCACGCAGGCACGGGGCTCGCTCAATGTTCTGACGAATGAAACGCATGTGCTCCAGCGTCTGTTCAAGCGAGTGTGAGAAAATCATGATGTGCTTACCCGGATTGAAAGCAGCAAGCCACAGAGCGTAGGACATGAAGAACACGGACTTACCGTGGTCACGAGATGCTTTCACACAGTAGTAGCGATTGTCGCTCAATCCCTTGTCCCACAGACTGTGGTGAGAAGCGTAGTCGAACTCGAGCACCGTCTCGAAGAAGTATTTGAACGAGCGAGCGGACATCTTACGGTCCATCTCGATGACAAGTTGCTGCATCTCAGCAGACTTGTCGCTCATTCCTCAACCCCCATGTTCGACATGCTTTGCTTCTTCCCGCTGAACTTTTCAGCAAGAGCAGCACCTGCCTCAGCAGCATCCTTACCACCCGTTGGGTCGGCAATCTTCTCCTCTTCCTTCTTTTCACCAAAGAAACCAGTCAGCATGCCTTGAGCAGTGGTCGGTATTTCAGTTGTAGATGAGGCTGTGGTAGGAGAAGCAGTTTGAGTCACTGCAACAGGTGCACCGGGTAATTGTGTTTGACCCGGCTCGCCACCGGGCGCTCGTGATGTTGGGTCAAATTGAGGCACGGGCTCGAACACATCGGTGTTGTAAGCGCCGCCTCGCATGTCGAAAGGTAGACCTGAGGTGCCGGGATTCAAGCGACGGTCAATACCCACTAAGCGGTTTTCAAAACCGGGCATGGTTCCGGGTAGATTGTAACTTAAGGCACTTCGCAGTCGTGATTGCTCGCTCTCCAACGCTGTTCGCTCAGCATCTGTGAGAGGAGCGTGACGAGGAGCCTGTGGGACTGGGCCTCTTTGAGGAGTCGTAGGTTGCGCAACAACGCCCACTGGTTGACGAGCAGCACGAGCAGCGGCACGGTCTTCTCGTCGATGTCGAACACCGACACCGCCAGCACCAATACGAGCACCTGCTTCTCCACCTAAACGCTCCAGTTCAGGAGAAGTCTGAGCGTAGGTGGCTCTTGAGCGAAGCGCTGCTCCGCCCAATCCTTGTTCAAAGCCAACGCCAGCGGCGCCTGCTGATTCAAGTCCAGTCAAGAACGACAATCCAGCGAGTGCCCCGGAAAGCCCTCGTCCGAACTTGCGTCCCATCACACCGACTTTACGGGCGCCTTCACCTCGGTCGATACCTCTGTTGAGGTCCTCATCCGTGAGTTTTCCTCGGTCCCCTACCCCGACACGGCTATCATAAAAGCGTTCAGCAGCGTCACCTGCATATTGCTCATCAAAACTCCGAGGCTTGGCTGCTTCAACTGCGCGTTTGCTTCGAGCACGAGCAACTTGCGCAAGGGCACGCTCACTGGGGTCGAGAATCTCTGAAGGATGAGGCATGGCTGCGAGATTTTTAGCGGCCTTTGCTCCCTCAATTCTTCGAGCCGATAGGTCTGACCCTGAAAGTCGCTCACCGTGCGGCATCACATCAGGCATGGTTTTCCTCCCTCGACCTCCTCCGAGCGTCTGCTGAAAGGACATCGACGGCCCATCGGCACCGTAAGTGATGACAGGTTCAACGGATTTTCGCACGAGGACCTTGCTCATCACACGCCCCCTACACTTACTTTGACGACCTTAACCACCTCATTCGAGATGTTCAGTCGCTTGGCGATACGCTCCCAGTCGCCCATTTGATGAGCGATGGAACGAACATCAACCGGCGTGATGCCGAGATGTTTGGCAAGATGGATGACGCCGTTGTTGTCGGCGATGTTGACAGGGCGAGGGAGAGCGTTCTTCATGATTCGAGACTCCTGCATGGCTGCATCTCGTTGCATGCTCTCCATCGCCTTCATCAGACGGTCGGTTTCGGGAAGCATGTTGTCTTGACTCTTCATGTATTCAGTGAGCAAACGCTGCTGCGGGTCACCAAAGGTTTGCTGAAAACGACGCTCCTGTTCAGTGAGTGCACCGGTTCCCGGTGTAGGACCGATGCCGCTCATCTCCATGAACTGACGCAAGGTGGCTGGGTCAGCCTGACCAACACCAGCACGAGCAGCCTGCTGTTGAGGTGTCAGTTCACCAATGGGGATGTTACCCGCCGTGCGTCGAACGGCCACTGGGGCGGGTCGTGCAACGGGCGCAGGCGTGGCTGCCGGTGCAGCAGCAACAGGTGCTTCAGTCACAGGACGACGACGAGGTGCGGGTTCAGGACGAGGTGCTGCGCTCGGCGGTGCCGCTGCTGACATCGCCAAGTCGGTGAAGTATGGAACATGCTCAGGGATGGATGCGATGAGTTCGTCAGGGTAGCCCATGACGGTGCGCCCAGCAAGACCGCCTGTAGGTAGTTCATCGGGAACAGCACGACGCTCTTCGTGCCCGAATGCGCGAGCCATCATGTCAGCAATACCCTCGATGGCTTGACGACGAGCATTGACTTGCTCCTGCTCAATGCCTTCGTAACTCACACCCAAGGCTTGGAGCGTCTCAGCATCCGGTTGGTAGTCCCTCAACTGAGGCAGTGATTCGCTGTGATGACCGAGCATGGCCTTGACATACATTTGAGCCATGTTCTTGTGTGTGCTCCCGTTCTTCGTCGGATGCTTTGTGCCCGACATGAACTCAGGCTCAAGTGTGATGTGCTCACCTTGGAGAGCGTGCTCCATGAGGTTGTCAAACTGAGTTCGGTTGCCCTCTTCGTCAGGGTCACCGCCGAACGCATCCAACAAGTGACTGAAAATACGAGCACCCGAACTTGGACGCTTTTGACCACCGGACTTCAATCGTCCGAACAGACCGGTAAGGGCTGAAGTTGAGCCCAATTCTTCGAGGAGATTCTTTGTCATCTCTTCGTTGGACAAGACCACCCTAAGAGGCTGCATCGTGTAGTTGGTTCCTCCTGCTGTAGCAGCAGTGTTGATGGGAACCATGACATCAGGGATGACATCGGGATTCTCGGCTGCTCGCTTCATGGCTTCCTTGATGTGACCACGAGCACTGCGCATGGTTTCGGACGGCGTTGTCTTCTGTGAGCGCAACTTGTAGTGCATCAGGTCAGGCATGTGGTGTGCGACTGACCATGACTGCACTGCGTCGAATGCAGGGTTGAAGTTGACGCCGCCGGGTGCGTTGGTGATGTGAGAATCAGGAAGTTCACCACGAGCACCGATGACATCGCCGCCACGACCCTTCAATCGTCGACCGGCAGGATGCAGGTCATCAATCGAGATGTGTCCTCGTGTAGCCCACTCGGTGCCAGCGATGTCGTCGAGTCCATATTCCTGAAGGATGCGCCTCAATTGGGTGTAATAAGGGATTGAATAGGACTCAATGAAGTGACCGACCTTTTCGTTGCGGTTTGGTCGGTTGGTAAATGCGGTGGTGAAATGACCGTCGACGCTGGTGTTTGGTCGACGAGTAGGCTCCATGTTTCCGTTGTAAGGGGTCGCTTTGATTTTGCGCCACTCAGAAGAATCCACATTTGGGAGATGGTGATGTTTGCTGTCGTCCTTGTGAGCACCGTTGTATTCGTCAATGGCACGCTGCAAGAGTTCCCTTGCCATCGAGCCGTCGAGGCCCTTGCGCTCCAACGCTTCACCGAGGTGATGCCACACACCGTCATGACCGTGATGATGGTCGAAACCATCAGTGTGGTAAGCCATCTCACCGTGCTTACCACGACGGAACGAGCCGGGAATCACTTCACCCATACCTGCGTGACCGGACGGGTGAGGGCGAGCGTTACCGTAGTGAGCAAAGAGGGGAACATCAGGTTCCTCAGGATTGGGATTGAATGCCTCGGGAGGAGGATTGGTGATGAGATGAGGGACACCGTTATGGAAGGCGTAGTTACCGTGCCCTTTCAGCAGGATGCCTGACTTGAGGATGCGGACGAAACTCATGCCCGGTTGCCCCCACGCCCAACGAGTTGTCCAATGGGGTCAAGTCCCCATGTTCGAGGGTCGTTTTCGTCTTCCGTCCCTCCTTCGCCACGAGTGGTTTGCTTCGGATTGTTACCGGGGTATTTTGGTAGCGTTGACGCTGCACCTGCAGTATCGGGCGCTCCCATGTTCTTCTTCTTGTCGTCCTTATCCTTCATCCGACGCATCAACTGACGCATCTCACGAAGAGCGGTTCGAGCCTCGGCCAACAAGTAGTGGTTCGTGCGAGCCTTCAGTAGGTCGCCATCGGGCACAGGGTCCTCACTCATGGTCACCATGCCCGGCATCTTTGGTCGATTGAGACGAGGTCTGCGTAGACGAGGTGGTTGAATTGGAGGTGCACGAACGGGATGCAGTCGTGGACGAGGCGCACGAGGCATGGAGATTTGACCAAACGGTAACGATGCTCCAGTCTGAGGAGCGATTTGACCACGAATGTTCTGTTGCTCTTGGTAGCCGCGCCACTGCCCGTAGGCTTGAGGGTCTTTGGACATCGGTTGCTTGCTGGCGATACCACGGTGAGACATCTCGACCGACAGGTGAGGTAACATCAGACCCGTCTTACGACCCATGGGGAGGTTACGGGACAAGAGTTTGGCACGAGCCGAGGTGCCGGAACGACCGGTGTAGCCACCACGAGGTCGCTTGAACTTCCCAGTGGACGGTCGCCACTTGGCTCGCTGCTCCTTCTTGCGTCGCTTTTCGCTACTGCGCTTTGACTTGAGAATCTCAGACCAAGCGTAGGCCATTGGTTCACTTCTTTTCAAGTTCCCTTGCTCATCAAACATTTCACTGATGAACTGCTGCTGGGCGATTTCTCGCTCAGTAGGGGGTTCTTGAGGAGGAGGTTCTTGACCTGAAATACTTGCTGTGTGTTCGTTTCTTGCAGCCCATTCAGGGAGTCCAAACAGCATAAGACGACCGTTAATCCACCCCGTTATCTTCTTTGGACTCATCCATGTAACATGAGGAACACCGTCGATGTGAGTCTCACCAATTTGTTGCTTCAACAAGTCGGACCAAGCATGCTCCATCGGCTCACTCATTTGCACGAGTTGTCCTGCGGCAGCACCGGGACCTTTGGCCTGAGCAGCAAGACTGGTCAAGAATCCACCAGCACCAGCAGGTTGCGTCGGTTCACTGGGAGAGGAACGAGGCTTGAATGGAGACTCTTCCTCTTCCATTCCCTCTTCCGGCTTGTCATCAAGACCCATGTGATGGCGACGCACCTTGATGTGTCGAATCTTGCGGTCTTCCTTTTCCTCCGCCTCCTTCTTTTTCTGACGCTTGTCCATGCGTGCTTCTCTGTCACGAGCATCCTCCATGCCGGTAGGTGTGCGCTCGTCCTCGTGATTCGCACGATACATGTGCGAAGATTCTGAACGAGGTGCGTAGATGCGGGTGTCCGACCCACGGCCCATCATACCTTCAGTCAAAATCTTCACCTCCAGTCAGGACATGGAAAGCGTCGTAAAGCATCTCACTCAAATCAGTGTAGACATTCTTGACCACTGGGTTGACAGGGAACGCCAAAGCCATGTTGTTGGTCATGTGTTCATGCTCCTCGAGCAAACGGGCGGTTAGGTTACGAACGGGTAGGACGACGGCGGGGTCGTCAGAGTCAATGAGCGTCTCGAAGGCGTTTCGTAGAAGGTCGAACAGGAAGGGAGCCGTCACGACGACTTGCCCGTAGTGCTCGAAACGCTCAGCCATTCGCTCAGCGTATTCGACAATCTGCATGATGTTGGTGTGGTTCAACGAAGGTCGAGCGATAACCAAGCGGTAGCCGGGATGGCCGACCTGCAACAAGTCAGGAACAGGAACCTCCATCACACAATCTCCTCCTCAACATGGTCCATGAGTTTCTCACGGATTCGCGCCCATGACTCGGGACTTTCTTTGCCCAATTCAACTTTGAGGATGTTAATGGTGTTGTGAATCTCGTTGTTCTCGGTGGTTGGTCCCCAGTTCTCCTGCAGTTTCACGAGGTCTTTGATGGACTCTCTGACTTCCTTGTGCAAAGCAACAGCGTCACGAACGAATCCATCTTCGTGCACGCTACCTTCGTTGAGCAGTTCGGACAACTTGTGATTGAGGAGTTCAACATTCGAGCGAAGCGTGTCTGTTTCATGACCGACGGTCATCACAACTTCAGCGACTGCTGCTCGTTGAACCATGGGTTGGAAGTGATGCTTCATGTGGTGGTAGACGCTTTCTTCACGAATGCCGAGTTCCTCAGCGATAGCGTCAGACTCGGAGCCATCAGCAAAGTAGCGTTGCTCGAAGTCGGCGCGATGCGGGTGAGAGCACACCTTGCACTGAGGGTTGGAGGCCATGTGAAATTGACCCATGTGGTTTCGATAATGACGGTCGCTGGTGTTGAAGCGCCAACCCATGTCTTGGTCCAATTGTTTCGCTGAGATTTCACCCAACAACATGCCCTGTTCGAGTTCATCACGGGAAGGATGTTGACAGAACGGACATGACCGTTTTGTAACACGCTCCGCCTCCCCCATGTGCCCTTCTAAAGCAGCATCGGACATAACCCTTTTCTCACGACACTTGCACGCCGATTCATGTTCGGACGCATACCAAGAGTCCCGAAGCAAGCCTCAGACATCGTTACGACAGCCAAGGACATCGTCCGCAAGAATCGAGTGACCAAAGGCGAATACCTGATGAGGATGAACGCATGCAAGAGGTGCGTCTACATGCTCAAAGCACTGGATGTGTGCAAGAAGTGCGGGTGCTTTGTGAAGATGAAAGCGATGTCACCTTCGATGGAATGTCCAATTGGAAAATGGTCATTGAGTGAGACGAGTGTAGATTCGCCCAAGGATGAGGGAGGACACCATGATACCGACGAGGTAGGCGCTGACAGAGTTGGCACTGAGTGAGCCACCCTTGAGGACCAAGATGAGTCCGAAAATGACAATCATGCTGATGAACTGCACCATTATCATGTCCGTGATAACACTGCGAGTTGGTGAGAAGACCTGCATGCTGCCTTGAGACAGCGAAGTCATTGGTGCGAATCCCTGTGGTCGTTGTTGCATTGTTTCACCTCATTGTTTTGGCAGGCCCATGAAAGAGCGAGCGACGCTTCCAATCCCGCCTCCGATTCTCTCCATGGTCCCTTCATCAGCCAGTGCTGCTTGAAGAGCACCGCCCATCATGGACTGTTGGCTCATGGCGAGAATCTGTTGACGCTGCATTTCAGCCTGCTGCATCGTTTGCTGACTTGCGTTGACAATTTGGTTCAACGCCATGCCGACATTCTCAGCACTTAGCGTCTTCAGGTTATCAGGTAGCGAGTTCATGTCCATCTTCATGGCGCCTTCTTCGTCGTCAATGACGAAGGTGGCTTCTTTGAGAATGGTCAATACGGAAAGTGAAGTTGCAGTTGCGATGAGGTCGATGACCGATGCAAGACCGCCAGTGGCGATGAAATTGTGAATTGGATTTTGAGATTGCAGCAGCGCATTCATCAACTCCATTTCACTTGGAGGAACCATCGGCTGCTGAACGAACTGTTGCGCTTGAGCGTATTGGTTCTGCATTCCCATGCCTCCCATCATACCGCTCATGAAGGTGTTCTGTTGAGGTTGTTGCGTGGCACCAAGCGAGAATCCCTGAGGTTGTTGCATGCCCCCTGCAGGAGCGCCAGTCTGTGAAAGATTCAGTCCGGCAGGCTGCTGAGGTTGACCAAAGTTGAACATCCGACTCACACCTGCCCAGTGACTCCATCGCCATCAAGGTTCTGTTGAGGCACCACCATGTTTTGTTGCTGTGCAAGAAGTGCTTGGAACTCCGCAGTCGGCATGTTCATCTGTTGCATCTCGTGCTGGAAGATACGAAGGTCAAACACAATCATGGTTACATCGTTGATGTTCGTTTCAGGGTTCTTGTAGTGAAGGATGCTGATGCCCTTGGTCTTGCCCGAGTCACGCTCAAGTTCAGCAAAGAAGGGCTCGTATTTTTGCAGCATGGCTGGTTGAGGGTCCTTCTGTTTGATGGAAGCCACCGGCACAGTAACGATGGACACACCTCGCTTGACCTTATCACGCAAGCGATTCGGGTTCATCTCGTTCTGCTTGTCCTCTTCGGACTCCCACTTGGTGAGCAAGTGAAACAGGTGAAGATGTTCAGGACAGTAGGTGCCTCTCATCTTCTTACCGCTGGTCACACGGTCACGAGCGATGAACGCTTCGGGTTGACCGGTCACTGGGTTTTGCCAATACATCTCCCACAGACTTCGACCGGTGTCCTCGTCGCAAATGCGCATGTAGAGGTTGTCATGCTGAATGAGAGCAGCGCAGTTGCAGCCGTCGATGACACAAGTCCCGGTGTCCTTGTCGTAGCGATGTTTGTTTCCGAGCCAACGCAGTGGTGAAAAGCGACTACGCTTAGCGGGTCGAAGAAGACGATAGGCTTGTTTGATGTCCCTCCGGCGTGCCTTCCGAGGGTCAGGGTGGGTGCTCGGATAGAAGTTGACCTTCGGAACTTCGAGATTTTGCTGCTCTCCAACTTGCTGCATGGCTTGCTGTGCAGCCATCATCTCAGAGAGAGCGGCCTGTGTAAGTTGTTCATTCCCTTGAGTCGCCAACATCGCAAGGTGTGCGTCGTTGCTTTGATACAAGGCAGGATTACTCGCCACTCTTGGAATCATCGACAAGTCCCTCCACAGGCTCCATGACCACGACCATTTTTCCATCTTGAACATGAAAACGCCAATCCACATCGTCACCCGCTGAGAGGTTAAAGTGATTGATTATCCACATGGGCACAGTGGTGCGTAGACTTCCTGTTTTCGAGGAAGCAGCATGTAAAGTGGTCGTGGTGACATTCCTGCCCATGCAGCGACCAAGGGCGATGCGAATAAAAGCCTTCCCCATAGGTCAATCAAGAGGTCAAGAGGTCCAGCATGGTCTTCTCGACATTCCATCCAATACGGGTCGCCATGAATGAACGCTTGGTTGGGATGCCCGCTTTTTGCAGCCGAATCAAGTCATCACGAAACGGGTCGAAGACCTTGTGTTCACCGATGCGTCCATCGTGCCACAGTTTTGATGCTGTTTCATCAAAGAAACGGTCGGCCTTGTTGGCAATCAACATAACGACACGAGGAGTATAGCGCCGTCCTCTGAATCTCGACCAAAGCGAGCGATAACGATAGTCTCTTGTGATGAGGCGGTCGACAAGAAAACGGAAGCCTGCAATCTGTTGCAGCCCTTCATCGCCTCCTTTGAACGCCCGTTCGTCAAACATGTAGACAACAGCCTCGACGCCCCGTGTCACCATGTCCTCAATCCACAGATTCCAAAACCGCTCTTGACCGCCGATGTCCGCTGAGTAGACGACACGCTTCTGACCTTCCCAACCGATGCGCTTGCGTGTCGGCTTTGGCATCTTGTAAGCGCCGATAATCTTGAACATCTTCTCATGCGTTGTCCGGTCTTCGTCGGCGATGGCTTCCATCTCACCGGGCGTGGTCATGAATCGGTCGAGGGTTGTTTTTCCGACTTTGGGGGCTCCGTAGATGCCGACTCGTCTTGGTCGCCACGAGTGATAGAGGGCTTGTCCCCATACGGCAGCGCCAACCAGTGCTGTCCCCGCAGGTTCAACCATTGAGTCACCTCTACCACCACTTCAACCAGTCGGCGAAGTCCCTGAGTTTTTCGACTGTCCAATCAATCGTCGATTCGTAGACACTAAACTCGGTGTTGTGAAACTCGATACCACTCACGATGAGAGCGGTTAAAAGAGAAGCCACGAGCGTTTTGAGCCAACCCCACGCTCGTTCATATGTCGTATCAACCGTGTTAGCGAGATGAATCGCCCGAAGGGTTTCTTCAGTTGCATTGTCCGACACCGTCTTGAAGATGCGACCCATGCACCTCACTCACCCTTCTTTTGATAACGCTTGTCCGGTGTTCCGTCTTTTTTCAGCGGCACTTCTTCTTCAGCAGCAACGCCGAGGCTCAAAGGCGCAGGTGAATGTGCGGCGTGAGTTGGAATGCGCATGTTGTCAGCACGCTGCTGGTCATAGGTTCCAACCAGCGACGGTGAACCGCCTTGAACACCCCAACTTGGAGGCATCTGACCGGGGTTGGCTTCCATCCACCGCAACTCCTTCTCGAGTTGGGCTTCCTGCATTCGTAGTTCCATTTCAGCACGACGCTGGTCGAATGAGTGCTGCATGGTTCGATACTTGCTCGTGCGCTCTCGGTCAATCTGCGACATACGAGCACGCTCTCGCATACCCTGCTCAAAGAAGACCTTGAACATGTAGTAGGCGATGCCTTGGATGAAGAATGCACCCATAGCGTAGGTAAATCCGTTCAACATCGGTGTGTCGTTCTTCAACCAAAGGTCAGCGTCAAACACCCCGATACCTACACCGACGAGCGTAGATTGTGCGAGAATCAGTCCAAGGAGACGGATTTCCGCCTCGTGTTGCATGTCATCATCCATAACGACCATTGGTGAGGGCACTGGGCAGGTAGACATAAAACTTCCCGAGTTGGCTGTCCAAAGTTGTGCAGGTTGTCTCGAGACATGTCCTTACTTTTGATTATACTACTGTTGAAAAGAATATAATCAATACAACCAAGACACAAAGCCACTCGCATATACGCATTATACGAATAGGTCCCCGCCGCCGAACATCGGACGCAGGAGTTCGTCCTCTTCCTCCTCGTCTTCGTGGCGCTCTTCGAGCATGCCGACCATGGCCGTGGCGATTTTCTTGTCCTGTTCGTCCATTGGACCTTGCATCAGGTTGCGTAGTAGTTCGAGGTCATCTCGCATGGACTTCATCACACGCAGTGTGCCTTTTTCTCTGAAGTGACGAGCGCGGTTGGAGTGTTCAGGCTCAAGCGTCAACTTCCCACCTTGCGTGTGGCTGACATCCATGTGGTCATGACTGCCCATGATGCCACGGCGCCGACGCTCACGGTTCAACTCCTCACGATACTTGACTTGGTCGGGACGCTTGTTGTAAGCAGCATCGTATTCTCGCTTGTGCCGCATAGCCTCAGGCGACTTGCGCTCTTTGACGAGCACTTCTGAGCGAAGGAAGCCGCCGGATGCCATACGAGATGCGAGCCCTCGTTGAGGTTCGGGTGCATTGTAGCGACGGTAGAACGCTGCATGAGGGTCTTCAACATCCCACTCAGGGAACTCCTCAGCCATTCGAGCAAGAGCGATGTTGTTGGGATGCTCAGGGTGTGAATTAGCCTCTTCCGACATCAAGAAAAATTGCTTCTCACGAGGGAGAGCAGCGGTGTCTTTCGCAGCCTCAAAGAAGTGCTGCAAGTAGCGATGGTATTGGTCAAATGCCTCATCGGGGTAAAGATGTTGCTTGTCCGGTCGAAACATACCGCTGTAGTATTCGGTTTCGTATTCACCGCTGGCAGGGTCGGTCCAGTAAGATGGAACATGTTTGTCATACGAGATGAAATCAACGATGGCTCGTTGCTTGTCGTGTAGGTCATCATAGTCGACAAGTTCGTAACCCATGTCAAAGGCGTCTTCCATGAACTCGTTTGACTTCCCAAAGAGGTCGAATGGATTCGTCATGGTTTGCCGGTCGTAGACTTGCTCCATGAAAGGTCGAGTGACAGCAACTGCATTGTCAAGCGGTTGACCGAAGATGCGTTTTGTGTGCTCTTCGTCCCCAATCGTGCGAGTGTAGGCGCCGCCACCATCAGGGTGCATGCGGATGTTCTTGCCCGCCAACACTTGTTGAATCATCTCAGGATTCTCAACAACGCCGACTTGGTTGCGTTCGAGCACTGAAGCCATTGGGCCGCTGGCCTCCATGAAATGCCCCGGCGTGTTCATCGCATCAACAGCGTGACCAACAACGGCACGCTTGCCAGTCCGAGAGCCGTCTTGACCAAGCACTGAAGACTTGAAGCCCTGCTCAGTTTCTTGGAAAATATGGGCAGCGTCGACATACGGGTCTTCGTCGTTGTCAATCAGGTCATAGCGAGAGTGCTTGCCTTCCTCACGAAGGTCACCAGCGCTTCTGTATTTGGCGTGACCCCCAATCGGGGCATAGGCGGTGTTCATGGCATCGGCCACTTCATCGTAGAGTTCGGGTCGCTCGTCCATGCCTTCCTTAGGCAGTGAAATCCACTGGTCCTTGATACCAAAGTAGTCGTTGAAGGTTTGTTGCTTGAACAGTTGCCACGCATGGTCCATCGCCCCTCCTTTGATGAATCGGGAGTAAGTTGCCATCTTCCCTCCGTGACTGAACGAATCGAAACATACCTCACAGAGGTTGTAGAGGACTGGGCTATGCGGTCGACCTCGTGCTGAATACCCAGTTTTGTATTGCGCAGGTCGCTCTTTGCACATCTGACACATTTCGTCAGGCTTGAATGTCCCAGTTTCGAGGTGCGAAGGTTGACTGTAGTCGATTTCAAAAGCATCTTCGGACTTGCCAATTCCTGTTCCTGTAGACGCTGCGCTGCGAGCCATTTCTGAGGCACGCTGGTGTTGTTCACGCTTCTGTTGCTCGGCCTGCATCTGCCGTTGGTCCATTTGCTGCTTGACACCAACAGCCACTCCGAGTTTCTTCTTTTGCTCGGGTGTCATGTTCTTCGCCTTGTCAGCGACTTCGTTCACTTTGCTGGCAGCAGCACTGGCGCCCTCCTTCACTTTGGCCGCAGCGGCCCCTGCGCCTTCCTTTACTTTTCCAGCGACGGCAACCCCGCCTTCAGCAACTTTCTTGGCAGCCTGAGCAGCAGCGCCACCAAGACCGCGTGCTGCGGCGGCGATGGCTGGGAAAAACTTCTCGACATCGTCCGGGTCGAAAGCCTCCGCCATGGAGGAACCATGGGAGGCGTTGACAAAAGTCTACCGCTTAAGAGGCGGCATCAGTAGAGGCCAAAGTGAGCATCGAGAAGGGCGCGGAAGGCCTTAGCAACAGGTTCCGGCGGCGCTTCTTCTTGTGTAGGGGCCTCCGCCTGAGGGTCAGCGGTTGCCTTTGGTTGAGCAGCCATGTGCTGTTGAAGCAATTTGAATGCGTGCTCTTTTTCCTCAGGAGGTAGGTCAGCCAGTTCACCGAGGCTCATTTGCATGTAGTCCTCGATGTTCTTGCGCAGTTCGCCGTCGTAGAAGGCCTTCACAAGAATCTCGTCGAACAACTCAACGCCATAGGTCGAGGCCAAGTGATTCATTTTGAGAACATCAAAGGCTTCGTCAAACGCACGGCTCATACCACTGGGATGATGTCGCTTCATATAGCGGTTACCCTGACTACTCCGCTGGTTGCCTCATCGGTATTCACCCCGAGTCCATACAGGGTCGATGTCGGTGACGAAGAAGGGCTTGTTGAGACGATGAAGACCCTCTCGGTATTCTTCATCAATGTCAAGATGTGAGCGTGCTCGTGCAAGTTCATCTGCCCCGTAGTAACCGTATTCGGGGCGTATGATGGCGTTCATCAGCGCTTCTCTCATCTTCTCATTGTCCATTTCATGACCGAAGTGGTATTTGCTGCCTTGTAGTTCAATTGGAACAGGAACATCACCGTAACCTGCATCACGAAGCGCCTGCATGCGGTGACGACCTTCGTGACCAATGACTCTGAATCCACCACCCTCTTCGGGGGTGAGTTTGAGGAATGGTGCGGCAATCGGTGCGCCTTGGTCCATGAACTCACGAATTGCTGTTTGCTGACCTCTACGATGTTCAGGAGCAGGACCGGCTACCAGTTGGTGAAATCGTTCAGGCGTCATCATGACCTTACCGGCTTTGAGTTCAAAACCCATGTTTTCACCGATGGGGTAGTATTGCTTCCTGTCAATTGTTCCGACCTGCTCCCATTGTCCATCGTCCGTCCAGTTGTAATTGGGCACGGTGTAGGTTTGCGGTAGGTGAGCGAATTGAGCATCACCTTCAGAACCACGAACGCGCTCGTTGCTGTCCCAAATCTCGTAGGGACCTGCTGTGTAGCGAGCCATTTTGAGCACAGCCCACGCTGCGTCAAAGGCTCCGCTCATGCTACTGTGACGATGTCGCTTGATAAAGCGGTTTGGGGAGGGTGACGAAGTTTGAACGCCAGTTGTTCCGCAGCACGCAGACCACGCTGGTCAATGCCCGTCTCGAAACCCCAAGCATCAAGATGACGAACCAGTGTCTCGGTGGCAAGGTTGGCTCCGCTGCCCTCAGCAAATGGACAACCACCAAGACCCCCGATGGAGGAGTCAAATTGCCGGATTCCAGCAAGCAAACCGGCCCGGATGAGTGAAAGCGGGCGTGCTTCGTCGCCTCGGTGGTGCAAATGCAGTGCTGGGGTCATTCCGTGCTCAAAAGCGATGTCAGCAGCCATCCCAATGTCCGCTGAGGTCGCAGCACCAATGGTATCAGCAAAAACGACGGTGTTGCCGAACATTTTGGCATCTCGAACCATCAAATCGAGGTGTTTTCGGTCGAAAAAGCCGCTATCGGGGCTGCCGAAGGCCATTGAGAGGTAGACTCGGACCTTTTCCTTAGGGTAATCGTGCAAAAAAGTGCGATACGAGAGCATCAACTCGTGATGACGCTTCCCCATGTTGCGCAAGTTGAATGATTCGCACGGTGAAAGCACGATGTTGACCAATTCGGCGCCAGCGGCCATCGCACGGTCAAATCCACGCTGATTCAGCACCAAAGTCGAGCCTTTTCCGGTGAAAACCTCCTCAGCACCTGCCATTTGCGGCAAAACCTTGGGGTGAACGAACGAAACTTCCTCGATGTGCTCGATACCGGCGTTGTAGAGAGCGTTGATGAGTTCACGGCGCTCTTGCGTCGGCACAACATGCGAAAGTGACTGCAAACCGTCCCGAGGACCGACCTCAAAGACGGTTACTTTCACTCGATGCCCCTCCGCATCCCATTGAAGCAGGCTTGGTGAAACTCTTCCTCACTCTCAATGAACACGACCGTGTCGGTCGAATCAATCGTAGCCAGCCACATAACGACAAAACCAGCGAGGAACGACAGAAGGAAAATCACCAGCAGCATCATGTGCAGGCCTACAGCGGTGTAGAAAATAAACCTACTCCCACTCAATCGTATAGCGTAACTTCCGACACTGGGTTGAACGGCGGTGCGTTCAATAGGGCTTGAATCTCTTCATCAGTGGCCGGTGGTAGACCATCATGCCTGCGTTGGTGGGCGTTAAAGTCGATTCGTTGTTGAGGTGAGCCGTAGGGAGCGCGTGTCATGTAACGCTCTACTTCGGGCCTTGGCATTCTGCTGATGTCTCTGCCTTCAAAGCCCTCACCGGGGTTGGTGTAGTATTCTGAACTCGGCTTGCTTTGAAGACTGGTTGGTGATTGAGAATCATGGAATGAGCCTCCTCCACCACGACCCATGGTCGGATGGCTTAGTATTCGACTCATTTGCCTCTGTGGATGGTCACCCTCACGGCCCCCTGATTGTCGTCGTAGGAGCATCGCCATCACATTGGGGTCAACTGTGCCCAAGTTTTGCACATCTTGCCTTTCTCCTCGAGAGTGATAGTCTGCGAGGTCAGGGTGCATGTTGAAGTAATCCCTTAGCCGAAACGCTTGCATTCGAGGGTCCGCCTTGATAACAGACCATGCTACATCAAAGGCTCTCACGGTGTTCACGCCCGCTTGGCCGCTGATTTGTCGTCCATTGGCATGGCTTCAGTGCTGCGGAAGCCGGGTCGAGGAGTCGTTGGTGTGCGGGAACCACGGCGCATCTCACGAGGCTTACCTGCCGAAAGCGGCATGGTGACCTGCGATTCGCCGGTCATGCCCTGTGGTGCCTCCATGCTGATGGGTTCAGGCTGAGGTCGGTTCTGTGCACGAAGTGCGGCACGGAGTTCTTCAGCGCCTTCCGGGGTGAATGGGTTGAACGGTTGACCGGCGGGCTGAGAACGAGCCATACGAGGGTCAGGTAGATTCTTCATAGCGTCGATGCGGGCTTGGTGGAAAGCGTTAGCGCCAGCCATAGCGTCGTCACGCAGTGCCATGCGTCCTTCACGGCCGAGTGTTCGGCGTCCCAAGTAGGAATCTACATCGTATTGCTTGATGATGGACCAAGCGGCGTCAAAAGGTCGGACCATGAACCTCTGATGAGGCTGCTTCATAAAACCTTACTGGATGTAATTGGCGCCCCTGTCTCGGGCGTTGAGTGATGCCGTGTCACTGGGAAGAAGTGGTTGAGTGAGGTTTGGACCGCCCCAGTTTCGCTCGTAGTCCGCCTCGTAAAGACCGGGTAATCGAGTTTGCACGAAGAGTTGTGAACCGTAGGCGGGGTTGTCGATGTATCGCGGGGCGCCTTCTACCAATCCGAATGACGGATTCAGGAGTTGTCGCGGTATTCTCTTACCGTAGCCTCGGGATGCGTTTTTCAAACTCCGTAAAGTGCGGTCTTTTTCTCGGTCCCAACCTTCCTCGTTTCGTGCAAGGATTTCACGAGCGGCCTCGGTTGGGACAATGATGTTTCGGTTGCGATGACGCCTTGCTGGCATTCTCGGGGTGTCTCCGGGCACTTCGAGGTCTTTTGGTCGGTGCGTTTCACTCGTGCGGTCAAAGAAAGGCACAGTGATGCGATGAGGACCACGCAAGTCACCCCAGTCCCCGCCCGGTCCGTGTTCACGAGGGAAAAACGGTGTGTGGCTGTAGTGATGTTCGTCGTATTGAGTATCTCCGTCTTCATCAAGGGTCGTATCAACATCTATGTCGTCAGGTAGCGTGCGAATGAACTTCTTGTGAAACGGGTCGGACATGTAGTTGCGTGAATGTGAACTCAACGGAAAACCATGTCGAATGATGTTTTCAATCAATTCTCGGTAGTAGCCTTTGCGCCGATGCGCTGCAGGAACTTCACCAGCGAACTCGTCAATCACCTTATCTCTGTCAGCGTGGATTTCAGCCAATCGCTCGCCTGCCTCGTCTTCAAGGGCATAGGTGACAGCGGTCCCATACTGGTTGGAGGCTTCACGGGGACTCTCGAATGTTCTCACGATGCGGGCGGGTCTTCTCCTGCGGGCGACTTGCTGTTCACGGTTCTGTGGTTTGTTGAGAATCTCCTCAGTGGGGCTTAGGAAGGGTCCCATCTCACGAGGCTCGTCCACGAAGCCACGACCGTCTCGTCGCCTCTTTCGCCTGTCATCGGCAATCATCTTTCCTTCGTAGCCGGGAAGTCTTGCTTGGACATTTTTGAGCAGCAACCATGCTTGCTCAAACGCCCCCGACATGGATGAGGCTACGGTGCTCGATATTTTCAGGCCATCGGTGAGCAAAGGTAGTTCCGTAGGTCAAAAATTGTATTTTTTTTCAATTTTTTATGGAGAGGTGTGCGTGATGATAAGGAGCGTAGCATAACGGCGTAGCCTATTGCTCCGCCTAAGGGGGTTGCGTAGCAAGGGCGCAGTGCCCCGTTCTATAGACCGCACCCTGTTCGGCGTAGCAAGGCACTGCGGCGCTGGAGCGTGGTGCTGGCGTAGCACGGCGGAGCGCAACGCTGGCGGAGCCAGCGTGCCGCTCCTTCCCTCACGCTCGTGGAGCGTTATGCTGGGCCGGTGTTGCTTCATAAGCGGAGGCCAAAATCGTGGCACCGGGAGCCTAATGCTCCCCGCCCTTATGAGCCAGCATCATCGGAGCCTTTTGCTACGCCCCCACCCGGAGTGAGGTTGGAGCATCAGGCTCCACGCATCGCACGGCGTTAAGCCGCAAGCCTCGGCCCCTTGAACCCCACCC
>Ga0209348_1000038_pt1 | contig 105545 bp, 104 predicted proteins | sample ETNvirenome_2_30_FD_184065 | JGI IMG/M metagenome (GOLD analysis project Ga0209348, IMG submission 184065) | Marine viral communities from the Pacific Ocean - ETNP_2_30 (SPAdes) (version 2) | ecosystem: Environmental > Aquatic > Marine > Oceanic | place: Pacific Ocean | collected 2013-06-22 | reverse complement strand
AAGGTGGCCGTACAGTTGGTGCTGGTGTTGTTGCAACTATCGTTGAGTAATCAACTATAGTGATGCATTAAGCATTCAAGAAAAACCCGAGCTTAGTCTCGGGTTTTTTTATGGATGAGAAAATAGAGATTAGATATTAGAAATTAGATATTAGAAGCTAGATATTAGAAGGTAGATATTAGAAGGTAGATATTAGAAGGTAGATATTAGAAGTCAGTTACCGAGCGGGGGTTACTTACTGGTGTAATTAAACATCAAAAAGTTTGCTTGAGGTTAACGTGGCTTTATTTTGTTCTCGCTTCTCGCTTCTCGCTTCTCGCTTCTCGCTTCTCGCTACTCGCTACTCGCCATTATTAACCACCTTAAAACAGTGCTTCTTTCTTTTGGCTGTTAATCAGTTGTTTAATATTTTCGTCATTAAAAGTCACTTATTCAGTCATAAATACTTCCTACCATAAGCTCGCTAATTATCCATGTGCAGCTTAATTAGTCGCATACAATTCTTAAAATAACGTACTAACGGAACGTAACGATGAAAATGAATAAAATTGCCTCAGCAATTGGCTTTACGTTGGCATTGTCAGCGACGGCAAATGCCGGTGTGTTACCAGATAGTCAAAAACAAAATGAGTGGTACAGTGCCGCTGAAGCTAAATTAATCAAGAAAGAACAGGTAGCTCAGTCAGAACAGGCATTTAAAGCGAAGAATGTGATCTTATTTGTGGGTGATGGTATGGGGGTGTCGACACTTACTGCATCACGCATCATGGCAGGTCAAATGAGCGGTAAGTCTGGCGAAGAAGGTTTTTTAAGTTTTGAAGAGTTCCCTTACTCTGCGCAAATTAAGACTTACAACGTGGATGCACAAACACCTGATTCAGCGGGGACGATGACGGCTATTATCTCAGGAGTTAAAACCGACGTTGGCGTGATTGGTGTTAATGAAAATATTGAGCGTGGCAAGTGTGCGACAGTTGCTGGCAATGAATTAATCACCGCGACTGAACTGGCTGAAATTAAAGGCCTAGCAACGGGGGTAATATCAACAGCACGAATCACACACGCGACACCTGCTGCAACTTATGCAAAATCGGCGGATCGTAACTGGGAAGATATTTCTGATATGCCGGCTGATGCCGTTGAAGCTGGTTGTGAAGATATTGCATCTCAACTTGTTAACTTTGAGAAGAACTTAGAGTCACGTTTTGTCGGTACTGACGTGGATGGTTTAGAGGTTGTGATGGGCGGTGGTCGTCGTCACTTTTTACCGAAAGATGCGGCATTCAATTCAGCTGATGCTGTTAGTGAAGTCGAAGGGGACCGCACAGACGAGCGAGACCTAACTGCAGAATGGAAAACACTCTATCCAGAGGGTCAGTATGTCACGGATCAAGCTGGTTTCGATTCACTAAATGCAGATACAAAACGCGTGTTTGCACTATTTAATGAGTCACACATGCAGTATGAAGCAGACCGTAGTAACGATATTGCGGGCGAGCCTTCATTATCACAAATGACCTCTAAAGCTATCGACATTCTTAAAAATAATGATAAAGGATTTTTCTTAACGGTTGAGTCAGGACGTATTGACCATGCTCACCATGCGGGAAATGCTTACAACGCATTAAACGACACCGTTGAATTTGCAAAAGCAGTGCAAGCGGCTGTTGAAAACACTAACCCAGAAGAAACGCTTATTTTAGTCACCGCAGATCACAGTCATGTATTTACCATTGCGGGTTACCCAAAACGCGGTAATCCAATACTGGGTCAAGTGGTTGCCGTTGGTAAAGAAGCGCCGACTCTAGCTGCAGACGGTATGCCGTATACAACAGTCGGGTATGCAAATGGTTTAGGCTTTCGTGATTTAGGCGATGAGACTGATGCAGATGCGTCATATAACGACGCTGCATTTGCTGGCCGTGTTGACTTAACGGGTGTTGATACAACGACCCCAGGTTACCACCAAGAAGCCACTGTGCCATTAAGTTCTGAGACGCATGCGGGCGAAGACATTTCATTGCATGCAAAAGGTCCAGGTGCGCAGTTAGCGCAAGGCGTTGTGGAGCAAAATGTAATTTTCCACATCATAAATCAAGCTCTAGAACTAATTGAAGAATAATGGCGATGACAATGAAAAAACTAAATTTAATTTCTCTTGCTGTAGTAGTGGCATTAGCGGGTTGTTCTGATGATGATGACAAAGGCCCAATTGAAACAATCACAGTTGAAAACACCTTAGCTGTCGGGTCTGAGCAGTGTGTAAATGGCGGTACAGAAACCGTATCGGGTGAAGATACAAACCGCAATGGTGAGCTAGACTCAGCAGAAATCACAGAGACAACGGTTGCGTGTAATGACCCAGCCACATCACTGACCGCACAGCAGCTTGCGCCACTGACGAGCAATGATTGGTTTAAGGCCGCAAAAGTTAAGATGGCGGCAAGCGAAGACAGCATCGCTGCGGTTGCTAAAGAGTCAGGGAAAGCGAAAAACGTCATTCTATTTGTGGGTGACGGTATGGGGATTTCTACCGTGACAGCGGCACGCATTATGGCGGGTCAGCTTGAAGGCAAGCTGGGCGAAGAGCATCAACTGAGTTTTGAAGCGATGCCGTTTTCTGGTTTTGCAAAAACATACAACGTTGACGCACAAACGCCGGATTCTGCGGGTACGATGACAGCAATGGCATCTGGTGTTAAAACAGATGCAGGTGTTATCGGCGTTGATGAAGATATCGAACGTGGTAACTGTGCGACGGTTGCGGGTAATGAGCTGGTAACAGCAACAGAGCTTGCTGAAATTGCAGGAAAATCGACCGGGATTGTATCAACAGCGCGAATTACACACGCCACACCTGCTGCCACCTATGCAAAATCGGCTGACCGTAACTGGGAAGATGTATCTGATATGCCAGAAGCGGCTGTCGCTGCGGGATGTGAAGATATCGCCTCGCAACTCGTTAACTTCGAAGCAAACCTTGAAGCACGTTATGCGGGATTAGATGTTGATGGCTTAGAAGTCGTGTTGGGCGGTGGTCGTCGTCACTTCTTACCTAAAGATGCCGCGTTTAACTCTGCGGACGCTGTAAGCAGTGTTGAAGGTGACCGTACGGATGGTCGCGACCTAACTGCTGAGTGGAAAGCGAAATACCCAGCGGGTCAATATGTTATGGACCAAGCAAGTTTTAATGCTGTGAATGCAGACACAACTGAGCGTTTATTTGGTTTATTCAATGAATCACATATGCAGTATGAAGCCGATCGCGCTAACGATATTGCTGGTGAGCCTTCATTATCTGAAATGACCGCAAAAGCAATTGACGTGCTTGATAACAATGACAAAGGTTTCTTCTTAACCGTTGAAGCGGGTCGTATTGACCATGCTCACCATGCGGGCAATGCGTACAACGCATTAAGTGATACGGTTGAGCTTTCAAAGGCTGTTCAAGTTGCATTGGATAAAACCAGCATTGAAGATACTTTGATCATTGTTACGGCTGACCACAGCCATGTGTTCACGATTGCGGGTTATCCAAAACGTGGTAACCCAATTTTAGGTAAAGTCGTGCCTGTGGGGAGTGATGAGCCATCACTCGCAGCGGATAATATGCCATACACTACTGTAGGATACACTAATGGCGGTGGCTTTCGTGACTTAGGTGATGAAACTGATGCGGATGCGGGCTATAACTTTGCACCCGTGACTGGGCGTGTTGATCTCACCGATGTTGATACAACTACACCGGGTTTCCATCAAGAAGCGGTGGTACCGCTTAGCTCTGAAACACATGCAGCAGAAGATGTTGGTGTGTATGCAGTAGGCCCAGGAGCCCATTTAGTTACTGGTACGAATGAGCAAAGCCTTATTTTCCATGTGATGGATTATGCCGCTGACCTTGTGAAACAAGCTGATGCTAAATTAGCCCAATAAATGTTAGCAGAGAGCCCTTAGGGGCTCTCCTTACATCGAATACAACACCTTTAAAATAAAAGAGACTCCCGTGAAAGCTGCGATATTAATTGCTTCATTACTTAGCCCACTTGCTGTTGCAGGTCAGTGCGATACAAACACCGGTTATGCGAAAGCAAACTATACAGTTACAACCGATGCTGTTGCTAACAAACAGCACACAGACAACGCCTTTACGCTTTGGCGTACGCCTCATCAAGTGGCTAAGCAAAACCCACAATTTATCGAGTTGTGGCAACAGTTACGTAATCAGCAAATGCGACCAATCCGTTACTTTCAACACGCACAGCGTGGTATTGAATATCAGCCTTCTGAGGTTCAGGGCGAACAGGATTGGAGTGCCAAATATCAGTTGGTAAGTAATGCACTGCTCGAAAAAATGACTTTAAAAAACAGTGCAGGCGAAGGTTGTGAGCTGACTGAGCATTATCAATACCAGCAAGCAGAGACAAAAATAGAGTTAACGTGGCTTGCTAATCAGCAGCTGGTTAAAGAAATGCGTATTTCATCGCCTTCTTATAGTCGCACAGTTGCTTTAACCACGGTTGAGCACAATAAAGACGCGGTAACAGCACAATTTGCCAAGTGGGATAACTTTCAAACGACAGATTATGCCGACATTGGTGACAATGAAAGCGACCCCTTTTTAGCCAAGATGATTAATTTAGGGTTTGTAGAGCATGGCGCGACTGGTTTTTATGATGCGCAAGGTAATCAATTGCAAAGTGAGCATCAGCACCATCATTAACATGCCTTGCTAAACGTTGCCGCTGAATGTATTAAAGCGGCACACCCTTACAGCACGTCTTTGGCTGTGCGATTTATCATTTAAAGTACACAGTTCAATAAGCACCAGCCCTTGGTTTTTTGTTATCAGTCCCAAGGTATAGGGTATACGCTAACGAAGGAGCAGACGAATGACAAAACATGTGGTTGTAACGGGAGCTAATAAAGGTATTGGTCTTAATTTCTGTAAGCACTATTTAGCACTAGGAAACCGTGTTACGGCGGTTGTTCGCACGCCAAGTGAAGAGCTAAAAGCGCTCGATGTGAAAATAATCAGTGATATTGATGTCGCTAATCCAGACGATGTAACAACACTTGCCAATCATCTTCATGCCGACAAAATAGATATTTTGATCAACAACGCGGGTATTTTTCATAACGAAACCCTCGATGAGATGGATTTTTCTGCAATTGAAAAGCAAATAAGTGTGAATGCCATCGCGCCTGTTCGTATTACTCACGCGTTATTACAAAACTTAGGGATTGATGCCAAAGTAGCGATGATTACATCACGAATGGGCTCAATCGCTGATAACGGTTCGGGAGGTTATATAGGCTATCGTATGTCAAAAGCCGCACTCAATGCTGCGGGAGTGAGTTTGGCTCATGAGCTTAAAGATAAGCAGATAGCCGTTGGGCTATTTCATCCCGGGTTTGTACAAACAGAGATGGTAAATTTTGCAGGAGATATCAGCCCAGAGACAGCCGCTGAACGTTTAATAAAGCGCATCGATGAGCTAAACCTTGATAATAGTGGTGGTTTTTGGCACTCAAATGGTGAAACTTTACCTTGGTAAAGAGTGAGAAAATAAGTCATTAACAGTAAAGCAGTTAGCAATAAAAAAGCGGTTAACTGCTGATAACTTTCACTAATTTTTGCTCTTTTTGTTTGCTATACTTCTACAATGACAGCCATATTGATGTAGAGAACAGCACATGGAACTAGAGCAAAATAGCGATTTAACCCTTCCCCTTTTTTATTTCGATGAGCATCTCAATAGTCGTGACATTGAGTCGCCTGATTTACTTTTACACGTCACGTTAGATGAAAATCTACTTACCCAGCTTTGCCAGAATCCTGCTGTTGATAGTAGTGTGGCTATTGCCTTAACTGATTATCGACTCGAAGCATTGGCTGAACAATATCAGTCACTGATAAAGGGTGAGCACCATGCTCAGCTAACCCTTGTTCGTGGGCCACTATTAAGTGCAATGCTCAGCGCTGAGGGCGACAGCAGTTTTGTATCGCCTCAAGTCGATATGATGCCAACCTTTGACTTAGGTGATGACCTAGAGGATAGCGAGGAAGAAGGATGAAAAAAACCTTCACGACACTATTTGGCTTAATCTTATTAAGTGGTTGCGCTTATTTAGGGGCAGCGCACTATGATGAGCTATTTGGTAAAGAGCAACCTCAACAGCGTGTTGTTGCAGCATCAACCCCACAAGGTGCTGAGTTTCTGGCAGATGTAAAGCCAGTGCTTGATAGTCGCTGTGTGGTGTGTCATGGCTGTTATGATGCGCCGTGTCAATTGAAGTTATCCTCGGTTGAGGGCATCGACAGAGGCCTCAGTAAAGAACGTGTTTACGATGGAACGCGCTTGCTGGCCCAAGAGCCTAGCCGATTGCTGTTTGACGCACTCGATACCACTGAGTGGCGAGAAAAAGGTTTTACACCGGTGCTTAATGAGCGTGTGCAAACTGAAGAGGCGAATTTGGCTGCCAGTGTCCTTTACAATGCGTTAGTGCTTAAACAAAGTAGCCCGCTTCCGACACAAGCAATCTTAGGTGATGAGTTTGATTTTAGTCTCGATCGTGAGCAAACATGTACAACCATGAATGAGTTCGATGCGTTTGCAAAGGACAACCCGCACAGTGGGATGCCATATGGTTTGCCGGGTATTTCAAGTGAAGAATTTCAGCGTTTAGCAAAATGGTTAAAGCAAGGGGGCTATCTGGCACATATTGAGCCGCCAGAAAAAAACGTACTTAAACAAGTTGAGCGCTGGGAAGCGTTTTTAAACCAAGAGGGTTTAAAGCATCAACTTGCAGCTCGGTATATTTATGAGCACTGGTATTTAGCCCATATTTATTTCCCCGAACAGGGAGATAAACACAGCTACTTTAAACTCGTTCGCTCATCAACCCCACCGGGCCAAGACGTTAAAGTGATTAGTACGCGTCGTCCTTACGAAGATCCCAAGGTATCTCGGGTTTATTATCGTTTGATGCATGACCGTTCAACTATTTTGGCAAAAACACACCTGCCGCTTGCTCTTAATGATGAAAAACTTGCGCGTTTGCACGCTCAATTCATCGAAACAGAGTATCAGGTTGATAAGCTGCCAAGCTATAAACCGGATGTTGCTTCAAATCCATTTAAAGCATTTGCGGCCATCCCGGTAAATTCTCGTTATCAGTTTATGCTTGATGAAGCTGAACTGATCATTATGGGGTTTATTAAAGGCCCTGTATGTCGTGGTCAAATAGCCCTTAATGTTATTAACGATCAATTTTGGGTTGCCTTTGCAAAACCTGAAATGGCAGCAACCCCTAAGGTGGGTGAACTGTTATTACAGCATGAAGATGCACTGGCATTGCCCGCTGAAGAAGAAAGTAACGCACTGCCTATTTCAAGCTGGGTGAAATACTCAAAGAGTCAAAATAAGTATCTCTCTGCTAAAGTGGCTTTGGCCAACAAAATGTTCGCTAATGGCCAGCACTTAACCACCGATTTACTGTGGCGTGGCGATGGTCATAATCAAAATGCGGCACTCACCGTTTTTCGTCATTTTGATAGTGCAACCGTGGTTAAAGGCTGGATAGGCCAACAGCCTAAAACAGCATGGGTGCTTGATTATGCTTTGTTTGAGCGCATTCACTACTTGCTGGTGGCTGGCTTTGATGTGTATGGCAATATAGGCCATCAATTATTAACGCGTTTATACATGGACTTTTTACGCTTAGAGGGTGAGGGCAATTACTTAGCGTTACTACCAGAGAACAAACGAGAAGAAATCAAAGCCCAATGGTATCGTAAATCACCGCCAAGTCTCACGAGCTTTTTTGAAGATGAACTGTCCTTTAGTCAGCCATCGGGCATTGAATATAAAACCACAGACCCACAGGCGGAATTATTCAACATCCTTAAAGCAAAGTTAAAGCCTATATTGAGTACGCGTTATGATTACACGCAAGTACCAGAGCCTCTCTCGCAGATTAATGAGTTACCGGTAAAAGCGATTAACTTATTGCCACAAATTTCATTTGTGTTAGTGAAAGAGGGGGCGGATGCGCATAAGGCATATACCATTATTCACCATAATGCTCATTATAATATTTCGAGCTTATTGAACGAAGAAGGTCAGCGTGCCTATGATGAAGATACTGTGACGATTGTGCCTGGTTTTATTGGTGACTACCCTGAAGCGATTTGGTACTTACACAATACTGAGCAAGTTAATGCGTTCGCATCAGGCCTTGCTAAAGTCACTGATGAAGCAGCGTACAGAGACTTGAAAAGTGAGTTTTCCATTCGTCGAACGCACCCGCAGTTTTGGCAATACAGTGATATTTTGCACCACGTTGCCAAGCAATATCGCGGTGTTGAGTTTGGGCTATTTGATTATAATCGGCTCGAAAATAGATAAAGTAATTGATAGTGTTAACCGATAGTTTAAAGCCCACCTAGAGTGGGCTTTATTGTGAAATGTGAACTACAATTATGCTTAAAAATAAATGAGTAATACATGTTGAAGCTAGTTAAGGATATCCGACAACGATATCGGTGGGGGTTATCAGCCATTGCTATTTTGATAACCATCTCTGCTGCCCTAATGCAGACTCTTTTTTATGTGCAAAAAGGGGATGCGAAGGTGATCAACATTGCCGGTAAGCAGCGGATGCTTTCACAAAAAATAGCGCTGCATGGAAATGCCTTGATCTATCAGGATTCAGAGCGTCTAAAAGAGCAACATCGTAGGTTGTTACAGCAGGCTGTAGAACAATTTGTGTCAGGACATCAGTTTTTACTTGAACAAGAAAATGGCGAATTTATTCATTTAAACTCTGCACTCGAAGCGCATTACTTTTCTCCTCCAAACCAACTTGATGCGCATGTTAAGCGCTACATAAGTCAGGCTCAGCAGTTATTAAATAGTCGCACTAACTCCAGCAATATAGACAGTTCTATTTTTGTGAGCGAACAATTAGAGGCGCTGCTAACTAAGTTAGATCAAGCGGTAAAATTACTCGAGCAAGAATCGGTGTATAAAGTCACGATTATCTCGGTACTTGAGGTGGTGTTTTGGCTTGCTGCTATTGTGTTGTTAATCATAGAGCTTATTTTTATTTTTAAACCAATGGAAAAGCTGATTGCAAATACCATTCAGAAATACCAACAACAAAAAGAGTATGCAGAGCGGGTTAATAAAAATAAAGAGCGGTTTATTGCGCGAACAAGTCATGAGTTCAGAACCCCCTTGCAAGGTCTTACCTCGTCGATAGAAGCGCTTGATATTAGCGATAATCAACAACTGACGAAGCAACAAGCCATATACTGCGTTAACCGTTTGGTAGCTATGCTCGATGAGCTACTCGATTTACAACAGCTATCATCAGGCGACTGGCAGCTAAAGCCACATTCAAGCAACTTACTAACCACCTTGAATCAAGCTATTGCGCCTTATAAGTACGCGTGTAACGATAAAAATATTACGCTCAGTGTGAATATGTCTGAGGCATTAGACAAAGACGTGGTGACTGATCACGCAAGGCTACAACAAGTGCTTTCTGAGCTTATCAATAATGCGGTTAAGTTCACCCCTAAACAAGGTCGAATTGCCGTGAATGCGATTTGCAAAGGTCACAAACAGGTAATTCTGGAAGTGCAAGATAATGGCACCGGTTTTGAGCATCCTCCTGCTGAGCTGCTTGACTTTGAGCATGATAGCGAACAGCATTTTCAGGGCTTAAAAACAGGCCTGTTACGGGTTATGCATATTGTAAAAGCACTGAATGGCAAGATTGAGTTTCAAAACGTTCAGCCTCATGGGGTTAAAGTCGTTATTCATTTGGATCTCGAAAATGCCCCCAAATCTGAAATGCCAATGCAGCTACCAACAAACCTGCATTGCTTAATAGTTGAAGATAATCCTCTCAATGCCACAATTTTAGGGCGTATTATTAGTCAGTTTGACTTTAGTTATGACATTGCGAGTAATGGCTTAATTGCGACAAGTATGACAGCTGAAAAAAAATACGATGTGATATTTATGGATTTAAACATGCCAGTTATGGATGGTTTTAAGGCAACAGATATTATCCGCAATGAACAATCGCTATTAACGCCGATACTTGCCGTAACAGCCAACACCTCGAATGAGGACTTGCAACGAATTTATGACTTAGGCGCCGATATGCATGTGTATAAGCCGATTTCAGTCGAGTCAGTGCAAAAAGCCCTCGGCGCATTATTCACAGAGGGCAAACAGGGATAAGTTGTTTAAAATGAAGAGTTAGTGTCTAACTTTTATGTCACCAACGCCGACTTCTACATCAATGTTGTACTGACCGTTGCCTTGGTAACTTGACTGTGAGCTCACCACTTTACGGTGCGTGTTAGACTCATTTTTTAAGCCACGAATTTTGGTATCACCAACACCTGACTCTAATTCAATGCGTTTGTAGTCATCAAGTGCACTATCGATCCGCACTGCACCGACACCCAGTTCAATCTCAACCGAATTGCTCAGTTCATTAATCTCAATGTCACCCACACCTAATTCAACATCAATCGCCATTGATTTTGGCATTTTAACTAACCAATTTTGTTGAATGTCATCGTTATCTAATTTCAAACTTAATAGATTAGCGCGTTGAGAGTGGTTCAGTTCGATGCCTGACAAGTCAATCTCTGAGCCAAACCAGCCTTTATCATTTTTTGGCTCAATACGAATGGTGACGTGTACTTCGCTGCCGTCATAGCTTTGTACTTCTAAGCTGCCCACCGGAAAATCGATATCAAGCTGACTGGCATTATTAATCGCAAACGTGTGATTGAGTTCACGTGAATCTTTTGCCATTGCTTGTGAGGTTGTCAGTATTAAGCCCACTGCTGCTACACCCAGTAATTTTTTCATTGTATGTTCCTGTTAATGACCTTTTATACCTTAGTCGCAGCGGTGATTAAAAAAGGTTTAAACGGTTTTTAATTTTTTATTGAATGCGGTAACGTCGAACTAAACATAACGTGGAATGAGGGTTCAAAGTGCAACAAACGCAGTTGGTTAATGTTAAAGCCAGCCTAAAAGGGCAGGGCAATGATGTATATTGTGTAGACAATTTAAGCATGACAGTATCAGCATCGCAGCACTGGGTGTTACTAGGTGCAAATGGTGCCGGAAAGTCGGCAATAGCCGCTGTTATCGCTGGGTTTGCTACTATCGAACAAGGCCAGTACACAAATAGTTTTGAGCGCGTCGCGCTGGTATCGCCAGATAGACAAAAGCAATTACTTGCAGAAGAGTTAAACAAAGATCAGGACGATATTATTGAAGGGGTGTCTTCATTCAGTCGTGTCAGCGATCTCATTTTAGCAGGTCGAAGTCCTCAACAAATCGACAATCAGCTGCTCAATCAGCTATTAGAGACCTTTGATTTTGAAAGTAAACTACATAAAGCGTTTCGTGATTTATCGACCGGTGAAACACGTAAATTAATGCTGATCCAAGCGTTAATAGGTCAGCCTGAGCTATTGGTACTTGATGAGCCCTTTGATGGCTTAGATGTAGCAGCGATGACTGAATTGAACCATCAGTTAGCAAAGTTAAGTGAAACAACGACGATGGTTTTTGTGCTTAATCGCTTATCTGAGATTCCAGACTGTGTTGATCATTATGCGTTTATAAAAGACGGTAAAGTTACTCATCAATTAGCGCAGCCAAGTGCTGAACAGCGAGATGATTTACTTAAACTATTGCATCTAACACACACCGATTTAGAGATACCAGAGGCTGATAGTGACCATCAAGCGCCACCGCTTATTGACCCTATCCTGGTTAAACTCACGAATGCGTCGGTCAGCTTTGGCGGAAAAGCTATTTTTGAAAAGCTTAATTGGCAAATTAATCAAGGCGAGCATTGGCAATTAACCGGCAAAAACGGTTCTGGTAAAACCTGCCTATTAAACCTCATTACTGGCGATAACCCACAGTGTTATAACAACGACATCAAGGTATTTGGTTATCAGCGGGGGAGTGGCGAAAGTATTTGGCAAATAAAGCAGCATATTGGTTATATTTCTAATGCGTTACACATGGACTACCGTGTGGGTACTTCGGCATTGAATACGATTATTTCTGGTTTTTATGACAGTATTGGCCTTTATCAAAAAGCGAGTGATAAACAGCTGACTATAGCTAAAAATTGGCTAGCACTACTTGGCTTAAGTGATAAACAAAACAGTTCATTTACTCAGTTGTCATTTGGTGATCAACGCCTGTTGTTGATTGCCCGCGCGATGGTTAAGCATCCTAACTTACTCATTCTCGATGAGCCATGTTTAGGACTTGATGAGGCAAACAGACAGCGGGTTTTATTATTAATCGAAAAAATTTGCAGCGCAAAAACCAGTACCGTGATTTATGTTAACCACCATGCAAGCGATCACATTGCAGGAATAGCGCATTATTTAGAGATGGAAAATGACATAAAAAAAGCGCCTTAGGCGCTTTTTGGACATGCAATTGATTTAAATGCGTGTCACCGTAAAGCCTTTATCGGCTAGCTGTTTAAGTAAACCGTGCTGCTCAGGCAAATGCAGTGCCCCGACTGCTATAAATAGCTTTTCTTTACCGATACGCTTAGATAATTGCTCAACCCAGTTGTTGTTGCGATCAATTAGCATCACTTGTTCACTGAGTTCACCATACTGTGAGTCATCAAAACTTTCGTTATAAAATTGAGTGAGAGTTTCCATATCACCCGACTTCCACGCGTTTATTAAACCAAAGAAATAGGTGTCGGCATCGGCGAGTTGCGCGAAAGTTTCTTCAATCATTTTATCATTCATGATTGCTAAGTGTTCAAACATTTCCATTTGTTGTTCTAGCGTTTCAAGCTCACCCACTGAAATTTTATGGTCTTTAGCGTAAGCAAGGACTTGCTTGTCAATTCCGTATTGGTCAGAAAACCCCACTTTTTGAAACTCCATTTGCATCATGGTTATCATGACGGCCCACGGTGCTAAGTTTTTAAACATAGCAATATCTATGGACTTATCAGCAAAGTATTTTTGCAGTTTGGCATAGTTAGCTTCAGAGAGTTCTGACTGTAATGTTTTGCCGTCTTTTAGCATCATAAAAGGCAATGAGCGACGTTGCATATCGACAGGAGATATCGCACTGATATCGACTTCAACGATGACTTTATCGGTCTTATCAAGTGCATTGGTTACTTTGCTTGGCAGTCCTTGCATACTTTTATCACCGACATGCACCGTGCCGAATAAATATGAGGCAATGCCGTTTTTCTCTACTTTCCAAAGTCCTGGTTCAGCAAATACTTGCTGACTAAAGCCCAGTAGTAGTAGAACAAAAAACAGGGCATTAATACGCTGTATGAATTTCATAACTTTCCTTTTCATGCTGTTGTTGTTTTCAATACTAAACTAATTTTCACAGAGAGGTTTAATAAAATGAGAACAACCCGAAAAAAATTACCTATGAAAGCTAAAAATTAATCAATCATTTAATTGGTTATAACGAGGTATGAAATTTCAATAGCTAGCTATATGTGAATTTTTAATCTTAAATATAGTTAATGTTGGATATTTATTTCTTTAATTTCGTTTTTTGTGATGTTTTTTGAATTGATTTTTATGTTGACTTGAAGGGCTGGGCGCGGTACTAATAGAAAAAGGCAGCGGGATGGCTAGATTTCCGCAACAAATGACACGAATTTGGTATCAGTAAATGCTTACAAATAAACTATCTCTAATCCTAATTAACGTCGTGGTGATTATTATTACCGCGGGGGCTACTTAGTGCTTAGAGAAAAGTGAAGCATTAAAAAAGCCCCCCGCACTTAACAGTCCGGGGGGCTTTTTGTTTTAACCGCAAAAAATACACAATGTCACTGAGGAATGAGGATTTAAGATGACAGGCGCAGAGTTAACAATCGATTTATTAGCCAAACATGGCGTAAAGGATGTCTTTGGTTACCCGGGTGGTGCCATCATGCCTATTTACGACGCTTTGTATGGCGCGCCAGTCAAACATTATTTGACCCGTCATGAACAAGGCGCTGGCTTTGCCGCTGTAGGTTTTGCACGTAGTACGGGTAAGTTGGGAGTGTGTTTTGCAACGTCAGGCCCGGGTGCGACTAACCTTATCACGGCATTGGCTGATGCGATGATGGATTCGGTGCCATTATTGGCGATAACGGGGCAAGTGCCTACCGCAGCGATTGGCTCAGATGCATTCCAAGAGATTGATGTACTCGGTATGTCGTTGTCTTGTACAAAGCACAGCTACATGGTTGAACGCCCTGAAGATTTAGCTGAAATACTGCAAGAAGCCATCCACCTAGCGCAAACAGGGCGTCCGGGTCCTGTGTTAGTCGATATTCCTAAAGACATTCAAATGGCACAGGTGCCATTCCATCCTTGGTTAGCGGCAGAAGATACGTTGCCAAAACTTGACCCCAACCAAGTTGCCATTGCGAATCAAATATTAAGTGAAGCACAACGACCCGTTGCCTATGTGGGGGGCGGTGTACAAGCCGCAGATGCACAAAACGAGCTTATGCAGTTTTTAGAAAAAACCCACATGCCAGCGGTAACAACGTTAAAAGCGTTGGGGAGTGTGTTACCTGATTACGAGTACGACCTTGGCATGCTAGGTATGCACGGTGGCAAAGCGGCTAATTTAGCAGTACAAGAATGCGATGTTTTAGTGTGTATTGGTGCGCGCTTTGATGACAGAGTTACGGGCAACCTAAGTAAGTTTGCCGCAAAAGCTAAAGTTATTCATTTGGATATCGATGCAGCAGAAATCGGTAAACGAAAGCCTGTAAAAGCGTCTCTCGTCGCTGACTTAAAAACGTCTCTACCGCAACTCGATTGCTTTGTAACCCCAGATGAGTGGCTTTTACATATTGAAAGTATGATGAAAGAGCATGCGTGGCGTTATGACTATCCGGGTGAAAAAGTATTTGCGCCTTACCTGCTAAATCAACTGAGCCAAAAAATGCCGAAGACCGGTGTGGTGTGCTGTGATGTGGGCCAGCATCAAATGTGGGTTGCACAGCATATGAAGTTTTCGCACCCCAGCAATCATTTAAGCAGTGGCGGGGCGGGTACGATGGGCTTTGGTTTGCCTGCGGCAATAGGTGCACAAGTGGCACGCCCAAACGATTTTGTTATTACGGTCTCGGGTGATGGCTCAATCATGATGAACATTCAAGAGCTGGCGACAATTCGCCGTAATAATTTATCAGTAAAAATACTTATCTTAGATAACCAGCGTTTAGGCATGGTACGTCAATGGCAGCAGTTATTTTTCGAGGGGCGTTATTCTGAGACCAATCTTTCAGATAACCCTGATTTTGTTCAACTCGCTGCAGTGTTTGGTATCCCAGGTCAAACTGTGACAAGAGCGGATGAAGTTGACACGGCGATTGATGCACTTGTGAATAGTCAAGGTCCTTACATTTTACATGTGTGTATCGATGACAAAGAAAATGTATGGCCGCTTGTACCACCCGGTGCAGCCAATGATGAGATGATGACGGAGACTGTAAAATGAAACACACCCTAACGATTGCACTCAAAAATCAAAGTGTCGCTGTTGAGCGCTTTTTACGCGTTGCCCGTCATCGCGGTTTTGATCTAACAAAAATGAACTTAGAAATGGCAGAAGATGCATTCAGAGTGACTATGACAGTGGTTAGCGATAAACCCATTCATTTATTAACGTCGCAGTTAAATAAATTGGTCGATGTAAAGCATGTGACGCTTGAGAGTCAGCTGCAACAGCAAGCAATTTAATCACAGACAAATTCAACAGGTAACTAGAGCAGCACAGACTATGCTTTAGTAAGAAATAAATTAGGAATGAGGAAGTCAGTGGCACGCCACTGCAACAACAGAGGTAACTATGGCTAAATTACGAAGTGCAACAACAACAGAAGGTCGTAAACGCGCAGGCGCACGTGCATTGTGGCGTGCAACAGGAATGACAGATAAGGACTTCGGTAAGCCAATTATCGCTGTTGTGAATTCATACACGCAGTTTGTTCCAGGGCATGTTCATTTAAATCAACTCAGTGAGTTAATGGCCGAAACGATTACTGAAGCGGGTGGTGTACCAAAAGAATTTAATACCATTGCGATTGATGATGGGATTGCGATGGGCCACGGCGGTATGCTGTATTCGCTACCTTCTCGCGATCTGATTGCTGACTCAGTAGAGTACATGGTTAACGCGCATTGTGCCGATGCGATGATCTGTATTTCTAACTGCGACAAAATCACCCCAGGTATGATGCTGGCTGCATTACGCTTAAATATTCCGGTTATCTTTGTGTCAGGTGGACCGATGGAAGCAGGTAAAACCCGCCTTGCTGATATCGACATTAAACTCGACTTAGTTGATGCCATGGTGAAAGGTGCCGATAGCTCAGTCAGCGACGAAGACTCAGACAAAGTAGAGCGCTCAGCGTGCCCAACGTGTGGTTCATGTTCGGGGATGTTTACGGCTAACTCAATGAACTGCTTATTAGAAGCAATTGGTTTGGCATTGCCTGGTAACGGCACAACACTTGCCACTCATAAAGACCGTAAACAGTTATATGTTGAAGCAGGCGCACGCATCGTTGATTTATGCCGTGAGTATTATCAAAAAGATAATGCCGACGTATTACCACGTGCCATCGCCAATCGCACCGCTTTTATGAATGCAATGGTGGTGGATATTGCAATGGGTGGCTCATCAAACACGGTGTTACATTTATTAGCCGCAGCCCAAGAAGCGGGTGTCGATTTTGATATGTCACATATTGATGAGCTTTCACGCAAAACGCCTTTTTTATGTAAAGTTGCACCTGCCACAAGCAAATATCATATTGAAGACGTGCACCGCGCTGGTGGCATGATGGCAATTATCCGTGAGCTAGGTAAAGCGGGTTTAGTTGATTTGTCTGTGGATCACGTTGCAGGGATGACGATGGCGGAGTTAGTTGAGAAGTGGAATGCCACAGATCCAAACAATGCCGTTGCACAAAAATTCTATAAAGCAGGCCCAGCGGGTATCCGCACCACGAAGGCGATGAGCCAAGAATGTCGTTGGCCTGAACTGGATAACGATCGTGAAAATGGCTGTATTCGCAGTGTTGAAAATGCGTTTCGTCAAGATGGTGGCTTAGCGGTGCTGTCGGGAAATTTAGCGCTGGATGGTTGTATTGTTAAAAGTGCCGGTGTTGTTGAAGAAATGCTGCATTTTGAAGGCCCAGCAGTGGTTTACGAATCACAGGATGATTCAGTTGAAGGTATATTAAATGGTGAAGTAAAAGCGGGTGATGTTGTGGTGATCCGCTATGAAGGTCCAAAAGGGGGCCCAGGTATGCAAGAGATGTTGTACCCGACCAGCTACTTAAAATCGGTAGGTTTAGGTGAAAAATGTGCATTGATCACTGATGGCCGTTTTTCGGGTGGTACCTCTGGTTTGTCGATTGGTCATGTCTCGCCTGAGGCTGCCAGCGGGGGAGCAATTGCGTATGTAGAGAACGGCGATAAAATTATTATTGATATCGCCACCCGCGAAATCACCTTAGCCCTGAGCGATGAAGAGCTTGAAGCACGTAAGCAAAAGCAATTAGCACGTGGTAAAGAGGCCTTTAAACCACGCGATCGTGAGCGTTATGTATCATCGGCACTAAAAGCGTATGCATTATTGGCAACCAGTGCAGACAAAGGGGCGGTCCGTGATTTAGCTAAGCTTGAGGAGTTAAGTTAATCATGGTTTCACAGGAGCTCGATTATTTTCGCGCTATCATCCAAGCAAATATGGAGCCGCTTGCAAAGGTTACTGAGGTCAGTGAAATGGCCGAACTTAGCGCAAGGCTCGGTAATCATGTGTGGTTGAAGCGTGAAGACCAACAACCCGTTTATTCGTTTAAATTGCGCGGTGCATTCCATAAGTTGAGTAAGTTGCCAAAGGGCTCTGATGTGGTCACTGCATCGGCTGGCAACCATGCTCAAGGCGTTGCGTTAAGTGCATCGTTTTTAGGGCACAAAGCGACAATTGTTATGCCGGTAACCACACCCGAAATTAAAGTGAGTGCAGTGCGCGCGCTAGGTGGTGAGGTTGTATTACATGGTCATCACTTTGATGCAGCAAAAGCCCACGCGTTAGCGCTAACAGAGCAGCGCAATGGCGTATTTGTGCCTCCTTTTGATGACCCCGATGTCATTATTGGCCAAGGCACAGTTGCACGAGAACTGATGCAGCAGCTAAACGACCTTGATGCCGTTTTTATTCCTGTTGGCGGTGGTGGCTTGTTGGCGGGAATGGCTGTGTACATAAAATCATTGCGACCTGATATCAAAGTAATTGGTGTTGAAGCGGATGAAAGTGCGTGTTTAAAAGCAGCATTAGAGGCGGGGAAACCTGTGGAGCTTGACCGCGTTGGTAGTTTTGCTGATGGTGTAGCGGTAAAAATAATCGGCACCGAAACGTTCCGCTTAGCACAAAAGTTTTGTGATGAAGTTGTGACCGTGAGTGGCGATGAGATTTGTGCTGCTATGCAGGATATCTTTGTTTCTACCCGTGCAATTGCTGAGCCTTCAGGGGCTTTATCGACAGCGGGTTTGAAAAAATGGTGTCAGCAAAGCGGTGTAAAAGGCTTAAATGTTGCTGCTATTTTATCGGGCGCGAATTTAAATTTTGACCGTTTACGCTACGTTGCTGAGCGCACTGCGTTGGGTGAAAAGAACGAAGCATTACTCGCCGTCACCATCAAAGAAGAAAAAGGCAGCTTTAAGCAATTTTGTGCTTCGTTAGGTGGCCGAGCTATTACAGAGTTTAATTACCGTTATGCAGGACCGGGTGAAGCACAAATATTTGTGGGTATTGCACTTCGCCAAGGTCAGCAAGAGCTAGATGAGTTAAAAGCAGTACTCACTGAAAATGGCTATACATTTTGTGACCTGTCAGATAACGAATTGGCTAAATTACACATTCGTTATATGGTGGGTGGAAAAGCCCCAGCGCAATTACATGAGCGATTATTACGTTTTGAATTTCCTGAATACCCAGGTGCATTAGCGCGATTTTTAGATACGTTAGGCAGTAACTGGAATATTACGTTATTCCATTATCGCAATCATGGTGGCTCTGTAGGTAATGTACTTGCTGCATTTGCTATCGAACCGAGTGATTACGACGTATTTAACGAGCATTTAAATCGTCTTGGTTATAATGTTCAGGATGAAACCAATAATCCATGTTTCACGCAATTTTTAACGACTCAAGGTCAAAAGTTGAGTGAAGCTAAAGCTGCCAATCAATAAACTGGGCTCCATCGAGGAGCCTTGATTTTTTGCATATTTTTCCTATAGTTATTGCACGATTGTAAAGCAAGGACGATGCGTGCGAGGAATGCGTTATTACTTAGGGTTACTCTGTTTAATGCTAAGCATAAGTGCCAATGGCTCAGACAAGGTGACCTTGCAACTAAAATGGACTCATCAATTCCAGTTCGCTGGCTATTACATGGCAGCAAAAAAAGGCTTTTATAAAGACGCTGGACTTGATGTCACTATTTTACCCGCAGATCCTAACAACCCTAACACGTTTGATCAGGTGTTAAATGGTCAAGCCGACTTTGCTATTACGCATTCTGGTATTTTGCAACAACGTGTGCAAGGTGCCCCCGTTGTTGCCTTAGCGGCTATGCTGCAGTTCTCCCCCTATTGTTGGATGGTTAAAAATAACTCTGATATTTTCCAGCCGCGTGATTTTGCGGGTAAAAAACTCAGTAAAATTAGCTCACTTGAAAACGCAGAGTTGTTAGTCATGCTGCAAAGGGCGGGGCTTGATTATCAAAGTTTAATGGCTGCAAGCCAAAAAGGCGGAATAGAGCAGTGGTTAGCTGGCGAACTTGATGCTGTGCAAGTGTATGTAACTAATGAGCCGTATACTTTAACACTGCGTGGTGTTGGGCACCGATTAATTTGTCCACAAAAATTTGGCCTGAATGTGTATGGCGATATTTTATATACCTCGCAGGCTATGCTTAAAAATAAACCGGATATAGTTGAGCGTTTTTATCAAGCAAGTTTAAAGGGATGGCGTTATGCACTGCATAATATGAATGAGAGTATTAATGTCACTCAGCGTGATTATGCCCCGCACAAAAGTATGCAGGAACTTGCATATGAAGCCGATGTACTCGCTAACTATATTCAGCCTCCGGGCAGCAAGTTGGGGAGCATGTCGATGGCTAAATGGCGACTTATCGCTGACCTTTACAACATCGATCAAGACGAATTTGATCATGCATTTTCAGGGTTTATGTATGATCAACAGCAAAGCGAGGGCATAGAGTTATCTTGGATGCTTATTTTAGCGATAATATTGAGCATTGCATGTGTTCCTTTGTACATTGGTCTAATAAGCAATGGAAGGCGTTAAACCTCTTAAAAGCTGTTATACTCACTTTTATTTTTTGTCGTTTTTGTAGTTATGACACTTGCCCAGCACTTTGCTGCTTTAGATACACTGCTTTATTCAACTCGCCAATACTGGCAATGCACGGCATTTGACTTTGATGATATTCCATGGCCTGAATTAATGTCTTTATTATGGGCGATTGATGACAGCCAAGTGAGTGAACTTGATGCCGACCAGCATGCTTTATATCAATACTTTTGTGATGCTATAGACGGTGTTGATGAACTTAATGCCTTATGCGAACTGCCCACAACAAAGTTGCCAAGGAATGAATTTCCATTTTGGATCAGTAATGGCATCAAAGGACGCAAGTTTGAGCAGTTACAAGATTTTGTTGCAGCGATCAGCCAAAATTCACAGCAACACCCTGTTTTAGAGTGGTGTGCAGGCAAAGGACACTTAGGGCGGATGCTGGCATTTAGTGGCGCACCCTCGGTACACAGTATTGAACTACAAGAGCACCTGTGTGAGCAGGGAGCTCATAGTGCTAAGCAGCAACAATTAGCCATGCAGTTTTCACAAGCGAATGTATTAACGGATAACACCGATGCATTTTTTAAAACAGAGCAACATGCCGTCGCTTTACATGCATGTGGTCGTTTACACCAAACATTTATGCAGCAGGCAAGTCGGGCCAAAACCCAGCAGATAAGCTTTTCACCCTGTTGTTATCACTTATTTACCGACGATGCCTACCAAGCAATGAGTGAGCATGCACAGCATAGTCAATTGACGCTAACCCATCGCGATTTAAAGCTGGCCTTGCAAGAAACCGTGACCGCACCAAGTCGGGTTGATAAAGTGAGAAAAACAGAAGTCGAGTGGCGACTTGGTTTTGATGCATTACGTAAATCAATTACCGGTGTTCAGCACTATGTGAGTGTGCCTTCCGTGAATAAAGCGGTATTTTCTGATTCTTTTAGGTCGTTTTGTTTGTGGGCAGCTGATAAAAAGTCACTACATATACCAGATGATATTGATTACAATGCATTTTTAGAGATAGGTAAGCAGCGTAAAAGGGTCACAGAACGCATTGAACTCATCCGACATGTGTTCAGAAGAGCAATTGAAGTTTGGCTCGTGCTCGATCGTGCTTTATATTTGCAACAACAAGGCTATCAGGTATCAGTAAGTACGTTTTGTGAAAAACAGCTCACACCAAGGAATATCTTGATCCAAGCTAATTATTAAAAATCGTAAAGAGGCGCAATGAGAAAGTTAAAAAATTTATTCGAAAATAATAGACGTTGGGCTGCGCGTACGAGTGAAAGTGATCCTGAGTTTTTTAAAATTCTATCAATGCAACAAAATCCCGAGTACTTGTGGATTGGCTGTTCGGACTCACGTGTACCCGCTAATGAGATAGTTGATTTATTACCGGGTGAGTTATTTGTACACCGTAACGTTGCAAATGTGGTTGTGCATACTGACCATAACTGTTTATCAGTCATGCAGTACGCGGTTGAAGTACTTAAAGTTAAGCACATTATGGTCGTTGGACACTATGGCTGTGGGGGTGTTCAAGCGGTTTTAAATGAAGCACGCTTTGGCTTAATTGATAACTGGCTACGTCATGTTGGTGATGTAAAAGAAAAACACATCGAACAGTTAAACGCATTACCAGAAAAAGAACGTTTAAACAGCCTGATTGAACTCAATGTAATTGAGCAAGTACGTAACGTGTGTCGTACTAATATCGTGCAAGATGCGTGGGCGAAAGGCCAAGAACTTACGATTCATGGTTGGGTATATGGTTTAGCAAATGGTCATTTAAATGACCTTGAATCCGTGGTGACCTGTGCTGAAGAAGCCACAGAGACATACGGTACTGCGGTAAAACGTGTTTTCGAACGTATTGCAGAGAAAAGTTAAGACTTAACTGGATAGAAAAAAGGTGAGCTAAGTAGCTCACCTTTTTTTATTGTTCGTCTTGTTTGCTAGCAAGTTGCTGTTCAAGTAAGGCAACCTTTTCTTCTAGCTCCGTGAGTTTTTCACGAGTTCGAATAAGTACTTGGCTTTGAATATCAAACTCATCACGGCTTACAAAGTCCATCTCAGCAAGTTTGTTTTGGATAGCTTGCTTCGTTTTACCTTCAATGGTGTCGGCAAGGTTTTTCACGCCTTGTGGCATGTTATCAGTGATTTGCTTTGCGATTTCTTCAAGTTTTGCTGGGTTGATCATCTTCGTCCCTTGAGTCACGTAAAAAAACAATCTTACCTTATTGGCTAGGCGTAGTGTAGTGATTACGGTAAAATTGCCGGTTCTGTCTTTGGATAATTTCTTAGGGGCTTATGAAACTCAACCCAAAACAAGATGAAGCGGTAAAGTATATCAGTGGACCGTGTTTGGTATTAGCCGGCGCAGGCTCAGGTAAAACGCGTGTAATTACCAACAAAATCGCTTACTTGGTGCAAAAGTGTGAGTATCAAGCACGTAACATAGCAGCCGTTACCTTTACTAATAAAGCGGCAAAAGAGATGCGCGAGCGTGTTGCACAAACGCTTGGTAAGCAAGAGTCTAAAGGGTTATGGGTTTCGACATTTCATACCTTAGGTCTTGAAATCATCAAAAAAGAATTAACCACATTAGGCTTTAAGCCAGGATTCTCATTGTTTGATGATCAAGATACCAATCAATTATTAACCGAGCTTACAGAAGACGAACTAAAAAAAGACAAAGACTTATTAAACCTGTTAAAAATGCAGATAGGCAGTTGGAAGAACGAGCTTATTTTACCCGAACGGGCGATTCGTGAAGCGCGTGAGCCACAAAAAGCACTGTTTGCCCAGTTGTATGCCCGCTATCAAAATCAACTACGAGCTTATAATGCCCTCGATTTTGATGATCTGATCATGATCCCCACCTTGCTACTGGGACAAAATGCGACAGCACGTGAGCGTTGGCAACAGCGTTTTCGTTATTTGCTGGTGGATGAGTATCAAGATACGAATACGAGCCAGTATCAATTGGTTAAGTTATTAGTGGGTGAACGTGCTCGCTTTACGGTGGTGGGAGATGATGACCAATCAATTTATTCGTGGCGTGGTGCTAAACCACAAAATCTGGTGTTATTGAGTAAAGACTTTCCGGGTTTGCGTTTAATTAAACTTGAACAAAACTACCGAAGTGCAGGGCGTATTCTTAAAGCAGCCAATATTCTTATCGCTAATAATCCGCATGAGTTTGATAAAAAACTGTTCAGTGAACTAGGTTATGGTGAACCGATTAAAGTCATTGGCTGTCGTGACGAAGAGCATGAATCTGAACGCGTTGTTGCAGAGATCATTTCGCATAAGTTCATGAAGCGGACCAGCTATAAAGATTACGCCATTTTATATCGGGGGAATCACCAAGCGCGCGTATTCGAAAAAGCGCTGATGAGTAACCGTATCCCATATAAAATTAGTGGCGGAATGTCGTTTTTCTCACGTTCAGAAATTAAAGATATCATGGCGTATTTACGCTTGTTGGTTAATCAAGACGACGACAATGCATTTTTACGTATCGTGAATACCCCACGACGAGAAATAGGTACCGTCACTCTCGAAAAATTAGGCACACTTGCCAACGAAAAGCACATTAGTTTATTTGCTGCCTGCTTTGAGCCTGAACTTGCACATCGTTTAAAAGGGCGGGGCTTTAATGCGTTAGCAGGGTTTGCTCGTTGGGTGGTTGAACTGTCTGATAATGCAGTGCGGGGTGACACGCTCGAAGCGGTAAAAGAACTGGTCAGGCAAATTAATTACGAAGCGTATCTTTACGAGTCATCGCCTAGCGCAAAAGCCGCAGAAATGCGTATGAAGAATGTGTCGGAGTTATATCGTTGGATCACCGATATGCTGACCGGTGATGCCGATAACCCCCCGTTGAATTTAGCAGAAGTGGTGAGCAAGTTAACGCTGCGCGATATGCTTGAGCGCAATGAAGAAGAAGATGAATCTGATGCGGTACAGCTTTTGACTTTGCATGCCTCAAAAGGCTTGGAATACCCGTATGTATTTATGGTGGGAATGGAAGAAGGGTTATTACCTCATCAAGTGAGCATCGACGAAGATAACGTTGAAGAAGAACGTCGTCTTGCTTACGTAGGTATCACAAGAGCCCAGCAAGAGTTGGTTATGACATACGCTAAGCTGCGCCGTCAGTTTGGTGAAACATCGGATACAGAGCTGAGTCGTTTTGTGCAGGAGTTACCACAGGATGATTTGGCCTTTGAAGCAAAGAAACCGCCTTCTTCACAAGCAGAGCGAATGGAGAAAGGTCAAGCACGTGTTGCTAACTTGCGTGCCATGCTTAAAAAGTAACGCCGTTATGCTCAATGCACATGTTTAAATATTTAAATCAAGCGGTATTGTCGAGTGTGTGCTTGTCGTCTCTTTATTGAAGGGCGCAAGTGCATGCTGTTTGCCAATAAACAGCGATAAGCCGTGTTTATCTAACAGGGTACGGTAGTTAAAAATCGATGGGCCTTTGGCTATGACTTGGATATTTTGAATATGGGTAATAGCCAGTACACCTTGAAGCTGTAAATGATAGTTTTCTTGTTGTAGCACACGCTTACTGAAAGTTGAGCTTAATAATAAGTAATCGAACTTAAATTCGGTCAGTAAGTTCAATTCACAGCGATCTTTTGCAAACTCATTCAAACCTATCGAGAATCCTTGTGCCACAAGACTTTTTAGGTTTTCTATTTGTACAGCCGATGCATAACGAATTTCTTGTTCATTAAATAATAAACATATCTTTTTAGCATCATGCGCTTTGAGAAGGTGACATAGCGCTTTAAAGTTGATGCGTTCAAGCACTAATCCTGAGCATGGAAATAACACCTTTTGTAACTTTGTTTGGGCGGCTAATGAAAAAGCTTGTTTGAGTAAACTCAGCTCAACTTCGAAATGCTGAATACGATCAGTGGCAAACTTCTTGAGTACTTCAAAGCTGGTACTGCCAAGTACAGGGTGTTCTCCAAACGCCTCTAATAGCGACTCAGCATGTGCTGACTCGTCAAGCGTAATGATTTCTGAGCTTCTAAAATGCATTGGTAAATCATCAAGGTGATGCATATTTTCAGCTTCATACTGTGAGGTCGTCGCATTGAGTAAAGGATGAAAACACTCAAAGCGGTTGCGCCCTGCGTTTTTAGCATAATACATGGCTGCATCAGCATCACGAATAATCTCATCGGTGTGCTTGTAACTCGTTTTTGAGTAGGTAATCCCTATACTTGCACCGCTTTGAATACATTGACCTTTCATGCAGAAAGGTTTCTTCATGATTTCAATAATGCGTTTTGCAACATCTTCTGCTTGCTGCGGCTCTGTTAAATGGGTGAGCAAAACAACAAACTCATCGCCGCCTAATCGTGCAAGTAAATCATGTTCTCGAATACAGTGAGAAAATGATTCTGCGACACTAATTAAAAACTGATCCCCAGCTTGGTGACCTAATTGATCGTTAATATCTTTAAATTTATCTAAGTCGATAAACAGCACTGCAAATTGTTGCTCTGGATAGCGTTGATAATGCTGCAGCGTTTTTTCAAGCTGTGTTAAGAACAAGCTTCGATTCGGTAAGCTGGTGAGCGAGTCATGATGTGCATCGTGATATAACTGTTGTTCAATTTTTTTACGCTCTTCCATTTGCATTTGTAAGTGCATATTGGCTTGGCGCAATTCTTTGGTCTTTTCAGCAACGCGATGTTCAAGCTTTTGGTGGCTTTGCTTAAGTTCTTGGTTAGCTAAATGGGCTTGGATTACATTGGCGATTTGGTGTGAAACGAAGGTGATGAGCTCACAATCATCTTGGCTAAATTCATGTTTATTGTTATATGCTTGGCAAACAATTAAGCCAATTACCCCTTGTGATGTCTTTAGTGGCGCTCCTAACCAGCTGGTGGCAGATTCTTCGGGCGGAATATCTCTAGGCCTTTCTATGACCCCCTGTTTTATGAGGCTTTTCGCGCGCTTTGCATCAATCACTTGGCATTTTTCGGTACTCAGTACCAACTCACTGTAACCTTTAGCAAATGGCCGAGGTTCGGCATTATCGCTGTATTCATCAACGCAGTAAGGAAAGCTTAGCCAGTGAGATTGTTGGTCATACAGCGCAATATATAAGTTATCTGCGTACGTAATGGTTTTTATTATTTTGTGTACATGCTGATATACGTCTTCTAGATTTTCACTCAGTGTTGCAAGCTCAGAGATCTTAAACAGTATTTGCTGTCGTTCTAATGCTTTTTTTCGGTGTAATATTTCTTCATTGAGTGCCTGGTTACTTTGCGTCAGTGCGCGGGTGCGAATTTTGACTTCGGACTCAAGAAGTTCGCGCTTTTTAACGCGTTCTATAGCAGTTGCAAGGTAAAGTGACATCACTTCTAACAGTTCAATTTGCTGCTCAGAATAGCTTTGCGCTTTATCGTAGCTCTGCGCCACCATCACGCCAATGATGGTTTTATCACGATAGACCGGTACGCCAACCCAGTGCTCTGCGGGGGTCCCTAAAGCTTTAAATTGACCCTTTTTAACAGCTTGTTGGGTTTGTTCTTTAGTAAAGTAGCTGGTTTTACCATGTTTGAATACATGACCAGTTAACCCCTCTTTGAAGTGTTGATCGTATTTTAAGGGCACAGAAAGGCCATCTTTTTCGTCTGCAAAATACGACAGTTCTAAAAGATCGTTCACAGGGTTGTGCAGCACAACGTAAAAGCTTTTACTTGGGATAAAGCTTTGCAATATATCGTGAATAGCGGGGTAAAGAAGGGTTAATTCGGCAACAGTGCTTGCTTGCTCTGATAACTGTAATAGAGCATGTTGCAAGTGATGAGATTGCTTATATTTTTGTATAAGCGATTTTAAGCGAGCATTTCTACGGACTAGCTTATCAATGTGTGTTGCTGAATCTTCCAATGATTTAGAACCAGTTTTTATTATTGTTTAAATATTGTTCTTTATAGTTCCACTTTTTTCGTAGATCGTCAAGTAGCAGATAGGCTAATTAAGGGGTTATACAGACAAGGTTGCTAGTACTAAATTATTATTTTTGTGCGTGTTTCAGGCATAAAAAAAAGGGCCTAATAAATTAAGCCCTTCGTATTATGTGTTTATAACTGTTATTTGCTTGTCATAAAGTCGATAGCAGCACTGATTTCTTCATCAGAACAGTCCATACACGTACCTTTAGGAGGCATTGCATTGAAACCATTTAAGGCGTGATTAAGTAAAGTGTCTTTGCCTTTAGCGATACGAGGAGCCCAATCATCAGCTGATTTAGGTGCGCCTAATGCGCCAGTACCGTGACAAGCGAAACATGATGCTTGATACACCTGCTCGCCAGAACGAGGACCAGTAGGTTCAGCAGCCGCAGCAGCTTTATCACCTTCTAGATATACAGAACCAATTGGCGCTAGACGCTTCTTAATTGCGTCTTCAGTCAAAGAGTTGTCATACGCTTGTGCGTATGCCGTTGTTGCTAGCAGTAATAATGCAGCTGATAGTTTTTTCATTTTGCCTTGCTCACTTCGATTTGAACGTGATCAATCACGATATCTGACGGAAATTAGAACGATTATAACGCTAAGCCACAATTTATAAAATGATCTGAAAGGCTTTTTCTTGATAAAAAAAGCCATTTTTTGCTCCAGCGCAATAAAAATCAGCTTTATGTGCTGAATCGCTACAGTGTTATTATGCCAGTTCTAATACTTTACTGACTAATTTTTCAATCCCAGCATCAGCCTCTAAAATGCTTTGCGCAAGCATATATGCAGGGGTGGTAACCACTTTATGTTGTTCATCCACAACAATGTCGTCAACGGCACAGTATTGGTGATCGCCGCCTAATTGTTGAATAGCCGCTGCGGTATCTTGGTCGTTACCAATGGTTGTTTTTACGCCTTGGCCATAAATAAGTGGCAGCATGGCAGGTGCAATACACATATATCCCGCTGCTTTATTTGCTTTAACAAACGCAGTACATGCATGGAGTACATCATCTTGTACTTGAGCATCTGCGCCTTTTACAGCAAAGTCAGATAAGTTTTTTGCCGCACCAAAGCCGCCGGGTATGATGAGTGCGTCAAATTCATTCACGTTTAGTTCTGTGATAGCTTTTATTTCGCCACGCGCAATACGTGCTGCTTCCACTAAAACATTACGATTTGGCGTCATCTCTTCACCGGTTAAGTGGTTAATGGTATGCAGTTGCTCAATGTCAGGAGCAAAACATTGATAGCGTGCACCTGCTTTGGCTATGTGTAGCAAAGTTAATACTGCTTCATTGATTTCTGCGCCATCGTAAACACCGCAACCCGCTAAAATTACAGCCACTTTTTTCATTAGATATTCCTCCTTAATGCAACTTTGGTTAGTGTAGCAATTATGCGTGTCAGTCGACAAAATAAAAAAGTTTTCTGGGTCGACTGCTCGAGACGCTTGGTAAATTGCTGTTTATGCCTTTTTATAAAATACAAACGTACAAAAAAGTATAAAGGATCGCTATGATCTTTGATCCATTGTGCTAGAATACTCCTCCGGTTATGAAAAGGGATATTTATTCATCGTTAAGCAAGCAATGGACATGAGTAGCTAAAACCGTTTTCCACATCGGATAAAAATAATAAAAAAAGAACCTCGTATTATCTTTTTTAAATCAAAACATGTGCTTACAGAAAATTCCTAAATGTTTTTACATTTTGGGAGAATTGCTCGTGGGTTTTATCTACAAAGTTATCCACAGCTTGCTATTTATGAATGTGTTACTGCTCAATAATTCACAGTCGTTTTCTTCATAGCCTTATGGCATGCTTACAATCAATTTATTGTTATTCATTTAGGATCCAATTTCACCATGGCTCAGATCCCTGAAAATCCACTTATTCTTGTTGATGGTTCTTCCTATTTATTCCGCGCATATCATTCACCTCCTCACCTAACAAACTCGAAAGGAGAGGCTACAGGGGCTATTTATGGCGTCGTTAATATGCTTAAGAGTCTAATCAAACAATATGATCCGTCGCATATGGTGGTGGTGTTTGATGCCAAAGGTAAAACCTTTAGAAATGACATGTACAGTGAATATAAAGCGAATCGTCCACCTATGCCGGATGACTTACGCACACAAATAGCACCACTTCATAATATTATTAAGGCGATGGGTTTTCCGCTTATTAGTATTGAAGGGGTCGAGGCTGACGATGTTATTGGTACATTTGCACGCATTGCTTCTGAGCAACAACGCCATGTGTTGATCTCTACAGGTGATAAAGATATGGCGCAGCTTGTGAATGAGCACGTCACACTTATTAACACCATGACCGATAGTATTTCAGACCCTGACACGGTGGTTGAAAAGTTTGGTGTAGGCCCTGAATTGATCATCGACTACTTAGCGCTGATGGGCGACAAGGTTGATAACATTCCTGGCGTTGATGGTTGCGGCCCTAAAACTGCGGTGAAATGGTTACAAAAGTATGGCTCGTTACAAGGCGTAATCGATCATGCCGATGAGATCAAAGGCAAAATAGGCGAAAAGCTGGCAGCTGCGCTTGATCATTTACCACTGAGTTACGAACTGGCAACGATAAAATGTGATGTCGAGGTTGAATCTGACCTAGAAAGCTTCAAGTTACAAGAGCCTAATCGAGATGAGTTAATTGCTTTATACGGTGAGTGCGAGTTCCGTCGCTGGTTAGCTGAATTACTCGATAACCCGAAAGACGCAGATACACATTTAGACGTACCAACCGAAGAAAATGAATTGCCACAAGTGAGTGATGCTCATTACGAAACCATTCTTACTGAGCAACAACTTGATACGCTAGTTAAGCAGTTAAATGAGGCTGAGTTATTTGCCTTTGATACCGAAACAACCAGCCTTGATTACATGCAGGCACAATTAGTTGGTATGAGCTTTGCGGTTAAGGCCGGCGAAGCGGCGTATATTCCGGTTGCTCACGATTATCCCGATGCGCCAGAACAATTAACACTCGACACGGTAATGGCAAAAATTGGCCCAATTTTAGCCGACGAGCGCAAAGCGAAAGTGGGGCAAAACCTAAAATACGATAAAAGTGTACTGGCTAATGCTGGGTTTGAATTAAACGGTATAAAATACGACACGATGTTGGAGTCGTATGTATTTAATAGTGTGGGCAGTCGTCATGATATGGACTCGTTAGCACTTAAATACCTAGGGCATAAAAATATCAGTTTTGAAGAGATTGCTGGAAAAGGCAAAAAGCAGCTGACTTTTAATCAAATTGAACTTGAAAAAGCAGCGCCATATGCTGCTGAAGACGCTGATATTACATTACGCTTACACGAGGTGTTGTGGCCGAAGATTGAAGCTGATAGCCAACTTAAATCAGTATTTGAAGAGATTGAGTTACCGCTTGTCTCTGTACTTTCAGATATTGAGCGTACTGGTGTCGCGATTGACAGTACCATGTTAGCTGCCCATAGCCAGCGATTGGGTGAACGTTTACTCGAGCTTGAACAAGAAGCATATGACATGGCGGGTGAAAAGTTTAACTTAGGCTCACCTAAACAACTACAAGCAATTTTATTTGAGAAGCTTGAACTGCCAGTAATTAAAAAAACGCCAAAAGGGGCGCCATCTACAGCAGAAGAAGTATTGCAAGAGCTGGCGCATGATTATCCTTTACCTAAAGTAATCATTGAGCATCGTGGTTTATCAAAGTTGAAATCAACTTACACAGATAAGCTGCCATTAATGGTGAATGAGCGTACCAAACGCGTACATACCTCGTATCATCAAGCGGTAACGGCAACAGGGCGTTTAAGTTCAACAGATCCTAATTTACAAAATATTCCGATCCGCTCGGAAGAAGGGCGTCGTATCCGTGAAGCATTTATTGCGGCTGCGGGCCATAAAATTGTGGCTGCCGATTACAGCCAAATTGAATTACGTATTATGGCGCATTTATCGCAAGATAAAGGCTTACTGACCGCCTTTGCCAATGGCTTAGACGTACACAGTGCAACAGCGGCAGAGGTCTTTGGTGTTAGTCTTGAGGACGTCACCAGCGATATGCGTCGTAAAGCGAAAGCTGTCAATTTTGGCTTAATTTACGGTATGTCGGCATTTGGTTTATCTCGTCAATTAGATGTGCCTCGCCACGAAGCACAGCACTATATTGATAAGTACTTTGAGCGTTTCCCAGGTGTACTTGAATACATGGAAACGACGCGTCAAAAAGCGGCGGATAAAGGGTATGTAGAAACCATTTTTGGTCGACGCTTACATTTACCAGAGATCAATGCGCGTAATGGCGCACGACGTAAAGCGGCAGAACGTGCTGCTATTAACGCGCCAATGCAAGGTACTGCCGCCGATATTATTAAAAAAGCAATGCTTAAAGTGCATCAGTGGGTAAATGCCCAAGCCGAAGGCGCAGTGAAGCTACTTATGCAAGTACACGATGAATTAGTGTTTGAAATTAAAGAAGAGTGTGTTGATGAGTTCAAAGCTGAAATCTGTAAGCTGATGTCAGAAGCTGCGACCCTTGATGTCCCCCTTATTGTTGAAGCAGACAGTGGGGATAACTGGCAGCAAGCTCACTAGTTTTGCTGATTTTATGCCGAATATCTTGCTTAATGCTGGGTATTCGGCAATGAGGATAACCTGCACATTAATACCGCCCATGTTTTAACCCGCCAAAACGTAAAACGAGCACTTTGAATCTTCACCACACAGTTATTTTGATCATACAAAGTGAGCGTGTGATCCATTAAAAATGACCTCTTATGCCAGTTGAACGATCACTTTTTTTGTAAACTTAAGGTTAACAAGAAAAGACAGTTTTAGAGTTTCGTTATATGTTTATCAATTAATGGTCTTTTGCTGCATATTTAATTTATTTTTAGGTGGGTATTTGCTAAAGTCCGCGCCGTCCTCATCCTGTAGGACATCCTGTTGATGATGCATCTGAAAAGATGCAACGTATTGATAGCTTCTCCCCAGTTTGCTATACCGGCTCACTCTTTATTGAGTGAGCCGTTTTTTCTTGTTCTTATCATACAATTCATTGCACAAATTAGCGCAGGTGATACCATCAAAGTGATTCTTAATTACTTTCGAAGGAATGCGTTATGTTTAAATCTTTGGCTATTACAGCCTTATCATTATCAAGTTTATTTGTTGCCCCATTGGCGAGTGCTAATTGGCAAGTTAATAATGAACAAAGCAATGTAAGCTTTGTTTCAATAAAGAAAAACGCAATCGCTGAAGCTCATCATTTTAAAAACGTATCAGGAACCTTAAACGAGCAAGGTCAATTTAAGTTAATGATCGACCTGACGTCTGTTGAAACGCTGATCCCCATCCGTAACGAGCGCATGACTAAGCTCCTGTTTGAAACAGCCCAGTTTCCTAATGCCGTATTAACAGCTGATTTAAGCCAAGCTTTATCAAAGCTCGTGCCTGGGCAGCATGTATTAAAAGGTCTTAAAGCTGAACTTGATTTTCATGGTAATAAGAAAGAACTAACACTTGATGTACTTGCTAATATGTCGCCAACGGGTGATGTAACTGTGTCATCGTTTACGCCCGTGATTATTAATGCTGCTGATTTTAAAGTGACTGAAGGTATTGCTGAATTACAAAAACTGGCTGGTTTACCGTCAATTGCTACTGCCGTTCCGGTTACATTTTCACTGACTCTTGATAAAGAAAAGTAATGCAGTCACTTGCTGAGCTAGAAACCGCACTTGCACAGCCAGACAAACCATTTGATAAGTGGCAACCGACCCATTGTGGTCAGTTGCCAATTAGCATTGATGTGCATGGCGTGTGGTTCTACGCGGGCAGTGAAATAAAACGAGAAGCGATGGTTAAGCTGTTTGCCTCTGTTATTTGCAAAGAAGCAGACAGCTATTATCTAAAAACGCCTGTCGAGAAAATGGCTATCACCGTGGCCGATGTGCCTTTTATTATCGTAGATTGGCGCTTTGAAGAAACAGAGCAAGGAAACGCGTTGTGTTGTATTGATAATTTACAGCGCACTTGGTTAGTCACTGCGTGTCAGCCACTGCAACTGCGTGAATTTGAAAACGTGACGGTACCATACCTTAAATTGCCGCATGGACTGGCTGCCAGAGTATCGAGGAATGTGTATTATCAGTGGGCTGAAATAGCCAGCTCTGATGAGGATGGCTATTTCATTGAGTCATTATCCAAGCACTACTACTTGGCTTAATAACTTAAGCGTCTGGTTGTTGATCCGATTCTGATTCCGACTCTGCTTCTTGCATTTCAATAGGCCCTAAGAACCATTCGTCTAGCTTTTTAGCAACTTCAGGTAAGCCTGTCCCTTTCAATGATGAAAAGGCATGAACTGTAATATCGCCCTCTAAGCTGCTTAGTTCACGACGAACTTGTAAAACTTGTGCTTTGCGTGCACCTTGCTTTAGTTTGTCGGCTTTAGTGAGTAACGCAAGAACCGGAATTTCACTCCCGACCGCCCAGTCGATTAAGTCGCGGTCTAAATCTTTAAGTGGGTGACGAATATCCATTAACACAACAATGCCTTTAAGGCTTTGGCGTTTTTGTAAATATTCACCTAATGATTTTTGCCATTTCTTTTTCATTTCAATGGGGACTTTCGCAAAACCGTACCCCGGTAAATCGATTAGGCGCTTGTCGGCATCGAGCTCAAAGGTGTTTATAAGTTGCGTACGACCAGGTGTTTTTGAGGTACGTGCTAACTTTTGGTCTGTTAAGGTGTTAAGAGCACTTGATTTACCGGCGTTTGAACGACCGGCGAACGCGACTTCAATCCCCGTATCAGCAGGTAAACGAGAGATATCAGGTGCGCTGGTAACAAAGGACGCAGTATTGTATTTGATACGAGATTTGAGCACAGGCTCTCCTAATCTTTTATAAATAATAACAGTCAGTGGTCGAAAACCACTCAAGGCACGTATTTTATACTATTAAAGCAGCATTCAAAAGCGTATTTAAGCGTGCTAACTTGGCTTTGAACAAGGAAAATTGCTAGGTAGAAACTTAATCTAAGTCAAATCCCTATAAATTATAAGCTTAATGTGGGCAGAAAACGTGCCAGAGAATTTATTATCGTGTAGAATATAGAAATCACAACATCCATATTGTAGATGATACAGGGTCGGAAACAGAGAATTCACCATGAAAAAAATAGCACTATCTTTAACTATATTGCTTGGTGCGTTGTCAGCAAGCAACGCAACAGCATTTGATGGCGATGTAAACGCAGGTAAAGAAAAATCGGCAACGTGTGCGGCCTGTCACGGCCCAGACGGTAATGCGCCGGTTAATATCTACCCTAAGATTGCAGGTCAACACGCAGATTATATCTATAAACAACTACAAGAGTTTAAACTAGGTATGACATCGGGTGGCAAAGAGGGCCGTATGGACCCTGTAATGAGTGGTATGGCTATGCCGCTTAGCGATCAAGATATGAAAGACCTAGCAGCTTACTTCTCTTCATTAAACATGTCTGAGGGTGTAACACCTAAAGATGTTGTTGAAGTTGGTCAACAGCTTTATAAAGCCGGTGATGCAGAGCGTGGAATCCCAGCTTGTGCAGCGTGTCACGGTCCGCGTGGTAACGGCACATCGCTTGCTAAATTCCCTAAAGTTTCGTTTCAGCATCCTGAATACATTAAGTCGCAACTTGAAAAGTTCCGTGATGGTACGCGCAATAACGACTTAAATGGCATGATGCAAGACATTGCTAAAAAGCTAACAGACAAAGACATCGAAGTACTTTCAAAATACTTAGGTGGCTTACACTAAAGTCTGATTGCTAGCTTAAATTACTAGCATTATAATTTAGACAGTTTACAAAAAAGCAGCGCAAGCTGCTTTTTTTACATTTGCAGCATGCCGTAATTTCCTACTTTCTTGTGAGACATTGACCATATCCAACTGTAAGCTAAGTCTTATTTTTATTTCTTAATTTTGTGTAAGTCTTTGTTATTATTTAAGATGGTATTGTTACAAACTCTTCGTTGTAAGAAAAATTATATAAATTAGTTGTAACAAAATTATTAATGGGTAAATTAACCACTGTCGCTGAGACAGCAAAACAACATGGACAATGTAATAAGGAAAGTGACTGCGGCAAATCTTTAGGGGAAGACACTGATTAGTGTCCTAAAGGAAATAACAAAAAAGTGTCAGGATTGACCGAGAATAATAAAAGCTCATGGAAGTTTAATAATAAAAACAAAATGGAATGCTACATGGAAGGTAAAAATAACAACAAAATGGAAAAACAATAATAATAAAAATAATAAAGACTAAAAAGTCGAAGGGAGAAGTGTCCAGTTAATTGGCGCTCAGATTAGTAGGCGGTAGAGATGTTTTCTCTACCGCCTTTTTATTTGTCCTGTTACAATAGCCACCGTTTGTACTATAAGTATGAAAAGTGCGCAGTTCGTCAAGTTGACCAACCTCATCCGCACACCGAATTCTTCTGGTTATGCCAGCATTACAATGCCATTAAGGTGTTGTGCACAACCTCTTAAGTGAGATGATCAATATATGAGTAGAAAGAAAAAGTCGCGTAAAATTCCATCAAATGGTCCAGTACGTCTAAGTAAGGAAAAGCTTAGAGAGATGCGCGCACTAAAAGAGCAGCGAGTTAAGAAAACCAAAGGGGCTAAGCCTGGTTCACGTAATGCGCCAGATGCTCAAAAGGGTGATAAAGCTGCTACAAACAATCAATCGCAAGATAAGCGTGTTGGTAGTAAAAAACCGGTTTCATTAGTGGCGGTCAAGGCTGATCCTAAAGTCGAAATGAAACGCAATTTACAACCAATGGTTGAATTGAAAAAAGTGTCAGAGCCAGAGCTAACACCAGAGCAAGAGCTTGAAGCGTTAGAAAATGATGAGCGTTTATTAAAGTTGGTTGAACGCCATGAGCGTGGCGAGTTATTGACTGGCAAAGATGCGAAGTACTTCAATAGCCGTATCGCTCGTCACCAAGCATTGTGTGAGCTGCTAGGAATCGAAGACGAAGATGATGACTACGAAGACGACTTTGAAGATGACTTTGATGTTGAAGGCGGCTCTGATTTCGATAAGTACCTATCTGATGACTTAGCAAATGAATGGTACGATGACGAAGATGAGGATGATAGATGAGCACAACCTTGATTATTGCCATTGTTATTGGGGCGGCAATTATCGCAGGACTGGCTTTTTATGCAGGGCAATTACTATACAAGGTAAATGCTCAAAATAAGCTTATCGCAAAAAAACAAGCTGAGCATGAGCAAAAGCTTGCCGCGTCAAAAGCGACTCGAAATGCTAAGTTAGCGGATAGCATTCATTTAATTGCGCGTGCAATGAATGAAGAGCAGTGTGAATTTTCAGAAGGTTGCTTACGTATTTGGGTTCTTATTTCTCAATACAGTTTCGCAGAAGAGTTTGATTTACGCGAACGCTACCCTGGCATTTATAAAATGTACAATGTCGTAAAAGACATGCCAACGCATGATGCACGTAAGAAGTACTCAAAAAAAGAGGTCTTCAAGATGGATTCCACGCGTTGGCGTGCTGAAGAGCAACACAGCGATGAAATTAAAGCTGACTGTGTTAAGTTAATAGACGAGTTTAAAGCCGCGCCAGGCAGTGAAAACGTCGTATTTAACTAGCTTTCAACATAAAAAAGCAGAGCCTTGAAGCTCTGCTTTTTTGTATGAGCATGATTGATATATCAAATAACCCGCGAAAAACGTGTTTGTTTGATTTGTTGTTGTAAGTGCGCATCAAAGCACATACAAATAATACGAATAAACAAATTGCCTCTCGCTGTAACCGTAATTTTATTGTCGCTTACTTTTATTAAGCCATCAGCAAGTAGGGGGGCAAGAGCATGTAATGCATCACTAAAATACTCGTTAAAGTCGATATTAAATTGCTGTTCAACAGCCGGCATATCAAGTTCAAACTGACAAATTAACTGCTTAATAACCGCGGCACGTAAAATGTCATCATCGGTGAGCATAATGCCTTTACACAACGCACTACCAGCGTTTTCTTGAACTGCTTTGTAATAATGCTTCAGTTCTTTTTCATTCTGTAAAATAGCATTACCAATCTGCGAAATAGACGATACGCCTAAACCAAGTAAATCACATTGACCATGCGTGGTATAGCCTTGAAAATTGCGATGTAATTTGCCCTCATTTTGCGCAATAGCGAGTTCATTATCCTTACGAGCAAAGTGGTCCATACCAATAAATTGATAGCCAGCCGCTAACATTTGTTCTAGCGTATTTTTAAACATCGTGAGCTTATCGCCCGCAGAAGGTAAATCCGCATCCTTAATTTTCCGCTGAGCCGCAAATCGTTCTGGTAAGTGTGCATAATTAAATACCGATACGCGGTCAGGATTCAATGCTATAAGTTGAACAATCGTTTCTTTAAAGCTCTCAGGCGTTTGTAGCGGTAAGCCATAAATCATGTCGGCGTTTATTGATTTAAAGCCAAGCTCACGTGCTTCACTAATTAAACCTTTTACAGAGTCCACACTCTGCGGGCGATTAACCGCAAGCTGCACTTCGTCGTTAAAATCTTGGATACCAAACGATACGCGATTAAAACCAAGTTGGCGCAAGTGCGGAAGCATGCCATCCGCCAGCGAACGTGGATCAATTTCGATACCGCGCTCAGCGTCATCGGCAAAATTAAAATGTTGTTCAACTAAAGCCATTAAACGGCTCATTTGCAGCGCAGATAAAAAGGTAGGGGTTCCGCCGCCTAAATGAAGTTGTTCAACATGGTAATCAGCAAATAAGGTGGCTTGTTCAGCAATTTCAATTGCCAAGTTATCTAAATAGATATCCGCTTTTGATTGGTGACGTGTAATAACCTTATTACAGCCACAGTAATAACAAAGCTGGCTGCAAAAAGGGATATGGATATACAGCGACAAAGAGCGGCTTTTAGATGCCGTAATCGCGTCAATCATACTTTGTTGGTTGTAACCATCAACAAGAGACAATGCCGTCGGGTAAGAGGTATATCGTGGTCCAGAAATATTGTACTTGTTGATCAGAGATTGATCCCAGCTAGGTAAATTTATCACAGTCAGCACTCCGCAATTGATTAAGAGGCCATTTTAGCGAGTTTAGGCATTTTGCTATTTGATCTAGAACAATGTCGGAGGCTACAAACTAAGTGGCATGCTTTAAGGTAACTGAAAAACCGAAAAGTTTACTATTTGAGCAGTTAGTTTACTGATTGTTAAAATAAAGAGTTTTGCTAGTGACAAGGTTAAAAAAAGTTTTTATACTGCAACCCGCTTTAGAGACTTAACATCCTAAACGCATCACAAAAAATTAGCTTCGGCTAATACAATGGCCCCTTAGCTCAGTTGGTTAGAGCACACGACTCATAATCGTTAGGTCCCCAGTTCAAGTCTGGGAGGGGCCACCATTTTCTTTTTCAAGTTATTTAAAATCAATGCGTGATAGCTATTCTATACGAAGCTGTTCCACTCTTATTTTGATACATCAAATTTTTCTTCAATTAAAAAATAATAATTTACATACTCTCTTAGGAAAGTGTCGTCATTGTTTTTATAATATAAACTAATAGATACAATGACTTATTGAGCTAACACTTACTCGCAATAATACCTAGTTAATTTTAAGGACTAACCCCGACCTTGAGGGTGTTAGAAGTTTCTCATTTACGAGTGTATGGATTCGGAACGTGGGTGATAAAGGAAAAATGACCTAACTCAACTAAATAAAATACAGCCTTGTTATTGATGTATCTTCCTTGTCTCAAAATAGATTATTTAATTAAGCGTGTGGATACAAAAAGCCGATGTGTAACATCGGCTTTTTGAACATGTATGATTAAGTCACTTTACTTATTTGTAACCATTAGGGTTGTTGCTTTGCCAGCGCCACGTATCTTGCATCATTTCATCAATGCCACGTTCGGCTCGCCAACCTAATTCGTTAAGCGCTTTCTCTGGCGCTGCGTAACACGCTGCAATGTCACCTGCTCGACGAGGTGAGATTTGATAGGGCACAGCCTGACCACTGGCTTTTTCAAAGGCTGTGACCATTTGCAGCACTGAATAACCATTCCCTGTGCCAAGGTTGAATACATGAGCACCAGTATCGTTTTTAATGCGGTTGAGTGCTTTTAAATGGCCAAGTGCTAAATCGACAACGTGGATGTAATCGCGCACACCTGTGCCATCAACAGTGTCGTAGTCATCACCAAAAACCCCCAGCTTTTCTAACTTACCAACGGCTACTTGTGAAATATAAGGCAGTAAGTTATTTGGAATACCATTCGGGTCTTCGCCAATTAAGCCTGATTCGTGAGCCCCTACAGGGTTAAAGTAACGTAAAATAACAAATGCAAAGCGCTCGTCTGATTTGGCGATATCTTGCAGCATCATCTCTACCATTAATTTAGAGGTGCCATAAGGGTTTGTTGTGCCACCAACGGGGAAGTCTTCGCGAATAGGCAAGCTGGCTGGGTCACCATACACTGTAGCAGACGAGCTAAATACTAACTTGAAAACACCTGCATCGCGCATTGCATCAACGAGTGTTAACGTGCCTTGTACGTTGTTTTGGTAGTACTCAATAGGTTTAATAACCGATTCACCAACCGCTTTTAAGCCTGCAAAGTGAATGACGCTATCGATCGTATGTTCACGGAAAATGTTATCTAGGCAATCTCTATCAAGAATATCGCCTTCATAAAAAGTAACGTCTTTACCTGTGATTTGCTTAACGCGAGTCAACGACTCATTTGATGAATTGCTTAAGTTATCAAGCACAACAACTTCTGTGCCTTGCTGTAATAACTCTAAAACGGTGTGAGAACCGATGTATCCGGCTCCGCCGGTGACTAAAATGGTCATAAAATTTCCATGAACTAATACCAGGTTGAATTAGTCTTATTTCATCATATTCCGTGCAAAATTTCATAAATAAATTGTTATTTTTGGAAATTAAGCAAAAGCGGGGAAGCTTGTTTTTGGTTACATTTTGTACCATATTAGTAACACGAAAGTGAGGGAGTATTAAGCTATAGTTAATTCTCTACTGCTAGTTTTTTAACTATTGGCTCAACCTGTAACGTGGAGAGAAAGATGAATACAGTAAAAAAAATTGCCTTGGCTATGGTTGTTGTTCTACCTGCTTTTGCTCATGCAGGTGAAGCAAAAGTAAAGTGGCATGATTTTAATGACTACAGAGATGTGCGCCCAGGAAATAACTCACCGAAAGGGGCGTTTCATAAAAATGTAGCGAAAAACTTTGAGAAACATTTTAATAAACTAGCTGAGAAGCTACCTGAAGGATACACTTTTAATGTTGAGGTAACTGACCTTGATTTAGCGGGAGATGTCCAGTTTGGTGGTATCAATGAACTTCGAATCATTAAACCTATTTATTTTCCGCGTATTGATTTTAATTACTCAGTTACAGATAAAGACGGCAAGGTGGTTAGCGAAGCGAGTGATGTAAAACTCAAAGATATGGGCTTTATGGATCGCATTAAAATGGGTCGCGATGAAGCGTATTATCATGATAAGCGATTAATCACTGATTGGTTTGAAAATGAGTTAGTACCTACACTAAATTTATCAGAGTAAACATGAGTATATAAAAAAGCGCTTTTTTGAAGCGCTTTTTTTAAATCAAGACATTTAATTGTAATACGAGTTTTGTGTTAGCCCAGCTCTAGCTATCTGCTTAGGTTTTATTATACCTGCAAATTTTAACTGATACAGAAAAGTGAATAACGATGGAAAGCGTTTAGTCTTGATTTTGTTTGTTTTTTTAAACCATATTTATCGTTGTATTAATTGAAATACTAGTTTAATGGAAGTGCTGTTTCATAACTGCACAGTTGTGTTCATTGATGAAAATAAAATACAAAAGGAAAACAGGATGTATAAGATAAATAAAATATTTTTAGCCATGGGTTTGTTTCTACCTATGTTCGCTTATTCAGGTGAGGCGCAAGTAAAATGGCATAGCTTCGATAAGTATAGTGACGTTCGCCCAGGAAATAAGTTACCTAAAGAACAGTATTATCAAGATGTTGCTGCGCATTTTGAGAAACACTTTAATAAATTAGCGGAAGAACTTCCTAAAGACTATATTCTTAATGTTGAAGTAACAGAGCTAGACTTGGCTGGTAATGTTCATTTAGGTACAGTGAATGAGTTTCGTGTACTTAAATCAATTTATTTTCCACGCATTGATTTTAATTATTTCGTTTCTGACAAAGCTGGCAACATTATTAGTGAAGCTAACGATGTAAAATTAAAAGATATGCGGTTTATGGATCGTATCAAAATGGGTCGTGATGAAGCTTATTATTATGATAAGCGCTTAATTACAGACTGGTTTGAAGATGATTTACAGCCTACTTTGAATCTAAGTGAATAAGTCTAAAGTGTGGTTAAATACGCTATAACTGTGTTTATGAATGCTTGCTTTTTGCACCAGATTTAAAAATGTTTAGGATGATAGATAGCCCTAAAAAGTTATAACTCTTTAGGGCTAAATAGCTAAACTAATCGATTACAATTATTTGCTTACTTAAACGTCGCTAGCAGTTGTAATAACTGTTGAAGTTTAATTACGGTTTTTTTTAGCTTTTCTTCATCTAAGCCATCATTACTTAGGCTCTCAACATCGGCTGCAACGTCGAGTACATATGGCTTAAAGCGTTTTGCTTCAAAATCAAAGCCGGCATCTTTTGCAAATAAGGCTTTGAACTTGCCATGCCCTTGCTGCTGTAAGTCATCTAATTTTTTATCAGCATCAAGTGCCTGACGGTAAACGATTTTTAAGTTAGCATTGAGCTGTTCAATGATTGAATCCATTTTTTTCCTAAAGCTTTAGACTGCAATGCCGATATAGTACGTGGATTGCAATAAAAAGTCAGGTAGTGAACTATGAATATATCAGGATCAAGCTTACCGGCGATGAGTGGCGGCGGCGAAAGCGCTGAAGTTTACAGCGCATCACTTGCTAAAAAACAGCAAAAAGCTGATGGTGCTGCGGCACTTGCACTTATCGAAGGCGCAGCGATGAATACAAGCGCTGCACAGACACCCGCTAAATCGGTGACTGCGACACTCGGTAATAACGTAAACGTTTACGTTTAAGCATTAAACTAGGTTGAGATCGATAGGCGTTTTACTTTTCTCGCCGCCGATCTCTCGAACTAGTTTGGGTACTAAAAACCCTGGCAATGCTTCGAGCATGTGTGCCACTATTTCGCGTGCGCGCTGCTCAGTAATATCAAAATGACTTGCACCTTCTACTTTATCAAGTAAATGTAGGTAGTAGGGTAAGATATCAGCCTCGAACAATGCTTCACTCAAGGCTATTTGAGCATGGCTCGAGTCGTTAACATCCTTTAATAATACAGCTTGGTTTAATAACGTGACGTTAGCAGCTTTTAATTTTTGCATCGCAGCTTTAAAGTCAGCATCAATTTCGTTCGCGTGATTAATGTGATTCACTAACACCACTTTTAAAGGCGAACTTGCAAATCGCGCACACAGCTCATCGGTAATTCTTGCTGGGATCACCACTGGCAAACGACTATGAATACGCAAACGTTTTATTTGTGGTAATTGTTCAAGTTCATCCATAAACCAGTTAACAGCATCATCTTTGGCCATTAATGGGTCGCCACCACTTAAAATGACCTCATTGATATTTTTATCGGCTTTTATGTAGGCTAAAGCGTCAATTAAGCTGCGTTTATTTAATTGGTTTTCTTGATACGGAAAATGGCGTCTAAAACAATAGCGGCAATTCACGGCACAGCCGGTTTTAAACATGACCAAAACACGAGAGCGGTACTTATGTAATAACCCCGGTTGGTTATTATCTTGCTCTTTTAACGGGTCTTTATCGTAGCCTGTTTGCGCTAAAAATTCTTGGTGACGTGGCATCACTTGTAGCAAAAGTGGATCGTTTATATCACCAAAACGCATTTTTTTGATAAAAGGCAGAGGCACACGTACAGGAAAAAGACTACGAGCTTGGAGGTCTTTTTCGTCTACTACACTTGATAAACCTAGCATTTCTAGCAAACGTTCAGGGCAGGTGACAACATTTGCTAATTCTTTTTGCCAGTTTTTATGCAAATTTACTTCATTTCTTTGTATCATTGACACGTAGATTACTCGAAATTATTTAGACAGAGGAAACGATGGCGAATTATAGCACCAATGAGTTCAAGGGCGGCCTAAAAATTATGTTAGACGGCGAGCCTTGTAGCATCCTAGAAAATGAAATGGTAAAGCCAGGTAAAGGTCAGGCGTTTAACCGTGTTCGTATTCGTAAACTTATCACAGGTAAAGTACTAGAAAAAACATTTAAGTCGGGTGAAACGGTAGAAGGTGCTGACGTAATGGATACCGATCTAGCGTATCTATACACTGACGGTGAGTTCTGGCATTTCATGAACAACGAAACATTTGAGCAAATCGCTGCTGACGAAAAAGCACTAGGCGACAATGCTAAATGGTTAGTTGAAAACGATGTATGTACTATCACGCTTTGGAACGGTAACCCAATTGCTGTTACTCCACCGAACTTTGTTGAACTAGAAATCACAGAAACGGATCCAGGTCTTAAAGGTGACACAGCCGGTACGGGCGGTAAACCAGCAACATTAAGCACGGGTGCGGTTGTACGCGTTCCTCTATTTGTACAAATTGGCGAAGTGATCAAAGTTGATACTCGCAGCGGTGAGTACGTAAGCCGCGTTAAGTAATAGGCTTTAAAAAGTTTAATTGATAAAATCCCAGCTTCTGCTGGGATTTTTTTTGGAGACTGTATGTCCACTGCTGTTTGGCAACCAAGCGCTGATATTGCTACTTTACGCGAGCGAGCTGCGATCATTCGCCGTATTCGCGAATTTTTCTATGAGCGTGAGGTGATGGAAGTTGAAACACCGACTCTTAGTGCGGCCAGTGTTACCGATGTACACCTAGCCAGTTTTAGTACCGAGTTTGTGGGCCCAGGTCATGCAGGTGGTTTGCCGTTATATTTACAAACCTCGCCTGAGTTTGCGATGAAACGATTATTGGCGGCAGGATCGGGTGCTATCTTTCAATTGTGTAAAGCGTATCGCAACGAAGAAGCGGGTAGTCATCATAACCCTGAATTTACCATGCTTGAATGGTATCGCCCAGGTTTCGACGAATTTGCGCTTATGGATGAAATGGACGAGCTTATGCAGCTTGTACTGGGTGTTGACGCGGCTGAGCGTTTAACTTACCAACATGCGTTTATAAATGCATTAGGTATAGATCCATTAACTGCTGACATGAGTACGTTACAGCACGTAGCAAGCGAACAAGGGTTTGCTGATATTGCCGCGCATGAAACGCATCGCGATACGTTGTTGCAGCTGTTATTTTGCATGAAGGTTGAGCCAACTATCGGCCAAGAAAAGCCATGTTTTGTTTACCATTTTCCAGCTTCGCAAGCGGCACTTGCGCAAATTTGTCAGCATGACAATCGCGTTGCTGGGCGTTTTGAGCTGTATTTCAAAAATATGGAGTTGGCTAACGGTTTCAATGAACTTACCGATGGAAAAGAGCAAGCCGCGCGTTTTAATGAAGATAATCAATATCGCCAAGCAAATGGTTTAAAACAGGTACCGATGGATACGCGCTTGATTGCAGCGCTTGAGCATGGCTTACCACAATGTGCAGGTGTGGCGCTGGGGGTTGACCGTTTAATTATGCTTGCAACGAACAAGCAAAAGATTAAAGACGTGATCACCTTTGATGTGGAACGAGCTTAAATGCAGGAACCTTTAACTCACACCGAATAATTCATTGAGTCGTGATATTCGCGGTTGAACCCCTTGTTACATGATTATGTAGAAGCAGATTCATCCGCGAAAATCAGGTGATAATAAGCGCTGGTTAAAACCAGCGCCTTCACGACTTACAGTTCGTAAATAAATGTCACACCGGCCACCATCGGTTCACCCAATTGTGTGTATGTGTGAGTGGTGTAACCATCCAGTGGGTCGTTACCAAACTCAAAACCACGGGTTGGTACATCTTCATCAAATAAGTTTCGTGCCCAGGCATTGATGCTCCAGTTTTCACTTTCATAACCTAACGATGCGTTCACTAAGTTAGAGCTCGGTGCTTTTGAGTTATGGCTATCTGAGAAGTAATAATCATCTTTGCCTTCAACACCAATCGATGCATATAGTGCAGGGGTAAAGTTATAGCGTGCCGTAAATGCATATTGATACTTCGGTGCTTGTGCTTGGTCGCGGCCATCTTGATCAAGGCCTGATTGGGCTACAAAGTCATTAATTTCAGTATTTAAATAGCCCGCACTCCCAGTAAGTAATAAATTCTCGGTTGCTTGGTAGCTGCCTTCTATTTCTAACCCGTAGTTTTCACCAGAGCTTGCGTTATCAATATAACCCGTGAACTTTTGCCCTTCGACTTGCCATGATTTCAACTGCATATCTTCACGGTACATGTAAAATGCTGCCAAGCGCAGTACGAATTTATCGTCAAGTGAGCTGCCTTTCACACCAAACTCACCACTCCAAAGGTATTCAGGGGCAAATGAGGTGTGGTTAGCAAAAAAGTCAGCGTCAAGATTTAAGCCTTCATCTTTCGCTTTTGCTAACGCCTCAGAGTTAATACCGCCAGCTTTGTAGCCACGAGTTATACTGGTGTAAATCATAGTGCGGTCAATGACTTGATATTCAAGAGCAAGTTTACCACCGACCATCACATCATCGGTTTCTTCAATAAAACCATTGTTGTCAATGTAATCACCTTTATATTGTTCTACACGCAATCCTGTGATTAAGGTTGTTTTAGGGCCAATAGGCGTTGTTAGCTGGCCATATGCTGCAAGGTTAGTTGTTTCATAATTTGATGCAAAAGGGTGTGCCAACCATGTATATTGGCGTTCTAAGTCAACTTCGCGTCCTTGGTAATAAATACCCGCCACCCAGTCGCCAGATTTACCGTTAAATTGGAGTTCTGCTGCATGGTCTTTACGGTCTCGTAAATAGGCGTCTGTTGAGCTGTAGCCCCATTCATGTAAGCCAGCTGCACACAATTGTGGCTGTGTTTCATCGTTACAAACCCAGTCTTCGTCATAGCTGTATAACAGTTCGCTGTCGATGCCAGATACGTTCAGACTGACATCAAACCAATCAAAACCGGTATAAATATTTGCCAGACCCACCGCAATGCTTTCTTGATTATCTTCACCAGGCTCATCAGCTACACTGTAGCGGCTGTTATCAAGGGTGAAAGCATCATAGCCATTATTAATATCGATATAATGCACACTTAGCTCTGTGCGTAAGTTATTTGTAAGTTGGCTGTGCAGTTTAAAGCGAGAAACAAGTTCATCTTGCTGTTGCGTATCTTTATTTAAATATATATTTTCAACATAGCCATCAGACTCGCGTTGATAAAGACTTGCGCGTACGCTTGTATCGTCAGTAATACCTGTACCTGCTGCAATGCCTGCTTCGTAGCTATTATAATTACCTGCACCGAGTTGCACTTTTACACTCGGATTGAGCGTTGGCGCTGCTGATTCCATTTGAATCATGCCTGCTAATGCATCTGCACCAAAACGTGTCCCTTGTGGGCCACGGTATATTTCTACTTGGTCTATATCAAATAACAGTGAGCTACCCCCTAGGCCAGAGTAGTTTATGCCGTCAATCACTAAGCCAACAGATGGATTAATGGGATCAACAAATTGTGAGCGTAAACCCACACCACGAATTTGCACAAAACGACCGCGTGATGCACCCGAAGTAAAGTTTACATTGGCTGCACTGGCTAGCATTTCATCTAAAAATTTCGCTCCACGCTGATTAATTTCATGGTCTGAAAAAAGGCTTGCGCTAGCACTTAACGTTTGAATACTTTCTTTTTTGAAATCGGCCGTAACTAAAATAGTTTCAAGCTCTGTGTCTTCAGCGTAAGCAATCGATGAAGCTGCAAATAATGGCAAAATAGCAGCTGATAATAATGATAAACGTCGTTTCATGCGGTTCTTAACTCCATTTTAGGGACTGCTATTCTAGCAAGCCTACTGGCCAAATGAGTATTTATACCTAAAAAAAGTGAATCTTTAGCTTGTTTAGGTATTTATGATATAAACGCAGGCAATTATACGTAAATTGATTAGGAATACGACTATGACCTTTAAAGTTGACTTTAAAGTGCGAGACTATGAATGCGATCTGCAAGGAATTGTTAATAACAGTGTTTATTTTAATTACTTAGAGCATGCCCGCCATGAGTTCCTACATGCTAAAGGGGTCGACTTTGCAAAGCTTGCGCGAGAAAAAATTAACCTAGTGGTGCTTCGCAGTGAAATGGATTACAAAGCATCTTTAGTGCCGGGCGATGAATTTTATGTGGCCGTTGAGCCGCAGAGAGTGAGTCGTTTAAAGTTTGCTTTTAAGCAGACCGTTTACCGTAAACATGATGATAAAGTGATGCTAAGCGCCTTAGTAATCGGCACCTCTGTCAATGAAAAAGGGCGTCCTTTTTTACCAGAAGAAGTCGATAACTTATTTAAATAACGCCCGTTGTTCTATTAAGAGCTAGCTTAGAACATTTTTTTACAGATAAAACATGTTTTTTTAACGATCAAAGTCGTTAAATGTTGTTATTATTATCGCATTGAAATTTTGGTCGTAAAAAAATATGAAGTTAGTAGCCTTGCCTATTCTTTTTGTACTATTTTGCATGGGCTGCTCATCGACAGGGAAGGTCACCAGTGAGCAATTAAAATATACACAGTGGCAATTATCAAAAGTTAACGGGTTAGCCATTAGCGTATCGCAAAAAGCGTCAATGCGTTTTATTGAAGCGATGCAAGTTAATGGGTTTGCTGGTTGTAACAAGTTTTTTGGTGAAGGTCAGCTTGTTGAAGATACCTTAACAGTGAAAAAGCTAGGTATGACACGTAAATCGTGCGGTGATCAACTTGATGAACTTGAAAAGAAACTGCTGTCGACGCTAAAACAAGGCGCGGTCATTTCGCTAAATGGCGAGCAGCTTACTTTGCAAGGGGCGCACCATTTTACTTTCATTATTACGGCTCCTTAATAAGGCGAATTAGTATTAAAACTAAAGCGCTTGCAGCGAATTTTTAACTAACGTACACTGATTACGTTTTTATAAAACAACGAATTTATACTTGTCGGAGTGCCTTTAATAAGGCTGAGATCGCGAAAGCGGGATCCGTGAACCTGATCAGGCTAACACCTGCGTAGGGAACAAGCTGCCTCATAGGGCGCTTGTGCGCCAAAAAATGGGGCATAAGTTGCTAAGCTTAGGCTGCAATTGTAAGTGAAATAACTTACTAACGATCCAATGGCGTTTGCCACTCTCTATTGCACCTGCAATATCTGACAAGACAATCCTTAAAGCAATGAGGTAAGTCATGTCAAACACTACAACTAAACCGTCTCGCCGCGAAATTCGTGCGGCTGCATCTGATTATATTTATAACTTAACAGGGCAACCTTTCCCTAATTCGCACAAAGTATATGTTGAAGGCACGCAAGAAAACGTGCGTGTCGGAATGCGCGAAATAACCCTCAGTGATACTTTCATAGGTGGAACCGAAGAAAACCCCGTGTTCGAGCCGAATGCGCCAATTCGTGTGTATGATACATCGGGTCCATATACCGATCCTGATTTTAAACTCGACGTGCGCAAAGGGCTAGAAAAGTACCGCGAACAGTGGATAGAAAAACGTGGTGACACGGAAATTCTTGATTCAGTTACCTCGCAGTTTTCGCAGCAACGAATGGCTGACGAAGGTTTAGACCATATTCGCTTTGAGCACCTCCCAAAAATACGCCGTGCGAAAGCAGGTAAAAATGTGACGCAAATGCATTATGCACGCCAAGGCATTGTAACGCCTGAAATGGAATACGTGGCTATTCGTGAAAATATGGGCCGTGCAAAAATTCGTGAAGAGCTCCTTGCTGCACAGCATAAGGGAGAGTCATTCGGAGCCAGTATCCCCGATTTTATAACCCCTGAATTTGTGCGCGATGAAATTGCCCGTGGCAGAGCCGTGTTACCTAACAATATTAACCACCCTGAAACCGAACCAATGATCATTGGCCGTAATTTCCTTGTAAAAGTGAACGCGAATATTGGTAATTCATCGGTCACTTCGTCTATTGAAGAAGAGGTCGAAAAAATGGTTTGGTCGACTCGTTGGGGCGCAGATACGGTGATGGACTTATCAACGGGTCGTTATATTCATGAAACCCGTGAATGGGTCGTACGTAATTCACCCGTGCCAATTGGTACTGTACCAATCTATCAAGCGCTTGAAAAAGTAAATGGGGTTGCCGAAGACCTGACTTGGGAGATTTTCCGCGATACTTTGATTGAACAAGCGGAGCAAGGCGTTGATTATTTTACTATCCATGCTGGGGTGTTACTTCGTTATGTGCCAATGACTGCAAAGCGTGTCACGGGTATTGTATCGCGCGGCGGCTCAATCATGGCAAAGTGGTGTTTAGCACATCACAAAGAAAACTTCTTATACACGCACTTTGAAGAAATTTGTGAAATTTTAAAACAATATGATGTGTGTTTTTCATTGGGCGATGGTTTGCGTCCAGGTTCAATTGCCGATGCCAACGACGAAGCACAGTTTAGTGAATTACGTACACTAGGTGAGCTGACTAAGCTTGCATGGAAGCATGATGTACAAGTGTTTATTGAAGGCCCAGGTCATGTGCCAATGCATATGATTAAAGAAAACATGGAAGAGCAACTAAAGCATTGTGAAGAAGCACCTTTTTATACGCTTGGCCCATTAACGACTGATATTGCACCGGGTTACGACCATTTCACCTCGGGTATTGGGGCTGCACAAATTGCGTGGTATGGCTGTGCCATGTTGTGTTATGTCACCCCTAAAGAGCACTTAGGCTTACCGAATAAAGAAGATGTAAAAGAAGGTCTTATCACCTACAAAATTGCCGCACACGCAGCCGATTTAGCCAAAGGTCATCCAGGGGCACAAGAGCGTGATAACGCGTTATCGAAGGCGCGCTTCGAGTTCCGTTGGCACGACCAATTTAACCTAGGTTTAGACCCTGAACGTGCCCGTGAGTATCATGATGAAACTCTGCCACAAGAGTCTGGCAAAATAGCCCATTTTTGCTCTATGTGCGGTCCTAAATTCTGCTCGATGAAAATAACCCAAGAAGTACGTGATTACGCGAAAGATCTAGAAGCGCGAGGTATCGACCCTAACAATGTAGGCGATGCTATCGAAATTAAGATGGTCGATGTTGAAGCAGAGATGAAAGCGAAATCCGACGAGTTCAAAAAAACGGGTTCTGAAATTTATCATAAAGCAATTTAACCAAGGAGCTAGGTGCTAGAAAACGAGGCGCTAGAATGATTATCTCACGCGAATTATCTAGCACCTAGAACGTTTATGTCTTTAAAAATAGCAATTTTGGGATTTGGTTTAACAGGACGACTTACTGCTTTAGCACTCTCTAAAGTGCATCAAGTCAGCGTGTATGAGCAAGATGATCAACACGCAGCAAACAGTGCCGGAAATGTTGCTGCGGCTATGCTCGCACCGCTGGCTGAGTCGGTATTATGTGAGCAAGATATAGCGCTGCTGGGGCTGGCGAGCATTCAACGCTGGCAGCAGATTATTAGTGAACTGGATGAGCCTGTGTATTTTCAGCAAGCGGGCAGTTTGGTAGTTGCTCATCAGCAAGATAAAGGCGATTTACACAGTTTTATTAGCCGCTTAAAACCATTAGCCGAGCATACAGCGGACACAGTGAGCAGCGCGCAAATAGCAGATCTTGAGCCTGAGCTTGCTGGACGCTTTCACCAAGGGGTGTATTTACCCTGCGAAGGCCAGCTCGATAACCAAGCCTTCTATGCTGCGAGCTATAAGCAATTAGTTGCTCGTCAAGTCAGCTTTAATTGGCACTCACACATTACTTTAACAGGTCATAAGGTGAATGGACAAAGTTATGACTTTGTTTTTGATTGTCGGGGATTAGGGGCAAAAACAGCTTTACCTAGCCTTCGTGGTGTGAGAGGAGAAGTGGCACGCTTATATGCACCAGAAGTAAACCTGTCTCGGCCAGTACGCCTTATGCATCCGCGCTACCCCATTTATATTGCACCTAAACCGAATCATCAGTTTGTGATTGGCGCGACTGAAATTGAATCGCACGACACAGGCAAAGTCACCGTGCGCTCAGCACTTGAGTTATTGTCGGCGGCTTATACGGTTCACAGTGGTTTTGCTGAAGCGCGTATTGAAAGTTTGCAATCAGGGCTTCGTCCTGCATTTGCAGATAACCGTCCACAGGTGACCCGAGAAGGGAGAGTTATAAGCCTTAATGGCTTATATCGTCATGGTTATTTGTTAGCGCCTTATGTTGTCGATGAAGCAATTAGCTTAATGGCTTAGGGGTCATAATGAAAATAGTAATAAATGGTCAATCAGCTGTTGTGGCTGAGCAAATATCGCTTAGCGAGGCTTTGGCAAACTATGGGGCTAGGCCGCCATTTGCTGTGGCTGTAAACGGCGACTTTGTACCACGCAGCCAATGCGAAATAAAAACTCTTAACGAGGGTGACAGCATTGAGCTTTTGTCACCCATTCAAGGAGGTTAGCATGGATAGTTTTACTCTTTATGGTGAACAAATACGCAGCCGCTTACTCATCGGTTCTGCATTGTATCCTTCGCCCAGTATAATGACAGAATCAATTGTGGCCTCTGGGGCTGACATTGTTACCGTGTCATTAAGGCGCCAACAAAGTGCGCAAGCCGGCGATGATTTTTGGCAGTTAATAAAAAACACCGGGCTTAAAGTGCTCCCAAATACAGCAGGGTGTCACAGTGTGAAAGAAGCGGTTACTCTGGCTCAAATGTGCCGTGAGGTTTTTGCCACTGATTGGATCAAGCTTGAGCTGATTGGTGATGAATATAATTTGCAGCCCGATCCTTTTGCGTTACTCGAAGCAACAAAAATACTATTAGATGAGGGCTTTAAAGTACTGCCTTACTGCACCGATGACTTAGTGTTATGCCAGCGTCTTGCTGATTTAGGCTGTGAAGTGCTGATGCCTTGGGGTGCGCCTATTGGAACAGGTAAAGGGTTACTGAACCCCTATAACCTAAGAATGATCCGAGAGCGTTTACCTAGTCATACCTTAATCGTTGATGCTGGATTAGGGTTACCTTCGCATGCCTGCCAAGCCCTTGAATTAGGGTATGATGCGGTATTATTAAATTCGGCAATCGCTGGAGCTGGGTGCCCAGTTACAATGAGCCATGCATTTCGCAGTGCCGTTGAGGCAGGCAGATACAGCTATTTAGCCAAAGCGATGCCCGAAAAAGACGTAGCCAGCCCATCAACACCTACTATGGGCATGCCATTTTGGCATCAAAATTAAAGATGAGGAAAACATGAATCAGGTTGTATGGAGCATAGCGGGATCTGATTCCGGCGGCGGGGCTGGAATTCAAGCCGATATTAAAGCGATGCAAAGCTTTTCAGTGCATTGCTGCACCGTGATCACAGCTTTAACAGCACAAAATAGTTTAGGTGTTGAGGCCTTAAATCCCATTTCAACTGAGGTGATTGAATCTCAATTACAAGCTTTAGTAACCGATATGCCCGCCACAGTGATAAAAATCGGCATGTTGGCGAATGTGCAGCAAATTCAGTTAATAAGTGAACATTTAAAACATTATAAAAACACCTGGGAAGTGCCGCCTTTGGTTGTCTATGACCCAGTGGCGATAGCCTCCAGTGGCGATTTACTCACAGAAGAAGATACCGTGAGTGCAATTAAAGAGTGTTTATTACCGTGGGTAGATGTTGTTACACCCAATACCCACGAAACGCAGTTACTGACCGGAGTGTATTTAATTGGCCCAAGTGCAGTAAAAGAAGCTGCGCAAAAGCTGCAAATTTATGGCGCAAAATCGGTCATCATCAAAGGTGGTCATTGGGACTACCCAAGTGGTTATTGCATCGATTACTGCCTGCAAGATACACACGAGTACTGGCTTGGAAATGAAAAAATTCAAACACCGCATAGCCATGGCACCGGGTGTAGTATGGCCTCAGTGATTGCTGCTTGCCTAGCAAAGCGTTATCCACTGAAAGACGCTTTTATTCTCGCAAAAGCGTATATAAACCAAGGTTTAAAAGCGGCAGTGCGTTACGGTGAAGGAATTGGCCCTGTTGCACATACTCATTTTCCGGTTAATTTAGCAGATTACCCACAAGTGATTGAAGCGGGGAGTTGGCTTGGTGATGAACTCGACTTTGATCACCCTAGCAATTTTACTATGGCGGCTGGTTTTGCTGAGTGTCAGTCTAAAAAGCTCGGCTTATATGCAGTAGTCGACAGTGTTGATTGGTTAGAAAAGTGTTTAGCTGAAGGCGTTAAAACCGTACAGCTACGAATGAAAAATACAGATGATGCAACGCTAGATGAGGCCATTGCCAGTGCTGTTATGCTTGGTCAAAAATACGATGCGCAGGTGTATATTAATGACTATTGGCAACTGGCGATTAAGCACGGTGCTTATGGAGTTCATTTAGGCCAAGAAGACCTACAAACGGCTAATTTAATTGCTATAAAAGAGGCTGGCTTGCGTTTAGGCGTCTCGACCCATGGTTTTTATGAAATGCTGCGCGCCCATAATTATCGCCCGAGCTACATGGCATTTGGTGCAATTTACCCAACCACCACAAAAGACATGACAGGGCAAATTCAAGGCCTAGAAAAGCTTGAAAAATTTGTCCCGTTAATGGCCGACTACCCAACAGTTGCCATTGGTGGCATTGATGTGTCACGTGCAGAGCAAGTGGCAAATACCGGGGTAGGCAGTGTGGCTGTGGTGCGAGCAATTACCGAAGCCGAAGATTACCCCTCAGCGATTGCTAAACTCAAACAATGTGTTGAAGGCGACTCAGAAGCATGAGTGCGTTAAGCGATAAAGAGCGCATACGTTACAGCCGCCATTTAATGCTTAAAGAAGTGGGATTGGAGGGGCAGCAAATATTAAAGACCGCACATATTGCGGTGGTAGGTGCTGGTGGGCTTGGCTCACCTGCGCTACTTTATTTAGCTGCGGCTGGTGTGGGTAAGCTCACGTTGGTTGATAATGACAATGTCGAGCTTTCAAATTTACAGCGACAAATTTTGTATAAAGTTAATCACTTAGGGCAAGCAAAAACACAGGCAGCCTCGAAAGTGTTAGCAAGCTTAAATAACCAAATTAGTATTGAGCCCATTTGCCAAAGACTTGATGAAAAAAACCTTGCAGACGTTTTACAAGGGGCCGACATCGTACTCGATTGCAGTGATAACTTTGCCACTCGTTACTTAATTAATCGCTATTGTTTAGCGCACACAATCCCGCTCATTTCAGCCGCTGCGATTGCCACACAAGGGCAACTAATGTGCTTTGACTTTCGCAATTCCGACAGCCCCTGTTATGGCTGCGTATTCCCGCAAACAGATGATCAACCAGTATTAAATTGTGATAACGCGGGTGTAATAAGCCCATTACTGGGAGTCATGGGCAGTATGCAAAGCTTACTGGCGGTTAATATACTGTTAGGCCATAAAACGGGCAGCGAGTTTATTCAATTTGATGGGCTGACTTTACAGCAGCTACGTTTTACACCTCACAAAGATAGCGAATGCGCAGAATGCAAAAAGCAGGCTTGAAGCCTGCTTTTTAATTTTTGTATAACTAAGATGGTTAGTCTTTGATTGTCGCAAATGGTGTGCCCATGCGAGTGATTGTTTCTGGGTGTTGGTCAGATAAAAACTCAGCTTGGTTTGCACCCCAGGCTAAAATCACGGTAGACCCTAACTTAAAGCGACCCATTTCTTCGCCTTTTTTCAAAGTGATTGCGTTATCACCTTTGGTAGGGTAGTTCCAGCTGAATACATCTTTACCGGCAGGTGGTGTAACGGTACCTGCCCATATGGTTTCGATGCTGGCTACAATCGTTGCACCTACCAGTACCATCGCAAGTGGGCCTATGTCAGTTTCGAAAATTGCAACCACACGTTCATTACGCGCAAATAAGTTAGGGACGTTTTGCGCCGTAAGCGGATTCACTGAGAATAAATCACCTGGTACATAAATCATTTTACTCAGCGTACCATCAATCGGCATGTGAATACGGTGATAGTCTTTCGGTGCTAAATAGATTGTTGCGAACTTACCACCCAAAAATGGCACGGTATCGTCTTCGTTACCACCTAGTAATGCCTGTAAGCTGTAGTCGTGCCCTTTAGCTTGAATTATTTGACCATCTACCACATCACCTAATTGGCTAATCGCACCATCAACTGGGTGAGCAATAATGTCTTTTTCTTCTGCAAGTGGGCGAATACCTTCCTTTAAAGGGCGAGTAAAAAATTCATTAAAGGTTTTGTAATGAGCTGGATCGGGGTATTTAGCCTCACTCATATCAATTTTATATTGTTTGATGAATAGCTTGATTAACGCCGTGGTTAAGCCACCCGCTTTCGCTGCTGCTAACTTGCCGACCATGCGCGAAATGAAATGTTTTGGCATGGCATACTGCATGGCAATTTTGAATTTATCTAAACTCACTTGTTATTTCCTAAATAGTTATACGCGAGGAGCGCGTGCACCCGCACGGCCATCGGCCATAGTTTCTAAAATTCGGTGGTAACTGTCAAAACGAAGTTCTGAAATATCTCCATCATCAACCGCTTGGCGAATGATACAGCCCGGATCATTTAGATGTTTACAGTCACGAAAACGACAGCCGCCAATAAAGTCACGGAACTCTTTAAAGCACCAAGTTACGCGTTCAACATCTAAATGCCATAGGCCAAACTCACGGATCCCTGGTGAATCAATAAGGTTACCGCCAGAGGGTAAGTGATGTAAACGTGATACGGTTGTTGTGTGTTGCCCAAGACCACTATTTTCAGAGACTTCCTGAGTTAAAATAGCGGCGTCGGGTAAAACAGTATTAACTAATGTTGATTTACCCACACCACTTTGACCCACAAAGATGCTGTTTTTATCTATTAACGTTTGTTTAAGCTCATCAATACCTTGGCCCGTTTTATTACTGACGAGTAATACTTGATAGCCCAGTTCACGATAAATATCGAGAATTTCATTAATATAGGCGAGTCCTTCATCGTCAATTAAATCGATTTTGTTGAGCACTAAAATCGGCTCTATGCCCATGTCTTCACAGGCAACTAAATAACGGTCGATAATGTTAGGAGTAAACTCAGGTAATACCGCTGACACCATTAAAATTTGGTCGATATTAGCTGCAACGACTTTCACTCCGTCATAAAAATCTGGACGTGTAAGCTGCGAGCGACGTTCGTGAGTTGCTTCGATGACACCGGCTAAGTCACCCTCACTCACTTTGGCGCGACGAAATATCACTTCATCCCCGCAAACAAGGCTTGATACAGTGCGACGAATGTTACAGCGCAGCACATCACCAGAGTCCGTTTCGATATCTGCATGTTGTCCAAAACGGCTTAATACAACGGCATTTTCAGCAGGGCCTAAATTGTCGTTTTGCCATTGCACGGCTGCGCCCTTGTCTTGCTTTTTATCAGCATTAGACAAACGTTTTTGATGATTGGCCTTAATCCGACGAGACTGGCCTTTACTTAATTTCTTTTGTTTTGCCACTTTTGGCCTATAACTTGATTAAATGTCGGGCTTTTTGAAAAAAAAGCTTTAGGTCGACTGATGATACTAATATGATATATCTAAATGCGTTGGATCTAAAGGAAAGCACCGCTAAGGTAACTATGTCTTTTCATAAATCAAATCTTATCTGGCTCGACCTGGAAATGACTGGCCTCGAACCAGCAACAGATAAAATACTCGAAATTGCCACTGTTGTCACCGACAGTGAGTTAAACATCTTGGCTGAAGGCCCTGTTATTGCTATTCATCAAAGCGATGAATTACTTGATGGCATGGACGAGTGGTGTACGACCCAACATGGTCAATCAGGTTTAACAGCCCGCTGCAAAGCCAGTTCTTTCACTGAGCAAGATGCCATTGAGCAAACATTGGCGTTTTTGAAACAGTGGGTACCTGCTGGCGCATCGCCTATGTGCGGAAATTCAATCGGCCAAGATCGTCGATTCATGAATAAGTACATGCCGGAATTGGAAGACTATTTTCATTATCGCAACCTTGATGTAAGCACTATTAAAGAGCTTGCGCGCCGCTGGAAGCCTGAGGTTCTTGCTCAAGTGAACAAAAAAGGTTCACACCTTGCCCTTGATGATATAAAAGATTCAATTATGGAATTAAAGGTTTACCAAGAAAAATTCTTTAATTTGTAAAAAACATTTGCAAACACATCGGATTATTGTAGAATCCTGCCCCGCTTAAGACGTTAACCCTCGCGGGGTTAGTGTGTCTTTAGCTAAATTATAGTTGAAATTTGTGGCACTAGCTCAGTTGCCAGAACGTTTTACCGCAACCTTTAGGTTGTGCAGCAACGGACAAATTACTGACTATTTTGAATTAAATGCGGCACTAGCTCAGTTGGTAGAGCGCAACCTTGCCAAGGTTGAGGTCACGAGTTCGAGCCTCGTGTGCCGCTCCAATTTCTCACCAAAAGAAATTGTTATAAAAAATTCAAATTATACGGCACTAGCTCAGTTGCCAGAACGTTTTACCGCAACCTTTGGTTGTGCATCAACGGACAAATCACTGACTATTTGAATGCGGCACTAGCTCAGTTGGTAGAGCGCAACCTTGCCAAGGTTGAGGTCACGAGTTCGAGCCTCGTGTGCCGCTCCAATTTCTCAGCAAAAGAAATTGTTATAAAAAATTCAAATTATACGGCACTAGCTCAGTTGCCAGAACGTTTCACCACAACCTTTAGGTTGTGCACCAACGGACATATTACTGACTATTTTGAATTGAATGCGGCACTAGCTCAGTTGGTAGAGCGCAACCTTGCCAAGGTTGAGGTCACGAGTTCGAGCCTCGTGTGCCGCTCCAATTTCTCACCAAAAGAAATTGTTATAAAAAATTCAAATTATACGGCACTTGCTCAGTTGCCAGAACGTTTTACCGCAACATTTGGTTGTGCATCAACGGACAAATCACTGACTATTTGAATGCGGCACTAGCTCAGTTGGTAGAGCGCAACCTTGCCAAGGTTGAGGTCACGAGTTCGAGCCTCGTGTGCCGCTCCAAATTCTAAACTATTCTTTATAAATAACTCCCAGTTAAAAAACATTTCAGCTACGTCACGCCTGTTTATTTATTTTTTTTATAGTTGACCTTGGACTGTGGCAACAATGCGTCTTGAACCGCCTTGGTCGCGATGCTCACCTAAATAAATACCTTGCCAAGTACCGAGTTGAAGGCGTCCTTGATGGATTGGAATTGTCAGTTCGCAGCCTAATGTACTGCTTTTTATGTGTGCAGGCATGTCATCGTCACCTTCATAATCGTGGCGATAATAACTCTGCCTTTCTGGGACAAAGTGGTTGAAGTGGCTTTCCATGTCCATACGCACTGTCGGATCTGCATTCTCATTAATAGTTAAACTGGCAGAAGTGTGCTGAATAAACAAATGCAATAAACCGACTTTATACTGGCTGATTTCAGGTAGTTGACGAAGTAACTCGTCATCAATGATGTGAAAGCCTCGTGTGCGAGGCTTTAGTTGAATGGTTTTTTGTTGCCAACTCATAGCTTATCAAAACTAACTTCTATATTGGCATTCCCGTCCTCTGAGGTGAACGGAATGAGTACTTTAGCACCTTCACACTTATGTGTAATGGTGTGTCCTTTACCTGATACAACAATCGGTGTTGCCATATCAAATTCATAGCCCTTTTCGCCCAGAAGGTTTTTAGCGCCCCCGGTGACCATGTTGGTTATTTCGCCTACCATATCAGTCACTTCTTCGTTAACTGAATCTGGTCGCTCTCCCAGCATTCTTTCCATAATAGTTAAGGCCAAACTTTCATCAAAGGTGATTGAAAGTGAACCTTTAGTTTGTGGGCCAACCATACCGATTAAACCAGAGACATCGCCGCGCGCAATCTCATCTTTTTTGAGGCTAGGTTTACCGGGTTTTAATTCTGTTTGAGCCATGGTGCTCAATACATTGAGTAAAGACGATAAAAAAGGGTTGATGAACTCCACATTCATTGTTTATTTTCCCTTAGGTTATTGCAGCGAGGCTGCTGTTCTAACTTTAATTGTAGTGGCTGTATAAAACAGTGCACTTAATCTTTGCAATTTTCACATTTTCCGTGTGCTTCAATTGTTTGTCCTGAGACAATAAAGCCGCTTTCAGCTGCTAAGTTATTAAGCTCGTGCGAAATAACAGTAGAATGCAGCTCTTTTACATAACCGCAGCTATCACAAATTAATAATTGTACTGGATGAATGTGATCAAAATGATGGCACAACATAAATGAGTTTGTGCTTTCTATTTTGTGAATAAAGCCCAGTTCCGACAAAAAGTCTAAGGCGCGATAAATTGTTGCTGGTTTTGCTCCTGACTCAGTTAATTTGAGTTGTTCTAATAAGTCATAAGCACCAACACCACCTTGCGCGCTCGCTAGCAGGCGGAATACTTTTTCACGGATAGGTGTAAAACGTGCACCACGATTATCACATACTTGTTTTGCTTTACTGACGAGTGATTCTGTATTCATCTTCTCTTATCCTTACGCTACCGTGATATACTATCATACTGTATTGTAGTTGCAGCGTTTTTATTCGCTAGCAGGTTTTCTTGGGAGTTTTCGGTATGAGTGAATTGCTTGCTGCGTTCATTTTCTTTTTTGCTGTCATTGATCCAATTGGTACTGTGCCGGTCTTTATCGCGGTTACACGAGGCGAAGACGCTAAGTTTAAACGTAAAGTAGCATTAAAAGCGGTGGGAGTGTCGGCACTGGTTTTATTGTTTTTTGTACTCGCGGGTGAACTACTTTTAAACGCAATTAAGATTCCTTTGTCTGCTTTTCAAATTGCCGGCGGAATTGTGTTACTAATATTTGCCTTGTCGATGATTTTTGGTGAAAGTAAGCCTGAAAGTGAAATCAAAAGTGTCCGCAATAGTACCGAAACGGCTATTTTTCCACTCGCTATTCCGTCAATAGCAAGCCCCGGAGCAATGCTTGCTGCAGTACTAATGACTCGAAACAATGAATACACATGGCTGGAGCAGTTAATCACGTCATCAGTGATGTTATCGGTGTTGATTATAGTGCTGGTTTTACTGTTACTTGCAACGCATGTACATAAACTCATCGGTGATAGTGGTGCAAGTATCATAAGCCGTGTGATGGGATTAATTTTATCTTCGGTTGCGGTAACAAATATTCTGGGTGGCATTGCTCATTATTTTGGCTTAACGGTTGCGGTATAGTAAAAATTAAAGCGCATTTTCAGTCATTTAAACTTTGAATTATTGCCTTCTATTATCTAACTTAAAAGGAGGCAATATAATTTAAGGAACAAAGAATGCGACTCAAACATGTTGTTTTATCTGTTTTTCTGCTTTTTAGTTTAGCTGCTTGCATGGAGCCGACCTATGATAGTGGCAAATTAAAAGTGATCGAAGTGACAGATCATGACTTTAAAATCAATGATGAAAGTGCAGTAACCTTGATCATCGGTCATGCCAATGTAGCTGAATATAGCTTTTCACTTCGCAAGAGCGATCTTAAAAAAGGCACTCTGTTGCAGTCGGTGTCTGACAGTAACCCGAATGTGCGCGCTGATGGAACATTCTTCAGTGAATATTATGTGCAATCAAAAGATCATGACACGCACGCATCAATTGAAATTGTAGAAATCGATCCTGTTGAGAAAGTGGCACGCATTGCTGTGGGTGCTAAGCTCGTTAATCTAAAAAATGAAGATTATAAAGAACTCGAAATTACACTATTTGAACTTACCGGCCAAAATTTAGAAAATCTCTTAAATAAAGTAGAGATTTAGTCATTACTTTATTTCTTCCCAGATGAAGTGTGTTAGTTACACACTTCTTCATTATCTGATCTACGATTAAGTCATGCCGTCAGCTTTGTTAAGTGGTATAATCACGCAAACTTTATTTTTATTGTGATGGCTAATTATCTTAGCCGTTACTGCTTTAATAAGCGTTAATGTATTAGGTAATCAAGTTGCAAGTGAACGCATTGATATTTAAAGGGGCCATACTATGAGCACGACGACATTAAATCGCCGTTTGTCGGTGGCACCCATGTTAGATTGGACTGATCGTCATTGTCGAACATTCCATCGTAAAATGACAAAACATGCTGTGCTTTACACCGAAATGGTGACAACAGGTGCTATTTTATTTGGTAAGGGTGATTACTTACACTTTAATCAACATGAAGGTCCTGTTGCGTTGCAGCTGGGTGGGTCTGACCCTGACGCACTTGCTAAATGTGCTAAGTTAGCGGCAGAGCGCGGTTATGACGAGGTTAACCTTAATGTAGGATGCCCATCTGATCGCGTGCAAAACGGTCGTTTTGGTGCGTGTTTAATGGCTGAGCCAAAGCTTGTTGCTGAGTGTGTCGCGGCGATGAAGGCTGAAGTATCGATTCCAGTGACCGTTAAAACACGGATCGGAATTGACGAGCAAGATTCGTATGAGTTTTTATGTGCTCTGATTGAAGCAAGCCACGATGTAGGCTGTGATGACTTTATTATTCATGCCCGTAAGGCATGGCTAAATGGGTTAAGCCCGAAAGAAAACCGTGAAATTCCGCCGCTTGATTATCCGCGAGTTTATCAACTCAAAAAAGACTATCCGCAACTGCACTTGAGTCTAAATGGTGGCGTGAAAACGATTGCTGATACAATTACGCACCTTGATTATGTTGATGGCATTATGATTGGTCGTGAGGCATACAGTAATCCATTCATTTTAAGTGACGTTGACGAAAAAATTTACGGTGATACCCCGTTTACTCTTAATCGTCATCAGGTTGTGCGAGCTATGTATGATTACATTGAAGATGAGATGAGCCAAGGCGCGAATTTTTGGCATATTGCTCGCCATATGTTGGGTATTTTCCAAGGCCAGCCGGGCGCGCGAGGCTTTAGACGCCACCTTTCAGAAAATGGTCATGGCAAAACGGCCGATTTAAGTGTTATGGATAAAGCATTGAGCTTTGTACCAGAAATTTAATGTTCAAATTGGAACAGAAAAAAAGCCACTCTTTTGTGGCTTTTTTTGATCCTAAAATTTGGTTTAAAAGTTAGTTTTTTAGTCAAATTAGTTATTTTCCATTCAGCTTAAAGTCAGTGTTTAGTTACGTGAAAACTAATTAACCTTATGTATTTTAATGGTTATTTTAAAATTTTTTGTAGTTGGCATAAGAATTGGAATCTCCTCGGTGTATTAACCCAATTATCAACAGGAGAATCACATGGGTGTATTAAATCGCGTAAACGACATTATTCAGGCTAATTTATCTGCTGCACTCGATAAAGCAGAAGATCCTGAAAAGCTGCTTAATTTACTCGTGCAAGAAATGCAGGATGCACTTAATGAGTGTCGTGCAACCGCTGCAACATTCTTAACTCAAGAAAAGCAAATAAAGCGTGAAATTGCAGCAAAACAAGCAAAGCAAGCTGATTGGCAAGCGAAAGCTGAAAAAGCACTTAGTAAAGACAGAGATGATCTTGCTAAAGCAGCATTAATTGAAAAACAGCGTTTAAACGCAGAGATTGAAGCGCAGCAACGTGAAATGGATAAAGTGGCTGACTCATTAGCGAAGTTAACAGACGACTGTCAGCGTTTGCAAAATAAGCTTGCAGATGCCAAAGCAAAGCAACTGACTTACATGCAAAAAGAGCGCGTGGTTACGGCACGCTTAAAAGTCAAAGAGCAGCTTCATAGTAACAAAGTTGCGGATGCGTTAGCGCGATTTGATTATTTAGAGCAGCGCGTTGAAAACATCGAGTCGCAAGTTGAAGCCTATGAGCTTACACACAGTGATGCTGCAAATTCGACAGCGGCGCAAATTGCTGCGTTAGAAAAAAATGATGCTATAGACAAAGAGCTGGCCGATTTAAAAGCCACAATGAAACAGTCGGCTTAGGAGGAAAACGATGAATACTTATCATACATCATCACGTTGGTTTAGAGATTTAACTAATAAGAAAATCTCTGGAGTGTGCAGCGGTTTAGCTGCTCGATTGGGCTTCCCTGTATGGTCAACGCGTTTGCTCATGATCATACTGTTTTTACATATGCCCTTCATTGTTGGGGTGGGTTACCTTGTTGCACATTGTAGCTTGCCAGTAAAAGGTTATTAGGAGCTGGTCATGAAAACGTTAGCTATTATTGTCTTAGCAATTTTACTACTGTGCACAGATACATTTGCATTTGTATCCTTTGATTCATGGCAGCTGCCTTTATCAATAGCCGATATGAGCTGGGCTGGGCTTGAGGTGGTTGGTGCACTTGTCGCTGTTATTGCTCTAGTTGCTGGGGTTGCTTTATTTACCATAGGCTTAATTGGTGCAGGTGTGGTTGCTTTAGTCGGGGTAGTGCTTGCGTTTTTATTTGGTTCTGTGGTGATTGCATGGCCCTTGTTATTAATTGCAGCTTTGTGTTGGCTGATTGCTGATAACAAGAAATCACCAGCTTAAGGTACGAATAAACTGCCTTAATAAATAAAGTATGCTAAATTTAGCGGGTAAGTTGATGTCTTAACAAGGATTAAAACATAATGAAACTGTTGCCCGCATTCTCTTTTCTTATCACAAGTTTATTTTATAGTACTTTTTCATCTGCCCACAGCGGTCATGACCATAACGATGTTGCAGAAGTAACCGTGAGCAATGCCCAAGTTCGCGAATTTTTACCTGCCAGTAAGGCCAGTGTCGCTTATTTTACGATTACCAATCCGAGTCAGCAGGCTACAACATTAACAAAGGCAACACTGGATGGTTTAGGGCGCGTTGAAATTCATCAACATACCCATGTTGATGGCATGATGAAAATGGAACAGGTTATTTCGTTAGAGATAGATGCTCACAGCAGCATTGAATTCAAACCCGGTGGTTATCATTTGATGGTGTTTGACCCTGAAGATGAGTTAAAAGCAGGGCAAGAACGAAAACTCACGCTATATTTTAAAGATGGCAACCGAGTATTTACTCAAGCCAAAGTTGTCTCTTTACATGATATGTCTAAAGAGGCATCACAAAAAAGTAAAGAGCACTCACATCACTAGGAGGTACCATGTCTGAGCATAAAGGAAAAATAGCCAGTGCATTACTTATTATCTTAATTATTTTTTACGCGGTTTCGGTTTACTGGAGTAGTGAACCTGACCGTATGGATGTTGTAGGTAAGGCAAAGCAAGAAGCACAAATGCGTGGCGAAAAGTTTGTCACGGGGTACACCACTACGACAACGTTAATTAATGTAGCTAGTACATTATTGAATAAGCCCGGTGGTTACTTGTCTAACGATATTATGCCACCCAGTGTCATGATGGATAATATGCCTGCATGGGAATATGGGGCGCTTGAAATGACGCGTGACCTTGTATTATCAATGCGTAAGGACTTTAGTCGTTCTCAGTCTCAATCAACAGAGCATGAAGCACTTAAAAAAGCGCAGCCGCAGTTTAACATCAGTTCCGAAGCATGGGCGTGGCCAAGCGCTGAAGCTGAATATCAAAAAGGCATTGATTTACTTGTTGTTTATCGCAGCCAAATTGCCGACCAAAATGACAGAGACAGTCAATTTTATGCACGCGCTGATAATTTACGTGGTTGGCTAAAAGAAGCCGAAAAGCGCTTAGGCAGTTTAAGTCAGCGTTTAAGTGCAAGTGTTGGCCAAGAACGCCTAAACACTGACTTGGCCGGTGATACGGCTGCCCACCAAGCAACTTATGCACCATTACAAAACCAAGTGAAAACGTCGTGGTGGGAAATTGATGATGTATTTTACGAATCAAGGGGAGCCACGTGGGCGCTGTTACACTTTTTACAGGCTGTTGAATACGATTTCGCAGATGTCTTAGAAAAGAAAAATGCCCGTGTTAGCCTACAACAAATTATTCGTGAATTAGAAGCCACACAAGAAACGGTGTGGAGCCCAATGATTTTAAATGGCAGTGGTTTTGGTTTTGTTGCCAATCATTCACTGGTAATGGCAAATTATATTTCTCGAGCCAATGCGGCTCTAATTGAACTTAGCGAACTTTTAGCGCAAGGATAAAATGATGAAAAAGTACTGTTTAGCGGCCGCGCTTTCGATGGCCTGTTTAGCTCCTACAGCTCAAGCTGACACTCTATTAGGTTTATACCTTGGGGTAGATGGCTGGCAATCAGATAATAGCGGTAGCTTTGCTCAAGACGGTAATTTACAAAGTTTTAATTTTGAAGATGAGACTTTCACAAGCTACTATGCAGCACTAGAGCACCCAGTGCCTTTAGTGCCTAACATCAAATTAAAATACACAGAGCTTGAGCTGAATGGTTCAACCATGTTGGATGAGTCATTTAGTTTTGGTGGTTCAGATTATGTTGTTGGTACACAAGTAGGCACTGTCAGTGATCTTTCTCACGTAGATTACATTCTTTACTACGAAATTTTCGATAATGATTTAGTGTCGATTGATTTAGGTGTGAACGCCAAGCAATTTGACGGTGATATTGTCGTGACAGGTACCTCGCAAGACGGGGGCCCAAGCACAACAGAACGTGTTGATTTCTCTGGTTTTGTTCCTCTTGTATACGGCCGCGCAGAAGTGGGTTTACCGTTTACAGGTTTAAGTGTTTTCTTTGAAGGCAGCTTATTAGCGATTGATGACAGCAAAGTACAAGACTACCAAGCCGGTATTGCGTATGCGTTGCTTGATAATCTTGCTATCGATTTAGATGTTAAAGCGGGCTACCGTTCAATGACATTAGAATTGGATGATATTGATGATATCTATACGGATTTAGATGCATCAGGCCCATTTGCGGGTATCCAAATTCACTTTTAATTGAGTATGCTGGCAGGTTATTTTGTAGCTTGCCAGCTTATTTCAAACTCATCGTCTAATGAGGTTGTTAGTATTTGCTTATAAGCCTTATTGATAGGTGAGACGATCAGTTTTCTTAATTCATCCCCCGTTTGTGTAAACTTATAATAGCTCAATACAAGGTCATTACTTTTTGCTTTTAAAATGAGTCGTTGATTCATAAAGCTTAGTGAGAGTTCTTGGCCAGCTTTCAATACTGCTGACTCTATTTCTTTACGATACAATAAGTTGATATCCATCAACGTTAAAATATCAGGAAAACTAACAGGGGTTTTACCCAAATTAAGGGAGACTTTGTTACCTTTTCTGAGTAAATCAAACAAGGATGGCTTTTTATAAAAGCCTAACAAAATTAGGTGACTGTTGTCTTTTTCGTTGTATCCACATAGCGACGTGCTGCGTTGCAGTGCATCTGCTTCACGTTGTGTCATGTACTTCAGCGTTTGCAAACTCTTGATTGAAAATGTGCCAGGTGAGACGGTTTCACCAGCCAGTATTTTAGCCCATAGTTTTTGCATCGAGATGTTTGCGGTGTCTTCACATAAGCTAATAAATCGTTCTATCCAGTCAGAATCAGGCTGTTGTTGGCCTGTAACATCTGGGCAAAATGCCATCGCCATTGCCATGATGGTTTCAATATTCTCTTGGCGCTTAATAAATTGAATTTCTTGGCGTGTTTGCGCTCGTTGCAGTAAGCTGGCTTCTGCATTTATTTTATACGCTAACTGCTGCTGCCCTTGTGAAGAGTAGCTGTCATCGCTGGGACTGTTGATTTTGACAGTCGATGACTTATGAATGGGATAACCAAGCTGGTTTTCAATGATATTAGCAAGATTAACTCTTGCCTGAGCCGCTTTGACTGTCATCGGGAGCAATGGCCTTGTTGTTAGTAGCTAACTGCGCAGTGGTCTTAATATTATTGAGCGCCAGTTTAACCGTGTTGTTAAGAATATATTGGCTTAGCAAAGCGAGGTAGCCGCCAATAATAGGGGTATTTACTTCACCATGTAGGGTGCAGATAATCTCAACTTCACTGCCTTTACCAACATAGCTTATCGAACCTTGGGCGATATGTTCCTGATTAAACAAAATATTGAAAGTCATTTTATCTGGACTTAACTGGGTGATTGTCATTTCACCTGAGCCAAACTTACTTTGCCAAAATTGATGAGCTCCAACGCCTTTACTTGGCTCAGCGACAGTAAACTTAATACTGGGATCAACTGCTTGCCATGGTTGCCAGCGTGGCCATTGTGTGAAATCGCTCACTAAGCTGGCTATTTCATCCGGCGCTGCTGTGACGTTAACCGACTTATTAACGGTGTATTTTTGTGACAGCATTAGGCCAATTACCAAGGCGATTAGCGCACTGATAAACAGCGTTTTTAGGCATAAAATGAATAATTTAATGATCCCACCTCAGGCAATAATTTGATAGCTTTCATAACATTATACGTATCATAGACTATAATCTACACAGTATAAGTTATCACTAATGTATCATAGCCGAATAAGTGATAGAATTTTAAGCAACACTGTAAACCGGAATTGAGCCATCGTTACTGTTTTACGCTGATTTGTCTAAGGAATTATTAATGGCATCAGAATCTAACGACTTTTTGTTTAGTGACCAAGATGATGAGCCGCTATTGAGCGAAACAGCCTCAGAGTTTTGGGATGTCTTAATTGTTGACGATGATCCAGAAATACATTCAGTAACAAAATTGGCGCTCTCAGGCGTTGAGTTTTGGGATAAAGGTCTGCGTTTTCATCATGCGTATTCCGGAGCAGAAGCACTTTCTGTGCTTAAAGATAATCATTCAATTTCCGTTGTATTACTGGATGTAGTTATGGAATCTGATGATGCGGGCTTGCAAGTTGTGAAGCAAGTTAGAGAGTCCCTCAATAATCATAATGTGCGCATTATTTTGCGCACGGGTCAACCAGGTTACGCACCAGAAGAAAAAGTAATTCGTGAATACGATATAAACGACTATAAAACAAAAACAGAGCTTACCCGCAGTAAGCTTATTACTGCGCTCGTGACGGCGATTCGTTCTTATGAGCAGGTCTGTCAGCTGGAGTTTCAAAGTCGAGCACTCAATAACATCCTCTATGCCTCAAAAGCTATTTTAGGTTTCACAGATATCAAAGCGTTTACCATGGCGGTAATAAAGCAGCTTTCATTTATTTTAGAGTGTGAGCCACAAGGGTTGCTATGCGGATCATTAGACGATGATAACCAAGTCTGTGTGCTTGGTGGTTGTGTCGAATACAACGAGTTTATTGGCCAAGGTGTTGAGCAGTTAGACAATGGGCGTATTATTTTACAGGTGAAAAACTGTTTAGAGCAGGGCACACATCAACACACTGAAATTGATAGCACTTACCTACTAAAAAGTAAAAATCGCCAAGCCGCTATATACTTAGAGACCGCACATATCCCGAGTGAGTCGCAGTTACAATTTGCAGAAATATTTCTCACCAATGTGAGTGTGGGACTTGATAATGTGCGTTTGTTTAACCGTTTACGTGATGCGGCTTATAAAGATACGTTAACCGGCCTTTCTAATCGCAATGATTTTATGAACAAGGTTGAGCGTTTTTATCATCCTGGTAAAAATGATTATGTTTTTTTACTGATCGACGTTGCGCAGTTTTCAGATATTAACAATGGGTTAGGCCAAGAAATTGGCAATTTAATACTCGTTGCTATCGTTGACAGGTTACGTCAAGAGTACCCTCAAGCTGAGTTGATATCGCGAATTGGTGCCGATGTATTTGGCTTATTACTGCCAAAAGAGCAATGTGACATTGAGATGTTATGTGAGCATTTAAGCTTGCCATTCAATGCGGGTGAGCACATTTTGCCGATCAATTTTAAAATTGGTATGTGCTGCCAAGGGGATTTCAAGCCATCAGGTATCGAAACCCTAAAGCTCGGTTATATTGCATTAAACCAAGCAAAAAAACAGTCGATGGAGGCTGTTATTACTTATACGCCTGACATGGAAGAGCAAATGGCATGGCGGTTAGGCATTATCAGACAGCTTCGCCAAGATTTTGAACAGCGTAAACTCGAAGTGTGGTTTCAGCCACAACTCGATTTGAAAACATTAGACATCATAGGATGTGAAGCTTTATTGCGATGGCCCTCAGGTAATGGCCAGTACATTTCACCCGCCATATTTGTGCCGATGGCTGAAGATGCGGGTTTAATTGTCGAAATAGGTCAATGGGTATTAGAGCAAGCATGCATGCAGCAAAAGCGTTTGGAGCAACTCGGTTTTGCAATTAGCATTGCAGTTAATGTCTCGGTGCCGCAATTTAAAGTGAAAGGTTATGCGCAGCGCGTAAAAGACACCTTAATTAATTACCAAGTTGAACCAAAGTTTATTGAGCTTGAAGTAACCGAGAGCGTTGTAATGGACGAACTTAGTAATGTTATTACGACGTTGCAGGAGCTTAAAGACTTTGGGATCGAAATTGCTATCGATGACTTTGGCACAGGCTTTTCATCGTTAAGTTATTTACAACGCTTACCACTCGATCGACTAAAAATAGACAGGGCATTTATCAAAGACCTTCCCGGTGAAGATTGTGAAGCCATTGCGGCGTTAATTATTTCTTTAGGCGCAAGATTAGGGTTGAAAACGATTGCTGAAGGAGTTGAAACACAAGCCCAAGCAGACTATTTAAGTGAACTTGGTTGCGATGAAGTGCAAGGCTTTATGTACGCTAAACCTATGCCAGAGAAAGAGTTAATTACGTATTTACAAGCTAAGCACTAATTGGCTTTGATAAAACTCAACGATTTAAAAGCGCCCTTCCATTTGAAGGGCGTTTTGTTTTCTATAATAATCCTTAATAGTGGGGTATAATTCGCCCCTTTTTGGTAGCAGAGTACATTTTATGAGCGCATTAAAAGCCGAGCGTGGCCTGTTTTCTTACCCTAAGTATTGGGCCGAATGCTATGGCACAGCGCCATTTTTACCAACCACCCGAGCAGAGATGGATGCGCTAGGCTGGGACAGCTGTGATGTCATTATTGTCAGTGGTGATGCCTATGTAGACCACCCAAGCTTTGGAATGGCTGTTATCGGGCGCATGCTTGAATCACAAGGTTTTCGCGTTGGTATTATTGCCCAGCCAGATTGGAATTCTAAAGATGCTTTTATGACACTTGGAAAACCAAACCTCTTTTTTGGGGTGACTGCGGGCAATATGGACTCAATGATCAATCGTTATACTGCCGAAAAACGTATGCGTCATGACGATGCTTACACACCTGGTAATGTTGGGGGAAAGCGTCCTGACCGTGCAGTTGTTGTTTATAGTCAGCGTTGTCGTGAAGCGTATAAAGATGTGCCATTAGTGATTGGTGGTATTGAAGCGAGTTTACGCCGTATTGCGCATTATGATTACTGGCAAGAAAAAGTGCGCCGAAGCATATTGTTCGACGCCAAAGCTGATATTTTGATCTACGGTAATGCTGAGCGTCCATTGGTCGAGGTTGCTCATCGTATTGCAGCCGGTGAGAGTGTCGATTCAATTCAAGACATTCGTGGTACCGCGGTTATTCGTAAAGAGCCATTACCAGGGTGGCGCGGCAGTGATTCAACAGCCATCGATAAAATTGGCAAAATTGACCCGATCCCTAATCCGTATGGTGCGGATGATGTTGGCTGCAGTAAATCTGAATTTAAACAAGCCGGTATTGATTTAAGTGCTGAGGCGGCAAAGCCGATAACAATTCAGCCTGCGCGTCCTAAGCCTTGGGAAAAAACCTATGTTAAGTTGCCAGCTTATGAGCAAGTAAGTGTAAACAAGCCTTTGTATGCGCATGCATCACGTATTTTACACCAAGAAACAAATCCCGGATGTGCACGTGCATTATTTCAGCGCCATGGCGATCGTTCTATTTGGGTTAATCCGCCGGCTTTTCCGCTTGAAACAGAAGAGATGGATGGCGTTTTTGGTTTGCCATATCAACGTATTCCACATCCAAGTTATGGTGATGAAAAAATTCCTGCTTACGAGATGATCAAAACGTCCGTGAATATCATGCGAGGCTGTTTTGGTGGGTGTTCATTTTGTTCGATTACTGAACATGAAGGACGTATTATCCAAAGTCGCTCGGAGCAATCTATCATTGACGAAATTGAACAAATTCGTGACAAGGTGCCAGGGTTTACAGGGGTTATCTCTGACTTAGGCGGCCCAACAGCGAACATGTATAAATTACGTTGTAAGAGTAAAAAAGCAGAAAGTACATGCCGTCGTTTATCGTGTGTTTACCCTGATATTTGTAAACATATGGACACCGACCACACGCCGACGATTGAGTTATACAAAAAAGCACGTGATGTAAAAGGGATTAAAAAGATCTTAATTGCATCGGGTGTGCGTTACGATTTAGCCGTTGAAGACCCTCGCTATGTTAAAGAGCTGGTCACTCACCATGTTGGTGGTTACTTGAAAATCGCACCGGAACACACCGAAGATGGCCCGTTATCGAAAATGATGAAGCCAGGTATGGGCGCTTACGACAAGTTTAAAGAGTTGTTTGATAAATACTCGAAAGAGGCAGGTAAAAAGCAGTATTTGATCCCGTATTTCATCTCAGCTCACCCAGGCACCAAAGATGAAGACATGGTGAATATGGCGCTGTGGTTAAAATCGAATGACTTTAAGCTTGATCAAGTTCAGAACTTTTATCCTTCACCCATGGCGAATGCGACGACAATTTATCATACCGAGATGAACTCGTTGCGTAATATTAAAAATAACACGGAGCAAGTACCTGTTCCAAAAGGGGCACGTCAGCGTCGTCTGCATAAGGCAATTTTGCGTTACCATGATCCGGCTGGTTGGCCGATGATCCGTGAAGCTCTTAAAAAAATGGGTAAAGCGAATCTCATTGGTAAAGGCCCTCATTGTTTAGTTCCTGAGGAAGGGCGCAATGAAAAGGCTGCTAAAGGGAAAGGGCGCACAGGCCGAGCTGCACTAACCCGCCACACAGGTTTTAGCCAATTTAAGAAGGCGAACACCAAACCGCGTGTTGGTAAAAATAAGCAACGAGCAACATAGATTATAAAAAGCAAAACGGCCCACAAGGGCCGTTTTTAGTTTAAATAAGTAACCAAGTCGCAGTGCCTAAAAAGGCAAAAATACCCACTATATCTGTCACCGTCGTAAGCACTACGCTGCCTGCTAATGCAGGGTCAATTTTCATTCTCTTTAAAATAAGCGGAATACTGGCCCCTGCAATACCGGCTGCCACTAAGTTCATGAACATAGCAAAGGCAAGCACCGCACCGAGTTTAAAGTCCCACTGCCACAGCGCGACAACACCCGCAATTAAAATAGACCAAATTACCCCGTTTAGCGCGCCGATAGCGAGCTCTTTGAATAATAAAAAGCGTTGGTTAGTTTGGTTTATATGGCCAACAGCAATACCACGAATAACAAGTGTAAGCGTTTGGCTGCCTGCTACGCCTCCCATTGAGGGAACAATACCATTTAGTACAGCAAGAATAGGTAAGATAGCTAATGTATTCTCGAAAAAACTAGCGACTATTGCAGCGAGTAAAGCAGTTAATAAGTTGACTCCTAGCCAAATAGAGCGGCGCTGTGAGCTTTTCAATACGGGAGCAAAAGTATCTTCTTCATCATCAAGACCCGCTAAGCTTAATAAGCTATGTTCGGCATCTTCACGGATAACGTCAACGATATCATCGATGGTAATACGCCCTAGTAAGTGCGCGTTATCATCTACAACGGGGGCTGAAATCCAGTTATGGCGTTCGAATAATTGTGCCACGTCGCTTTCATCCATCGATATTAAGATAGATTCACAGTCTTCATCCATTAGGTCGCGAACCACTTTATCTGAGGGATTGGTCAACAACGTCGTTAAAGATAATGCCCCTAAAAAGCAATTATGTTTATCAACGACGTATAAATCATCGGTGCCTTCAGGTAAATCGCCGCGTAAACGCAGGTAGCGTAAAACAACATCTAGTGTGACGTCTGGGCGAATAGTTACCGTATCGCTGTTCATCAAGGCACCAGCTGAGCGCTCTTGATAGGACAGGGCTTGGGTGGCTCTTTCTCTGTCTTGCGAGTCCATGGCGCCGACAACGTCTTGGTAGACTGTATCAGGTAGGCTACGAAGAACCTCACCTAAATCATCGTCGTCCATGTCTTCGGTTGCGGCAGCAATGTGCTCAGGTTCCATTTGGGCAATAATGCCTAAACGTACATCTTCTGAGAGCTCTTCTAATACGTCACCACGCACATCAGGGTCTACCAGCTGCCAAAGCATACGGCGAATTTTATGCGGGGATGATTCTAAAAGGAGTGCGGTATCACACGGTGCTGTTTTTGCTAACATGCCGCGCACTTGAACAAATTGACCACTATTGAGTGACTTGGTCACCTGTTTTAGTTGTTGTAGCGGGTAATCTTGTTCAAAGGCTTCTGGCATTGGCGTCCTTACAACTGAAAAAATAGCTTAAAATCTGACTCAGCAAATACAGCATAGTTGCTAAATTTAGTATTTGCAGGGATATCGCCGCACTGAGATAAATTTACTAAGAAAAATGTATTTTAGAGAAGCGAGCGATATAAAAGTAGGATATTTAACAGGAATTTTAAATACCCAATGCAAGTTTAACGTAAACAGTCAAGGCTTAGCAAATGCTATTCTTGTTCATGAAAGCGTTGTGCAATTAATTCGCCTATTGCATTGAGTGCTGCGTCAGCATCGGGGCCTTCACACACCACACGGACTTCTTTGCCTTGGCTGCTTTCGAGTAACATTAAGGCTAATACACTATCGCCTTCGGCTTCTTTATCGTCTTGGTAAAGCGTTATTTTAGCATCGAATTGCAGTGCAAGTTGTGCCAAAACCGTGGCTGCTCGTGCATGTAAACCAAGCTTATTTTGGATTAAAAAAGTGTCTTCAGCATGCATCGTCGTTGCCTATTGGGTATCTTGCTCGCGGTGGCGTATTTTCACGTTTGCGTGACTTTTCGAAAAGCTCTCACCAATGGTTTGCGCTAAGTAAACCGAGCGATGTTGTCCACCTGTGCAGCCAATCGCAATGGTTAAATAACTGCGATTATTTCGCTCTAAGTGAGGGAGCCATGTTTGTACAAAGGTTTGAATTTGCCATGTAAACTTTTGCACTATGCTGTGACTAGCAAGGTAATCTTTTACTGGTTGGTCTAAGCCTGTCAGTGGTTTTAGATCCGGTTCCCAGTGTGGATTCGGTAAAAAGCGAGCATCAAATACGTAATCAGCTTCTTTTGGAATGCCGTGCTTAAAGCCAAACGACATAAAAGTAATAATGAGCTTTTTGTCTTTTTTACCCAGTATTTTTTCGCGAATAGATTCGGCAAGCTGATGCACGCTGAGATCGGTCGTATCAATCATAAAATCGGCACGGCTGATCAAAACATCCAGTAATACTTTTTCTTGTTTAATCGCTAAATCAAGCGGCAGCGAGTCAATCGATAATGGGTGTAAGCGGCGAGTTTCAGAGAACCGTTTGATTAGTGTTTGATCATCACTATCTAAATAAAACAACGTGGGTTTTGCAAAGCCCGGTAAATACTCAAGAATATCGTTAAATTCTTGCTGTTCTTTCGGCAGGTTACGCACATCGATACTTACAGCAATTTTGTCGTAATTATCTGACACACTGCGTACTAACGAAGGAAGTAGGTTTACAGGAATATTATCAACGCAGTAATAGCCTAAGTCTTCAAGTACTCGTAAAGCGACCGATTTACCTGAACCAGAGCGACCGCTGATAATAATTAATTCCATTTATGCCTCTGATGCAATGACTTTAAACAGATCACTATCTGTTTTAGCACTGCGTAGCTGTTTACAAAATTCTTTGTCTTTAAGTCTATCAGCAATTGTTGATAAGGTCTTTAGATGAAGTTGACAGTCACCATCTGGTACGATGAGTGCGACAAAAATATCCACTGGACGATTATCAATTGCATCAAAATTTATAGGTGACTCACTCACAATTACAAATGCGTGTGGCTGATCTGCACCGCTCATACGACCATGTGGAATCGCAATACCTCGGCCAATACCCGTGCTGCCCAATTTTTCTCTGTTCAATAGGGCATTGAGTATATCTTGCTGAGATAAATGAGGGAGCTGCTCATGAGCCAGTTCGCTGATAAATTCGAGAATTCTTTTTTTGCTATTAAAAAGGACCGCAGCTTTGCTGCAGTCCTGGTTAGTAAGTGAACTAAGTTTCATAATTTAGTGTCGAGCTAATTTCTCTTTGTGTTTAATTACTTGACGATCAAGTTTATCGATTAACGAGTCGATGGCTGCATACATATCTTGGTGTTCAGTAGAGGCAAATAACTCGCCTCCGTTTACATGTAAAGTTGCTTCTGCTTTTTGGCTTAGTTTTTCTACATCTAGAATGACATGAACATTATTAATGTGGTCAAAATGCCTTTCTAGTTTCGCAAACTTGGTGTTTACATAGTCTCTTAATGAATCTGTGATTTCTACATGACGACCAGTTAAATTTAGTTGCATAAGCATTTTCCTTCTATGTAAAACGTCTAAATCAGACTCTTACGCTGATTCGACGGAGGTATTGCTAGAGACTCTCGATATTTTGCTATTGTCCGTCTAGCTACTTTAATTCCTTGCTCAGCCAATATATCTGCAATTTTGCTATCACTCAATGGTTTAGCTGTGTTTTCTGCGGCGATTAGCTTTTTGATTAAAGCGCGAATTGCCGTAGATGAACACTCACCCCCATTTTCAGTGCTTACATGGCTGGAGAAGAAATATTTCAACTCAAAAATTCCCCGCGGGGTATGCATGTATTTTTGTGTTGTTACTCGCGAAATTGTTGATTCATGCATTTCGACCATTTCTGCGACATCATTTAATACCATGGGTTTCATGGCCTCAGGACCATGTTCAAAGAAAGCCTGTTGTTGTTGAACAATACAGTTAGTCACTTTTAATAACGTGTCATTACGGCTTTCTAAGCTTTTAATAAACCATTTTGCTTCTTGTAAATGAGAGCGAATAAATTGGCTATCACTGCTTGATTTTACAGAACGTGACATCGCCGCATAGTGGCTATTCACTCTGATTTTCGGCATGCAGTCTGGGTTTAGTTCAACTACCCAACGGCCTTTTATTTTTTTTACGGATACATCGGGTATCACGTATTCAGACTCTTCTCTAACAATTGTATCCGCAGGCTTTGGATTTAAGCTGTGGATCAATGTCATGACTTCTTTCAGCTCACTTTCTTTAAGCTTAGTCTTTTTCATCAAAGTGCGATAGTCACGACTCGCTAATAATTCAATATGTTCTGATAACACCATTTTAGTTTCAGCTAAATAGGGGGTGTCAGCATCGAATTGACGTAATTGAATACACAAACATTCTTGTAAACTACGGGCGCCAATACCGACAGGATCGAATAATTGGATTCTTTTTAAGACAGCTTCGACTTCATCAAGTTCGATTTCTTCTTCATCGTTATTTTGATTGAAGCTTTCAACAATGTCTTCGCAGCTTACGGTTAAAATACCCGAATCATCAATTGCCTCAACAATCGCAACGGCAATCGCTTCGTCTGTTGGGCTGAATGGAGTTAGTTGTAACTGCCACATTAGGTATTCGTGGAGAGTTTCGGTTGATGCGCCTTGGTAAATTGATTCATCTTCAGGCATTGGACCTGAGGAACTTGATGGGGCAGCACTCATGTACTCATCCCACGTAACATCCATTGCTAAGTCGTCACTTACGGTGTCTTTGTTGAGGGCATCACTGCTTTCTTGCTCGTACTCGCTTGCAGCTTCGTCAGCCGACGCGCTTAGTTGGGTATCGTCAGATTCGGCTTTTTGCTCGTTCTTGCCAATACTCTCTTCTGCATAATCTGCTTCTTCAACTTCAAGCAAAGGGTTAGAGTCTAACGCTTCTTGAATTTCTTGCTGGAGATCCAATGTACTGAGCTGCAACAAACGGATAGCCTGTTGCAGTTGTGGAGTCATTGTAAGTTGCTGGCCCATGCGCAGCTGTAATGATTGCCTCATGTATCCCTAACAATCCTTTTTAGTCTTATCAAACAATAGAACGATGCCGTTAACTATTTATTTGATTTATTGTCATTGTTATAAGTCTAGCAGATGCTCTAGTCGGTGGCGTATTTAAAGCCTGAATTGCTCGCCTAGATACACATCGCGTACAGTTTGGTCGGCTAACACATGTTCAGGTGTACCTGATGCAATTAGCTCCCCATGAGAAACAATGTAGGCTTTTTCACAAACATCAAGGGTTTCTCTCACATTGTGGTCAGTAATTAATACACCAATACCACGATTTTTTAAGTGCTCAATAATTTTCTTTATATCTAACACTGAAATAGGATCAACACCAGCAAAAGGCTCATCGAGCAAAATAAATTTAGGGTCAGCGGCCAGTGCGCGTGCTATTTCAACACGACGGCGTTCACCCCCTGACAATGCCATACCTTGGCTGTCACGAATGTGTTGAATGCTAAATTCATCAAGTAAGCTGTTAAGTGTTTCTTCGCGGCCTTGTTTATTGAGATCTTTACGGGTCTCTAAAATGGCCATTAAGTTTTGATAAACAGTCAGTTTTCTAAAAATCGATGATTCTTGTGGCAAATAGCCAATACCTAAGCGAGCGCGGCTGTGCATTGGCAATAAGGTGATGTCGTTATCATCAATGCTTATTTTACCTTTGTCACTGGGCACTAATCCCACAATCATGTAAAAGGTGGTTGTTTTACCTGCGCCATTTGGCCCAAGTAAACCGACAATGCTGCCAGCTTCTACCTCAAGGCCTACATTTTTTACAACTTGGCGACCCTTATAGCTTTTAGCTAATAGCTCTGCTTTTAGTGTGCTCATGGCTGGCCTTCATCGTTCTTTTTGTTATCAACAGGCACTAAAATAGTGTGTACACGATCGGTCGAGTTTTCATCTTTCTCGGCACTTATCAGTTGCTGTTCCATATCGTATGTAATGCTCTTGGCACTGACTTTTTGGCCTGCTTGAGTCACTTGTGCATTGCCAACGAGTGTTAATAAGCGTTTAGCAACATCGTAACGAACTTCTTCAGCACTGGCGCTCATAATAGTGCCGTCAGCTTGTTTTTCTTCAAAGTAAGCGGGCTTTCCTGTGGCAATAATTAATTCAACCGTGCCTTCAACTTCACCTGCATGTGCTTCGAGTCGATCCGCTGTAATACGACGGTTACCATGTATGATCTCGACATTATCTTCGAAGATACCAATGCCATTTTTTAGCTGACCTTCTTGGCGATCAGAGCTAATGCTGATTGGTGTGCCAGCCTGCTCAGCAGCTGCGCCAGAAAACGCAATCAATAAGCTTGGGATCAGGAGTAATTTCTTAAGTTTATTGGTCATAGTATATGGTTCGTGTATGGTTAGTTAACTCAACAATTTCGGCTTTTAAATCGGCTTTTAAACCTTTACCGGTAATTTTTAAATTCGGTCCTGTCAGCGTGACAGGTTGCTTAGAAAACATGGTCATTTTGTCAATGTCGATGTTAATGTTCTCAGCTTTAATATCTTCGATCATGCCATTATGGGTAAGGTTTTTAGCAACTACATCCCCTTCGAATACAAGCTGATCGTTTTCATATAACGTGGCTTCTTTGGCTTTTACTTGCCAAACTTGCTGATCACCGTAAATGGTGAAAATGGGTTGCTCAAAAAAGGTGAACCCGAGCTGTTGATACAGCTCCATTTTAGCAGCGGCCACTTTATGACTGATTTTACCTTGATCATCATAGGCTGTTTGCTTTAATGCGATTGCGGTGTAATCAGGTGTAGCGATAATCTCGTCTTCACTGAGCACTGTGTTTGTCGGTTGATTAAAGTACGGATACCATAACCAAACCATGCTACAAACAAAAACAACACTTAGTAAAATACGGGCTATATTCATGCGCTCGTTCCATCGCTAGTTAGCGGTTTGCCATTTTCTAGCATTAATAAATCAGTTAGTTCACGCACAGCTCCAAAGCCACCAGGTAACAGGGTGGTGTAATGAGCCAGTTTTTTGATTAATGGATGAGCATCATTAACAGCAACGGCAAATCCGACTTTTTCCATAACCGGTAAGTCTGGACCATCGTCACCAATATAGGCAATTTGCTCATCTGTTAAGCTAAGTTTATCTTTTAACTCTTGATAAGCAATGAGCTTATTCTCTTGGCCCTGATAAATATGTTGTACCGTAAGGCTAGTCATTCGCTGCTGAACTATTTGTGAATGGCGTCCCGTGATTACGGCCACCTGAAAACCACTATTGATAAGGGCTTTAATGCCGAATCCATCTTTTGTATTGAAAGCTTTAAGCTCTTCGCCTTGATTGCCCAAATAAATACGGCCATCTGAAAAAACACCATCAATATCACAAATAAGCAGTTTTATTTTTTGAGCACGTTGACTCACGTCTGTGCTTACTGGTTGGTAAAGCTCAGCAAATGTCATGCTTAAAGTACTCCTGCTTTTAAAAGGTCTTGCATGTTAAGCGCGCCAATGGGGGTGTTGCTTTTGTCGATTACAATCAAACCATTAATACGTTTACGTTCCATAATATTAAGCGCTTCTGCGGCCAGCATATCAGCGTGTGCAGTTGTGCATGAGCGAGTCATTACTTGGCTAATTGCGGTGCTGTGAATATCAACCCGTTGCTCTAAAATACGTCGTAAATCACCATCAGTAAAAAGTCCCGATAGTGTGTTGTCATCACCAACAATTGCAGTCATACCGAGGCCTTTTGCCGACATTTCAATTAATGCATCTTTGATACTTTGCGATTCATTAACAATGGGAGTGGCCTCACCGGCGTGCATAACATCACTAAGAGAAAGCAATAAACGTTTTCCTAAGCTTCCGCCCGGGTGAGAAAGTGCAAAATCGTCTGCTGTAAAGCCTCTTGCCTCAAGCAGTGCTACAGCCATTGCATCGCCCATGACTAGCGTTGCCGTTGTGCTGGCTGTTGGCGCAAGGCCCAGTGGGCACGCTTCTTTGCTTACTTTAATACACACATGTACGTCAGAAAGCGTGGCCATTGTTGAGTCTGGGTTGCCTGTTAGCGAAATCATTTTTGCGCCAATGCGCTTAATGACAGGAATAATACTGACAACTTCGCTCGTTTCCCCTGAATTTGAAATGCACATAACCACGTCATCACGGGTAATCATACCAAGGTCACCGTGGCTTGCTTCACCTGGGTGAACAAAAAATGCAGGTGTTCCTGTGCTGGCGAGTGTGGCAGCAATTTTATTACCTACGTGGCCTGACTTGCCCATGCCAATAACGATAATTCGCCCAGTACATTGGAACATTAATTGACAGGCATTATTGAAATGCTGGTCAATGTATTGATCAATTTCTTTTAATGCTTGCGCTTCAATTTCGAGTACGCGCTTGCCTTGCGCGATAAAGCTATGTTGCGTCATTGATTATCCTATTTGGCTGAAAATATAGCCTTGATATGCAATAAATGCGACTAACAAAAAGCCACCTTCAATTCTATTGATACGACGTGCACCTTTTAAGTTCAATGACATGGCAATTAACACAATGGTGGCCGCTATCATAATAAGTGCATCGCGGTTAGCGGCTGATGGGTCGATAACCGATGGATTAATAATACCTGCCAGTGGCAGTACAGCCAGCAAATTAAAAATATTTGAGCCAACAATGTTGCCCAGTGCTAAATCGTCTTCATTTTTTAAGACACCTGCAATACAGGCAGCAAGCTCAGGTAAACTGGTACCAATAGCAATAATTGTTAAACCAATAACCAGATCAGAAAGACCAAAATATTTGGCAATATCAACCGCCGAACCCACTAGAAAGTGTGAGCTAATTGGTAGCAAAATCATGCCGACCACAAGCCATAATACTGCCGAACGCGTGCTGACATTATCGGGCACATCTTCACAGGCTTCACTAACAAAAGGGTCATCTTGATTTTTTGCTCGCAATGAAATGATCACTAATCCGGCAATAAATACGGCAAAAGCAAGTATTAAAGCAATCCCTTCGGCGAATGAAAAATAGTTGTCTGAAAATACATACCACGCGCCAATCGATACGATTAACACAAGTGGCATTTCGCGTTTTAGCGTCATTGAAGAAACAGACAGAGGACGTAATAGGGCCGTGACGCCCAGTACAAGCAGAATGTTGGTAATATTAGAGCCAATAGCGTTTCCGACAGCGGTATCTGTTTTGTTTGCAAGTGCTGCAGATGCCGACACCATCATTTCAGGTGCTGATGACCCCATAGCCACAACCGTTAAACCGATAATTAGGGTGGGGATCCCCATATTTTTTGCCAGCGCGGCTGCCCCATAAACAAAACGATCGGCACTCCAAACGAGTGCTGCAAAACCAATAATTAAAATGACAAAAGAAGTCACCATTGTGATACGCCAATATTACTTAAACAGATGACTGCAAATAGTAACAAAACCGAACCTGAAAGTATAAGTAAAAGAATGAGCTGGCAATGATTAAGGGCGGTGTTGTTACAATCTTAATTTAAGCGGGGGTTAAGCCATACGTTATTAGTCTTAGATTCATTTGATAGTAAATATTACAAAATTTTACGATTTGTTTTTTCCATCTTGACTAAAAAACCCTTAAAATGGCAGAACTAGTGAAAAAAGTTATGGAGAGCGACTTGTCGCAATCAATAGTAGAAATCAAGGATGTAACCTTTTCACGGGGCGATAGAATCATATATAAAAATATGAGTTTTAACATTCCGAAAGGCAAAATAACCGCTATCATGGGACCCAGCGGCATTGGTAAAACCACCATGTTGCGTTTAATTGGCGGTCAACTTAAGCCTGATTCTGGTGACATTTTATTTGAGGGCAACAGTATTCCAAGCATGTCGCGCAAGGAGCTGTACGCTGCCCGAACCAAAATGAGTATGCTGTTTCAAAGCGGCGCTTTATTTACCGATATGTCTGTATTTGACAATATCGCTTTTCCTTTGCGTGAACATACTCAACTTAGTGAAGATCTTATTCGCCTTGTCGTGCTCATGAAATTACAAGCGGTTGGTTTGCGTGGTGCGCAAGACTTAATGCCTTCAGAGTTATCTGGAGGAATGGCACGCCGTGCGGCGTTAGCGCGCTCTATTGCGCTTGACCCCGAACTTATCATGTATGATGAGCCATTCGCTGGCCAAGACCCAATTTCAATGGGGGTGTTGGTTAAATTAATAAAGTCATTAAACCAAGTGTTAGGTTTATCTTCATTAATTGTGACGCACGATGTGACAGAGGTACTCAGTATTGCTGATCATGTCATTATTATTGCTGATCAAGGCGTGATTGGTGAAGGCTCGCCTGAGCAAATGCTAAATCATCAATCAGAGCTTGTTCAGCAGTTCTTAAAAGGGTTGTCGGATGGTCCTGTCCCATTTCATTATCCTGCTCCTGCGTATGAAGAAGAGTTGTTAGGAGTACACCATGCTTGATCTATTACAGAGGTTAGGTCACAAAACGCTAGGGCGTTTTGCTGCGCTTGGTCGCTCTACGCAAATGCTGTTTGGCGCTTTGGTGAGTGTGCCAAACGTTAAAAAAGGCACGCCATTACTGATCCGCCAATTGTATATGGTCGGGTCACAGTCATTACTCATTATCATGGTATCTGGCTTATTTATCGGTATGGTGCTCGCGCTGCAGGGCTTCACCGTATTAGTTGGCTATGGCGCCGAAGACAGTTTAGGTCCCTTAGTGGCGCTGAGTTTGCTTCGTGAGTTAGGGCCTGTTGTCACCGCTTTGTTATTTGCAGGTCGAGCAGGCAGTGCGCTGACCGCTGAAATTGGTTTAATGAAAGCCACAGAACAATTATCAAGCTTAGAAATGATGGCGATAGACCCACTGAAACGCATTATTGCACCGCGTTTTTGGGCGGGTTTTATAAGCATGCCATTGTTGGCTCTTATTTTTTCTGCCGTCGCTATTATTGGGGCGCATTTAGTGGGGGTTGATTGGCTAGGTGTTGACTCAGGTAGTTTCTGGTCGATTATGCAATCACAAGTGTCATTTCAAGAAGACATTGTAAATGGCATGATTAAAAGTTTTGTTTTTGCCATGATTGTGACGTGGATTGCGCTTTACAAAGGCTATGACTGTATTCCTACTTCTGAGGGGATCAGCAAAGCGACAACAGAAACCGTTGTGCACTCGTCACTGGCAGTTTTAGGTTTTGACTTTATTTTAACAGCGGTAATGTTTACCAGCTAATTAGGGTATAAAGATGAATTCACGGAAATTAGAAATTTTAGTTGGCTTTTTTGTAGCCCTTGGTATTGCTGCGTTTGCTTTATTAGCATTTAAAGTGGCTAACGCTGGCATTAGTGGTAACGGTGAAACTTACCAACTGAATGCAAAGTTTGAAAATATTGGCTCTTTAAAAGCCCGTGCCCCAATTAAAGTCGGGGGCGTGGTGATTGGACGTGTTGAGTCTATTTCAATTCACCCAAAAGAGTTTGTGCCAGTGGTTAATATGGCCATTGACGCCAATTATTTATGTAAGTTTTCAGACACAACGTCTATCTCTATCTTAACATCAGGGATTTTGGGTGAGCAGTATTTGGGGATTAATCCTGTTATTGCACCGCAATCTGCTGAACAACGTTGTATGGGTGAAGATGTGACTGTGGATGAGCAAGATGCAGGATTGGATGATTTGTTCGGTGTTGAAAGTAGAGCGCTCGCCGATGGTGACTTTATTACCGATACAAAATCAGCGTTAGTATTAGAAGAGTTGATTGGTCAGTTCTTATTCAACCAGGGTGGTGAATAATTATGTTTAAGAAATTTTTAATCTGTTTGGCTGTGGTATTTGCGTTTAATACACAGGCCGCTGAACCCGCGGTTGATTTAAAAGACCCTTATAAAATGGTGCGTAAAGTGTCTGATAACACTTTTGCAAGAATCACCAACGATCAACCACTAATAGAGAAAGACAAAGAGTATCTTCGTACCATTGTTGAAGAAGAGTTAATGCCCTACATTGATTACAAATACGCGGCATTGCGTGTATTAGGTAATCATGTCTCAAAAGTGCGTGCGATTGAAGATAAAGAAGAAAAAGCCAAAGCGATTAAAGAGCTTCAGCGCTTTATCGATGTATTTCAAAAATATTTGATCGCCACATACGCCGGTGTGTTTACTCAGTACACCAATCAAAGTGTCGAGTTTGCACCTGCGCAGCCGTTTAAAGGCCAAGATGTTGTCGTTGTAAAAACGAAGATTGTTGAACCAGGTAAACCTGATATTAAAATCGATTTTAAAGTACGCGAAGACAGAGATGGAAATTGGCGTGCATACGATATGATTGCTGAAGGCATCAGTTTACTAGATGCTAAGCAAAGCGAAATGCAAGGTATCCTTCGCCAGCAAGGTATTGAGTATGTGAGTGACTTACTTGAGCAAAAGAGCCAGCTTCCTGTTCAGTTTAGAGGCGAAGGTGGTGATGAGTAAAATATCGATTACTCAGCTTGAAGATAACCAGTTTCGAGTCAGTGGTGAACTGACTCGAAATTCAATCGGCCATGAACGCCTTCTTAACGCTAAGCCAGAATCTAAGCATAAAACATGGTATTTTGACCTTTCTGATGTATCGAGGGTTGACACAGCGGGCTTAGCTTGGTTAATTCACTCTTTCGCAGAATTAAAGCAGCAAGGTATTCGCCTTGAACTGCAAAATACACCTGAGCAATTGCAAAAGTTAATGCAGTTGGGGCAGGTCACAAACTTATTTGAGTGAGATTTATGGAAACAAGCCAAGTCGAAACGTTATTACGCGACGAACTAAAATTAGATGAAGTCATTGTTAAAGCAAATGGTAGCCACTATGAAGTGATTGCAGTGGGTGAGTGTTTTGACGGTTTAACTCGCGTTAAAAAACAGCAATTGGTGTATGCCCCGTTAATGTCAACTATCTCAGACGGTACAATTCATGCGGTGTCAATTAAAGCATTCACACCCACTGAATGGAAACGCGAACAAAAATTCATTTTACCTCAATAGTCGTAGGCTCCACTTATGGATCAATTCGTTATTCAAGGTGGTACCTCACTGGCAGGTGAAGTTACTATCTCTGGCGCTAAAAATGCCGCTCTTCCAATTCTTTTTGCTGCGCTTTTAGGGCAGGGTAAAAGTACTTTTAGCAATGTGCCTCGTTTACGCGATATTGGTACCACAGAGGCTTTATTAAAGACCTTAGGTGCTAATGTTGAATGGCAACAAGATACGCTGGTTATCGACGGTGCAACCGTTAATAAAACACTCGCTCCGTATGAGTTAGTAAAGCAAATGCGTGCATCAGTGCTTGCACTTGGCCCGCTTGTGGCACGTTTTGGTGAAGCACAAGTATCGCTGCCTGGCGGCTGTGCGATAGGTGCACGTCCTGTTGATATCCATATCCAAGGCCTTGAGCGTATGGGGGCGGTTATCAAAGTAGAAAACGGCTACATTAACGCCAAAGTAGACGGTCGTTTGAAAGGTGCTGAAATTTTCATGGAAATGGTAAGTGTAGGGGCCACAGAAAATTTATTGATGGCAGCGACACTGGCTGATGGCAAAACGGTGCTTGAGAATGCAGCACGTGAGCCTGAAATCACGGACCTTGCTAACTGTTTAATTGCCATGGGGGCAAAGATAACCGGAGCCGGTACGAGCCGAATTGAAGTTGAAGGTGTCGAATCACTGTCAGGCTGCGAGTACAGTATTTTACCTGACCGTATCGAAACGGGCACTTTTTTGGTTGCTGCTGCGATGGCCGGTGGTGAAGTGCTTTGTAAAAACACCGATCACCATAGCCTTGACCCTGTTATTGAGAAACTGCGTGCGACAAATGCATTCGTAGAAGTAACCGATAACAGTATTTACTTAGATATGCGTGGCCGTGAATTAAAAGCAGTGAATATTAAGACCATGCCACATCCTGGCTTCCCAACAGACATGCAAGCACAATTTACCGCGCTTAATGTCGTAGCGAAGGGCAGTGCAACAATTACCGAAACGATATTTGAAAATCGTTTTATGCATGTCCCTGAGTTACAGCGTATGGGAGCCAATATCCGCTTAGAGGGCAACACGGCGATTTGTGGTGATACCGAAAGGTTATCGGGTGCACAAGTGATGGCAACGGATTTACGTGCGTCAGCCAGTCTTATACTGACGGGGATTGTGGCACAAGGTGAAACAATCGTTGATAGGATCTATCACGTTGACCGTGGTTATCAACGCATAGAAGATAAGCTCAGTGCATTGGGTGCTAATATTAAGCGTCGTTCGAGTTAAGAACAGCACTGCTTGTTTAAAAAAGGCCTATATTATATAGGCCTTTTTTATTGCTATAACTTGGTTTCGAGTTCTGCGACGGTGACCATTATTTTTAGAATCTTGCCATCACGGTACAGCTCAAATTCAATTTCTTTACCCGGCTCTGTATTGCCTATTTTCTCAAGCACTTGCTGTGGGTTTGCAACCGATAATCCGGCAATTTTAATGACAATATCTTGCTCTTTTATACCCGCTTGCCATGCAGGACCAAGGGGATCTAGGTTATTTATACGCATACCCGTTACTGGAGTGTAGCTGTCGCTTACATCTTTTCCGGTGCTGTCCACAGCGGTTCCAGTAAAGCCTAGATAACCACGGACGACACGGCCATGTTTAATTAGCTTTTCCATAATATCTTTTGCAAGAGAGTAGGGAACAGCAAAGAAGATACCTTGAATATCTAAGTTTTCACGGGTTTTAAATTGCGCTGATGTGATACCCACAAGGTCGCCTCGTGAGTTAACTAATGCTCCCCCTGAGTTCCCCACATTTATGGCCGCATCCATTTGTAATAGGTTATTGTAGGGGCTGTCGGTGATCTTTTGTTTGCCGGTGGCGCTAATAATCCCTTGGGTAATTGTTTGACCTAAATTGAGTGGGTTACCAATTGCGAGCACAACATCGCCTACTCGGGGCTTGAAGTTATCGTTGACGGGGATCACAGGTAAATGATCAGAATTTATTTTTAGGAGGGCTAAATCAGTTATGGTATCAAAACCAATTAGTTGAACGTCGTAAAAGCGACGGCCATCGGTTAAGATCACAATAATTTGGTCCGCATTATTGATCACATGGTAATTGGTTAATATGTAGCCATCTTGTGACATAATCACGCCAGATCCTAACTCTTGAATCGTGTTTTGACGTTTGTATCGCGGTTGGTTTGAAATGCTCTCAGAAAAGATGGTCACCACCGAAGGAGCGGCTCTTTGCACAGCGCTAGAAAAGCTCATATGCTCAGACGACATCGCGGCTGGTAAGTTTACATTAGGAAAAAGTGCGCTGCGTAAACTGGGGCTAAATAACACCACCAAAAAAGCAATCCCTAATCCGGTAAAAAGTGGCGGAAGAATAAATTTAAATAGTTTTAGCACAATATTCTTATTATCAGTGAGCAATCCCCTAATGATGGCACAAAAAAAATAACAGCGGCAAGCACCGCTGTTATTTTTTCATGATTTATCAATTAAGTTTACTGGATCAGAACAAAAACAAGCTCTCTGCCGCGTTTCACACCGAGTACGATGTTACCTTGCGTGTTTTCGATAATTTTATTCATGTCACGAATATTCTCAACACGTTGGCGGTTCACTTGCATGATCACATCACCTTCTTCTAAGCCCACACGTGCGGCAGGTGAACGTGCTTCTACTGAGGCAACTTCAACACCTTTCCCATCGCTCTTTTGCGTGTTTTCAAGCGTTGCGCCTTGGAATGCAGGGTGTGTTTCTTCACCTGCTGAAACAGAAGTCGCGGCGCCATCAAGTGTGACATTTACTATTTTCACTTTGCCATCACGATAGATACCGAGCTTCACTTTTTTGCCTTCACCTAGGGTCGCAATTTTACTGCGTAGTTCGTGGAAGCCACTGATCTCAGTACCATCAACACTAATAATAACATCTCCAGCTTTTATGCCCGCTTTACTCGCTGCGGTGTCATCCATTACCTGCATGACATAGGCACCTTGCTTAACATCAAGCTTTTGCGCTTTTGCAAGCCCTGCATCCAACGGACGGCCTGAAATACCGAGTGAGCCACGGCGTACCTCACCGTGTTCAATAATTTGATCAACAAGGTTTTTCATCATTGTTGATGGAATGGCAAAGCCAATTCCCACGTTACCGCCAGAGGCACCTAAAATTGCGGTGTTAATACCGATTAACTCGCCGTTTAGATTAACAAGCGCGCCTCCCGAGTTACCTTGATTAATCGCAGCATCGGTTTGGATGAAATCTTCATAGCCCTCTATATTTAGACCACTGCGGCCAAGGGCACTTACGATCCCAGAGGTTACAGTGTGGCTTAAACCAAACGGGTTACCAATCGCGACAGCAAAATCACCGACGCGAAGCTTATCTGAATCTGCAATTTTTAAAGCGGTTAAATCCTCAGCATCGATTTGTAACAAGGCAATATCAGACTCTTTGTCACTGCCAATTTTTGTTGCTTCATACTCACGGCCATCTTCAAGCGTGACCACCATTTTTTCGGCATCTTCAACAACGTGATTATTGGTCACTACATAACCTTCATCGGCATCGATAATCACACCAGAACCAAGACCACTAAATTGACGCTTTTGACTGCCCCCACGCGGCACACCAAAAAAGTCATCGAAAGGGGTTGCTCTACGGCGGACTTCTTTAGACCCTGATACTTGAATACTCACGACGCCTGGGGTGATCTGTTCAAGCATTGGTGCGAGCGTTGGCAGTTGTTGACCATTGACAGCCACCGGAAGTTTGGCCATTGAAATACCAGGGGTTAACAATAAGCTAGTAGATAAAATAGCAGCACTAATAACAGATAATTTCATTTTCATAGTCTGGGTTTACTCCACTTCAGAGATAAAGCAAAAACTAAAAAGGGCTGCACAAGCAGCCCTTTTCTTCGTTTAGATATAAAGCTGTTATATCTAAAGACTATGGGGTCAAAAAAAAGTTCATCAAGAGGCTTTAGAATGTTCTGAAACTTTATTTGAACCAGCAAATAGACCTGTTTCACCTACTACATAGTCGGCTGGCTGCGCTTCTGCGTTTGAGCGATCGCTTTGGCGGTCTTGTAATGAATGTTGTAATTGCTCCGTGGTTTCTTTTGAAAAAAACGGCTCATTAGGGTGCTGCTTTTTATCTGTTAGGAGTAACTTATTTGTTTCTTCAACATGATTGAGCAATTGATCGTAGTTGTCTTTCATTTTTGAAACCAGTTTGCCAGTGCTGGCAAGGTGATCGGCAACGTCTTGACGATATTGTTCAAGTGCATTGTTGGCTTGTTCTACTTGATGCTCTAGCTCGTCTTGTTTAAATTGCTTTTTGGTTACAAATGCACCAATAAAGAATGCTGCGATTGCAACGATGATTAAAATACCTACCCAGGTAATTGTGCCCATAAATCCACCCCTTTGGGAAAAATAACTAAAACTTATGCCTTAAAAGCATTTATAGTCCAATCTTTATTAAAATATGCTTAATTTGATTGTGAAATCATACTGCGGGCTAATATACCCTGAGATACGATGCGTGTTAATATACTGTGCAAATTTAACTGTGTTTTATTGTAACGACCTATGACTCCTTGGCAGAAATACCAACAAGATTTACAACGTGAAGACTTCGTACATGATGCAGCGCAAGAAAATGCGGTTCGTCATTTGCAAAGACTCTATGATGACTTAACTGCTGACAAGCCAGCCGCCAAGGGATGGTTTGCCAAGCTCTTTTCTAAAGATAGCACGCCAGCTATAAAAGGGCTTTATTTTTGGGGCGGTGTTGGTAGAGGTAAGACCTATTTGGTTGATACATTTTACGAAGCACTGCCTACTGAGCGTAAAATGCGTGTGCACTTTCACCGGTTTATGCACCGTGTACATGATGAGCTTAAAAAGTTAAAAAACACCAGTAATCCACTGAACGTCGTTGCTGATATCTTTAAGTCGGAGACAGATATTATTTGTTTCGATGAGTTTTTTGTACAAGATATCACGGATGCAATGTTGCTAGGCGGCCTGATGGAAGCCTTGTTCGAGCGCGGTATTGTGCTTGTGGCAACGTCGAATATTGTTCCGGATGAGCTATATAGAAATGGCTTGCAGCGTGCGCGATTCTTACCAGCAATTGAATTAGTAAAAGCAAATACTGAAATAGTAAATGTTGATTCAGGGGTTGATTACCGTTTACGGACCTTAGAGCAGGCCGAAATTTTTCATAGTCCGCTCGATGCGCAAGCAGACGCAAACTTATTTGAATACTTTGATAAGCTTTCACCTGAGCCCGGCATTTTAGATACCGCTATTGAAATAGAAGGGCGCATGATAAAAACCCGTAAAGTGTCTGATTGTATCGTGATGTTTGATTTTAGCGAGTTGTGTGAAACAGCCCGTAGTCAGGTCGACTATATGGAGATCAGCCGTTTATACAACACCGTCATACTCTCGAATGTAAAAGCATTAGGACAAGCAAATGACGATGCCGCACGTCGTTTTATTGCATTGGTTGATGAGTTTTACGAGCGCAATGTGACGCTTATTATTTCTGCAGAAAAACCGATCACTGAACTTTACAGTGAAGGTAACTTAAACTTTGAATTTAAGCGCTGTATTAGCCGATTACAAGAAATGCAGTCGCTCGAATATTTAGCGCGAGAGCATTTAGCATAGTCATTGTTGAGTTGTTTTTTGTGAGTTTTCAGAAATTAGCCACTTGAGATGACGCTTTCTTTATAAATAAGTTGATAAAAAAGCCATCGCTCACATTAAGTGCGTAAATATTATTTCTGATTTCTGATTTCTGATTTCTGATTTCTGATTTCTGATTTCTGATTTCTGATTTCTTAGAATAAAAAACAACCATCATCTAGCAATGTGGTTTAAGTGCTGGTATACTCCCGCGTCTGCCACGTTGCGTTCTATTGCCAGATATTAGTTTAGCCTCTAATTGATGGCGCAAAGTCTTAAACTCGAAGGGGTTAAAGCATTCAACTTAGAGCGGTAATTAAAAATAATTACCTGTGGTTTTAAATTAAAAAACATTGGATTTTAATAAATGAAAACGTTTGTTGCTAAGCCAGAAACAGTAAAACGTGACTGGTACGTAGTTGACGCTGAAGGTAAAACTTTAGGTCGCATCGCTACTGAAATCGCTCGTCGCCTACGCGGTAAGCATAAAGCTGAGTACACTCCTCACGTAGATACTGGTGATTACATCATCGTTATCAACGCAGAGAAAGTTACTGTTACTGGTAATAAAGCAAAAGACAAAATGTACCACTCACATACTGGTTTCCCAGGTGGTCTTAAGTCTACTACTTTCGACAAGCTTCAAGCTGCAAAGCCTGAAATGATCATCGAAAAAGCTGTTAAAGGCATGTTGCCACGTGGTCCTTTAGGCCGCGCTATGTACCGTAAACTTAAAGTTTACGCGGGTACTGAGCACAACCATGCTGCACAACAGCCTCAGGTTCTAGACATTTAAGGAGCACTATCATGGCAAATCAATACTACGGTACAGGTCGTCGTAAAAGTTCAAGTGCTCGCGTATTCTTACGCCCAGGCACTGGTAACATCGTAATTAACAAGCGCTCTCTAGAAGAGTACTTCGGTCGTGAAACTGCTCGCATGGTTGTTCGTCAAGCATTAGAGCACGTTGAAATGACTGAAAAGTTTGACTTACACATCACTGTTTCAGGTGGTGGTACTACTGGTCAAGCTGGTGCTATCCGTCACGGTATCACTCGTGCACTTATGGAGTTTGACGAGTCATTACGTCCTACACTTCGTAAAGCAGGCTTCGTTACTCGTGATGCGCGTAAAGTTGAACGTAAGAAAGTGGGTCTTAAGAAAGCTCGTAAGCGTCCACAATTCTCAAAACGTTAATATTTACGTTTATCAGAATTTCAAAAACCCAGCTTCGGCTGGGTTTTTTGTTTTCAGCTATTTCTTCTAGGAATTAGACGTTAGAAATTAGAAGTTAGAAATTAGAAGTTAGAAGTTAGAAGTTAGAAGTTAGAAGTTAGAAGTTAGAAGTTAGAAGTTAGAAGTTAGAAATTAGACGTTAGAAATTAGACGTTAGATCACACACATAAAAAGCGTGTTTGAGGTTAAAGTAATTTATTTTGTTCTAACCACTAACCACTAACCACTAACCACTAACCACTAACCACTAACCACTAACCACTAACCACTAAATTTACGATTACTGATGTGAATAGGGATCAAACAGAGAAAGTTGTAACCTGCGTATGGTCCATTTTTTTCGTTCGATATTTAACCGGTCTTGGCAATTCCTTCGTATTACATTAAAAAAACTTCACGATTTCGCAAAATAAGCTCAAATCCATCAGTTAATTGATGAATTTTTTTGCTACAATTGGGGGGCAAGTAATGTGAGTGAGTTCAACAACAGCTAATGCAGATTTCTGTTTCCTCTTAGTGAGGTTGATCTTGGTCAGTATATTGTTTTTTATATGCGTTATCATAACCAACGGCTTCATACTCGAGCTTACCCAAATTAATAATTCATTAAATGGGGTTTATTCGAGCATGGGACTGTGAATAACCTTGTTTTAATCAAGGGTTTTAATTATGATCGCGTCTATTTTAAAATTTCTAAAAATTAACCTGCTGTAACTGATGTTCTCAATATGGCAAGTGTTGGGAATCATAGTGGAGATAAGTGGATGAGCAATGCGCCTGTAGACAATGGCCGACGTCGCTTTTTAACCATAGCTACCTCTGTTGTTGGTGGTGTTGGTGCGGCTGGGGCTGCTGTTCCTTTTATTGCGTCTTGGAATCCAAGTGAGCGAGCTAAATCTGCGGGTGCGCCTGTAGAAGTAGATATCAGCAAGCTTGAGCCAGGACAATTAATTCGTGTTGAGTGGCGAGGAAAACCTGTTTGGGTTATCAATCGTACACCAAAAATGCTTGAGCAGATGAAAGCTCACGAGGGGCAACTTCGTGATCCAGCGTCTGAAGAGCCTCAACAACCTGAATCATCAACGAACGAATACCGTTCGCAACGTCCAGAAATTTTCGTTGCTGTTGGTATTTGTACGCACTTAGGTTGTTCACCAAGCTTCTTACAAGGTGGCTTTGGTGAGAAAGTTGAAGGCACAGATGATGGTTTCTTCTGTCCGTGTCACGGTTCTAAATTTGATATGGCGGGTCGTGTATTCCAATCTGTACCTGCACCATTGAATCTAGAGATTCCTCCGTATACCTTCCTTGATGACACGACTATTTTAGTCGGTGAAGAAAAAGGAGCGGCGTAATGTTTGGTAAAATTATTGGTTGGATCGACGATCGTATTCCAATGACTCGTGTTTGGAACATGCACATTGCACAGTATCCAGCACCTAAAAACTTTAACTTCTGGTACTTCTTTGGCTCATTAGCTATGTTAGTGCTTGTTAACCAGATCGTAACAGGCATTTGGTTAACAATGAACTTTGTACCATCAGCTGAAGGTGCATTCGCATCAGTAGAATACATCATGCGTGATGTTGAATACGGTTGGTTACTTCGTTACCTACACTCGACAGGTGCATCAGCGTTCTTTATCGTTGTTTATCTGCACATGTTCCGTGGCATGATCTACGGTTCTTACCAAAAACCACGTGAGTTACTGTGGTTGTTCGGTATGTTCATCTTCTTAGCGCTAATGGCTGAAGCTTTCATGGGTTACTTACTACCTTGGGGACAAATGTCGTTCTGGGGTGCGCAGGTAATCATTTCACTGTTCGGTGCGATTCCGGTTATTGGTGATGATTTAACGCTTTGGATCCGTGGTGACTACGTAATTTCGGGTGCGACGCTTAACCGCTTCTTTGCACTACACGTAATCGCGCTTCCTTTAGTTATCGTTATCTTAGTGTTCTTACACATTGTTGCGTTACACGAAGTGGGTTCAAACAACCCAGACGGTGTTGAAATTAAGCGTAAGAAAGGCTCTGTGGCTGAAGAAGATAAGCCTAAATTTAAATTCCACGAGTATTACACCAACAAGAAAGACATTGTTGATGCAATTCCGTTCCACCCTTACTACACAGTTAAAGATATTGTGGGTGTGGTTGGTTTCTTAATCTTATTCTGTTGGGTTGTATTCTTTATGCCTGCGATGAATGGTTTCTTCTTAGAAGCGCCAAACTTCGAAGCAGCGAACCCACTGAAAACACCTGAGCACATTTTCCCTGTTTGGTACTTTACGCCATTCTATGCGATTCTGCGCGCTATCCCAGATAAACTAATTGGTGTTATCGCGATGGGTGCATCTATCGTAGTGCTTGCGTTACTACCTTGGATTGACCGTGGTTCGGTTCGTTCTATTCGTTATCGTTGTGGCTTACACAAGTTAAACATTGCTCAATTCGTGGTAACGTTTGTTATCTTAGGTTGGGTTGGTGCAACACCACAAACTGATTTCAAAACGCTGTTATCGCAAATCACGACTGTGACATACTTTATGTTCTTCGTATTGTTATTTGTTTACAGCAAGAACGAGAAAACTAAGCCATTACCAACGAGGTTGACGAAATGATGAAAAAGCTAATTATCGGTTTATTCGCATTGTTGCCAACGTTGACGATGGCAGCAGGTCCTTCGGTTCCTTTAATGGACGCGAACATTGACCTAAAAGACAATGCGTCTTTGCAACGTGGTGCTAAATTGTTCATGAACTACTGTCTTGGTTGTCACCAAATGCAGTATCAACGTTATGAGCGTACGTTCCGCGATATCGGTATTCCTACTGAAATTGGTCAAGAGCAACTTATTTTTGACGGTTCAAAAGTAGGTAGCCACATCAAGAATGCAATTGCGAAAGATGACGCAGCTAAATGGTTTGGCGCAGCGCCACCGGACTTAACGCTTGTAGCGCGAGTTCGTGGTACTGACTGGATCTATACGTATCTGAAGTCATTTTATAAAGATGAATCTCGCCCGTTTGGTGTAAACAACATTGTTTTCCCATCGGTAGGTATGCCGCACGTTCTTCAAGAACTACAAGGTTTACCGACACCTATCACTGAAGAAGTCGAGGAACATGGTCACACAGTGACTAAGGTTGTTGGCACTGAAACAGATGGTACAGGTGAAATGAGTGACGACGAGTACGATCGTGCTGCTCGTGACTTAACTAACTTCTTAGCTTACGTAGGCGAACCGTCACGTTTAGAGTCAGAAGCGTTAGGTCTTAAGGTAATTGGTTTCTTAGTGATTCTATTTATCTTGGCATTCATGCTGAAGAAAGAATACTGGAGAGATGTTCACTAATTCTGGACGTTTTGAAAGGTAATTTTGTGATAGGGGCTTAAGCCCCTATTGCTGTTTTTGTAATATAATGGAGGTAGGCATGGCCGTAGCTGCCAATAAGCGCCCTGTAATGACCCTGTTTTCTGGTGCTAACTGTATGTATAGCCATCAAGTACGCATTGTACTTGCTGAAAAAGGTGTAAGTGTTGACATTCACCTGGCTGAAAAGGATAACCTGCCAGAAGCACTTCATGAAATTAACCCTTACGGTACAGTACCCACACTGATCGATCGTGAGCTTGGTTTATATCAGGCAAACATCATCATGGAATACCTTGATGAACGTTTTCCTCATCCTCCACTAATGCCTGTTTATCCGGTTATGCGTGGCCGTAGTCGCTTAATGATGCACCGTATTGATACTGATTGGTACAGCTTAGCGAATAAAATCACAAGCGGTAGCAGTGAAGCAGCACAAGCACGTAAAGAGCTAACTGAAGCATTACTTGCAATTGCACCAATCTTCTCTGAAGCGCCTTATTTCATGAGCGAAGAATTCAGCTTAGTTGATTGTTATTTAGCACCGCTATTATGGCGTTTACCTGAACTGGGCATTGAGCTTTCAGGTTCGGGAGCTAAAGAACTTAAAGAATACATGCTGCGTTTATTTGAGCGTGAATCTTTCCAAGCTTCATTGACTGAAGCAGAGCGTGAGATCCGTTTATAATGACGCCAAATCGTCCTTATTTACTACGCGCTTTCTTTGATTGGATTGTTGATAATCAGTGTACACCGCACCTTGTTGTGAACGCTGATTTTCCTGCTGTACAAGTACCAACGCAATTTGTTCAAGACGGTCAAATTGTCTTAAACATTAGCCCATCGGCAGTTACAAACTTTGCTATGGATAACCAACAGCTAAGCTTTAATGCCCGCTTTGGTGGTCAACCGATGCAAGTGTATGTGCCTATGGGGGCTGTGCTCGCAATTTATGCACGTGAGAATGGTGAAGGGACTGTATTTACTGCAGAAGAATTCATCGAGGACGAAGAAGAGTTTGCTCCGGTATTAGAAAGTGTTGAAACGCCTGACGATATTTCGCCAGATGATGAGCCACCTGCTAAGCCTGAGAAAAAGAAGGGTGCTCACTTACGAGTGATCAAGTAGCCTTTTCAAATGCTCAAAAAAAACCCGCTTAAATGCGGGTTTTTTATTAATGAATATTGAGTGATTAACTATAAATACTCAAACACCTTAATGACACGCTCTACACCTGAGATGTTACGGGCAACATCAACCGCTAAATTAGCCTCCGTATCGCTCACTAAGCCCATTAAAAATACCTCGCCATTCTCTGTGACAACTTTAATGTTATTGGCACTGATGTTCTCTGCGGTAATAAGCTGCGTTTTAACTTTTGAGGTTAACCACGAATCGTGAGTTTGCGTACTCATGCCTATATTTGAGCTGATGCGAATTTGATTATGAATTTTACGAATACCGTCAACACCTTCGATTGCTCGTTGCGCTTCGTCTTTCATTTCTTGGTTGGCGACTTGGCCTATCATCAGCACAATGCCATTAACGCTAACAACATTTACATTCGCGTATTTATGTATGCGCTCGTTTTCACTCAGTGCGATAGAGCTTTTTATTTCGATATTATTATCGTCAATTTGCGAGCCAATAGTACGACGGTCATTGGCCGCAGTGACAGCACCTGCGGTACCAGCAACAACTGCAGCTGCACAGCCTTGCAGCAATAAAATGGTACCAAGTACAATAAGAGACTGTTTAAACATTAATTTTCTTCCTGTGGGAATAAGGTTAAATCGATAAGCTCGCTCAGGCAGTGCAAGTTCACTAAATGAGATTCAACAATGCGGCTAGGGCGTTTTGATGGCACGCGGATTTCAACATCGTTAGGGCCAAGCAAGCCAACTAATTCACCCCCATCGTCACCTACTAACACAATCACTTTCATATCGCGAGTTAAGGCCGCTTCTACGGCAGAAATTATTTGCTTTTCATTACCATTGACGGCGATAGCTAGCAGTAAGTCACCTTGTTGTGCGAAAGCACGGATTTGCCTTGCAAAGGTTTCGTGATCATCAATATTGTTGTTGGGACCTAAGTTAACTTGCTCCTGTGCCAAGGCTACTGCAGGTAGACACGGACGCTCAGTTTCGTAAAAGTTAATTAATAAACCAGCCATATGTTGTGCAAGCATATGGCAACTCGCGGTACCACAGCATAACAATTTATTACCATTGATAAGGCTTTGTGCAATGGTAAATGCCGCTGATTCAAGGGCGCTTGGGAGCACCTCGCCAGCCGCAATTTGAACTTGAATATTCTCGGTGAAAATCTTTTTTATTGTATCTTGCATAACCTACCAATTAAGCCGACGCCAAGCGGCGTTAGTACACATTTTTAAACCAGTTTATTTCGCTATTTAGTTCACCTGTTATGGCAACATAATCAATTCGCATAGCCTGATTTGATAATTTTTTTTCAGCAAGGTAATGGGCGATCGTTCGTCTAAGCCGTTGCTGTTTTTGCTTACTGAGCGCGTAATTTGCACCACCGCGAAGTTTGTTTTTTCTAAATTTCACTTCAACAAACACCAAGGTTTGCCCTTCGCGCATAATGAGATCAAGCTCACCATATTGGCATAAATAATTACGCCCAATGGCTGTTAGGCCATATTGCTTTAAATACTGCTCAGCCTGTTGTTCATAGTACAGGCCTTTTTCGCGGCTATTGTGCCACAATTGTTTAAACCACGACATGCTTTCATCCTTGTGCTGTCGTTACTTAATCAGCCGAATTAATCCCTGTTGCCGATTGCATAAATAACGGAATCGGTTGCTCTGTTGCTAATTCAACGGCAATGATTTGTTTGTTTTTGTACTGCGCCCAATCTAACGTACGGGTAACATACCCATTCGTTTCAATACTTAATTCGCCACTGATGCCAGCAAAACGTTTTCCTTGAATCATACTTAGTTGCTTAACATCACCTAATAGGCTGGTTGCATCATATGCCATGGCAAATAAGCGCTGACTTATATCTGTATTTTCAGGCCATAAGCGTTCGTATTGCTGACGCAAGTTATGCTGCTTTATCTGACCGTCAAGCATCCAAGGTAGTTCAGTAAAATACAGCCCTTCTAGATCACCTTTATCGGTACTGTCTATTTGTTTGCTATGGCTTTTAGAGCTTGCGTATAGCGGAATACGATCTGCGAAAGTACTTACATTAACATCTAAGTACGGTTTGATGAGGCGAGTTTCAGTTGCATCACCTAAAATATAAATAACATCAATATCGCTACGCGAGCGAGTTTCACTTTCGACTTCTTGCTTAAAGAGCGACTTAACCACTTGGATCCGCTCTTTACTTTGGTCCACTTCTAACAAGCCCGTGATAGTTTTTGGCATGTCATCTTTACCTGCGTAAAAACCAACTTGTGGTTTCACTTCACTGTAACGTTGCCATTGTTGGTTAAAGTACTCAACGAGGCGCTGGCCGTTACTGTTGTTTGGAGCAAGTAGCATTGGCTTTTGGTAACCAGCGGTTAAAAAGCGCTCTAATGCTTGTTGTATTTCGTGTTCAGGGCTTAATGCAAAGAAAAAATGCTGCTGTGAGATACGCTCACCCTCAAAACTATTAAGATGCATAACAGGGTAATCAATCAGCGTTTGTGCTGTGCTTAGCTTTTCAATATTACTTTTAAGCAATGGGCCAATCACAAAGTCAGCTTTAAATTCACTGAGTTTTAAGCTGATTTCAGCGGCAGAAAGTGATTCATCAATAAACAGTGTTTGTTCAAGTGGATGAGTATCAAGTGCGGCAAGTACACCCGCTTTTAATGCGTCGCCTAAGCGTTCGTTAGCGCCTGATAGTGGAATAAGCACCGCTAAACGATTGACATTAAGAGGCTCAACTTGCACAAGCTCAGTGACTTTCTTAGGTAAAATCTCTGCTGCAGGGTGACCTGGATAGCGTCGCATCCAGTTATTCATCGCTTGATGCAATTCAACCGGCGCCCCTAAATACACTTGGTGATAAAGCGCCAGATTAACCCAACCTTGTTGTACCACCGAGCCGCGATTAAAGCGCTCAAGCGCATAAGAAGATAGTTGAGTAAGGCTTGCCCATAAGTCTTTATTTAAATCAGCAACCGTGAAATTATTTTCGTTGCTAATGGTTGATGCTGCAAAGTAATAAGGCATTGCTTGTTTAGGCATGCCTTGTGATGCATAAACGCGAGCCGTTAAATATTGATGCCATGCTTTATGCTCTGGCAAGGTGAGTTGTGATTCGAGCAACTGTAGTTGCTCTAATGCGCGATCACTTTTACCTTGTTTCTCTTGTGCTAAAGCAATGTAAAGCTTGTTTTGAATTTGATCTACGCTTGGTGTGCTCTCGAGCTCAAAACAGATTGTTTCAAGCAATGACCAGCGCTGCTCAGTAATTGCTGCATCGCGAGCGGTATAAAGTAATTGAATTTTATCGGCACCTTGGCGATTTAACGCTGCTTGGTACATTGATTGCGCATCGGTTAGTTGTGATAGGGCTGTGTTTGCTTGCCCCGACTGATTTTCTGCCGTATTTGATGGTTTTTCGGTTGTGCTACAAGCCGATAACCCCGACAATACAATTAATAGACTAACAAGTTTAAGTCGCACAATGATTTCCCAATACGTTAACGCGATTTGCTTATATTACTGACTGACGCAGGAGACCTCAATGTTAAATGAGGAGAATTCAGATAAAATCGGCACTCTTTACATTGTAGCCACACCAATTGGCAACTTTGATGACATCAGCCAGCGTGCCATACAAACCCTATCTGAGGTTGACTTAATAGCCGCTGAAGATACTCGTCACACAGGAAAGTTGCTAAGCCACTTTAATATCAAAGCAAAAACCTTTGCTTTGCATGATCACAATGAAAAACAAAAAGCCCAGCAAATCGTCGATTGGCTAGAGCAAGGAATGAATATCGCGTTGGTTTCAGATGCGGGCACGCCACTGATCAGTGACCCGGGTTATGCCGTGGTAAACTTGTGTCGTGAGCAAGGTGCACATGTTACACCAGTACCTGGTGCATGTGCAGCCATTACGGCAGTGTGTTGTTCTGGTTTGCCGACCGACCGCTTTCAGTTTATCGGTTTTACACCTGCGAAAAGTAAAGCCAGACAAACTTTTTTTATTGAGGCTGTTAATTCAGGTATCACGAGCATTATGTACGAAAGTACCCACCGCATCATGGCAAGCCTTGATGATTTAGAAGCCGCATTAGGCTCAGACCAACCGGTGGTATTTGCCAAAGAATTGACCAAAACATTCGAAACTTTTTTCAATGGCAGCGTTGCTGAGCTAAAGCAGTTTTTAACGAATGATCCAACAAAGCAGCGCGGCGAAATAGTATTAATGCTGCCGGGTAAAGCGAAGCAAAGCGATGATATCCCAGAAGATGCCCGCCGTATGCTTGGCTTACTCGAAGCCGAAATGCCACTTAAAAAAGCCTGTGGCGTGGTTGCAGAGTATTTCGGTTTAAAGAAAAACGCGCTTTATAAAGCAATTATTGACGAAAAAGACTAATTCTTTACTGCACTCGGCTGCATGCTCAGGTATACTGCGCGCCGAGTCAGCCGAGATAATCGCTGCCTGCAACGAAAATGCGCAGGGGGAGGAAAGTCCGGGCTCCACAGGGCAGGGTGCCAGCTAACGGCTGGGGGGCGCGAGCCTACGACAAGTGCAGCAGAGAGGAGACCGCCAACTTCGGTTGGTAAGGGTGAAAGGGTGCGGTAAGAGCGCACCGGGCCACTGGTAACAGTTGGTTGCAAGGTAAACTCCACCCGGAGCAAGACCAAATAGGGTTCTATCATTTTAAATAATGAACGCGTGGCCCACGTGAGAACCGGGTAGGTTGCTTGAGCCATAGAGCGATTTATGGCCTAGACGAATGATTATCCACGACAGAACCCGGCTTACTGGCTGACTCACCAAATTAATGAAAGCCCACAGTGAAAACTGTGGGCTTTTTGCTTTCTAAATCACAAGCAATTTTTAACCAAGTATAATCATTCCCTAATCGCCATCATTATTGATCTTGAACAAGGTTGCTACGTTGACTCTGTTTCACAGAATGATACAGTGAATTTGAACTTTAATTCTAGCCAAAGGAGCTGCCCATGCTAGGCGAAAAACACTCGTTATTGAATGAATTCCCAGAGTTTAATGAATTAATCCACAACCTTGCCAAAAGCGATGCCCATTTTAAAAATACCATGCAACGATACGATGACATGGATAAAGAAATTAGAGAGCTTGAGCTTAATAGTTCTCCGATTGATGACAGTGAAATGCATGAAAAGAAACACCAAAGAGCTGCGCTGAAAGACGAACTTTATGATTTCTTAAAAGCGAAAGCATAAAACAGAAAATGACACCTAATGCCCCTTGCTCTTATGACTCTCGCTGACAAGGGGTGTTATTTCCCAGTTAACCCTAATTTATACCTTTCTAACGCTTTTAATTCCCTTATTTTCAATAGTTTTATATGTTAGTAACTGTTTATTCAGATTTTTTAAATGGGTGGAATTTATATGTTTGCGAAGGGAGCAATCAAAGCCGTCTCACTGTGTATTATGGCTATGTCTGTCAGCCTGAGTGCCGCAGCAAGTATCAACAATACAGAGACTATGTGGCCAGGCACGGTTTACAACACGGATATACCTACATTTAAGCAGGTTCTTGGTTATGATGTAGGTGAGCGCATTACTAATTACAACGATATGCGTCGTTATTTAACAGCCCTTGAGCAAGCCGCTCCTGAGCGTATTAAAGTTTTTAAGTATGCAAACAGCTGGGAAGGTCGTGAGCTTGTTTATGCGGTTGTTGGCACCGCTGAGCATATTCGCTCATTAGAAACCCTTGCAAAAAACACGCAATCGCTGGCAGACCCACGAAGTACATCTGCGAAAGATGCAAAGTCACTCATCAAAAACTTACCCACTTCAGTGTGGCTGCAGTATGCAGTACACGGTAATGAAATTAGCTCGACCGATGCGGCACTGTTCACCGCTTACCATTTATTAGCGGCACCGAACGATACCATTAACAGTAAAATATTAGAGAATACCGTTGTATTTATTGATCCCCTACAAAACCCTGATGGCCGTGAGCGCTTTGTTTCTCGCTATTATGCCACTGTCGGATTAGAGCACAGCGCAGACCGTTTAAGTGCAGAGCATAATGAGCCTTGGCCTCGAGGTCGAGTTAATCATTATCTGTTCGATATGAATCGTGATTGGTTAGCACTTACTCAGCCTGAAACAAAGGGGAGAGTAGCTGCAATTAATAAATATAAACCTCAAGTGGTGGTTGATATTCATGAAATGGGCGGCGATCAATCATATTATTTTGCGCCGGCTGCTCAGCCATTCAATCCCCATATGACAAAAACGCAAATAGCCAATATGGATGCTATTGGCCAAAATCATGCTAAATATTTTGATGAGTTTGGCTTTGATTATTTTACCCGCGAAATTTTTGATGCTTTTTATCCTGGGTACGGTGATAGTTGGCCTGTATTTTATGGTGCGTCAGCATCAACCTACGAAGTAGGCTCTGCTCGCGGCCATGTTTTTGAAAAAAACACCGGTGAACTTCTCACTTATTTTAATACAGTGAAGCGTCAGTTTGTGGCATCAATTTCTACCGCCGAAGGTGCAGCTAATCAACGTGAGAAGCTACTTAATGACTTTTACCAATATCAAGTTGATGCAATTGATTCAGGTAAGAAGAGTAAAGAACGTGTGTATATTTTACCGAACCAAAGTAACCGTGAAGGAACGCATAAACTTGCGACGTTAATGGCTGAACACGGCGTAGAAGTTCAACAAGCAAATGAAGATTTCAAAGCATGCGGTGTTAAATACAAAGCGGGTAGCTACTTTATTGATACAGCGCAGCCGCGTGGTGTATTTGTTCGTACTACATTTACAGACCAAGTTGATATGGCTGAAGCCTTTGTGAAAGAACAAGAAAGACGCCGTGCTCGTAACCTAGGCGACGAAATTTATGATGTCACAGGCTGGTCGCTGCCAATGATGTTTAATGTTGATAGCGATAGCTGTAGTAAGGCTGTGAGCGCTGACAGTAAAGCGGTTCAGGCTAACGACACACTGATTGGTAAAGTGAATAACCCAGAAGCCTCAGTGGCTTATATAGTTGCTTGGGGCGACACGGCCGCTGCACGCTTTTTAACCGCAGCGCTGCAAGCAGGCGTTAAGCTTAAAAGTGCTGACCAAGCATTTGTATTAGGTGATAAAACTAACTACCCAGCGGGCAGTTTAGTGATTGAAAAGCGCTTAAACGATAAAGACTTACTGACTAAAATTAGTCAAATTGCAGAGCAAACAGGTGCCATAGTCGATGGTGTTGATTCAAGCTGGGTGATTGATGGCCCCAGTTTTGGTAGTAATAAAACAGTGCCAATGGTGGCGCCAAAAGTGGCGATTGCATGGGATGTACCTACTAGTGAGCTAAGCGCTGGTAACACCCGTTTTGTTATAGAAAGACAGCTCGGCTATCCGGTAACGGCTATTCGTACACCAATGCTTGCATGGGCTGATTTAAGTGATTACCAAGTGTTGATTTTACCGGAAGGTAATTACGAGCAAGCATTAGGTAAATCGGGCGCGGCTAATTTAAAAAGCTGGGTTGAAGCTGGTGGCGTGTTGATTGCACTCGGTAATGCAAACCGCTTTACCACCCATGCTGATTACGGCTTATTAGATGTTAAGCGCGAGCAAGCCTACCGAGAAGAAAAAGCCGACAGCAGCGATGATAAAAGCAGTAAAGTGGCAGGGCAGTTATTCGCTTCTCGTGATGATTTAAAAGCAGCGAGCATCGAACCACACACCTCGCCAGACTATGTAGCCGGTGTACTTGCTAATGTTGAAGTAGACCAAGAGCATTGGTTAACCGCAGGCGTCGATAAAAATTTAGTGGCGGTGGCTTACGGTAATGATATTTACACGCCAATTAAACTTAACTCAGGCAAAAACTTAGCGTGGTTCACAGGTAAAGACGATGTACTGGCGAGTGGTTATTTGTGGCAGCAAAACAAAGCTCAGCTAGCTTACAAGCCGCTCCTTGTTCATCAACCACTAGGTAAAGGCATGGTGATAGGCTTTACACAATCACCGACGTATCGCGCCTACCTTGAAGGCATGAATGTATTGCTCACTAACACGATTTTCCGTGCTGCAGCTCATGCTCAGTAAGGTTTAGAACAAATCGAAATGCCCGGCCAAGTTGCGGGCTTTTTCGTGTTTAAAGCTTCTCTCAACATCTTGTCTCGTCCTAAAATACGTTGACGGTTTTAATTGAAGGCCAGTAGCTTTTGCTCCTGGTCTTTTTTATGCACTTGGTTTGGGGTTTCCATGCCTAAACTCAAATGCGGCCTCATTTCATTGTATAT
>Ga0209348_1000037_pt1 | contig 109029 bp, 106 predicted proteins | sample ETNvirenome_2_30_FD_184065 | JGI IMG/M metagenome (GOLD analysis project Ga0209348, IMG submission 184065) | Marine viral communities from the Pacific Ocean - ETNP_2_30 (SPAdes) (version 2) | ecosystem: Environmental > Aquatic > Marine > Oceanic | place: Pacific Ocean | collected 2013-06-22 | reverse complement strand
ACCGTTTTGCCTGACGACCATAGCGGTCTGGAACCACCTGATCCCATCCCGAACTCAGCCGTGAAACAGACCAGCGCCGATGGTAGTGTGGCTTCTGCCCATGTGAGAGTAGGTCATCGTCAGGCTCCTAATATAAAACAGCCCCGACAGCGTATGCTGCCGGGGCTTTTTTATGGTTCATCGCGGGTTAGCGTGAAAAAGTAGGAGACGGCGGTAAAACCGGTTAGTTTTGAGTTCGCCAAAACAACAAAATTAGCCAATCCACCGCCGCCTCTATGAATGCTAATCTTCTTGATCTGTTCTGGGAAGGATTCACGATGGAATCCTACGTCCAGATTGACGCCCACTCCGTGCTCATCCGACTGCAACCTGCCGCTGATCATCTACCCTGCTGCAGTGGTTGTAACCAGCACACGCTTGCCATCCACGACACTAGTACCCGACGAGTTCGAGAGCGCGACCTGTTTCATTATCGAGTTTGGCTGGATGTGCCTGTCCGTCGAGTTCGCTGTGTATCCTGTGGTCCCAGACTTGAACAGATTCGCTGGTTACCAGGGCGACAGCGCCTGACAGCGGGCATGATCAATTGGATTGAGTCCTTGGTGCGCCTGATGCCAGTTCAGCATGTAGCAACCCTGTTGGGGTTGCACTGGCATACGGTCAAAGCCGTCGACCATCAACGTCTCAAGCGGGAAGTGACTGAGCCTGACAGGCATCGAATTCGCCGATTGATCATGGATGAGTTCGCCTTGTTCAAGGGGCACCGGTACGCCACCGTGGCGATTGATGCAGACACGCAGCAAGTGCTCTGGGTTGGAGAGGGGCGTAGCCGAGCCGCTGTGCGTCCCTTCTTTGAATGGTTAGGAGCTGAGGCGTGCACGCGGATCGAAGCTGTGGCGATGGACATGAATACCGCCATGGATCTGGAAGTTCAGCATCATTGCCCTAACGCTCGCGTGGTTTACGACCTGTTCCATGTTGTCGCCAAGTTCGGACGGGAAGTGATTGATCGGGTTCGGGTCGACCAGGCCAATCAGCTTCGACACGACAAGCCCGCTCGAAAGGTAGTGAAGCGAAGTCGCTGGCTATTGCTCAGAAATCGGACCAACCTCAAAGATGATCAAGCTCTGAAGCTCGAAGAGTTGCTGCAGGCTAACCAGCCTCTGATGACAGTGTATGTGCTGAAAGACCAGCTCAAAGAGCTCTGGTACGCCCCTTCAGAGGACGAAGCCAAGCAACGCTGGCAGGACTGGTTGAATCTGGCAATGAGCAGTGGGCTGGCACCAGTTCAGCAATTTGCCAGACGCCTCAAAGGCTATGTCGAAGGTATTATCGCCAGTGCTGTCTACCGGATGAATACCAGCGTCCTGGAAGGGATGAACAACAAGATTAAGGTCATCAAACGGATGGCCTATGGCTACCGGGACAACGACTACTTCTTCCTTAAGATAAAAGCAGCGTTTCCCGGTAAAGTGCGATGAACCTTTTTTATGTTTGGATCGAGGCCCTGCTGTGCACTACAACGGCCCCATGTGACAAACCTGCCAACGGCAGGTGCAGGACGCCAGAGCGCAGCGACGGCGGGCCCGAAGGGCCGAAGGCCGACAGGCCTGAGCAATGTAGGTCATCGTCAGGCTCCTAATACCAAAAACCCCCGCGGCTTCGCCGACGGGGGTTTTTTATTGCCTGTAAAAAAGTACCTTCAGCGTCGACTCATTTTTCAAATCTATGACCTTGCTCACAGTGACAAACTGTAAACGAGGTTAGGATCTGTACAAGAACTGGCCAAAATAAAAATTGCCAGCGAAAGCAGCATTAGTGTTCAGAGACACTCATCGAAAATAACAATAAACCGCTTTTCAGAATGCGGTTAATGGTGAGATCTGTCTATGAATCGTGTCGTTTGGCATTTGTTAGCGGTGCTGTCAGTGACCCCTCCTGCGTTTGCGGACCTGCAGCCAATCTCCGATAGCGATATGTCGGAAGTAACTGGTCAAGCATTCATTTCGGTTGATCGCCAATATCACCCCGACGAGACCGACAATACCTCTTATACACGCGTTAACCTGGGAATGGACATTGATATCCAGACCAATGTTGACGTACTCGAGTTGGGGCGCTACGAGCGGGATGGTGAAAAAGCCGAAACGTCCGATGTCTATATAGAGGACTTTGCGCTCGGATATATCAATAACCAAGCGTACTTCGAGCGCAACTCCAAGGCGCCCCGCCAGCTCAAGCCGGATGGCTCGGCCTATGGAGAAGGCGAAATCGTCCCGTTTAACATCGAGAGCCCCTATCTGGAATTTGCGTTCGACGAGGGCGCTCAGGAGATCGTTGGTTTTCGGCTGGGCTTCGGAGAGTCCATGGGCATCCTCTCTGGCAAGATTGAAACTCTCACCGGCAACGTCAATGTAGACATCATTGATCGCGGTGAAGGTTTGAGTCAGGCGAGCTCCGGCGGCAACTTCTTCGATCAGGTCATCGTTCTGCTTACCCCGTTGCTTGAAGGTGGCAGTCCGCTCCAGACCAAGGCGCAACTGGTGTACGGCGAAGAAGGGCATCCTGATATCGGTGAGCTTGATCCCATTCGGGCGGAACATATTGGCATCCCTAATGGAGAACGCTTCGTGCTCGAGGATGCGGGCGGGTTCACTCGCTGGTCCGTAAAGAACCTTATTGGTTGGGGCTCCAGTTCCCGTATTGACGTGCCTGATTGCTCTTTCTTCAGTTGTGGCAGCGGAGATATTTATGTCTACGCCCAGGACTGCCTGGTCCTGGGTATCGATTCCTGTTTTGACCTCGATATTTACAACAGCTTTCCAATCGGCACGGTGGAAGAAGTTGGTAATCAGCGGAGGATTACAGGACCGGCCGACGGAGCGTTTATTTCATTCCAGACCAAAGACCTTGACTGGCTGGAAGACGTCAAGAACACCAACCCGACGCCGGAGGATTTCATTCGGGCGACTTCCGGGGCCTTCTTCAATATTCCGAACGGTGCAACCGAGGTCAATCTTAACGAGGCCCTTTACGGCACCGACCGTTACCGAACGGAATACATCGATCGGGGCAGGGGGTTGTTTTGATGTTATCCAGAAGGCGCCTTCTAACCCCCACTGTCTGGTCGTTCTGCCCCACGCGAGTTTGCGCTGTCCTGGGACTGTTACTCGGAACGTGCACAGCAAACGCGGAACTTCAGGACCTGTCAGAGCAGGAACTGTCGGAGATCGATGGCGCTGGCATTGGAGTCGTGTTGGAAGACTTCACGTTTTCCCATGGCACGGACACGCCCGATGCCAATGGTAACCAGGCCCGGATTTTCAAGATTGGCGGCCTTAAGAGTACGGACGGCCGCGATGTCGAGATCGTGGTGAATCACTTGTACATCTCCGGAACCGGCAGCAACTACGGGCAGAACCTAAGCCCGGTAAATATTGGTCGGCTGGTGAATCCCTATCGGATTGACGTGGTCGACGGCAATAGTATCGGCATCCGGGACAAGGCCGTTCTCGAGTTCGCGGCGCCAGCTTTGGTGGACGCTGCCCAAGGGTACGACTGTATGAGCTCGGGTGCTATTGCGGGTAGTGGCGTTTGCTCCAGTCGGCCGGCGACGGCGGATTTTGTAGGTGAGCGCCCTGATATCGGGCTGCAGATGAATGTGGCTGTGGGAGAAGACCGTTCGGCCAATATCAACATTCATGCGAAAAGCGCAGTTATTGATGGTAGCTATCTTCGCCTTTGGGGCGATGACGATCGTCGACAGATGGTGGGGCAGTTCAAGCTCAATTTCCAAACACCGGAATTGTCGATCAATGCCTGTTCTCAGGATGGCCAATCCTGCGGTTCAAGAATCACCATGACCAACTTTGCGCTGGAGCTGGCGATTGGCAACCAGTTGCAGCCGGTATTTTTCGACGTTGATGGCACTGGCAATTTTGTGGTGGAAGTCGCGGCCATCGAGCCGCCAGCTCCGGGATCAATTGGCGCTGATGGGCTGCGAGGTAGCAGTGACGCGCAAACCTGGGATTTCTATGAGGACTATTACACCAATCCCGATTATCGCAGTAACCTGCACATCGGAAATTTTTCCGTGGGTGACCGGGATTTCGGGTCGGCACGGGTCGAGGGCATGCTGATTCAGCACCTTGATATCCGAACCAAGGATCTGGCGCCATGAATAGACGGTACGCGCATGCCCTGTTATTGGCCCTCGCATTGTCCAGCTCAAAACATGCGGTGGGTGAACTCGATCGTCTGAACGATGAGGCACTCTCTGAGGTATCCGGTCAGGGCGGCATATATTTATCAGGGGATATCAGCATTAATGAAATGGGCGGGCCTATTGAGAACGGCTATTTCGGCCGTTGTGATGATGCCGGTAAGAAGTGCGGTGCCAGGCTGGCCTACCGATTGAAAGAGGATGGCGGCTGGATGGTGCTGGATGAGATCAGGGGGAACTTTGCCTTCGAAGGACTGACCCTCCGTGTTCGTTCGATTGATTCCGGATTTGCCGGTGACGGCGAGGCGTTCAACGGTGACGTTGTAGAGATTGGTCTGCCGGATACCGTTCGCTACAACGATGTGCGGTTCAAAATCGCCGGGAGCAACACACCCAGACCAACAGACCCGGGATTCCAGCAAACAGACATCTTTGCGGTGGAAATGCAGGGTGACGTCATCATGGAGGGAAACCTATTGGTTTTCCCTACGGGAAATCCATAGGGAGCGGGTATGGCCGGGATCAGAAAGCACATCGTGGTCACACAGTCTGTGAGGGGCGTAGTGTTGGCGTTGTCGGCACCCGCGATGGCGGATATGCAGCTTCTGGGCGACGAAGATATGGCGGATATAAGTGGCCAAAGCGGTATTACCCTGGAAATGGAGCTGGGTATGACCGCGGACCGTTTAACGTATTTCGATGATGATCGCGGTATCTACCTTGAGGATTTCCGGGTTGGTTCAGCAAGCCAGCCAGGTGAGTCGGCTGCTCATGTCATAAGGGTCGATATCACCGATGAGGCGTCGTTGAATCTGGACTACCTGGTTGAGGATCGGCGGATTGAGTTCGGCGATATACGGTTGGCTGGCGCCCCGGGGATTGGCATGGGTGGCATTTTCTTTGATCACAGCCTGCAGGGAAACCTGCGCATCAGCCCGGGAGGTGCGTTTGGCTCATCGGGTTACACATTCGACACTGCCTACACCATGACCGGCGGCCGCCTGGGCTATCGAACCAACGGTAATGAAGTCTTCCTGGATGATATCACCCTCAGTGTAGAGGCCCTGGGTGTCACCCTGGATGTAGTTGGCAGTACTCTGGAGCTGAACGCCCCCCGCGTATCCGGTTCCTACGATGTGGGAGCAATCCGATACAGTAATAACCCTGCCAATCATGGCAACACCTACGACGTCGCAAGTGGCCAGGCCCTGTCCAGTTACGGCGGGCTCAGCGGTTCCTTCGACCTCTCGTCGAAAACCGGCATTACAGCCGGTGGGCGCGAAGGGGAGGGTTTTCGGTTGGATAACGAAACCACGATTAACAGTGCATCCTTTATCTATCATGACGACGACCACGCGCTTGCGTTCCGCGAGATTACAGGACAATACCGGCTGAATGATCTCCGGGTGGACGTGACAGCGGACCGATACGGACGCGACGCCCTGGGGTTCACGCTGGGGTCGCTGAGCGGGGAATTTAACATTGGTCGCATTGAAATGGGCGCCAGCGGGCAAAGTATTGGCGAAGTGAATGTCAGCTTCATGCTGCAGGACCACGTCTACAACGGGCGCAGCTACACCAACGCGGTTTACCTGCAAGGTGGGGGGCACCCAGATGCCGGCTCTCAAGGGCTCAGGTTGTCCACTGAGTGGAGTTTGCAGTTGGCCGACCTGAGCTATACCGAGGATGGCAACCGCGTTATCTTCAGCGGACTGCAGTCCTGGGGGCAGGGGGATGTCACAGTTAACGTTACGCGGGATGGTGAGCTTAATGGAACGCGTTTTTATGACGGGCTCCGGATTGGCTTTGAGGATGTGTCGGCCGGCTACAGGATTAATGGCTTACGAGTAGGCAGCGAGGATGCCCCGCTTCAGGGTGGTACGGAGCTGCTTCTGGCGCTTGGCTTCTACCCGGCTTACGAATTCGATATGGATGGCCAGGTGACGCTTGGAGCGGGCGGTGCCAGTGGTGAGGGTCTAACCATCAACTCGGATATCCGTATACGGAATGGCCGGGCTGCTATCATCGCCGCGCCTTACGATGAAGGTTCGGGGGAGATTTCTCAAAAGGGTTTGTGGATCAGCGATCTCAGCTACGATGCCCATGTTCGGGATATGACCCTGGATGTGACCGAAGACGGGCTGGCCCTCATCAAGGGGGAGGCCTGGAGCCTTATGGATGTTGGCAACCTGCGGGTTGGCGATAAGGCGGTGGGATCAAGCTTTGGCCGATTTGTGGTTCAGAAATACGAAACCGGAAGTAGCATGATCATTGTCCCGGGTGGGGCTGGCAATGTCTGCGCCGGCGGTTCGGGGGACTCTGAGTCGGCCTGTGCTGCATCGGGCGGAATATGGGAGGCTCGTGGTGATGAGGGAATCACGATCCAGCTCAAACAGATACTCGCAAGGGAAGTCAGTGAGGCGCGCAAGAATGCATTTACCTGGGAAACCAATCGTCAGGTGGATTCCAGTGGCAAGCCGATCAACAACACAGGCTCCAGGCTCGTACTTGACGATATTCATACCAGCGATGGCGGTGACTTCGACGGTGACGGTGTAGACGACAATACCTTTGGGATACGCACGGACCTGTCTGTCGATGTCTACCAGACCAAGGTGGTCAAGAAGACAGATGGCGCAGATGCTTTGGGAGTGGTCGGCGCAAGGGGCGACGAAAAAATAATGGACCCGGCCGCAGGGGCGGGGTACCGCTATGTATCATCGCCCACTGCGGCTGACCTGGATAATCGCCCGCTGGGGTTCGCCGTTCGGGCGAGGAGCCAGTTCAAGGAGCTCTCCATCAACAACATTGATCTGGTCCATCCCTCCGGTGGTCCACAAACAGCAGTCTATGGCGTGAAAATGCAGAACTTCAATATTGAGGCCAATCTGACTGCAACGCCCATACCCTGAGGTCTCAGGCGGCAAATTTTGGACGTGCCGCGGCGTCGTCCTTTGTCTTTTGGTTCGACGTGTTGTTTAATCCCGCCCTGATCCCATTCAAATACGCGGGCGTTCCTTGATGAAATCCAAAGCACTTCTTGGCCTCCTGGCAGACGGCCAGTTTCATTCCGGTGAGTCCCTTGCCAGCAGTCTTGGCATCAGTCGCACGGCAATTTGGAAGCAGGTTCGTCGTGCAGCGGAGGAGGGTGTCCGTATAGAAACCATTCGTGGCAAGGGCTATCGCCTGTTGAGCGACATGGACTTGCTTGATGCGGAACGGATAACGCAGAGTCTGGCGCCGGATTGTCGCACCAGGGTCGAACTGATCGTAATGGATGAGGTAGATTCGACCAATGCTGAAATTGTACGACGCCGTGCGGGATCCGATTCCGGTCGCATTCCCGTGTGCATCTCCGACTGTCAGACCGCCGGCCGTGGCAGGCGCGGCCGGCCCTGGCAAAGCCCACGGGGACAGAACCTGTACCTGAGCCTGGGGCTGACGTTTCGAGGCAGCTTCGCCATGCTGGATGGTTTAAGCCTGGTTCTGGGTGTGGCGGTCGCCGAAGCCCTGGAGCAGCATGGTGTTGCAGATGTGGGGCTGAAGTGGCCCAACGATATTTTTCTCGGCGGTAGCAAGCTGGCTGGTATTCTGGTTGAGCTTCAGGGCGAACTTGAAGAGGGGGTGGTGCAGGTTGTTGCAGGTATTGGTCTGAACGTGCATATGAAAGAGTCTGCGGAGGTGGATCAATCCTGGAGCAGTCTTGACATAGCCGTGCCTGAACGTCGCTGGAATCGTAGCGAGCTTGCGGCGTCACTCGTTAATTCCGTCCTTGACTCCGTGGACGAGTTCGCCAGTCTGGGGTTTACCGGGTTCCGTTCACGTTGGCAGGGTCGAGATATTTTTTCCGGTAAGTCTCTGGTTGCCAGCCAGGGTGGACTCGCCGGGAACGGGCGTGGAATCGATGATACCGGTAATTACCTGATCGACGACGGCAAAGAGCTGGTCAGGGTTCGTGCCGGCGAGATAAGCCTGCGAGCCCGCCCATGAAGCTATTGGTGGATGCCGGGAATACCCGGCTGAAGTGGCTGCTGGTCGGCGATGGTCATTTGGCTGGCACCGGTTCCGCCATTCTGGACGCCGACGACCCATTCTGCGACATCCGTTGTCAGTCCGCCCATATCAGGCGAGTTGCAGTATCCACTGTGATCTCGGAAGAAAGGCGCCAACATTTGCAGATGCAGTTGGAAGCGTTCTGTCGTGCTCCGATTGTGTTTCATTGGGCTGAACCCCATCGAGGTGGTTTGGTGAATGCCTACACCGAAACCGACAGGATGGGGGCCGATCGCTGGCACGCCATGTACGCTGCATGGCAGGCCGATGAGGGTGGTTTTGCCGTTGTTGATGCCGGCAGTGCTATTACGATTGATTATGTTGCCGACTCGGGGGCGCACCTGGGCGGCTATATTCTCCCGGGTAAGCAGATGATGCTCAGGTCCTTGAGGCAGGACGCTGCGAGAATTGGTTTTGATGTCAGTGATGTGCAGGCTGCGGAGCCTGGAGCGTCGACAACCGAATGCGTCCAGCATGGACTGGTCTGGCTCTGGGCATCAATGGCTGCACGGATTGAGGCGGATTGCCGTCGTCTTGGTCTTGGTCGCGTCCTGGTGACGGGAGGCGACGCCGAAGGCCTGCTTGATGCCGGGCTTTCGGCCCACCACGAGCCTTCATTGGTGCTCAAGGGGCTTGCGGCTGTTGATGGGGAGAGTGAACGCGAATGAGGTGGTTTGCTGTTGCCCTGATTCTGATCAATGGGGCGCTTTGGTTATACGGGGACAAGCTCGGACCAAAGCCCGTTGCCGTTGTAACCGAACGCCAGGCATTGCCGCGGGTGGCTGATCTGAAACCGCTGTCGCCAGAGGTTGAACCCGAAGCCGCCCAGGAGGATGTGACGCTGGCCGAGGGCGAAGCCACTCAGTCAGCCGTTGATGTTGAGGCTTCGCCAGAGAGGGAAGCGGTTCCCCTGAATTTCTGCGTTCGGTTGGGGTGGTTCGACTCGGAGCAGAGTGCGCGGCAGGCTTATCGTTCCCTGGGGCGGCCTGGAACCGACTACGACGTTGCTGAGGAGGAGCGGGAACTGGCACCACTGCATTGGGTGATCATACCTCCTCAACCGGAAGATCGGGCGCTGGATCTGTTTCGCGATCTCCAGCAGAGGGGGATCGACTCCTACCTGGTAACCCGGGGCGAGAATAAAAATGCCATTTCTCTTGGGCTGTTCGAGTCCCGACAGGCCGCCGAAAATGTCCTGGCTGAAAAAAAACGCCAGAATCTCAATGCAATACTGGCCAACTTCCCCCGAAATCAGCTAAGCTACGCGCTCGTTTTTGAAGACCAACTGGTGCCGGATTCCGGTGCGGTTGGGGCGGCGGAAACGGATTACAGAGAGAATTTCGACATGGTCGAAATCAGGCGTTGTGAAGGTGTTGCAACGCGTTCTGAAAATCCGTAGTATACCGCCCTCGCTGAAGAGGCGAATGTGAGCTGGCGTAGCTCAGTTGGTAGAGCAGCTGACTTGTAATCAGCAGGTCGGGGGTTCGATTCCGTCCGCCAGCTCCACTTTAAGTTTAGGCAGGTTTGCCGTTGGCATACCTGACTCGGAGGGGTTCCCGAGTGGCCAAAGGGATCAGACTGTAAATCTGACGCGAAAGCTTCGCAGGTTCGAATCCTGCCCCCTCCACCACTTATTGCTCGCGGGCATCGTATAGTGGCTATTACCTCAGCCTTCCAAGCTGATGACGCGGGTTCGATTCCCGCTGCCCGCTCCAATTTGTAGTGTTGAAAGCGCTCATGTAGCTCAGTCGGTAGAGCACATCCTTGGTAAGGATGAGGTCACCGGTTCAATTCCGGTCATGAGCTCCATTATTTGTCCGGTCAACGTTACGGTCCAGTTGATTAGGGAGATAGGTCGAATGTCTAAAGCAAAATTTGAGCGTAATAAGCCGCACGTAAACGTGGGCACCATTGGTCACGTAGACCATGGCAAGACCACGCTGACAGCCGCGCTGACTCGTGTGTGTCACGAAGTGTGGGGTACTGGTAGTGCAAGCGCATTCGACCAGATCGATAACGCACCGGAAGAGAAGGCGCGTGGTATCACCATCGCGACCTCTCACGTTGAGTACGATTCGCCGGCGCGTCACTATGCGCACGTTGACTGCCCGGGCCACGCTGACTACGTGAAGAACATGATCACGGGTGCGGCGCAGATGGACGGCGCGATCCTTGTTTGTTCCGCAGCTGACGGCCCCATGCCGCAGACTCGCGAGCACATCCTGCTGTCCCGCCAGGTTGGCGTTCCTTTCATCGTTGTGTTCCTGAACAAGGCGGACATGGTTGATGACGAGGAGCTGCTGGAGCTGGTCGAGATGGAAGTTCGCGAACTGCTGAGCCAGTACGACTTCCCGGGCGACGACACGCCGATCGTTACCGGTTCCGCGCTGATGGCGCTGGAAGGTAAGGATGACAACGAAATGGGTACTACCGCTGTTAAGAAGCTGGTAGAAGCCCTGGACGAGTACATCCCGGATCCGGAGCGTGCGATTGATCAGCCGTTCCTGATGCCGATCGAGGACGTGTTCTCCATCTCTGGTCGCGGTACGGTTGTAACCGGTCGTGTTGAGCGTGGCATCATCAAGGTTGGTGACGAAGTGGAAATCGTCGGTATCAAAGATACCGTGAAGACCGTTTGTACCGGTGTTGAGATGTTCCGCAAGCTGCTGGACGAAGGTCGTGCTGGTGAGAACGTTGGTGTTCTGCTGCGTGGTACCAAGCGTGACGACGTTGAGCGTGGTCAGGTTCTGTGTGTGCCGGGCTCCATCAAGCCGCACACCAAGTTCGAGTGCGAAGTGTACGTGCTGAGCAAAGAAGAAGGTGGTCGTCATACCCCGTTCTTTAAGGGTTACCGTCCGCAGTTTTACTTCCGTACCACCGACGTCACAGGTTCCTGTGAGCTGCCGGAAGGTGTGGAAATGGTTATGCCGGGTGACAACGTGAAGATGAGTGTTACCCTGATTGCTCCGATCGCCATGGAAGATGGTCTGCGCTTCGCGATTCGTGAAGGTGGCCGTACCGTTGGTGCCGGCGTAGTCTCAAAGATCATCGAGTAATTGCTCTTTTTGAGTAAGAACTTGAAGTAAGTGCGCTGAGTTGTTTCGGTGCAGGCCAGTAGCTCAATTGGCAGAGCAGCGGTCTCCAAAACCGCAGGTTGGGGGTTCGATTCCCTCCTGGCCTGCCATTTTTTAACATCCGGATACATAAGCTGATTCCTATGGAGTCAAAAGCCGATCGTTCGACCAGTAGCTTCGATGCAGTAAAGTGGCTGGTCGTATTTGTTCTGATTGCAGCGGGCGTCGTTGGCAATCAGTATTTTAATGCCGAGTCACTGCTGTATCGGGTGCTGGCTCTCGTAGCTCTTGCTCTGGTCGCTGCTTTTGTGGCGCTCCAAACCGAGCGTGGTCGGCGTTTTGCGACTCTGCTCAAGGAAGCCAGGGTTGAAATCCGGAAGGTCGTATGGCCCACCAGGCCGGAGCTGATCCAGACCACAGCCATCGTCGTTGTGTTTGTATTGGTTGTGGCGTTGATGCTGTGGGGTATGGATTCGTTGATCAGTTGGCTGGTCTCCGGAGTTATCGGGTAACAGGAGTGGGCAATGGCTAAGCGCTGGTACGTCGTTCATGCGTATTCTGGCTTTGAAAAGCACGTAATGCGCACTCTCAGGGAGCGTGTTGCTCTCAATGACTTGGAAGAGAAGTTCGGCGAAATCCTTGTGCCGACTGAAGAAGTCGTTGAGATGCGTGACGGGAAGAAGCGCAAGAGTGAGCGCAAGTTCTATCCCGGCTACGTTCTGGTGCAGATGGAAATGGATGACGGCACCTGGCATCTGGTCAAGAATACGCCCAGGGTTCTTGGTTTCATTGGTGGTACCAAGGATAAGCCGGCCCCAATTACAGAGCGTGAGGCAGAGGCCATTCTTCGCCGTGTTGAGAGCGGTGCTGACAAGCCCAAGCCGAAGACTCTGTTCGAGCCAGGCGAGATTGTTCGCGTCACTGAAGGGCCGTTTGCGGACTTCAATGGCGTTGTTGAAGAAGTTGACTACGACAAGAGTCGGGTCAAGGTTGCTGTGTTGATTTTCGGTCGTTCAACTCCAGTAGAGCTGGAGTTTGGGCAAGTCGAAAAAGACTGAGCGGCAGCCTTACATGCTGAGAGCTCGCGCGCTATGGCGACGCGGGCTTTTTGTGTCTGCTACTGGCAGTTGTAAATACAGGGGAGCCGAGAGGCGTTCGAACCCACAGGAGAAATATCATGGCTAAGAAGATTGAAGCGTACATCAAGCTTCAGGTTGCTGCCGGCAAGGCCAACCCGAGTCCTCCCGTTGGTCCCGCGCTGGGTCAGCGTGGCGTAAATATCATGGAGTTCTGTAAGGCGTTCAACGCACAGACCCAGGATATGGAACCGGGCCTGCCGATTCCTACTGTTATCACCGTTTACAGTGATCGCAGCTTTACCTTTATCACCAAGACTCCGCCCGCACCGGTGCTGCTGAAGAAGGCAGCCGGCATCAAGAGCGGCTCTGGTCGTCCCAATACCGACAAAGTTGGCACGGTAACTCGTGACCAGTTGGAAGAAATTGCCAAGACCAAAGAGCCGGACCTGACTGCAGCCGACATGGATGCTGCGGTTCGTACCATTGCCGGAACTGCCCGTAGCATGGGCCTGAACGTGGAGGGCCTGTAACATGGCAAAGCTTAGCAAGCGTCAGAAGCTGATTCGTGAAAAAGTCGATTCCACCCGCGCATATTCCGTTGACGAAGCGGTAGCGTTGCTGGTTGAGCTGGGCGGTAACGTCAAGTTCAAGGAGTCCGTGGACGTTGCCGTCAATTTGGGCGTCGATGCGCGTAAATCAGACCAGGTTGTGCGCAGCAGCACTGTTCTGCCTCACGGTACTGGCAAGACCGTTCGTGTGGCGGTATTCACCCAGGGCGCCAACGCCGAGAAAGCCACCGCTGCCGGTGCTGATATTGTTGGTATGGATGACCTGGCGGAAGAAGTCAAAAAAGGCAACATGGATTTCGATGTGGTTATCGCCACTCCGGACGCCATGCGTGTTGTTGGTCAGCTGGGCCAGATCCTTGGTCCCCGCGGCCTGATGCCGAACCCGAAAGTCGGCACTGTTACCCCGGATGTTGAGACTGCTGTAAAGAACGCCAAGGCAGGTCAGGTGCGTTACCGTACTGATAAGAACGGTATCATCCATGCGCCGATGGGTAATGTGGAATTCTCTGCGCAGAACATCAAGGAAAACCTTGAAGCTCTGATCGCGGACCTGAAAAAGGCCAAGCCGTCTTCTTCGAAAGGTGTTTACCTCAAGAAGGTAACCCTGTCGTCGACGATGGGTCCTGGCCTGACTATCGATCAGAGCGCTCTGAGCATCTGAGGTTTTGTTCGGTAGTTACTTTGTAGTCTGGGCGGAAGCCAAGGCTGTCAAAGACCGCAGGCCCCTGAAGCGCTCTTTTTATAGAAGAGATGCTGGAAGGGTTAAAGCAACGCCTGCGCAGACGGTGTGAAGACGTTCTCTCTGAACCCAAACACCGTTGGGAGCCCCGCGAGGGGTATATGTGGGTTTGCCGGGAATATGCCCGGCGAAATCGAGGAGAAATCCAGTGGCAATTAGACTCGAAGACAAGAAAGCGATCGTCGCTGAAGTCAACGAGACTGCCGGTGGTGCTCTGTCTGTTGTTCTGGCTGACTACCGTGGTATCACCTCAGGTGATATGACGGCGCTGCGAGCGAAGGCCCGTGCTGAGAGCGTTCATCTAAAGGTTGTTCGTAACAACCTGGCGAAGATCGCAATCCGCGGTACTGAGTTCGAGTGTATTGATGCGGCGCTGGTCGGCCCGACAATTCTGGCGTTCTCTATGGAAGATCCGGGTGCGGCTGCGCGCCTGCTGAAGGATTTTGCCAAAGAGAAAGAGGCATTCGAGATCAAGGGCCTGGCTGTCGGCGGTGAGCTGATGGGCGCAGACCAGATTGATCGCCTTGCCAAGCTACCGACACGCCACGAGGCGTTGACGATGCTGGCCGCTGTAACACAGGCACCGATCACCAAGCTTGCGCGGACACTGAACGAAGTTCCAACGAAAGTGACCCGTGCTGTTGCGGCAGTTCGAGACCAGAAGCAAGAAGCTGCTTGATTCTGTTGAACACCATTTTTATATTTTTGGGAGAAAGTCATGGCTCTGTCTAACGAAGACATTTTGAACGCAATTGCCGAAATGAGCGTAATGGACGTTGTTGCGCTGGTTGAAGCAATGGAAGAAAAATTCGGCGTATCCGCCGCTGCTGCTGTAGCTGCTGCTCCGGCTGCCGCCGGTGGCGAAGCCGCTGCTGCTGAAGAGCAGACTGAATTTGACGTTGTTCTTACCGGTCCTGGTGAGAAGAAAGTTAACGTCATCAAGGCCGTTCGTGAACTGACTGGCCTGGGTCTGAAAGAAGCGAAAGAAATGGTCGACAGCGCTCCTTCCGTTATCAAGGAAGCAGCGAGCAAAGACGACGCTGAAGAAGCCAAGAAGAAGCTTGAGGAAGCAGGCGCTTCTGTTGAGCTCAAGTAAGAGTTGGCTTTTGATCGAAACCGTGCGTTAAGCATGGACAGGCTGGTGGCCATGTGCCACCGGCCTTTTTCTGTTGTATATGCTATAGACTCTGAACGCCGATTCAGTGGTGCTGTCAGAATCTATAACCTACAGCGAGAGTCTTGTTCAAGACGGCGCAGTAAGCCGAGCAATTCGGCCCCGAAGCATGAAAATGGTTGCTTCTTGATACCAGGTATCAGGTCTAAAGCTGGGGAATGCAGATGACTTACTCCTATACTGAGAAAAAGCGGATTCGCAAAGATTTTAGTAAATTGCCGTCCGTGATGGATGTTCCCTATTTGCTGTCTATACAGCTGGATTCGTTCCGGGACTTCCTCCAAAGTGAAGCCGCGCCCGAAAATCGTCGGGAAACCGGTCTCCACGCAGCATTCAAATCCGTATTCCCGATTGTCAGTTATTCTGGCAACGCCGCACTCGAATACGTGAGTTACCGCATCGGCGAGCCGGTATTTGACGTCAAGGAATGCCAGCTTAGGGGCGTCACCTACGCAGCACCGCTGCGGGTGAAAGTAAGACTTATCATTTATGATAAGGAATCGTCCAACAAGGCGATCAAGGATATTAAAGAGCAGGAAGTCTACATGGGCGAAATGCCCCTGATGACCGAGAACGGTACCTTCGTTATCAACGGTACCGAGCGTGTTATCGTTTCCCAGCTCCACCGTTCACCCGGTGTGTTCTTCGATCATGACAAGGGTAAGACCCACTCGTCAGGTAAGCTGTTGTATTCGGCGCGGGTGATTCCTTACCGTGGTTCCTGGCTGGACTTCGAGTTCGACGCCAAGGACTCGGTCTTTGTCCGTATCGACCGTCGCCGCAAGCTGCCCGCGTCTATTCTCCTGCGTGCCCTGGGTTATAACTCAGAGCAGATGCTGGAGATGTTCTTTGATACCAGTAAGTTCAGTATCGGTCCTGAGGTGTGCAAGCTCGAGCTGGTTCCAAGTCGCCTGCGCGGGGACATTGCCACGTTCGACATCAAGGACAAGAAGGGCTCCGTCATCGTTGAAGAGGGTCGCCGGATCACCGCTCGTCATATCAAGCAGCTTGAAAAAGCGGGCTTGACCGAGCTGGAAGTGCCGACGGAATACCTTTACGGCCGTGTACTCTCGAAAGACATGGTGGACACCAAGTCCGGAGAGGTTCTGGTTGAGTGTAATACCGAGCTGACCGAAGAAGTTGTCACCAAGATTCTCGACGCTGGCGTTACAGAAATTGAAACTCTGTACACCAACGACTTGGATTGTGGTCCGTTCATGTCGGATACGCTGCGCATCGACCCAACCCGCACGCCCCTCGAGGCGCTGGTTGAGATCTATCGCATGATGCGCCCGGGTGAGCCGCCCACCAAAGAGTCGGCCGAGAACCTGTTCAACAACCTGTTCTTCTCTGAAGAGCGGTATGACCTGTCCTCCGTTGGCCGCATGAAGCTGAACCGTCGCCTGCGTCGCGAAGAAAGCACCGGCGAAGGCACGTTGACCCATGACGACATCATCGACGTCCTCAAGACGCTGATCGATATTCGTAACGGTCAGGGCAATGTCGACGACATTGATAACCTGGGCAACCGTCGAGTTCGTTGTGTCGGTGAGATGGCGGAGAACCAGTTCCGCGTTGGCCTGGTGCGTGTTGAGCGTGCTGTGCGCGAGCGTTTGAGTCTGGCGGAAAGCGAAGGCCTGATGCCTCAGGATCTGATCAACGCCAAGCCGGTAGCGGCTGCGGTGAAGGAATTCTTTGGCTCCAGCCAGCTGTCCCAGTTCATGGACCAGAACAACCCGCTGTCGGAAGTGACTCACAAGCGTCGTATCTCCGCTCTCGGTCCAGGTGGTCTCACCCGTGAGCGTGCCGGCTTTGAGGTTCGTGACGTACATCCGACTCACTATGGTCGTGTGTGTCCGATCGAGACGCCGGAAGGCCCGAACATCGGTCTGATCAACTCGCTGGCAACCTACGCCCGCTCCAACTCTTACGGTTTCCTTGAGAGTCCGTACCGGAAGGTGGTTGACGGCGAGGTGACCGATGAAGTGGTTTATCTGTCGGCCATTGAAGAGAGCAACTACATCATCGCCCAGGCCAGTGCGGCAATGGACGAGAACAAGCGTCTGTCTGATGAGCTGGTAACGGTTCGTCATCAGAACGAGTTCACGGTAACGCCGCCGGAAAACGTCAACTTCATGGACGTTTCACCGCGCCAGGTAGTGTCGGTAGCAGCCTCGCTGATTCCGTTCCTGGAACACGACGACGCCAACCGTGCACTGATGGGCTCCAACATGCAGCGCCAGGCGGTTCCGACGTTGCGTTCGCAGGTGCCCTTGGTAGGTACTGGTGTTGAGCGTACCGTGGCCCAGGACTCTGGCGTTTGCGTAACCGCTCGTCGCGGTGGTGTGATCGAGAGCGTCGATGCGGCCCGTATCGTGGTACGTGTCAACGACGATGAGACTGAAGCCGGTGATGCTGGTGTGGATATCTACAACCTCACCAAGTACACCCGTTCGAACCAGAACACCTGTATCAACCAGCGCTCCATTGTTAACCAGGGCGATGAAATTGCCCGTGGTGACGTGCTGGCTGACGGCCCGTCCGTGGATCTGGGTGAGCTGGCTCTGGGGCAGAACATGCGTATCGCGTTCATGCCCTGGAACGGTTACAACTTTGAGGACTCGATCCTCATTTCCGAGAAAGTGGTTCAGGAAGACCGCCTGACTACCATCCACATTCAGGAACTGACCTGTGTGGCTCGGGATACCAAGCTGGGTAGCGAGGAAATCACCGCGGATATTCCGAACGTTGGTGAAAGTGCGCTGTCCAAGTTGGATGAGTCCGGCATCGTGTATATCGGTGCGGAAGTAGGTCCTGGCGATATCCTGGTTGGCAAGGTAACACCGAAAGGTGAAACCCAGTTGACCCCGGAGGAGAAGCTGCTGAGGGCCATCTTCGGCGAGAAGGCTTCGGACGTGAAGGACACGTCCTCACGTGTGCCCACTGGCACCCGTGGCACGGTTATCGACGTTCAGGTCTTTACCCGTGACGGCATCGAAAAGGACACGCGTGCCCAGTCCATCGAAAAAGAGCAGTTGGACGAGTATCGCAAGGACCTGAAGGACGAGTATCGCATTGTAGAAGGTGCCACCTTCGAGCGTTTGACCAATGCCCTCAAGGGGCAGGAAGTCATCAGTGGTCCTGGTCTCAAGAAAGGCGCCAAATTGGACGAATCGTACCTGGCAGAGTTGCCGCGCGACGACTGGTTCAAGCTACGGATGAAAGATGAGGCGCTGAATGAGCTGCTTGAAAAATCCGAGCAGGGTCTTGAAGATCGCAAAAAAGAGCACGAAGCGCGCTTTGACGATAAGAAAGGCAAGCTTCAGCAGGGTGATGACCTTGCCCCGGGTGTTCTCAAGATCGTCAAGGTGTACCTCGCGATCAAGCGTCGGATTCAGCCGGGCGACAAGATGGCCGGACGTCATGGTAACAAGGGTGTTATTTCATCGGTCATGCCGATTGAGGACATGCCTTATGATGAACATGGCAACACAGTTGACGTGGTTCTCAACCCCTTGGGTGTTCCGTCGCGGATGAACGTCGGTCAGGTTCTTGAAACGCACCTGGGTGCAGCAGCCAAAGGGCTGGGTGAGCGCATCAGCCAGATGCTGGATGAGCAGCGTAAGATCGCTGAGCTCCGCAATTTGCTGGACGAGATCTATAACCACTCGGACGAGGTCACCAAGGTGGACCTGGATTCGCTGAGTGACAAAGAGATCCTGGCCCTGGCTAACAATCTGCGCGCAGGTGTCCCCATGGCAACGCCGGTCTTCGACGGTGCCAAGGAAGCAGAGGTCAAGCGTATGCTTGAGCTGGCAGGTCTGAGTACGACTGGCCAGACTGTGTTGTATGACGGCCGTACGGGTGATGAATTTGACCGCCCGGTAACGGTTGGCTACATGTACATCCTCAAGCTGAACCACTTGATCGACGACAAGATGCACGCTCGTTCCACCGGTTCGTACAGCCTGGTTACCCAGCAGCCGCTGGGTGGTAAGGCGCAGTTCGGTGGTCAGCGCTTCGGTGAGATGGAAGTGTGGGCACTCGAGGCCTACGGTGCGGCGTATACGCTGCAGGAAATGCTTACCGTGAAGTCTGATGATGTGAATGGTCGGACCAAGATGTACAAGAACATTGTCGATGGCGATCATCGTATGGAGCCGGGCATGCCCGAGTCCTTCAATGTTCTGGTCAAGGAAATCCGCTCGCTGGGTATCGACATCGAGCTGGAATCCGACTGAGCCGAATTGTTTTTGGCAGCGTGAGCGGGTACCGGTCGGTACCCGCCCGAGAATAACGCCATCCGGAGCTGTTACTGATGAAAGATTTGCTGAATCTTCTCAAAAACCAGAACCAGAAGCAGGAATTTGACGCCATCCGTATTGGCCTGGCGTCGCCTGACATGATCCGTTCATGGTCTTTTGGTGAGGTCAAAAAGCCTGAGACCATCAACTACCGTACGTTCAAGCCTGAGCGTGACGGTCTTTTCTGTGCCAAGATCTTCGGCCCGATCAAGGATTACGAGTGCCTGTGCGGCAAGTACAAGCGGCTCAAGCACCGTGGTGTCATCTGCGAGAAGTGCGGTGTTGAAGTGGCACTGGCCAGTGTGCGTCGTGAGCGCATGGGTCACATCGAGCTCGCCAGCCCGGTCGCCCACATCTGGTTCCTGAAATCACTGCCGTCCCGCATCGGCCTGATGCTGGACATGACCCTGCGCGATATCGAGCGGGTCCTGTATTTTGAGTCGTTCATCGTGATCGAGCCGGGCATGACGACGCTTGAGCGCGGTCAATTGCTGAACGACGAGCAGTATTACGAAGCCCTTGAAGAGTTCGGTGACGAATTCGATGCCCGCATGGGTGCCGAAGCCGTCCAGGAGCTGCTGGAAGGTATTGATCTGCAGGCCGAGGTTGAGGCCTTGCGGGAAGAGATTCCCCAGACCAACTCCGAGACCAAGATCAAGAAGTTCAGCAAGCGCCTGAAGATTCTTGAGGCTTTCCTGTATTCCGGCAATAAGCCGGGCGACATGGTCATGACCGTTCTGCCGGTTCTGCCGCCGGATCTTCGTCCGCTGGTGCCGCTGGATGGTGGCCGTTTTGCCACCTCTGACCTGAACGACCTGTATCGCCGGGTGATCAACCGTAACAACCGCCTCAAGCGCCTGTTGGAGCTGAATGCTCCGGACATTATTGTGCGCAACGAGAAGCGGATGCTACAGGAAGCGGTTGATGCGCTGTTGGATAACGGCCGTCGTGGTCGCGCCATCACTGGTACCAACAAGCGTCCGCTGAAGTCCCTGGCCGACATGATCAAGGGTAAGCAAGGTCGCTTCCGTCAGAACCTGCTCGGTAAGCGTGTGGACTACTCCGGTCGTTCCGTGATCGTGGTTGGTCCGTACCTGCGTTTGCATCAGTGTGGTCTGCCCAAGAAGATGGCGTTGGAGCTGTTCAAGCCGTTCATCTTCTCAAAGCTTGAGCACCGTGGCTTGGCGACCACCATCAAGGCCGCCAAGAAGATGGTCGAGCGTGAGGAAGGCGTGGTCTGGGATATCCTGGACGAGGTCATCCGTGAGCATCCGATCATGCTGAACCGGGCACCGACTCTTCACCGTCTGGGTATCCAGGCGTTCGAGCCGGTACTGATCGAAGGCAAGGCCATTCAGCTGCATCCGCTGGTGTGTGCGGCCTACAACGCCGACTTCGACGGTGACCAGATGGCGGTACACGTACCGCTGACCCTGGAAGCTCAGCTCGAAGCCCGTGCGTTGATGATGTCCACCAACAACGTGCTGTCGCCGGCCAACGGCGAGCCGATCATCGTGCCGTCCCAGGACGTGGTGCTGGGTCTTTACTACATGACCCGCGAGCGCAAGAGTGCCGTCGGTGAAGGCATGGTGTTTGCCGATGTTAAAGAAGCGCACCGTGCCTATGGTGCTGGCAAGGTTGACCTTCAGGCGATCGTCAAGGTCCGGGTCAAGGAAGTCACGATCCAGGAAGACGGCGAGCGTACCGAAGAGTACAAGATCGTTGACACCACGGTCGGTCGTGCGCTGTTGTTCGATATCGTTCCTGACGGCCTGTCCTATGAGCTGGTCAACAAGCCGATGGTCAAGAAGTCGATCTCGAATCTGATCAACACCTGTTACCGTGATGCCGGCCTCAAGGATACCGTTATCTTTGCTGACCAGCTCATGTACATGGGCTACCACTATGCGACGGTTTCCGGTATCTCGATCGGCTTCAACGACTTCGAGATTCCTCCCGAGAAATACGAGTTGGTGGATGCTGCCTCCGAGGAAGTCAAGGACATCGAGACCCAGTACGCATCCGGTCTGCTGACCCAGGGTGAGAAGTACAACAAGGTTATCGATATCTGGTCCCGTGCCAACGACAAAGTGTCGAAGGCGATGATGGATCGGCTCTCGAAGGAGCAGGTTATCGGGCCAGACGGCAAGCCAGTTAAAGGTGAGGACGGCGAAGACTTGATGCAGGAGTCGTTCAACTCGGTTTACATGATGGCTGATTCGGGCGCCCGGGGTTCCGCGGCTCAGATTCGCCAGCTGGCTGGTATGCGGGGCCTGATGGCGAAGCCGGACGGCTCCATCATCGAGACGCCGATCACTGCGAACTTCCGTGAGGGTCTGAACGTACTCCAGTACTTCATATCCACCCACGGTGCCCGTAAGGGTCTGGCGGATACGGCACTGAAGACCGCGAACTCAGGTTACCTGACTCGCCGTCTGGTAGACGTTTCCCAGGATCTGGTCGTTACCGAAACCGACTGTGGTACCGAAGAAGGTCTGTTGATGACGCCGCACATCGAGGGTGGCGACGTTGTTGTACCGCTGGGTGATCGTGTGCTTGGTCGTGTTACGGCCCGTGCAGCCTTTACGCCAACGGACAAGGACAATGCCGTTGTCGAGGCCGGCGTCCTGCTGGACGAGAAAGCGGTTGAATCCCTTGAGCGTGCCGGTGTGGACGAAGTCTGGGTTCGCTCTGCGATCACCTGTGAGACTCGCCACGGTATCTGCTCCAAGTGTTATGGCCGTGATCTTGCCCGTGGCCATGAGGTCAATGTGGGCGAGGCTGTCGGTGTTATCGCTGCACAGTCCATCGGTGAGCCGGGTACCCAGCTGACCATGCGTACCTTCCACATCGGTGGTGCGGCAAGCCGGGCATCAGCGGTTGACAATATCCAGGTCAAGCACGGCGGCACCGTTCGTCTGCACAACCTGAAATCGATCGAGAAGAGCGACGGCAGTCTGGTTGTTGTGTCCCGTTCCTCAGCGCTGGCCATTGCCGATGAGCAGGGTCGTGAGCGCGAGTGGTACAAGCTGCCCTATGGTGCGGTGCTGTCTGTCAAGCACGGCGACGCCGTGGAAGCAGGGGTTGCGGTTGCCAAGTGGGATCCGCACACGCACCCAATCATCGCTGAAGCGGAAGGTACCGCCAAGTTCGTCAACATGGATCAGGGCATTACCGTCCGTACCCAGACTGATGAGCTGACGGGTCTTTCCACGATGGAGGTTATCGACCCGAAAGAGCGTCCGGCGGCTGGTAAGGACATTCGTCCTGCCATTCAGCTGATCGACGACAAGGGTAACGATGTTGAGTTGCCAGGTGGTGGTACCGCGATCTTCTTCCTGCCGGCCAACGCGCTGGTGACCATGGCCAATGGCGCCAAGATCGAGTTGGGTGACGTGGTTGCCCGTATTCCGCAGGAAAGCTCGAAGACCCGGGATATCACCGGTGGTCTGCCGCGTGTTGCCGACCTGTTCGAGGCCCGTCGTCCGAAAGAATCGTCCATCCTGGCTGAAGTCAGTGGTGTGGTGTCCTTCGGCAAGGAAACCAAGGGCAAGAAACGCCTGGTGATTACGCCGAAGGATGCGGATCCGTATGAGGTTCTGATTCCCAAGCATCGCCAGATGAACGTGTTCGAGGGTGAAACGGTCGAGAAGGGTGAGGTTATCTCTGATGGCCCGTCCAATCCGCACGACATCCTTCGTCTTCTGGGTGTGGTTGCGTTGGCCAAGTACATCACCAACGAAATCCAGGACGTTTACCGTCTGCAGGGTGTTGTCATCAACGATAAGCATATTGAGGTTATCGTTCGACAGATGCTGCGTAAGGTGGAGATCACTGATGCCGGTGATACCAGCCTGCTGGCTGGCGATCAGGTAGAAATTACCCAGTTCATGGAAGAGAACGAAAAAGCGGAAGCGGCAGACAAGGAAACCGCACGTTGTGAGCGCTTGTTGCTGGGTATTACCAAGGCATCTCTGGCGACGGAGTCGTTCATTTCAGCGGCATCGTTCCAGGAAACCACGCGGGTTCTGACCGAAGGCGCCGTCACCGGCAAGCGGGATTACCTCCGCGGGCTGAAAGAGAACGTTGTCGTTGGTCGCCTGATTCCGGCTGGTACCGGTCTGGCATACCACGCAGAGCGTCGTCGCAAGCGTGATCTGGAAGAGCAGGGCGTAACGGCAGCGGATGTCGAAGAAGCTCTGAGTGCCGAACTCAACCGCGAAAGCTGAGTTGACCGGTAACGCCACCCGCCGGTAGTTACTTACCTGGCGGGTGGTCAAAAAGAGATCAGTCGTCTTGACTGTTCAGGGTCGCAGGCTTAAACTTGCGACCCTCAAATTTTACCCCCGCCTGTCGGGGGTAAGTTTCATTGATACGGTTTTTTGGAGTTTGCTTACATGGCAACGATTAATCAGTTGGTGCGTAAGCCTCGTAAACGCAAAGCGGCCAAGAGCGACGTTCCTGCTCTGCAGGCTTGCCCGCAGCGCCGTGGTGTTTGTACTCGTGTGTACACCACAACGCCGAAGAAGCCGAACTCAGCACTGCGTAAAGTGTGCCGTGTTCGCCTGACCAACGGCTACGAGGTTTCCTCATACATTGGTGGTGAAGGTCACAACCTTCAGGAGCACAGTGTTGTGCTGATCCGTGGCGGTCGAGTAAAAGACCTTCCGGGTGTGCGCTATCACACTGTTCGCGGAACACTGGACACCCAGGGTGTGCAGAACCGTAAGCAGGGCCGCTCCAAGTACGGTGCAAAACGACCCAAGTCCTGATGTCCCACACGGGTGTCTTTTATCGTTGCTACGTAGAACGGTAAGAGTAAGGCTGAGTAGCTGATGCTATCTCAGGGGTTCCTGAAGACCTTTTAATAGATAAGGGCTTATCGATGCCTAGAAGAAGAGTTGCAGCAAAACGGGAAATTATCCCGGATCCCAAATTCGGCAGTGCACGGCTGGCCAAGTTCATCAACCATGTGATGGAAAGCGGCAAAAAAGCTGTTGCTGAGCGCATTGTTTATGGCGCGCTCGATATCGTTGCCGACAAGTCCAAGGAAGAGCCGATCGACATGTTCGAGAAGGCCCTGGAAAACATCCAGCCGATGGTTGAAGTTAAATCCCGTCGTGTGGGTGGTGCTACCTACCAGGTGCCTGTCGAAGTACGGCCTTCCCGTCAGAACGCGCTGGCCATGCGCTGGCTCGTAGAATTTTCACGGAAGCGTGGTGAAAAGTCCATGGCGCAGCGTCTGGCAGGTGAAATCCTGGATGCCGCTGATAGCAAGGGCTCCGCTGTTAAGAAGCGCGAAGACGTTCATCGCATGGCAGAAGCCAACAAGGCGTTCTCTCACTTCCGTTTCTAATCAGCCGAGGTTCATACAGTGGCACGCAAGACTCCGATCAAGAGATACAGAAACATTGGTATTTGTGCGCATGTTGATGCGGGCAAGACCACAACCACCGAGCGGGTTCTGTTCTACACAGGCATTTCCCACAAAATCGGTGAGGTTCATGATGGCGCGGCGACCATGGACTGGATGGAGCAGGAGCAGGAGCGTGGTATTACCATCACGTCTGCTGCAACCACCTGTTTCTGGCAGGGCATGGATAAGCAGTATCCTGAGCACCGCATCAACATCATCGACACCCCGGGGCACGTTGACTTTACCATCGAGGTAGAGCGTTCCCTGCGTGTGCTCGACGGTGCAGTTGTGGTGTTCTGTGGCTCCTCTGGTGTTGAGCCGCAGTCCGAGACTGTTTGGCGTCAGGCCAACAAGTACGAAGTGCCCCGCATGGTGTTCGTCAACAAGATGGACCGTGCCGGTGCCAACTTCCTGCGCGTTGTGAATCAGATTAAGAACCGTCTGGGTGCGACTGCCGTTCCCATTCAGTTGCCGATCGGTGCCGAAGACGAGTTCGCTGGTCTGGTTGACCTGATTCGTAACAAGGCGATTTACTGGAACGAAGATGATGCCGGTGCTACCTATGACCAGCGCGACGTTCCTGCCGAAATGGCTGACGAAGTAGCGAAGTACCGCGAAGAAATGATGGAAGCGGCTGCTGAAGCTAATGAAGAGCTGATGGAGCGCTACCTTGAAGAGGGCGAGCTCAGCATTGAAGACATCAAGAAAGGTCTGCGTATCCGTACGCTCGCCAACGAGATTGTTGTCGCGACATGTGGTTCTGCCTTTAAGAACAAGGGTGTTCAGGCGGTGCTGGATTCGGTGATCGAATTCCTGCCGGCTCCGGACGAAGTCAAAGCCATCCGTGGTGAGGTCGATGAAGACGGTACTGAAGAAACCCGTCAGGCTGACGACGACGCGCCTTTCTCGGCTCTCGCGTTCAAAATCGCCACCGATCCGTTTGTTGGCACGCTAACCTTCTTCCGGGTTTACTCCGGTAAGCTCGAATCGGGTAATGCAGTCTACAACTCCGTAAAGAGCAAGAAGGAACGCGTCGGCCGTATGGTTCAGATGCACTCCAAAGAGCGTCAGGAGATCAAGGAAGTTCTCGCGGGTGATATTGCTGCGGCAATCGGCCTGAAGAGTGTCACCACCGGTGATACCCTTTGTGATGAGAATCATAAAATTATCCTGGAACGCATGGAGTTCCCTGAGCCGGTTATTTCTGTAGCCGTTGAGCCGAAGTCCAAGGCTGACCAGGAGAAAATGGGTGTTGCTCTGGGCAAGCTTGCTCAGGAAGATCCGTCTTTCCAGGTTCGTACTGATGAAGAATCTGGCCAGACCATCATCTCCGGTATGGGTGAGCTTCACCTGGACATCATCGTTGACCGAATGCGTCGCGAGTTCAAGGTTGAAGCGAACATTGGTAAGCCGCAGGTGGCTTATCGTGAATGCATCCGTAAGAACGTGGATGTGGAAGGTAAGTTCGTGCGTCAGTCTGGCGGTCGTGGTCAGTATGGTCATGTCAAGCTCAAGCTTGAGCCGCTGCCTCTCGACGAGGAGGATGGCGAGAACTTCATCTTCGTAAACGAAATCGTTGGTGGTGTGGTTCCCAAGGAATACATTCCCGCTGTTCAGCAGGGCATTGAAGAGCAGATGAAGAACGGCTGTCTGGCCGGTTATCCTCTGCTGCGGATCAAGGCCACGCTGTACGATGGTTCCTACCATGACGTTGACTCCAACGAGATGGCGTTCAAGGTCGCCGGATCCATGGCGATGAAGAAAGGCGCGTTGGAGGCTAGTCCGGCCCTTCTTGAGCCGCTCATGAAGGTCGAGTGCGTTACCCCTGAAGAGTATATGGGTGACGTCGTTGGTGATCTGAACCGCCGTCGTGGTCTGGTTCAGGGTATGGAAGACGGCCCGTCGGGCAAGACAATCCGTGCCGAGGTTCCGTTGTCGGAGATGTTCGGTTACGCCACCGATCTGCGTTCTGCAACGCAGGGTCGGGCGTCTTATGCGATGGAGTTCTCCCGCTATATGGAAGCTCCCTCGAACATTGCCGAAGCGATCATTAAAAAGGGTTGATCCCCAGGACTTAAGAAACAGGAAGAGGTGTAACCGTGTCTAAAGCAAAATTTGAGCGTAATAAGCCGCACGTAAACGTGGGCACCATTGGTCACGTAGACCATGGCAAGACCACGCTGACAGCCGCGCTGACTCGTGTGTGTCACGAAGTGTGGGGTACTGGTAGTGCAAGCGCATTCGACCAGATCGATAACGCACCGGAAGAGAAGGCGCGTGGTATCACCATCGCGACCTCTCACGTTGAGTACGATTCGCCGGCGCGTCACTATGCGCACGTTGACTGCCCGGGCCACGCTGACTACGTGAAGAACATGATCACGGGTGCGGCGCAGATGGACGGCGCGATCCTTGTTTGTTCCGCAGCTGACGGCCCCATGCCGCAGACTCGCGAGCACATCCTGCTGTCCCGCCAGGTTGGCGTTCCTTTCATCGTTGTGTTCCTGAACAAGGCGGACATGGTTGATGACGAGGAGCTGCTGGAGCTGGTCGAGATGGAAGTTCGCGAACTGCTGAGCCAGTACGACTTCCCGGGCGACGACACGCCGATCGTTACCGGTTCCGCGCTGATGGCGCTGGAAGGTAAGGATGACAACGAAATGGGTACTACCGCTGTTAAGAAGCTGGTAGAAGCCCTGGACGAGTACATCCCGGATCCGGAGCGTGCGATTGATCAGCCGTTCCTGATGCCGATCGAGGACGTGTTCTCCATCTCTGGTCGCGGTACGGTTGTAACCGGTCGTGTTGAGCGTGGCATCATCAAGGTTGGTGACGAAGTGGAAATCGTCGGTATCAAAGATACCGTGAAGACCGTTTGTACCGGTGTTGAGATGTTCCGCAAGCTGCTGGACGAAGGTCGTGCTGGTGAGAACGTTGGTGTTCTGCTGCGTGGTACCAAGCGTGACGACGTTGAGCGTGGTCAGGTTCTGTGTGTGCCGGGCTCCATCAAGCCGCACACCAAGTTCGAGTGCGAAGTGTACGTGCTGAGCAAAGAAGAAGGTGGTCGTCATACCCCGTTCTTTAAGGGTTACCGTCCGCAGTTTTACTTCCGTACCACCGACGTCACAGGTTCCTGTGAGCTGCCGGAAGGTGTGGAAATGGTTATGCCGGGTGACAACGTGAAGATGAGTGTTACCCTGATTGCTCCGATCGCCATGGAAGATGGCCTGCGCTTCGCGATTCGTGAAGGTGGCCGTACCGTTGGTGCCGGCGTAGTCTCAAAGATCATCGAATAAATTATTCGAATGATCTAAGGAAAAAGGGGCTGAAAGTCAGCCCCTTTTTCTGTTTCAGCCGCACAATCTGACCTGGTAGAGTCGCTGCTCATCGCAGTTGACACTGCTGGGTATTATGCATACAATGCGGCTCCTTTTTTTGAAGGTCGGCTAACTAGTAGCTGCTACGAGTGGAGTTTGGTGCATCATGCAAAGCCAAAAAATTCGAATCCGGTTGAAGGCGTTTGATTATCGCCTGATCGACCAGTCAACGCAGGAGATTGTCGATACCGCGAAGCGGACCGGCGCTCAAGTGCGTGGACCAATCCCTCTGCCGACGCGGAAGGAAAAGTACACCGTTCTGATTTCACCGCACGTCAACAAAGACGCGCGCGATCAGTACGAGATTCGTACACACAAGCGTTTGCTGGATATCGTCGAGCCGACGGAAAAGACAGTAGATGCTTTGATGAAGCTGGATCTGGCAGCAGGTGTAGACGTTCAGATCAGCCTCGGCTAACGCCAAGCGTTAGTCTGTGTAACTGTCATAAGGCCATAGAGGGTGAGAGCCCCGTACACTTAAGAGGTGAAACATGGCAATTGGAATTGTCGGTCGCAAGGCCGGTATGACCCGTATTTTTACGGAAGACGGGCAAGCAGTGTCCGTAACGGTAATTGAGGTTGAGCCCAACCGCATTACCCAGCTGAAAACTCTTGAAAGCGATGGCTATCGCGCGGTTCAGGTAACCGTTGGTAAGCGTCGTTCCTCTCGTGTGACTAAAAGCGAAGCGGGCCATTACGCCAAAGCCGGAGTAGAGGCTGGTCGTGGTCTGTGGGAATTCCGTCTCGCTGATGGCGAAGGCGAAGAGCTGGCTGCAGGCGGAGAGATTACCGCTTCCATCTTTGAAGATGGCCAGGTCGTTGATGCTGTTGGTCAGTCCAAGGGTAAAGGTTTCCAGGGCGGCGTAAAGCGCTGGAACTTCTCCATGCAGGACGCCACACACGGTAACTCCCTTTCTCATCGTGCTCCGGGTTCTATTGGTCAGAACCAGACTCCGGGCAAGGTATTCAAGGGCAAAAAGATGGCGGGCCAGATGGGCAATGCGCAGGTGACCGTGCAGAACCTGCAAGTCGTCCGTGTCGACGCCGAGCGCAACCTTCTGCTGATTCGTGGTGCCGTTCCGGGCGCGACCGGCGGAAATGTTGTCATCAAGCCTGCAGTTAAAGCCTGAGGAGCGGTGCGATGGAATTGACTATTACAGGTAGCGGCAAGGGAATCTCGGTTTCCGACGCTGCATTCGCCAAAGATTTTAATGAGTCACTGGTTCACCAGGTTGTCACCGCGTATATGTCCGGTGCGCGCCAGGGTACCCGTGCTCAGAAAACACGTTCGGAAGTCGCTGGTGGTGGTAAGAAGCCCTGGCGTCAGAAGGGTACGGGTCGTGCCCGTGCCGGTACCATCCGCAGTCCGCTGTGGCGGTCCGGTGGTGTTACCTTCGCTGCCAAGCCTCAGAGTTTTGAGCAGAAGGTAAACCGCAAAATGTACCGCGCAGCGATGCGCTCCATTTTTTCCGAGCTGGTCCGTCAGGAGCGCCTGGTTGTGGTCGACGACATGAATGTCGAAACGCCCAAGACCAAGGCCTTCACTGCCAAGCTGAGCGATATCGGTGTCAGTAACGCGCTGATTCTGTCCGACAACGTCGAGCAGAATCTGCACCTGGCCTCGCGCAATATCCCGCACGTTGATGTGCGTGATGTCGCCGGCCTTGACCCGGTTAGCCTTGTCGCCTTCGACAAAGTGGTTGTGACTGTTCCCGCTCTGAAGAAAATCGAGGAGATGCTGGGATGAATCAGGAACGTATTTACAAGGTTCTTCTTGGGCCTCACGTATCAGAGAAAGCCTCTCTGGTCGCGGAAAGTGGTCAGGTGGTATTCCGTGTAGCCCCTGACGCAACCAAGCCCGAGATCAAGAAAGCCGTTGAGCAGCTGTTCAACGTCACCGTCGAAGGTGTTCAGGTTCTGAACCGTAAGGGTAAGCTCAAGCGTACCGTTCGCGGCTTCGGCAAGCGTGCTGACATTCGTAAGGCTTACGTTAAGCTTGCGGACGGTCAGGACATTGATTTTCTGGATGTGGAATAAGGTAAAGGGGTCGTAAAATGCCGATCGTCAAAACCAAGCCAACATCTGCCGGCCGCCGTCACGTTGTTAAGCTCTTTAACCCTGATCTTCACAAGGGGCGCCCTTACGAGCCGTTGGTAGAAACTCTTAGTAAATCGGGTGGTCGCAACCATTTTGGTCGCATCACTACCCGTCACATTGGTGGTGGACATAAAAAACACTACCGTGTCATTGACTTTAAGCGGACCAAAGATGGTATCCCGGCGACTATCGAGCGCCTGGAATACGATCCTAACCGCTCTGCGCACATTGCGCTGATCAAGTACGCCGATGGCGAGCGTCGCTACATTATCGCTCCCAAAGGTATGCAGATTGGTGACCCTGTGCGCTCCGGCATCGACGCGCCGATTAAAGTAGGAAGCACACTTCCGCTCCGGAATATTCCGGTCGGTTCTGTGATTCACTGCGTCGAAATCAAGCCTGGCAAAGGTGCTCAGCTGGCTCGCTCTGCGGGCGCATCCGTACAGCTGGTTGCTCGGGAAGGGGCTTATGCCACCATCCGCCTGCGCTCAGGTGAAATGCGTAAGGTGCTTGTTGACTGTCGCGCAACGTTGGGCGAAGTGTCCAACAGCGAACACAGCCTCAAGCAGCTTGGTAAAGCGGGTGCATCACGTTGGCGCGGTAAACGTCCAACAGTACGTGGTGTTGCTATGAACCCAGTTGACCACCCACATGGTGGTGGTGAAGGGCGTACCTCTGGCGGGCGTCACCCGGTTACTCCGTGGGGTGTTCCGACCAAAGGGCATAAGACTCGTAAGAACAAACGTACTGATAAGATGATAGTACGTCGTCGTTCAGCCAAGTAAACGACTACATAGAGGTAAATGCTGTGCCACGTTCTTTGAAGAAAGGTCCTTTTATAGACCTGCATCTGTTGAAGAAGGTCGAGGCAGCTCTGGAAGCTAACGACAAGCGGCCGATCAAAACCTGGTCCCGCCGGTCGACAGTGTTTCCGGAGATGGTAGGCCTGACCATTGCAGTCCACAACGGCAAGCAGCACGTGCCGGTTTATGTCACCGAAGATATGGTCGGGCATAAGCTGGGTGAGTTCGCGGCGACGCGTACTTATCGTGGTCATGCGGCCGACAAGAAAGCTAAACGCTGATTGTGAGGTAATAGAAATGGAAGTAGCAGCCAAGTACAAGGGCGCTCGCCTCTCAGCTCAGAAAGCGCGTCTTGTCGCTGACCAAGTACGCGGCAAGGCTGTTGAGGACGCCCTGAACATTCTGACTTTCAGCCCGAAGAAGGCGGCGGTCATTCTCAAGAAAGCCCTTGAGTCTGCCATCGCTAACGCTGAGCACAACGAAGGTCTGGACGTAGATGATTTGCGGGTTTCCACCGTTATGGTGGATGAGGGTCCGACGCTCAAGCGAATCAAAGCTCGAGCCAAGGGGCGCGCTGACCGGATTTTCAAGCGCACCTGTCATATCACCGTCAAGGTCGCCGACAAGTAGGAGATGCTCAGATGGGTCATAAAGTAAATCCAACCGGCATGCGCCTGGGTGTGATCAAAGAGCACAACTCAGTGTGGTACGCCGAAAAGGCGGAATACGCGAACAACCTGTTGAATGATATTCAGGTTCGCGAATTCCTGGACAAGCGTCTGGTAAAGGCGTCTGTCAGCAAGATTGTGATCGAGCGCCCTGCTCAGAACGCCCGTATCACGATCCATACAGCCCGTCCCGGTATTGTTATCGGTAAGAAGGGTGAAGATGTTGACCGTCTGCGTCGCGAAGTCAGCGACATGATGGGTGTGCCCGTGCACATCAACATCGAAGAAGTCCGCAAGCCGGACCTGGATGCCCGCCTGGTCGCGCAGAACGTTGCCGGTCAGCTGGAGCGTCGTGTGATGTTCCGTCGCGCTATGAAGCGTGCGGTACAGAACGCCATGCGCCAGGGTGCGAAAGGCATCAAGATTCAGGTAGGCGGTCGTCTCGGGGGTGCTGAAATTGCCCGTTCCGAGTGGTATCGCGAAGGTCGTGTACCGCTGCACACACTGCGTGCAGACATTGATTACTCGACCTACGAAGCGAAAACCACTTACGGCATTATCGGCGTCAAGGTATGGATCTTCAAAGGTGAGATTCTTGGTGGTATGGAGCAGGTCCGTGCTGACAAGAAAGCCTCTGGGAAGAAAGGTTCTAAGTAAAGGGGCACTCAAATGCTGCAACCAAAACGCACCAAATTTCGCAAGGTAATGAAAGGCCGTAACACCGGTCTTGCGCACCGTGCTAACAAGGTGAGCTTCGGTGAATACGGATTGAAGGCGACAAGCCGTGGACGTATAACTGCGCGCCAGATTGAGGCAGCGCGTCGTACCATGACTCGCCGCATCAAGCGGGGCGGTAAGATCTGGATCCGGATTTTCCCGGACAAGCCGATCTCCAGCAAGCCGCTCGAAGTACGAATGGGTAAAGGTAAGGGTTCTGTCGAGTACTGGGTGGCTGAAATTCAGCCAGGCCGGATGCTGTATGAGATGGAAGGTGTTTCCGAGGAAATCGCTCGTGACGCGTTCACTCTTGCTGCGGCCAAGCTGCCCGTACAGACCACCTTTGTAACGAGGACGGTGATGTGATGAAAGCAACAGAGCTGCGTGACAAGTCAGTCGAGGAGCTGAACAAAGAGCTGATCGACCTCCTGAAGGAGCAGTTCAACCTGCGCATGCGTAAGGCGACAGGTCAGCTGAATCAGTCTCATCTTCTTCCGAAGGTGAAGCGTGACATTGCTCGCGTGAAAACAGTTATGAATGAAAAGGCAGGACAGTAACATGACTGAAGCTACCCAAACTGCCAGAACCCTGAGCGGCAAGGTCGTGAGCAACAAAATGGAGAAATCCATTGTGGTTCTGGTTGAGCGCCAGGTTAAGCATCCTCTGTACGGTAAGTACATGAAGCGTTCATCCAAAATTCATGCTCACGACGAGAGCAATCAGTGCAACATCGGTGACACCGTTACAATCCAGGAAACCCGCCCGGTCTCCAAGACCAAAAGCTGGGCTCTGGTGGAAGTCACCGAACGCGCATCGAAGGTGTAACTCGCCCGGACGGTGAGTCTTGTCGTAACGGCAAAGTGGTTTCTGCTGGAGAATAACCATGATTCAGACTCAAACAATGCTTGAAGTCGCGGACAACAGTGGTGCACGTCAGGTGATGTGCATCAAGGTCCTGGGCGGTTCACATCGGCGTTATGCCAGCGTTGGGGATATCATCAAGGTAACCGTTAAGGAAGCCATCCCCCGCGGTAAAGTGAAAAAAGGCCAGGTCCTGAAAGCTGTCGTTGTACGTACCCGTAAAGGTGTGCGTCGTCCCGACGGGTCGCTTATTCGTTTCGACGGAAACGCGGCAGTACTTCTGAACAATCAGGACGCACCCATTGGTACCCGTATCTTCGGACCGGTTACCCGTGAACTGCGAAATGAGAAGTTCATGAAAATTATTTCACTGGCACCCGAAGTACTTTAAGGACCAGAGGCCGGTTATGAAAAAGATCAAACGAGATGACGAAGTAATCGTCACTACGGGGAAAGACCAAGGCAAACGTGGTAAAGTCCTGAAGGTTCAGGACGATGGCCGGGTTGTTGTTTCTGGGATCAATATGATCAAGAAGCACACCAAGCCAAACCCGATGCTCGGCACCCCAGGTGGCATCGTCGAAAAAGAAGCACCTATCCAGGCTTCCAACGTGGCTATTTTTAATCCGCAGACCGGCAAAGCCGATCGCGTAGGCTTCCAGATCAAGGAAGACGGCGCTAAAGTGCGGATCTTTAAGTCCACGAAAGAAGTCGTCGATAACCAGTAAGCGGTGGTGGTTACGATGCTTAACATGAAAGAGCAGTACAGTAAGGAAGTGGTACCCGCCCTGCAGAAAGAGTTCAGCTACAAGAACATCATGCAGGTGCCGCGTATCGAAAAGATCACCCTGAATATGGGTGTCGGCGAAGCGGTCGGTGACAAGAAGCTGATTGAAAATGCCGTGGCGGATCTTGAGCGCCTGGCAGGTCAAAAAGCCGTTGTCACTTTGGCACGTAAATCCGTAGCGGGCTTTAAAATCCGTGAAGGTTGGCCGATCGGTTGTAAAGTTACCCTGCGCGGTGAGCGTATGTGGGATTTCTTTGATCGTCTGGTTCACATTGCGGTACCCCGCATTCGTGACTTCCGCGGTCTGAATCCCAAGTCCTTCGATGGTCGCGGTAACTACAGCATGGGTGTGCGTGAGCAGATCATTTTCCCCGAGATCGAGTACGACAGAGTCGACAAGATCCGTGGACTTGATATCACCATTACCACCACTGCCGGTACCGACGATGAAGGTCGCGAACTGTTGAAAGCCTTCGGCTTTCCGTTCAAGAAATAAGGAACGAGTGTAATGGCTAAGGTTTCCATGAAGAACCGCGAGTTCAAGCGCGAAAAAACCGTTGCGAAGTACGCAGCGAAGCGCGCCGAACTCAAGGCGATTATCAAGAACCCGAATACCAGCGATGATGACCGTTGGGATGCACAGATGAAGCTGCAACAGCTTCCTCGTGATGCGTCTCCCTCGCGTCTTCGTAATCGTTGCCAGGTTACAGGTCGTCCCCACGGCGTTCTGCGCAAGTTCAAGCTGTCACGTATTAAGTTGCGTGAAGCTGGCATGCGCGGCGACGTCCCGGGCCTGACCAAAGCAAGCTGGTAAGGCAGGTACACTGACCGCAGGTCAGGTGCCCGTTGGTAAGCGGTGCGGCGCGCCGCTGCACAACTAAAAAGATCAGGAGTCTCATACCAATGAGTATGCAAGATACGCTTGCGGATATGTTTACCCGTATCCGTAATGCACAGATGGCACAGAAGGCCGATGTGGCCATGCCGTCTTCAAAGATGAAGATCTCCGTAGCCCAGGTCCTTAAGGACGAAGGTTACGTAGCCGATTTTTCCGTCTCAGCTGACGCGAAACCCGAGCTGACCATTAACCTCAAATACTTCGGTGGCAAGCCGGTTATTGAGGAAATCAAGCGGGTCAGCCGTCCGAGTCTGCGCCAGTACAAGGGCGCTGGGGAGCTGCCGAAGGTATCCGGTGGTCTGGGAGTCGCGATTGTCTCTACGTCCAAGGGCGTAATGACAGACCGCGCTGCACGTGCTGCCGGCGTGGGTGGCGAAGTCATCTGCACCGTATTTTAGGAGATACACATGTCCAGGGTTGCCAATAATCCTGTCGTGCTGCCTTCCGGTGTTGAGGTTAAGCTGAACGGACAGGAAATTAATGTGAAGGGGTCCAAAGGATCGCTTCAATTCACCATCCACCATGTGGTAGAGGTCACGCAGGAAGAAAACGTTCTGCGCTTCGCACCCCGTGATGGAGCCAAACAGTCCCGCGCTCTTGCTGGTACTACCCGCGCATTGGTCAACAATATGGTGACCGGTGTGTCTACAGGCTTTGAGCGCAAGCTCGCGCTGACGGGCGTAGGCTACCGTGCCCAGGCGCAAGGTAAGAAGCTCAATCTGACGCTGGGTTTTTCACACCCGGTTGAGTATGAGCTGCCCGAGGGGATTACCGCTGAAACTCCGTCCAATACGGAAGTTGTGATTCGCGGAATCGACAAGCAACAGGTTGGCCAGGTCGCTGCAGAAGTCCGCGCATTCCGTCCGCCAGAGCCTTACAAAGGCAAGGGTGTGCGTTATGCGGATGAGCAGGTCAGACGCAAAGAAGCCAAGAAGAAATAAGGCGGGACTATGAGCGCGAATAACGAAAGATTGCGTCGCGCACGCAAAGTGCGCATGAAGATCCGTAAGCTGGGCACCAACCGCCTGTGTGTACATCGTACACCCCGGCACATGTACGCCCAGGTTACCACTGCAGACGGCAGCAAGGTGCTGGCGGCTGCCTCCACGTTGGATAAGGACCTGCGCCAGGGTGCAACCGGTAACGTGGACGCTGCCAAAAAGGTCGGTCAGTTGATTGCTGAGCGTGCCAAGGCAGCAGGTGTAGAGCAGGTCGCTTTTGACCGCTCCGGTTACCGTTATCATGGTCGCGTCCAGGCTCTGGCCGACGCAGCCCGTGAAGCTGGCTTGCAATTCTAAGAGGTGGAGAAGATGAGCGTTAACGAACAGAAGGCGCCTGAGCTCCAGGAGAAGCTGGTTCAGGTCAATCGCGTCGCCAAGGTTGTTAAGGGCGGTCGTATTTTTGCCTTCACTGCACTGACTGTAGTGGGTGATGGTAAAGGACGCGTTGGTTTCGGTCGTGGCAAGGCGCGTGAAGTGCCGGTTGCGATCCAGAAAGCGATGGAAGCTGCACGCAAGAACATGGTCGACATCCCGCTTGACGGAAATACCCTGCAGTACGCGGTTAAAGCGCAGCATGGTGGTTCCAAGGTTTACATGCAGCCTGCATCAGAAGGTACCGGTATCATCGCCGGCGGCGCTATGCGTGCCGTACTGGAAGTAGCGGGTGTGCAGAACGTACTGTCCAAGTGTTACGGGTCCACCAACCCGGTGAACGTGGTACGTTCCACCATCAAGGGTCTCCAGGCAACTCAAGCGCCTGAAGATATTGCAGCCAAGCGCGGTAAATCCGTGGAAGAGATTCTGGGTTGAAGTCATGGCGAACGCAAAAACGATCAAAGTAACACTGACCCGCAGCCCAATCGGCTGTCAGCCCAAGCACAAGCTGTGCGTCAAGGGCCTGGGTCTCCGTAAAATCGGTCACACCGTGGAAGTGGAAGATACCCCTTCCATCCGCGGGATGATCAACCGGGTTAACTACCTGGTGCAGGTAGAGGAGAACTAAGATGCGTCTGAACGAACTTAGTCCGGAGCCTGGTTCACGTCCTGCCGCCAAGCGCGTGGGTCGCGGTATCGGTAGCGGCCTCGGCAAGACCGGTGGTCGTGGTCACAAGGGTCTTAAGGCCCGTTCCGGCGGCAGTGTCGCGCCTGGTTTCGAGGGCGGCCAGCAGCCGTTGGCCCGTCGTCTGCCGAAATTCGGTTTCACCTCGCGCCAGCAGCGCTATGTGGCTGAAATTCGTCTGAACGAACTGGCGAAAGTCGACGGTGACGTAGCTGATCTCGAGGCCCTGAAGAAGGCTGACATCGTTCGCGAAGAAATTCGTGAAGCGAAGGTTATTCTGTCCGGCGAACTGAGCCGCGCAGTGACTGTCAAGGGTCTGAAGGTGACCAAAGGCGCACGCGAGGCGATCACTGCCGCGGGCGGTAAAGTCGAAGACTAAGGCGAGTCGAGGACTAAATGGCCAAGAACGCATCATTGCCTGCGGGCGCGGGTAAAGGACTGGCAGAGCTGCGATCGCGGCTCTGGTTCGTCTTCCTGGCATTGCTGGTGTACCGGATCGGTGCCCACATCCCGGTGCCGGGTATTAACCCCGACCGTCTGGCGGCACTGTTTGAACAGAACCAGGGCACAATCCTGAGCATGTTCAACATGTTTTCCGGTGGTGCGCTTGAGCGGATGAGTATCTTCGCACTTGGTATCATGCCGTATATTTCAGCCTCTATTATTATGCAGTTGATGACAGCGGTCAGTCCGACGCTGGAGCAACTGAAGAAGGAGGGTGAAGCTGGCCGTCGCAAGATAAGCCAGTACACGCGGTATGGTACGGTTATCCTGGCCCTGGTTCAGGGCTTTGGTATTTCTGTCGGGCTGGCATCCCAGGGTGTGACCTTCAACGACAGCTTCAGCTTCCACTTTGTGGCTGTGGTATCCTTTGTCAGTGGTGCCGTGTTCATGATGTGGTTGGGTGAGCAGATCACCGAGCGCGGCGTCGGCAACGGGATTTCCCTGCTGATTTTTGCCGGTATTGTTGCTGGCCTTCCAGGTGCCATAGGGCAGACCCTGGAGCAAGCGCGTAACGGCGAGATGAGTCTGTTGGTGGTTCTGGGTATTGGTATCCTGGCGGTTGCTGTAATTGGCTTCGTGGTGTTTATGGAGCGTGGTCAGCGTCGACTGACCATCAATTACGCGAAGCGCCAGCAAGGCCGGCGGGTATTTGCTCAGCAGTCCAGCCATTTGCCTTTAAAAGTGAATATGGCAGGCGTTATTCCGCCGATCTTCGCTTCCTCCATTCTGCTGTTCCCGGCGTCGCTGGGGCAGTGGTTCGGTCAGGGCGAGGGCATGGAATGGCTGAGTGATATTTCCCAGGCATTGGCACCTAGCCAGCCGCTATACATCATTCTGTTCGCAGCAGCAGTCGTTTTCTTCTGCTTCTTCTATACAGCGTTGATGTATAACCCGAAAGAAGTTGCGGATAACCTCAAGCGCTCAGGCGCGTTTATTCCGGGCATTCGTCCGGGCGATCAGACTGCCAAGTATATTGATGGTGTGCTGACCCGCCTGACTCTGTTCGGTGCAATGTACATTGCAGCAGTGTCCCTGTTCCCTCAGTTTCTGATGGTTGCCGGGAATGTACCGTTCTATCTGGGCGGCACGTCTCTGCTGATTGTTGTAGTCGTGGTGATGGATTTCATGGCTCAGGTTCAGTCGCACCTGATGTCTCATCAATATGATTCGTTGATGAAGAAGTCCAATCTCAAGGGCTATGGTCGGAACGGATAATTTCGTTCCCCTTGAAAACTGGAGTCGACAATGAAAGTACGCGCTTCGGTAAAGAAAATTTGCCGTAACTGCAAAGTAATTCGTCGCAATGGCTCAGTACGAGTCATTTGCTCGGAGCCTCGCCACAAGCAGCGTCAGGGTTAATCCTTACGGATTCAGCACTGACATTGTAAAGGGTACGATTAATGGCGCTTGACCTCAGGTGGGGTCAGGCGCTATTATTTCGCGCCCTTTTATAGTGGCGGAAAATTCACACAGCAAAGCTTTGAACGCGGAGTAATTTGGATGGCACGTATAGCCGGTGTCAATATACCCGATCACAAACATGCTGTTATCTCTCTGACTTACATTTTTGGAGTCGGTAAGACAGCAGCCCAGAAGCTTTGCGATGCAACCGGTGTTAAGCCGGACGTCAAGGTCAAGGACCTGTCCGACGAGCAGCTTGAATCACTTCGTACAGAAGTAGGCAAGCTGGCCGTTGAAGGCGATCTGCGTCGTGAAGTTCAGATGAACATTAAGCGTTTGAAGGATCTCGGTTGCCACCGTGGTCTGCGCCACCGTCATGGACTCCCTGTCCGTGGCCAGCGCACAAAGACCAACGCCCGCACCCGTAAAGGTCCTCGCAAACCTATTCGTAAGTAACAGGTAGGCAAACATGGCAAAGCCAGGTACACGTACCCGTAAAAAGGTGAAAAAGACGGTTGTTGATGGCGTCGCGCACATTCACGCGTCCTTCAACAACACTATCGTGACCATTTCTGACCGTCAGGGCAACGTATTGTCCTGGGCCACTTCTGGTGGGTCCGGTTTCCGTGGGTCACGCAAGAGTACACCTTTTGCTGCGCAGGTAGCAGCTGAAAGAGCCGGTAATGCGGCTGCTGAATACGGCCTTAAAAACCTGGACGTAGAGGTTAAAGGTCCGGGGCCCGGACGTGAATCTGCGGTTCGTGCGCTGAACGCGTGCGGCTACAAGATCACTAACATCACTGATGTGACGCCGATTCCCCATAACGGTTGTCGTCCGCCCAAAAAGCGCCGCGTCTAACACAGGAGACAGTGAATTATGGCTCGTTACATAGGCCCGAAGTGCAAGCTGTCTCGTCGTGAAGGGACAGATCTTTTTCTGAAGAGCGGTGTTCGCGCGCTCGATTCAAAGTGCAACATCGAGACTCCGCCGGGTATGCACGGCGCGCGTCGCGGTCGTCTGTCCGAATATGGCGTACAGCTTCGTGAAAAACAGAAAGTCCGTCGTATCTACGGCGTGCTGGAGAAGCAATTCCGCAACTATTACAAAGAGGCCGCCCGCATCAAGGGTGCAACCGGTGAGAACCTGTTGCAGCTGCTGGAAGGCCGTCTTGATAACGTTGTCTATCGCATGGGTTTTGGTTCTACCCGTGCTGAGTCCCGTCAGCTCGTTTCTCACAAAGCGATCCTGGTCAACGATAAGCTGGTGAACATCCCGTCTTATCAGGTCCGTCCGGGTGATGTTGTGAGCGTGCGTGAGAAGGCAAAAAACCAGCTTCGCGTTAAAGGCGCGCTGGATCTGTCTTCCAGCCGCGCACCGGTGAGCTGGGTAGAGGTCGACGCCAGCAAGATGTCCGGCGTTTACAGGTCAGTGCCCGAGCGCACTGAATTGCCGGCCGACATCAACGAGAACCTCATCGTCGAGCTTTACTCCAAGTAAAGCCCAGTTAGCAACGAGAGCAATTAGGGGCGTCTATGCAGCGTTCAGTACATGAGTTATTGACACCTCGTACCATTGACGTGAAAGAATCAAGCGCCATGCGCGCCAAAGTGACCCTGGAGCCTCTGGAAAGGGGCTTCGGTCATACTCTTGGTAGCGCACTGCGTCGGATACTCTTGTCCTCAATGCCGGGCTGTGCCATTACCGAGGCACAGATCGACGGCGTGTTGCACGAGTACAGCGCGATCGAAGGTGTTCAGGAAGACGTCATTGAGATTCTTCTGAATCTTAAAGGCGTGGCCGTGAAAATGGGCGGCCGGGACGATGCCGAGGTAACCCTCAGCAAGAAAGGCCCGGGCGTTGTCACTGCCGGTGATATCAAGCTGGATCACGATGTCGAGATCACCAACCCGGAACATGTGATCTGTCACCTGAGTGCCAATGGTGAAGTGAACATGCGTCTGAAGGTTGCCCGTGGTCGCGGCTATGAGCCTGCTGATCAGCGGGGTCTGGACGAGGACGAAACTCGCGCCATTGGACGCCTGCAACTGGACGCAACTTTCAGTCCGGTCCGCCGTGTTGCCTACGCCGTGGAAAGTGCACGGGTAGAACAGCGCACCGACCTGGACAAGCTGGTTATTGATTTGGAAACCAATGGTACGATCGACCCGGAAGAAGCGATTCGCCGGGCCGCGACCATCCTCCAGCAACAACTGGCCGTGTTTGTTGATTTCGATCACGAGAAAGAACCCGAGCGTGTTGAGGAAGAGGAAGAAATTGATCCGATTCTTCTGCGTCCGGTTGATGATCTGGAATTGACAGTGCGTTCAGCTAACTGCTTGAAAGCTGAGAATATTTACTACATCGGCGATCTGATTCAGCGCACTGAAGTTGAGCTGCTGAAGACGCCTAACCTTGGTAAAAAGTCGCTTACTGAGATCAAGGACGTGCTCGCGTCCCGCGGTCTGTCACTGGGTATGCGTCTTGATAACTGGCCGCCGGCTAGCCTTCGTGGCGACGATCGGGTCCTGGGCGGTTAATCGCCGATTAGTTTAAGGTAAGGAATCAGAGCAATGCGTCATCGTAAGAGTGGTCGTAAGTTCAGCAGGACCAGTGCGCATCGCAAGGCCATGTTCCGTAACATGACTGCGTCACTGGTTGAACACGAGCTGATCAAAACTACGCTCCCGAAAGCGAAAGAACTTCGCCGGGTAGCGGAGCCTTTGATCACGCTGTCAAAGAATGATTCGGTCGCGAATCGTCGTCTGGCGTTTTCTCGCCTGCGTGACGATGCGGCGGTTGCCAAGCTGTTCAATGAGCTTGGTCCCCGTTACAACGAGCGTCCGGGTGGTTACCTTCGTATCCTGAAGTGTGGCTTCCGTGCCGGCGACAATGCCCCCATGGCATTTGTAGAGCTGGTTGGTCGTCCGCTGGACATCGAAGCAGAAGAAGTGGACGAAAGCGAAGATTAAGTTTTTCGCCAAGCCCATAAAAAAACCGGAGGTTAATCCCTCCGGTTTTTTTATGTCTCATCACTTGTAGTGTTTATGTCCGATTCTGGGCCAAGACGCCCTTCAGGTACCGCCCGGTATGTGACCCCGTCTCTGCGGCAACATGCTCTGGCGTCCCTTCCGCAATGATCTGACCGCCACCGGAGCCGCCTTCGGGCCCAAGGTCAATGATCCAGTCCGCCGTCTTGATCACATCCAGGTTGTGCTCGATCACTACGATGGTGTTGCCATGATCCCGAAGTCGCTGCAGTACGGTCAGTAGTTGCTGGATGTCGTAGAAGTGCAGGCCGGTAGTGGGCTCATCAAGAATGTAGAGTGTCTTGCCGGTATCGCGCTTGGACAGTTCCTTGGCCAGTTTGACGCGCTGGGCCTCGCCTCCGGAAAGGGTGACTGCACTTTGCCCGAGGCGGATATACGATAGCCCGACGTCCATCAGCGTTTGCAGCTTGCGAGCGAGGAACGGAACCGGGTCGAAAAATTCGCGGGCTTCTTCTACGGTCATCTCCAGCACTTCGTGAATGCTCTTGCCCTTGTATCGGACCTCCAGAGTTTCGCGGTTGTAGCGCTTGCCTTTGCAGACATCGCAGGGGACATACACGTCCGGCAGGAAGTGCATTTCTACCTTGATCACGCCGTCGCCCTGACAGGCCTCACAACGACCGCCCTTAACGTTGAAGCTGAAACGGCCCGGTTTGTATCCGCGGGAACGGGCTTCCTGGGTGCCTGCAAACAGTTCACGTATCGGAGTGAACAGTCCGGTGTAGGTCGCCGGGTTGGAGCGGGGTGTCCGGCCTATGGGGCTCTGGTCGATGTCGATGACTTTGTCGAGCTGGTCCAGCCCTTTCAGGGATTCATAGGGCGCGTGGCTCAGGCTAGTGGCTTTGTTGAGCTTTGCAGCACACACCGGATACAGGGTGCTGTTGATCAGCGTGGACTTGCCGGAGCCCGAAACGCCGGTGACACACGTCATAACACCCAGCGGTAAGGTTAATGTGACACCTTGCAGGTTGTTTCCGGTCGCGCCTGCCAGTACCAGTGGTTTACCCTTCCGGCTATGGCGTTGTTCAGGGATCGCGATCTCTTTTTCGCCGCACAAGTACTGCCCGGTGAGGGAGTCCTTGGAGGCGATGATGTCTTCGGGCGTGCCTTGGGCAATGATGTGGCCACCGTGCACGCCTGCACCCGGCCCGATATCGATCACGTGATCCGCAGCCCGGATGGCGTCTTCGTCGTGCTCGACAACGATAACGGTATTGCCCAGATCCCGCAGATGGAACAGTGTGGCCAGTAGGCGATCGTTATCCCGTTGGTGCAGGCCAATGGATGGTTCATCGAGAATGTACATGACGCCCACAAGGCCGGCACCGATCTGGCTCGCCAGCCGTATGCGCTGGGCTTCGCCGCCGGAGAGTGTATCGGCGCTGCGTTCCAGGGTCAGGTATTCCAGGCCAACGTTAACGAGGAATTGCAGTCGCTGACGAACTTCCTTGAGGATTTTTTCGGCAATTTCGCCCTTGCGGCCAGGAAGGGCAAGTTGTCCGAAATAGTCATGGGCGTCGCCGACAGGCATGTGGGTGACGTCCGAGATGTTGTTCTTCTCAACAAACACATGCCGGGCGCTGCGTCGCAGTCGTGAGCCGCCGCACTCTTTGCAGGGCTGCGTGCTGAGGTTGCGGGCCAGTTCCTCTCGCATGCTCTGTGATTCGGTTTCCCGGTAGCGGCGCTCGAGGTTTGGCAGGATGCCCTCAAAAGGATGGGCCTTCTCCATGATGTGGCCGCGCGAGTTTACATAGCGGAATGGGACGTCTTCGGTTCCCGTGCCGTAGAGCAGCGCCTGACGAAAATCCTCCGGCAGGTCCTCCCAGGGAGTGTCCATGTTGATGTCGTAATGTTCGGCCACACTGGTCAGCATCTGGAAATAGTACACGGCCCTGCGGTCCCAGCCCTTGATGGCGCCCTCGGCAAGGGTGGCCTCTGGGTGCTGGACGATCTTTTCGGCATCGAAGAATTGCTTGACGCCCAGGCCATCGCAAGTCGGGCAGGCGCCGGCAGGGTTGTTGAAGGAAAACAGTCTCGGTTCCAGCTCGCTGATGGCGTATCCGCACTGGGTACACGCGTAGCGGGCAGAAAACGTATGTTCGTCTCCCTCATTATCCATGGGGGCAACGAGCGCGATGCCATCAGCCAGGCCCAGAGCGGTTTCAAAACTCTCGGCAAGCCGTTGCTCAAGCCCCGGTTTGACCTTGAAGCGGTCGACCACCACGTCAATCTGGTGCTTCCGTTTCTTGTCCAGTGTTGGAACGTCATCGATATCGTAAACACGACCGTCCACCCGCAGGCGGATAAAGCCCTGGCTGCGCATCGTGTCGATGACCTGCAGGTGCTCACCCTTGCGGTCACGGATGACCGGAGCGAGGATCATCAGCTTGCTGTCATCGGGCATGGCCAACACCTGATCCACCATCTGGCTTACAGTCTGGGCCTCTAGTGGCAGATCGTGATCCGGGCAGCGGGGCTCTCCAGCGCGGGCAAACAGCAGGCGAAGGTAGTCGTAGATTTCGGTGATGGTGCCGACGGTAGAACGGGGGTTGTGGGAGGTGCTCTTCTGCTCGATCGAAATGGCCGGCGACAGGCCTTCAATATGATCCACGTCTGGCTTTTCCATCATCGACAGAAACTGCCTTGCGTAGGTGGACAGTGATTCCACGTACCGACGCTGTCCCTCGGCGTAAAGCGTGTCAAACGCCAAAGAAGATTTGCCAGAGCCGGACAGCCCGGTGATAACGATCAGCTTGTCCCTCGGCATATCCAGGTCAATGTTCTTCAGATTGTGGGTTCGTGCCCCTTTGATCTGGATATGGTCCATAACACCTCGCTGTCGGAAAAAACGAAAATTATACCGTGTTTGCCCCCCGGCCGGCCAAGTGCCCGGGACTTTTAAGCAGGTAAATGCACGATGCCCTGCCTGCGTGGCTTCTGTTACAATGCGCGGCGATTTCCTGAAGGGCATGTGCCCCTTCTGAACCCTCGTTTCCGGACACCGTAACAGGTCAGGCATCTCATGAATTCACTGGAAAGACGCTCTGTTGCAGCACTGGCATCCGTGTATGCCATGCGGATGCTTGGGCTCTTTATGGTGATGCCAGTGTTCGTGCTCCTTGGCAGTGATCTTGACGGCGCAACACCGGCGCTGATTGGTCTGGCCATCGGTGCCTATGGTCTGAGCCAGGCGCTGCTGCAGATTCCGTTTGGCATGCTGTCTGATCGCGTTGGCCGTAAACGGATGATCTACATCGGGCTGGTACTTTTCGCCGCAGGCAGTTTGCTGGCAGCCTCCACAGACTCCATATACGTTGTAATCGCTGGTCGGATTCTTCAGGGCGCGGGCGCCATCGCCAGTGTTTTGATGGCGTTATTGAGTGATCTGACGCGGGAGGAGGAGCGGACCAAGGCTATGGCAACGGTCGGCATCTCCATCGGCCTGTCATTTTCTGTATCGCTGGTTCTGGGGCCCTTGCTGGGGTCTGTCTCTGGTTTGTCCGGCATTTTTTATGCCACTGCCGTACTCGCGTTGGTGGCAATAATGATCGTCAATCGCGTGGTGCCAACACCCCATGAGCACAAGTCCAGTGCGGATACCCATCCGGCCAGGGCAATGTTGCAAACCGTCCTGTCTGATGGCCGACTGCTGAGGCTGGATTTCGGAATTTTTGCATTACACCTGGTGTTGACCGCGATGTTCCTGGTGTTTCCAACCCTGCTTCAGAATCGGCTGGGGCTTCCCGCTTCGTCACATTGGTGGTTCTACCTGACGGTTATGGTGGCCTCTTTCTTTGCCATGGTGCCGTTTATTATCGTTGGGGAGAAAAAGCGCCGGATGAAACCTGTTTTTTGTGGTGCCATCGCGCTGCTTGCCCTATCAACCGCTTGTGTTGGCGCGCTTGGTGGTGGGCTTGCGATGGCCTGGGGGGTGCTGTTCTTCTTCTTTATGGCGTTTAACCTGCTGGAGGCCAGTTTGCCGTCTCTGGTCAGCAAAGAATCGCCGGCAGCGGCAAAAGGCACTGCTATGGGGGTCTATTCCACGTCGCAATTTTTTGGGGCATTTCTGGGTGGGGCGGTTGGTGGTATTCTGCTCGAGCAGTTGGGTCTTCAGGGCGTGCTTTGGTTTATGGTAGGTGCGCTGCTGATATGGCTCGCGGTGGCGTTGACGATGTCGACCCCGGGCCATACCACCAGTTTCGTGGTACAGTTGCAGCCTGTGGTTTACAGTCAGTTTGATGAGATTGATGACACGCTGAGAAGCATCCCCGGGGTGCAGGATGTTGTCATTCTGGAGGAGGCGGAAACTGCCTACCTGAAGGTGGATCGTCAAACATTTGATGAACTGTCGCTTGCGGGCTTTTCATTTGTCCGGCAGGGCAGCCAATCTTGAAATTCGGAGGTCTGCAGGGAAGGCAGGCCATCCCTGAAAACAGAGTCAGGAGCAGATCATGGCACGAGGCGTAAACAAGGTTATTCTGATTGGGAATCTGGGGCAGGACCCGGAAACCCGCTATACCCCGAATGGCAATGCGGTGGTGAACCTCAACCTTGCAACCGATGAAAGTTACAAGGACAGGCAAACAGGCCAGTTGGTGCCGAAAACCGAGTGGCACCGGATTGTGATGTTCGGCAAGATTGCCGAGGTGGCTGGTCAGTACCTGCGTAAGGGCTCAAAGGTCTACATCGAGGGTAAGTTACAGACGCGCAAGTGGCAGGGGCAGGATGGTCAGGATCGCTACACCACCGAGGTAGTGGTGGACATCAACGGCCAGATGCAGATGCTCGACAGTCGTGGTGGCGAAGGCGGCGGCATGAGCCAAGGTGCTCCCGCTGGCCGTCCGCAGCAAGCGGGCAATGCCGCGCCAGCAGCCGCGGGCCCGTCTGGGCAGCAATCCGGAGGCGGGGGCTACAGTCAGCCGTCACAAGGCAGCATGCCGGAACCGGTTGATGACTTCGACGACGACATACCCTTCTAGGGTTAGTTACAAAAAGCCCCCGCCAAGCGGGGGCTTTTCTGTTAACGAGTTGCAAAAAGCAGTGAAATAGAACAATAAAACATGGAATTACGTTTACTTTTTCAACTACTATTAAAGTCACTATAAGAATCGTCCATTTTTTAGGCATCGAGGCTTTCGAGTGGCCCTGAGCTTTATTAAAAGCTTTCTGAATCGTTCTGATAAACGGCAGCAGATCTATCTGGAAATTCGTCCTGACGGCATCGCGTGGGCGGAATCCGGAGGTAGCGCGGCTTTTGCCGATTGCTTGCCGGCAAAGCGGGAGTCTGTGCTCCGTGCATTAGTCGGCGAGCGCGCCTGGGCCGGTGTCGATACCACTCTGGTTTTACCGATGGATCAATACCAAGTGTTCCAGTTGGAGCGCCCTGAGGGCGTTGAAGACTCGGAGCTTGGTGATGCCCTGAAGTGGAAACTCAAGGACATTCTCGATTTCAATCCGTCCGATGCAGTCTGCGATGTATTTCCGTTTCCGGAAGATGCTTCCCGTGGCCGCGGGGACCTGGTTAACGTGGTCGCTGCCAGAAAGTCTCTCGTTAGTGAGCTGGTTGCACTGGTCGAGGCATGCGATCTGACGTTGATTTCCATTGATATCGCCGAGTTGGCTCTACGTAACCTGGTGCCCCGCATTGATCCCGATCATCGGGGGGCGGCCGTGGTGCACATGCGCGAGCGGTTCGGGCAGATGATCGTCTGTAAAGGCGAAACACTGTACCTGTCGCGACGGCTGGACGTGACTTCGGATGACCTCCGGGATGCAGCGCGGCAGGAAAATGCTGTGCAGTCTTTGGCCCTTGAGATGCAACGGTCCCTCGATTATTACGAAAGCCAGTTGGGGCAAGTTCCCCCTGCCGTCATTCGCCTGGTGGCGCGTGACAACCTCATGCCATTGCCCTCCATGCTTGCCTCCTATGTGGCCGCCACCGTTGAAACGCTGGATTGGTCGCCTTACGGTCTTGATCAACCCTTGGACAGCCGCTGCCTGGTTGCCTGGGGCGCAAGTCTGGTACCGACCGGTAAGGGGGCAAAATGATCCAGCAGGTCAACCTCTATACCGATGAACTGCGTCCCCGAAAGGAAAAACTGCAGGCCCGGATGGCGTTGTCCATTCTGGCCCTGGCGCTGGTTGTGATTGTGGTTTCCGCAGGGGGTGTCCGATATCAGGCGTCGCACTTGCAGGCGCAGGTCGATTCTCGGCAGGCACAGAATGATCAGCTACAGCGTGCGGTGGAACAATTGACCACTGAGGCGGAAGCCCGCCAACCCGACCCTGAGGTTGAAGCCGCCCTTGAGCGTGTAACCGCGACGTTGGCACGAAGGCAGCGATTGCTGAGTCGTGTGGAGGACCTGGTGGCCAGCGAAGCAGCGGGATTTTCAACGCAGCTGTCGGCATTAGCTCGACAGGTGCCGCAAGGACTCTGGCTGACGCACATCCGTCTGGACGGTCATCAGGGGAATGTTGCTTTGGCTGGCAGGTCGCAGTCTGGGCGGCTTGTGCCGATATACCTCGAAAAGCTTAGCGGGGAGCCCGCCTTCGTGGGCAAGACCTTCGGCAGCTTTCGGCTTGACCGAGAGGAAGACGGGCGCTGGATAGAGTTTCAGGTTGCCACGGACAGGAACTGGGAGGGTGCTGAATGAATCAGGCTTTTCGTCAGCAGTTTGATAGAGGCACAGCCTGGTTCGATGATCGTCCTGTTCGCGAGCGGGCAATGATTACTGTAACCGCCGTGGTCCTGATTCTTTTTGTTGGCTGGGAATTGTGTGTAGCGCCTGTGATGGGCCGCAACGACCAGCTCCAGTCCCGCCTGGATTCTTTGGCCAACACTCAGGCGTCGTTGCTTGAGCAACAACAGGTGTTAACCGCACGCTTGTCCTCCGACCCGTCCCAACAAATTCGGGACAGGCTCGCGGCGCGCCAGCAGCGTCTTGACCAACTCGATGAGGAGCTGGCCGAAACCACCGGACGGCTGATCGCGCCGAGGGCCATGGTGGGATTATTGCGGGACATCCTGGCGGCCCAGGAAGAACTTGAGCTACTGGGTGTTGAATTGATGCCGCCTGTGCCCGTATTTGAGGACGGTCCTGGCACGCCAGAAGACACTAACAGCAATGACGACAATGAAACCCGTGAGCCGCTGCTGTTCGCACACGATGCGGAAATTGCCATTCGTGGAGGCTATATGGACGTGCTGTCTTACCTCGATACCCTTGAAGCCATGGACGCCCGCCTCGGTTGGGTGCTGCTTGACTATGATGTCAGCGAGTATCCGCACAACGAGATCCGGGTTCGGGTCAGGACACTGAGCCTGGACCGTGCATGGTTGGGAGTCTGAAATGAGGGTGTTGCTGATCGTATTGATGTTGGCTGCAGGGTATGCCTTTGCCCTTGAGGATCCAACCCGGCCGAGCGGCTTTTCAGGCAGTGCACCACAGTCAGAACCGGCGAGGGAGTTTTCACTGGCGTCGATATTTATTGGCAATAATCGCAGGTTGGCGGTTATCGATGGAGAGGCCCGCAGGGAAGGGCAGGCGTTTGAGGGGGTTCGCATTCGGCGGATTTACCCCGACCGGGTTGAGCTGGTTGATCAGGGAAGAGTGCGCGTTCTACGCCTGGAACCCCTTCCGCAAGTGCGGAGTTCGCAATGACAGACAAACGAGCTGCTATGACACTGAATCGAACGTTTTTGACCGTGCTGCTGGCAACGTCACTGGCCGCCTGCAGCAATAACCCGCTGATGCGCACCAGCCAGGCCACCTCGACGGACGCTGCCCAGTCGATTGATGACGCGCTGGCGGAGGCCGAAGCCAAATCCGCGTGGCAGCGTGCCGAGCGGGAACAGGCCGCACGGGCAGGTGTTCCGGAAGAAGTCAGTGCGGCCCTGATGCCGTCGCTGTCTGCTGACACGAATGACGAAGAACGGTTCGATGTCGATGCCCGTGGCCTTGCCGCCGGCCCGTTCTTCGAAGCGCTGGTGGAGGGTAGCCGGTATAACGTGGTGGTTCACCCCGGTGTTGACGCGGTTGTTGACCTGAGGCTCCGGGACGTGACTGTTCCCGAAGTTATGGATATCGCCAGTGACCTCTATGGCCTGGATATGCAGCGCAACGGGCGACTGTTTCAGGTAAAGGCTGAAAGCGTCCAGACTCGGATGTTCCCGATCGACTACCTGCACTTCAAGCGCAGTGGCGGCTCCGAAACCCGTGTCAGTTCAGGGCAGGTCAGCAGTTCACGTGACAATTCAACCGGTGCGGGCGCGTCGCAGGACAATTCCGACAACACTTCAACAGCGAATCTCGTTGGCACTCGCATCTCCACCGAGACCGAGTCCGATTTCTGGACCGATATTCAGCGCGCGCTGCAAATGATCGTAGGATCGGAGAATGGCAATCAGGTGATCATCAATCCCGGCGCGGGGCTGGTGATGGTGCGCTCCGATGGAAAGTCCCTGGCGCAGGTGGAAGAGTACCTTCGCCGAACTCAGTTGATTATGCAGCGGCAGGTGGTGCTGGAAGCCAAGATTCTGGAGATTGGTCTGAATGAAGGCTATCAGCAAGGGGTTAACTGGTCTGATATTCAGAGTGCCTCCTCGGTAACAGCGAGCGATGGCTTGCCGGCCGAGTTCACTGCCCAATCGCTGGCGGGGCAGGCGATACGGACCTCCGATATTGGGGGCTTGTTTTCGGCGACCTTCCGGGAAGGAACCTTCACGGCGCTTATTGAACTTTTGGGCGAGCAGGGCAATGTGCAGATTCTCTCCAGCCCCCGAATTTCGACCATCAATAATCAAAAAGCGGTGATCAAGGTTGGCACCGACGAGTTTTTCGTAACGGACATCGACTTCGACGACAACAACTCGGCAGTGACAGCCACTGACCGGACCTCCACCTCAGTGGAACTGACCCCGTTTTTCTCCGGGATTTCGCTCGACGTTACCCCACAGATTTCAGAAGACGGCGCCATTACCCTGCATGTGCACCCCTCCGTGAGCGAGGTGAATGATCAGGAGAAGGTGATCACGGTGGGCGACCGGGACGTCACACTGCCTTTGGCGCTCAGCACGGTTCGCGAGACCGACAGTGTGATCCGTGCCGAAAGTGGCCAGATTGTAGTGATCGGCGGGTTGATCCAGAACACCAGCGAGGACAACAACTCGGCAGTGCCCTTCTTCAGTGAAATTCCCTTGTTGGGAGAATTGTTTAAACAGCGACGGTTCCAGTCTCGCAAGAGCGAGCTGGTCATCCTGTTGCGCCCCGTGGTTGCCGGCAGCCAGCAGATGAATGCGGATGTATCGGCCAGTCGCGACCGGATGCGGGTTCTGCGGGAACTGCTGGAGTCTTCCGAATCTGTGAAACCCCAACCGGAGAAAGCCAGGCGCTAGCATGTACGAAGCTCATTTCGGACTGCAGGAAGCACCGTTTGCATTGACGCCCAACACCCGGTATTTCCTCCGGGCACGTAGCCACAGCGATGCGCTGGAACTGCTGTTGGTGGCCTTGCGTGAACGGGAAGGCTTTATAAAAATCACCGGCGAGGTTGGTACCGGCAAAACCCTGCTGTGCCGGTTGTTGCTCAATGAGCTGGAGCAGGACGCCCATACGGCCTACATTCCCAACCCGCACCTGACACCGGAGACCCTCTATGAGGCTGTGGCGGAGGAGCTGGGTGTGGACGTTGCGAGTTGCGCCAACACCCACCAGATACTGAAAGCTCTGAACGAGCGCCTGATTGCGCTGGCCATGGAGCAACGCCAGGTGGTGCTGGTGATTGATGAAGCCCAGGCCATGCCCGAGGAAACCATCGAGGCGCTGCGTCTGTTGACCAATCTGGAAACCGAAAGTACCCGGCTATTGCAAGTGGTGCTGTTCGGACAACCGGAACTGGACCAGATACTCCAACGAGACAGCATGAGGCAGCTACGGCAGCGGATTACCTTTCAGTATCGCCTGGCACCATTGGATAAGGTGTCGGTAGCACAGTACCTCAGGCACCGCCTGTCCCAGGCCGGGTACAACGGCGGTGACCTGTTTGCACCCTCCGCACTGCGTTTGATTTCCCGCTCATCCGGCGGTATCCCGCGGTTGGTCAATATTATCGCCCATAAGTCCCTGTTGTCAGCGTGGGGCCGGGGCGACCAACAGGTCAGCCGCTGGCACGTGATGCAAGCAGTCAGGGACACTGACAGCGCCCGCGTGCCCAACCTTCTGGTGAGGTGGCTATGAGTTTGCTCAATGATGCTCTGCGGGCCGCCGAGCAACGCCAGGATCGGCCTGTGGCGCCCGGAGTCTATGCGGGTGGTCAGGCGCAGGCTGGCAATCGCAAGCGTGCGTTGGTGAGCGTGTTGGTGGTTCTGGCGATCGTGGTCGCTGGCCTTGGCGGCTACTGGCTGCTCTCGATCGACTCATCTTCTGTCCCAGCAGAACTCGCGTCAGTTCCCTCTACCGATACTGCGCCCTCGGCAGATGAACCAAGTCAAGCCAAGGTAAGCGATGTTGCCGCTGACGTTTCGAGAGCGGAGCCCGAAGAACCAGCAGAAGCGGTGAAGGCCGTGTCGTCGCCCGCAATGGCTGAGCCGGAACCGGTTCAAATACAGGCATCCACCCCGCAGACACCCGCGTCACAAAACCCGGCACCGGAACCGCTGTCACCGGAACCCATGGAACCCGACACCACGGAGCAGGAGCCAGCCCAGTCGCCCCCTGCCTCGGTGGCGAAAAGGGAAAAGGTTGAACCGTCATCGACGGAGCCAGAGAAAGAGGCAGAAACAGAAGCTAAGGAAACGGAACCCGAAAAGACTGCCATTGCTGACGTGAAACAGGTGCCGGAAACGCCGGCTGCGACCGATCGCAGCACTGCGAGGGAGCTGGAAAAATTGGTGGCGCAGGGCCGTATTACCGACGCAGAGCGCCGTCTTGCGGCCCTGACCCGGGAGCAGGACGCCCCCCGCAGCCGCTATGTGGTTGTCAGGGCATTGCTGGTTGATGGCAAACAGGATCAGGCTCTTGGCTGGCTGCCCGCGGAGGTTACCGCACAAAACCCGGCTTTGCGTTTGCTGAGAGCAAGGGCCCTGCACGCCAACAATGATCTGGGTGCGGCCCTCAACACACTGACGTCGAGCATTCCGCCTGTGGAAGGACATGCCGAATACCGCGTTACGCTGGCAACGTTGCTGCAACAACAAGGTGACAGTGCAGAAGCCGCCCGGCACTGGGCGGCACTGATTGCCTGGGATGACAGCCAGGCTCCATGGTGGGTGGGGCTGGCAATTTCCCTCGAGACACAGGGCGAGCTGGCCGGAGCGGCCAGGGCCTACCAGCAGGCAGCCGAACTTCCGGGGCTGCCCCGGTCGTTGGCCGACTACGTACAGCAACGCCTGCAGGCATTGCGGGCAGGATGATCCATGGCTGAAGCAAAGAAAAAAATCCGCATAGGCGACCTGCTGGTCCAGAACGACGTCATCACTGAGCAACAGTTGATGACCGCCTTGCGTGAGCAGAAGAATACCGGACGCAAGCTGGGCCGTACCCTGATCGATCTGGGCTATGTGGAAGAGGACAACCTCCTCAACATCCTGTCGCGCCAACTGGATGTGCCATTCGTTCAGTTGCGTCACTTCCAGTTCAACAACGAGCTGGTCAAGAAGCTGCCGGAAGCCATGGCCCGCCGTTTCCGCAGCATCGTTTTGGCGGAACAGAGCGGCGAATTGCTGGTAGGTATGGCCGACCCGCTCGACATCTTCGCCTACGACGAACTGGTGCGGGTGCTGAAGCAGCCGATCAAGCAGGCCGTTGTGCGGGAAAGCGAACTGCTGAATACCCTCGATCTGGTGTATCGCCGTACTGACGAAATTGCCTCGCTGGCGGAAGAACTGGAAGACGAACTGGGCGACGACGCCTTTGACCTGGCGGACCTCAGCGCCGAGTCTGAAAGCGCGGAAGCACCTGTGGTAAAGCTTCTGCAGACGCTGTTTGAAGATGCCGTGCAGGCCCGCAGCTCCGATATTCACATTGAACCTGATGAGACTGTGGTACGTATTCGCCAACGGGTGGATGGCGTGCTGCAGGAACAGGTGATGAAGGAAAAGCGGGTTAACTCCGCTCTGGTGCTACGCCTTAAACTGATGGCTGGCCTGAACATTTCCGAGAAGCGGATTCCCCAGGATGGCCGCTTCAATATCCGCGTAAAGGGCCGCAGCATCGATGTGCGGGTTTCCACCATGCCGGTTCAGTACGGCGAGTCGGTGGTCATGCGTTTGCTGGACCAGAGCCAGGGCATGCTGAACCTGGACGTCACCGGCATGCCGGAAACGCTGCTCGAAAACTTCCGCCGTATGATCAAGAAGCCCCATGGCATGATCCTGGTCACCGGCCCGACCGGTAGCGGTAAGACCACAACCCTTTATGGCGCGCTAACCGAACTCAACCGTCCGGAAGTCAAAATCATCACCGCAGAAGACCCGGTGGAGTACCGGCTGCCGCGCATTACCCAGGTGCAGGTAAACCCGAAAATCGGCCTGGAATTCGCCAGTGTACTACGCGCCGCGCTGCGCCAGGACCCGGACGTGATCCTGGTGGGCGAGATGCGGGACCATGAAACCGCCGAGATTGGCCTGCGTGCGGCGATGACCGGCCATCTGGTGCTCTCGACGCTGCACACCAACGACTCCATCAGCAGCGCCATGCGACTGATTGATATGGGCGTGGAGCCTTTCCTAGTGGCCAGTTCCCTGCTTGGCGTTGTTGCCCAGCGGCTGGTGCGCAAGGTTTGTGAGAACTGTCGCGAGGCCTACGAGCCCACCAGTCAGGAAAAAGTCTGGCTGAACCAGTTCGATCTTGATCCGCTCGACCTGGAGGCCGGGTTTGTACATGGTCGCGGTTGCTACCAGTGCAGCAACAGTGGTTACCGGGGGCGTCTGGGTGTGTACGAAATGCTGGAAATGAACGAGGCGATGCTGGACGCACTGCGCCGCCAGGACATCGCCGGTTTCACCCGGGAAGCGCGCAGGAGCCACCTTTACCGGCCGCTTGGTCTTTGTGCCATGGATTTTGCACTGCAGGGCGTGACCACTCTGGAAGAAGTGGCCCGGGTGGCGGCGACCTCTGAGGGCGACGTGTCCCTGGATGAGGTGCCGGTGCTCTCTCAATCCTCTGGTGATAGCGGCGCCGACAACCCTGCTCCCAATGAGGGAGGTGTCTGATGCAGTTTACGTACCGGGGTAAGGACAGCAGAGGAACCGTGCAACAGGGTGCGCTGGCTGCGCCGAGCCCCGAGGCGGCAGCGTCCGAACTCATGCGGCGGGGCATCACACCCCTGGCGATCCATGAGCAGGCACAAGGCGAATCCATCGGCGACCGGCTGAACAACTTGCCGCTGTTCCGCAAGAAAATCACCCTGGACGAACTGATCGTGTTCTGCCGTCAGATGCATGCGTTGACCAAGGCGGGCATCCCGTTGATACGAACCATGCGTGGCCTGGCGGACACGACGCGCTCGCCCGCGCTCAGCGAAGTGCTGGACGACGTAACGGATCGCCTTGAGGCTGGCTCCACGATGGCTACCGCCATGCAGGCGCATCCCAAGGTGTTTCCGGATCTGTTTATCGCCATGATCCACGTGGGAGAGAACACCGGGCAACTGGACGATGCCTTCAAACGGCTGTCTGAGATCCTCGAGCTGGAGCGGGACACCAAGCGGCGTCTCAAACAAGCCATGCGTTATCCCACCTTCGTGGTGATTGCCCTGTTTGCGGCGCTGATGGTGGTGAACTTTCTGGTGATCCCGAAGTTTTCGGCGGTCTTCAACAAACTGGGCGCCGACCTGCCATTCCTGACCCAGGTACTTGTTGGTACCTCAAACTTCCTGTTGGGCTACTGGTACATCGTGTTGTTCGGTATGGCTGCAACGGCGCTTTTGGTGAGGCAGTGGAAAAACACCGACCAGGGACGCCTGACCTGGGACCGCTACAAACTGAAAATGCCTATTATCGGACCGCTGCTGGAGTTGATTACCCTAAGCCGGTTTGCCCGTAACTTCGCCAGTATGCTGTCTGCGGGTATGCCCGTGACCCATGCGTTGACCGTGGTTGCAGACGCCACGGATAACGCCTGGATATCCAAGCACATCAAGGAGATGCGGATCGGTATCGAACGCGGTGAAAGCCTGCTGCGGACAGCCCGGCAGAGCGATATGTTCACGCCGCTGATCTTGCAGATGATTGCGGTGGGTGAGGAAACCGGTTCGGTGGACGACATGCTCGTGAACGTGGCGGACTTTTACGATGAAGACGTGGACTACGGCCTCAAGCGGCTGGCGGAATCCATCGAACCGATACTGATCGTGGCCATGGGTATCCTGGTTCTCATTCTTGCACTGGGCGTGTTCCTGCCCATATGGGACCTGGGAGCGGCCGCCATGGGGCGTGGGTGAATGACCGGCCAGAAGTATTCGGCGATGTCGGTGCTGACCAATTCACATCGCCTGAGGTTTCTGGTGGCCCTGTGCATCCTTTTTACCCTCTGGTGGGTATTACTGGGAGTTGTAGAGCGGGAAGCCGGCAGGGCGGAACAACAAGGTACACGGCTGATGATCAACCAGATCAGAAGTGTGCTGGTCGTAAAAGGGGCAGAGATTCGCCTGCAGGAAGGGGCCGACTTCAGGGCCTGGTCGGGCGGAAACCCTTTCGAATGGTTTGGATCAGAACCGGCCCGGTATGATGGGATTTGTCATGACGGGCTGCCGGAGCCCGGCAGGTGGTGTTTCAAGCCGTTACAAACCGGCGATAAAGGCTACAAAAAAGACACGGCAGGCGCGCAGGGACAGGTTATATTTCAACCACGCCAGCCGATAACCCTTGGAGACAGGCAGGGAAGCGGCGACACACCCATGGCCTGGGTTGTGGCGGTCGAGTTCACGGACAGGAACGGCAACGGACGCCTCGATGGACAGGATCTCCAGTCCGGGCTGAGGTTGCAGTCGGTGGAGACGCAGAATGATCGTGCCGAACATTGATAACAAGCCTCAGGGAGGCCACGCTATGAGGGCAATGACACTAAAAGCGCACCAGACAAAGGGGTTTACCCTGATTGAGCTGGTGGTGGTGATCTCCATACTCGCCATTCTTGCAGCCTTTGCGTTGCCAAGGTTCGCCGAACTGTCGGACGAGGCCCACCGGGCAAGCATCCAGGGCACTTCGGGCGCCTACGCCGCTGCTGTTGCACTGGTTCGTGCCCAGTGGACCGCCCGTGGCGCCGCTGGCGCACAAACTAATCTGCCCGGCTTTGGCGAGGAAAACGTCGACGTGAGTGCTGACGGTTGGCCAACGGGCGTAGGTGGCAACACTGACCCGACGGCCATGAGTGCCACAGAGTGCCAAAACCTCTGGCTGGCCCTGATGCAGTCAAACGCGCCGACCGTGGCAACCTCCGGCGACACAACGGATTACACAGTAACCGCAAGCGGGTCCGTTTGTACCTACGAGTACAACCTCAATGGTGGCACGGACAACATTCAATACGACGCCGACAGCGGCGAAGTAATTCGGGTTATCAATTAATCCATTTTAAAGCAGCAAAAGCAGGAGAAGACCATGAATATGATGAACCAGATGGCAGCAAGAAAAGAGAAAGGTTTCACCCTTATTGAACTGGTGATGGTGATTGTGATTCTCGGGATTTTGGCGGCGTTTGCGTTGCCGAGGTTTGCGGATTTAGGCGGAGAAGCCAGAGCTTCAACCATACAGGGCGCACTCGGTGCAGTGAAATCTGCCTCAGCTATTGCTCACTCGAAGTGTTTGGCGGACGCAGATTGTAATGCATCCGCTGCTACTGGTGAAACGGCTGAACTGGAAGGTAGCGACATTGCGATGGTTTTCGGTTATCCCGCTGCAACCGCTGCGGGTATCCAGTCAGCGTCTCAGATTAGTACGGATGACTTCACGGTCGATACTAGCACTGCCGGAACTCTTTTGGTTCAGGCGACCGGTGCAACTGCTGCCGCTAACTGTCAGGTGTCCTATGTCGCTCCAACAGCTGCGGGTGACGCGCCAGTAATTACGGTGGATGCTAGCGACTGCTAAAACTGCCTAAACTGTAGGGCGGACTAGCGAAGCCTGGGTCCGCCTGAGGTTTTGTGTTTGGGGCTACGTGGCTATCCGGGAGAGGGGCATGAGAGAAAGGATCGCCCCGATGTCATCGGGGTTCACCCTTGTCGAGTTGGTCATGGTCATCATCCTGATCGGGGTGCTCTCCGCTCTGGGTGTTGGTCTGTTTGCCAGCCGCTCCGCCTTCTCTCCTTTGTTGGCCACCCAGCAACTTGCCTCTGCCACGCTGCTTGCCCAACAGGCAGCGCTGGCGGGCAACTCTTCTAACAGTCTGACCATTTCACAGAGTGCAGAGCACTTCCGGTTTACCGTCGGGGCGAGGACGTTTGAGCTGTCACGGGCGGAAACGTCTTTGTCTGTTGCTAGTGGCTTGCCACTGACGGTGACATTCGGAGCAGACGGTTCACCAGGGACCGGGACCAATATCGAGTTTACCTTTACTGGCGACAGCACCTTTGAATCCTGCCTGAGCTCCCTCGGTGCAGTCTATCGCGGGAGTTGTCAGCTGTGATGTCTGACCAGCGCGGTGCCACCCTGGTGGAGCTGGTGATGACCATTGTCATTATCAGTGTGGCCATTGCCGGAGTGGTGGGCGCGTTCGCCCTTATCAGTGGGCGTAGCGCTGATCCCTTGAACCAGACCCGGGCCGTAGAGCTTGCACAGCTGTACATGGATGAAATCATTACCCGGAAGTACGACGACTCAGTGCCTCAGGGAGGTATGCCGAAATATTCAGGCGGCTGCAATATAGGAGCAGAACCTGGTGAAGAACGCGGTACCTACGATGACGTCGATGACTACAACGACTTGACGGATAGCCCGCCGAAAAACGCACGCGATAACGATGGTGAAGTTCTTGATGGCTATGCGGGCTTTTCTGTTTCAGTTTCGGTGGTTTGTGCTGGTGCTGATGTGGGACTCCCCGGTTCTGAGGCCAAAAGGGTCGATCTAACGGTTCTTGCTCCGGGAGGGCAATCGTTTTCATTTTCGGCCTACAGGGCAAATTTCTGATGAGGCGTGTGGCAGGGTTTACCCTTGTGGAGCTGGTCATCGTGATCGTTCTGCTCGCTATTGTTGCTACGATTTCGGTGCAGTTTGTAGCACTCTCCACCCGTGGTGCCATTGATGTGGGATCTCGTCAGCAGCGGGCGCTTACTGGCGTGGTTGTCAGCGAGCATATCAGCCGGGGGCTGAGGGAAGCCCTGCCGACTTCGGTTCGGACCAATTCGAGCGGTTCCTGTATTGAATGGATGCCGATCATTGCTGCGTCGAACTACGAGAATTTGCCCGGCGGGCCGAGTCCTGATTCGTTTGAAGCGGTGCCGCTTCCGGATGGAGGTTCCGCAAGGGGCCGGGTTGTGGTCTATGGATACGGCAGTAATCTCTACGATGTGACCAATCCCGGCCCGGTGTCGCCGTTGGCGACTATGCCTGCCGGTGCTTCACCGGTGACGGTCACTCTGGACTCGCCCCATCGTTTTTCCGCTAAATCGCCTGAGAAGCGATTTTATGTTGTTGGTGACCCGGTAGCACTCTGCCAGTCTGGCCGCTGGCTATACCGATACAGAAACTACGGTATCAACGAGCCGGTGGCGTCCGGCTTGCCAATCGCGTATCCGGGGCGCGAGGTCCTGGCAGCAAACCTTGAGGCGGCATCACTGTTGTTTGAGGTTACGCCCCCTACCTTGCAGCGTGGTGCGGTAGTGTCCTTCCGTCTGGTGCTGGAAGATACTGGAACCGGAGAGTCCACCGCCATCAGTCAGGAGGTACAGATCCGCAATGTTCCCTGACAGATCTCGACAGCATCAGGCTGGTGCAGGCCTGCCCGTTGCCCTCTTTGTTATCACCGTGCTGTCGCTGCTGGTTTTGGGCATGTCTCAGATGCAGCAGATCAGCGGTGAGTCAGTCAGCCTGCAGATTCAGTCACAGCGGGCATTCTTTGCGGCTGAAAGCGGTGCGCAGGTCGCGGTTCGTGACGTGCTCGAGGCCTCCGACTGTGCCGGGCTGAACAGCCCACTGGTTTTTAATGATGCCGGCGGACTGCAAAGCTGTCGTTCCCGCATGACCTGCGAGTCGGTAGCAGCCAATATTGGCGGTTCCGGTGGCAACACGGTGTTTACCATAACCAGTACCGGGCAATGCGGTGCTGGGCCGGATGAATCAACCAGGGTGGTAGAGGTGCGTGTGCGATGATGTCTGTTCTGCGCGAGTTACCACGGATCGTGGTTATTGTTCTGTGTTCGATGATTGCTCCATTGGCGTATGCGGCACAATGTAGCGATGTGTTCAGTCAACCGGATGGTGTCAATGACAACCTGCAGGCATCGGGAAACACCCTTGACCTTACCGGTGTGAACTGGGCCAACGGAACCTGGCCTCCCTCAGGAGTTCCCCAATTGGGAGGTGAGGAATATGTCTCCTCTCAGCCAGGACCTAGCTATGAGCTTGTGCTTCAGCCCGGGGCGCAAAAGGTCATATTCGTCAACGGCAACCTGACAATTGATCGCGGCACTCGGTTGAACGAATCCGGCTCTCCGGACCAACTGCTTATTGTTGTGCGCGGAAGCCTCAGCATTGCAGGTGGCGGGAATAGTGCAAACAACCGGGTTGTGATTAATGGTCTGATATACGCAGCTGGCTCGGCGTCGATTGGGAACAACGTCTACATCGACGGTGCTGTAGCCGCCGGAGGGGCGATTTCCACTGGAAACAGAGACGTAGAGTTTTCTGACTCTGACGTCAATACGGACCTGTTGGAAGGGCTGTGTGATTCAGGAGCAGCGGGGCCCGTGGATTTGTCGGCCAACGGTGAGTCAGTGGGCCCAGTGTCGATAGGCGTCGACGATAGCGTTTCGTTTTCTGCTGATGTGGCAGGTTGCCCTCCAGTGCCGACTCTCTCGACTCAGGACTGGCGTGAAACATGGTTGGTCGATGGACAGCAGGTGGCTCAGTCTGTATCTGGATCATCCAGCTGCTCAAGGTCGCCGCTTATCCGGACAGATACGTTCGATACGGAAGGACAGTACGCGGTCCTGTTAACGGTTGAGTACCGGAACTGTTTTTTAGGCTTCTTTTGTGGTGGGTGGCAGGAGCATGGTGGCGACACGATCACTATGGATGTGAGCGACGACGATGCGCTCACCTGCTTCACTGATGATTATCTTGATGGCAGCCTGTCTGCAGACGATTGGGTGACATCCGTGTCGAGAGGAAATTTCACGCCAAGTATTGTGAACGGTCGTCTTCGTATGACAGAAGCCCGTTCTAACCAGGCCACGGCTGCAACTATTCAGCGCGAGATTCCGGGTGCGGAAAATCTGGTGATCATTGAATTCGATTACTACGCCTATGGGGGAAATGGCGCGGATGGTCTGGCAGTCGTACTTTCTGATGCGAGGGTGACGCCTCAGCCTGGAAGTTATGGCGGGTCCCTGGGGTACGCCCAGAGGAGTAATGGAGATCCGGGATTTGCCGGCGGGTGGCTTGGTATAGGTCTTGATGAGTTTGGTAATTTTTCTAACTCCAACGAAGGCCGTGTTGGAGGGGCGGGATTCAGACGGGATGCAGTCGCCGTCAGGGGAGCAGAGCAGGGTGGGTACCGGTATTTGCGGGGAACCGGCAGTGTATCTCCGGGTATTGACCAGCCGGGAAACAATCCGTCTGCCCATCGTTACCGGGTCACCGTAGATTCACGTGTTTCCGGCGAGGCCCTGGTATCGGTGGAGCGTGATGTGTCCGGTACTGGTGACAATTACCAGATCCTTGTGGAAAGTTTTAATGCGCTGAACGAACCTGGGCAGCCCGCTGTGCCAGAAAATTTCCTGTTGTCGTTGACGGGCTCCACCGGCGGTTCTAACAATATCCATGAACTGGACGGCTTCCAGTTGTGCGCCCTCAAGCTGAACCCGGTGGGCGCCCAGGTTGATCATTTTGAAATCCTTCATGATGGCGTGGCGCTGACCTGCCAGCCAGAAACGGTCACCATCCGTGCCTGTGCCACTGCAGGGTGTAACGACAACGAACTCTTTACCGACCCGGTTGAGGCAACGCTTGAGCCTACTGAAGGCTGGCAGGGAGGCAATCCCGTGACGATTGTTGGCGGGACGGGCGAGTTCGTATTGCAGAATACAGTCGCCGGTGAGGTCGTCCTCAATGTGGTGGGCTCGCAGCCATCAACTCGTCCTCAATCCGTAACGCTGTGTCGGCGCGGCAGCAGTCCTCTGTCTTCTGAAAACTGCAAGCTGGAGTTTTTTGAGTCAGGGCTGGCTTTTGATATTCCCGATCTGACATCCCACAAGCCTTCGGGCCCGGTGCAGGTTCAAGCCGTACGGCAGGACGATGCAAGCCAAGCGTGTGTTCCAGCGTTTGAAAACGCTGAGCGGGAAGTCCATTTCTGGTCAACGTATGTGGATCCCGGCCCGGGAGGCCGTCCTGTTGATCGCCCCTTGTCGGTGAACAACACGGATATCAGTGGGGACGAGAGTGCGCCTACACCTCTGAACCTCTCATTTGGTGATGACGGTATCGCCGAGATTGAAGTCAGCTACCCGGATGCGGGGCGTCTGGACCTCGGTGCCAGATATGACGGATCACCTGCGAATAACGACGAAGGCTTGTCGATGCCAGGCTCAGATGCCTTTGTCAGCACCCCGGCGGGGTTTTGTGTCAGTAGCGCAGGAGCGTGTGCGGCGGGCGATTCTTCTTGTGACGTATTCGTCAGGGCCGATGAGCCTTTTGATCTGTCGATCACCGCTGTTGGCTGGCAGAGCGACACTGACACCGATCTATGTGATGCAAACCCTGTTACTCCTAACTTCCGGATGTTGACGGTCCCCATTGCCTCGGAACTGGTTGCGCCGTCTGATGGTGTCAATGGAGTTGTGTCACCCATCAGTTATTCCCATTCCCGGTCATTGGATGCGACTGAAACGGTCAGCGTAAAGATGTCAGAGGTTGGCGTGTTCCGTTTTACAGCGACGCCGGTAACCGGTGGGTATCTTGGTAAAACGGTGCCTAAGGGCACCAGTGCACCTACGGGGCGTTTTTACCCCGATCGTTTTAACGTCACCATTGACGAAGGTGCACTGGGCGCTCATTGCGGTGCACCAACGCCTTTCAATTACACCGGGCAGGACATTTCATGGTTATTGGCGCCAACACTGACAATTGAAGCCCTGTCGATGGATGGAGCTCGGACCAGGAACTACACCGAGCCCGGATTCCAGAAGCTGGTCAAGGAGGACGTGATTCGAACTTTTCCCGTCGAAGACAGCTCGGCAGTGAACCGTGAGAATGAGAGCATTGACGTCAGTACCAACGTATCCGCAGGGGAGCTGTTGGTGGCCGAGCCCGAGTCCGGTCTTCTGCAGTTCAACTATGCCGCTGGTGATACCGTTCGTTACCTGAAGGTCCCTGAAGCGAGGGTTGCCCCCCTTACGCCGCCACCTTCCCCACCCGACCTTCCCGGCCCATCGAATCATCTTCTGACCTATGGTGTGACTGATATCACCGACGCTGATGGCGTCAGTGCCGACGATGCGCCGTATAAATTTTCACCGGCAGCGACTTTCGACATCCGTTTTGGCCGGTTGTCCATGGACAACGTGTATGGTCCTGAAAATGTGCAAGAGCTACGGATGCCTTTCAGGCTGGAATACTGGAATGGCTCGCGGTACGTAACCAATACGGTCGATAACTGCACCAGCTGGACGACAGCCACCATTTCGAGCGCTGCCAATCACCACACACTCGTTTCGGATTCGGGCACGTTTACCGCGGGTGAGGCCGGACCACTACGGCTTCAGGCGACCGGCTCCCAAGGTACAGATCGACTGACATGGACAGTTGACGAATGGCTCCGGGAGGATTCAGACGAGGATGGTACTGCCGAAGCGCCCTCAGCCCTGGCCACCTTCGGCGTCTACCGTGGCCACGACCGCGTTATCTATTGGCAGGAAAAATAGCGGGAAGGGGGTCAGTCCTCCTCCCCCTCCGGGTGATCCATCCCGAGTTCATTAATCTTGCGGGTCAAGGTATTCCGTCCCCAGCCTAGCAGGATGGAGGCATCACGCCGGCGCCCGCCGGTGTGCTTCAATGCGGTCTCGATCATGATGCGCTCAAACTCCGGCACGGCGGTATCCAGAATGCCTTTGTGGCCGCGTTTGAGCTCCTGTTCCGACCAGTTGCGCAGGCCTTCCTGCCAGGTCTGGCCGGTGGCCGGCGCTTCGGCCTGCTGCATAAGCTCAGGCGGCAGGTCATCGATGTGAACCTCGCGGCCACTGGCCATCACCGTCAGCCAGCGACAGGTGTTCTCAAGCTGGCGGACGTTACCGGGCCAGGGCAGGGTGGTGAGGTATTCCTCGGCTTCCGGGCGCAGTATTTTGGTTTCCACGGCCAGTTCCCGGGCAGCCCGCTTGAGGAAATGTTCCATTAACCGCGGGATGTCCTCGCGGCGCTCCGCCAGTTTTGGCAGGTGCACCCGGATAACATTCAGGCGATGGAACAAATCTTCCCGAAAGGTGCCCGCCTGGACGAGCTTTTCCAGGTCCTGGTGTGTCGCCGCGATGATGCGGACGTCCACTTTGATAGGCGTGGTGCCGCCCACCCGATAGAACTCCCCGTCCGCAAGCACCCGCAATAACCGTGTCTGGGTGTCGGCGGGCATGTCACCGATCTCGTCGAGGAACAGGGTGCCTCCGTTGGATTGCTCGAAGCGACCCTGCCTGGCGGCAGCCGCGCCGGTGAAGGCGCCTTTCTCATGGCCAAACAGCTCGGACTCAATCAGGTCCTTTGGAATCGCGGCCATGTTGAGTGCGATAAAAGGGTGGCTGGCCCGGGGGCTGTGGTTGTGAAGGGCCTGGGCAACCAGTTCCTTACCGGTGCCACTTTCGCCATTGATCAGTACGGTGATATTGGAGTGGGACAATCGGCCGATGGCCCTGAACACCTCCTGCATCGCAGGCGCTTCACCAATGATTTCGGCATTTCTCTGTGCGCTTTCGGCTTGCGGCTCCGAGGTGGCCCGGCGTTCGTGGCTGTGAGCAACGGCCCGCTTCACCAGGGCGACGGCATCATCCACGTCAAACGGTTTCGGAAGGTACTCGAAGGCGCCCGTCTGGTAGCTGGTCACCGCGCTTTCCAGGTCGGAATGGGCGGTCATGATGATCACCGGCAGATCCGGGTGTGAGTCAACAATCTGTGAGAGCAAGGTGATGCCGTCGACGCCGGGCATACGGATGTCGCTGATGATGGCATCGGGCTGTTCGTGCTCCAGCCTCATCATGATGCTTTCGCCACTTTCAAACACCCGGGGCTGCATACCGGCCTGGTTCAGGGCGCGCTCCAGCACCCAACGTATACTGCGATCGTCGTCAATTATCCAGACGTTTGCCGGTTGGCTCATTGGTTTTCCTCCAGAGGCAGGAAGATGATGAAGTCGGTTTTTCCGGGCTCGCTCTCGCATTCAACAAGCCCGTGATGTTGCCCGATGATGCTTTGGGTGATGGACAGGCCGAGGCCTGTGCCGCTGGCTCGCCCACTGATCATCGGGTAGAAAACGTTTTGCAACAGATCCGGTGGTATGCCCGGGCCGTTATCAATCACATCCACGCGGCACACCAGGCGATGGCGTTTGTGGCCGATGGTGAACTGTCGCAATGCGCGTGTGCGGAAGGTGATCGTCGGCTGTTCGTCGCCGGTCATCTCCGCCTGGTTCTCGAACGCGGCCTCCATGGCGTTGCGGGCGATGTTAAGGAAAGCCTGAATCAGCTGTTCCTTGTCGCCCTGGAACTCGGGCAGGCTGGGATCGTAATCTCTTCGGAAGTTCAGGCGGCCGCGGCTCTCAGCTTCCAAAAGGGTTTTGACGCGCTCCAGAACCTCATGAATATTGGTGGACGCCATTTTTGGGGCTTTGTTCGGGCCGAGCATGCGGTCCACCAGGGTTCGCAGGCGGTCCGCTTCTGCAATGATCACCTGGGTGTATTCTTTCTGGTCTTCGTTGTGCAGCTCGCGGTCCAGCAACTGGGCGGCCCCGCGAATACCTCCAAGAGGGTTTTTGATTTCATGGGCCATGCCCCGGACCAGTATCCGGGTGGTTTCCTGCTGGGAGATGATGTCTTCTTCCCGGCTGATCCGTAGCAAGCGGTCCCTGGGCTGGATTTCGATCAACAGTTCCGTTGGCTCAAGGCTTATGGGGGACACGGAATAATCAACCGTTAGCCGCAATCCGCTTGTCAGTATGAACTCCGCTTCGCGTCTGGTGTACGACTGGCCATTCTCGGCTGCCGCATACAGTGTTTGCAGGGCATCTTCAGAGTCGATCAGGATGTCGTTGATCGGGGCTCCCTTACTTCTGGTTACGCTGGTTTCAAACAGACTTTCGGCCGCCGGATTCAGGTACTGGACCCGCAACCCGTCACTCAGCACCAGTACGGCTGTGGTCAGGCTGTCCAGTATGCTTTTGTATCCGGCCGGTATTGCCATTCGTTTGTCCCTTTTGATGGGCCTTGCGGGTTGCTAAGGCAGTTTTGCAAAAAACGAACCACATTGGCTGTTCGTGGCTATGACAGTGCGCATTTAGCGGGCATGCGGGTTACAGGCCTGTGAACACGGCGTGGTGTAGTGCAGAAATATCATTGCGTAAAGCCTGCCCGCGGATATCCGCCCTGGGAATGGTCAGAGTATGGCTTTTTTATGGTGCGATCGCACTAAAATGGTGCAATCAAGAATGGCGTGGTGGTTCGCTAACCGCTACAGGTCTGCGTTTGTATGGCGCCCCGGCTCGAAGCGGTCGGGGCCCCGGAAGGGTGCATCAGTTGTTGACGCTGGGCCGGTGGATGGTGAAGGTAATGGTTTCGCCGCTCTTGACGGTAACACCGTTGCTGTCGACGATATTGACGCCTGCATCGTGGGTGCCGCGAAACACATTGCGCACCATCACTGTCCCGGAAGCGCTCTGGCCAACCGGTTGGCCGTCGAGTGTCACTTCGTACTTGTGGCTGCCCCGAAGGCCAGGTGAACTGGTCACGCGGAATTCCACGTCGCCGCTGCCACTGTGGAAGGCCTGGTCATCGCCCGGCGCGAGGAAACGGACGCTGTCGTAGACGGAGCCTTCCTGTTGCACTTTTTCCCGCAACCGCTCTGGCTCACGAACCGCTTCGAGTTTTGGCAGGGTGACCGTGGTGACCGGTTTCACTTTGATCTCCTCAGCAGGCGTGCCTTCCGAGGGTTCGTCGGTATAGGTAACGTTGCCCTGAGCATCCACCTGGCGATAGACCTCGGCGGAAACCGGAAACGCCGCGAGAGCGACAATGCCTGAGAGTAGTGCGAACCGTGCATTCATAGAGACAACCTGTTTGATTGTTTTATCCGATTATCAGCGCCAGTCATGAGTATTTCAACGCCATTACCCGGTAGCTTGGTTACATTCCGTTAAGGCTGGCCGAAATGTGCGGTCGTACACGAAAAAGCCCCGCACGAGGCGGGGCTTTTCTGGGTTGCTGATCCTTACGAACGGATTAGCAGGAGTAGTAGAGCTGGAACTCGACCGGATGTGTGGTCATGTTCAGTTTCTCAACTTCACCGCGCTTCAGATCGATGTAGCCGGCAATCATGTCCTCGGTGAACACGCCGCCGCGGGTCAGGAATTCATGATCTTCAGCCAGGCAATCCAGAGCTTCGGACAGGGTTTCAGCAACCTTCGGAATGTTCAGCGCTTCTTCCTTCGGCAGGTCGTACAGATCCTTGTCCATGGCATCGCCCGGGTGGATCTTGTTCTGGATACCATCCAGGCCGGCCATCATCAATGCAGCGAACGCCAGGTACGGGTTGGCCGCCGGGTCAGGGAAACGCACTTCGATACGACGTGCTTTCGGGCTGTTCACGTATGGAATACGGATGGAGGCCGAACGGTTACGGGCGGAGTAGGCCAGCATAACCGGTGCTTCGTAGCCCGGAACCAGACGCTTGTAGCTATTGGTTGCAGGGTTGGTAAAGGCGTTGATGGCCTTGGCGTGCTTGACGACACCACCGATATAGTAAAGCGCTGCTTCGCTCAGGCCGGCATAGCTGTCACCTGCGAACAGGTTCTTGCCGTCTTTGCTCAGGGACATGTGTACGTGCATGCCGGAGCCGTTATCACCAACCACAGGCTTGGGCATGAAGGTGGCGGTTTTACCGTAGGCGTGGGCCACGTTGTGTACGCAGTACTTGAGAATCTGCACTTCGTCAGCCTTGCGGGTCAGGGTGTTGGCGCCAACGCCGATTTCACACTGGCCAGCGGTGCCGACTTCGTGGTGATGAACCTCAATTTCCAGGCCCATGGATTCCATAGCGGCACACATGGCGCCACGCAGGTCGTGCAGGCTATCCACTGGCGGAACCGGGAAGTAACCACCTTTAACACCCGGGCGGTGACCGATGTTGTTGCGATCGAAGTCTTCGCCGGATACCCAGGCGGCTTCTTCAGAGTGGATGTGGTAGGAAGCGCCCTGCATATCCACATTCCATTTAACAGAATCGAAAACAAAGAACTCAGGTTCCGGACCAAACAGGGCGCCGTCAGCGATGCCGGTGGACTTGAGGTACTCTTCCGCACGGCGGGCAACGGAGCGTGGGTCACGCTCATAGCCCTGCATGGTGGAAGGCTCTACGATGTCACAGGTAATGTTCAGTGTGGTTTCTTCGGTGAACGGGTCCAGCACGGAGGTGCTGTCGTCCGGCATCAGAATCATGTCGGATTCATTGATGCCTTTCCAGCCGGAGATTGAAGAGCCGTCGAACATCTTGCCGTCGCTGAAAAAGTCCTCGTCCACCTCGGTGGCCGGCAGCGTTACGTGTTGTTCTTTGCCACGGCTGTCAGTGAATCTCAGGTCGATCCATTTGACTTCGTGTTCCTTGATCAGATCAATCGTCTTGGACATTGTGCATGCTCCGTCTGTTATCCCGCCGTGCGGGCGATTTCTGTGTACATTGTTGCCGGATCGTTCAGCAGTGCTGACTCCCGATCTTTCTTTCAGGTAGGGCAGCTTAACAAAAGCTGTTGCGAGTTACCTGCAAATTCGGCTGCTTAAGGTTTAGCAATAGCCTTGCCAGTTTTTGATGCATGCGCCACAAGTGCGCAATACCAAGGCGTTCGGGCTGTTTTGGAGCGATATGTGCTGATTGGGTGGCCCTATCGCTCTCTCGTGGTGCGTCAAAACGGTGCGATAGCTGAAATAATGCACCAAAATGATGCGGGCGGGTTGTTGCTTCGATAAGCGTTTTTCTTCATATAAACGCAAGTGAGTTTGCTATATACTGCGCGCCACTTCATTTTTGCCTCAGGTATTCAGCACAGACGCTGAGTTTCTTCAGGGGGTATTCGGGCTTCCCGGCCCGACAAATGAAATTCATTTTACGGATTTGAGACGGCATGTAAGGGGCTTTGCGCCTACTGAAGACCTCTCAGGTCATTCAGTGCATGCTGCAGGATTATAGTTGTGATTGATAAACTTCGTAATATCGCCATCATCGCCCACGTTGACCATGGCAAGACCACACTGGTTGACCAGCTTCTTCGCCAGTCCGGCACTCTGGATCGCAAAGAGCTCGAAAACGAGCGTGTCATGGACTCCAATGACCAGGAAAAAGAACGTGGTATTACCATTCTGGCCAAGAACACGGCGCTGAAGTGGCACGACTACGACATCAATATCGTGGACACCCCGGGTCACGCCGATTTCGGGGGTGAAGTCGAGCGTGTCATGAGTATGGTCGATTGCGTGTTGCTCGTGGTTGACTCTATTGATGGCCCGATGCCACAAACCCGGTTTGTCACCCAGAAAGCGTTTGATGCGGGCCTGCACCCGATTGTCGTCGTGAACAAGATTGACCGCCCTGGAGCTCGCCCGGACTGGGTAGTGGATCAGGTGTTCGACTTGTTCGACAACCTTGGCGCCAGCGATGAGCAACTGGATTTTCCGATTGTCTACGCCAGTGCCCTGAACGGCATTGCCGGAATGGATCACGAAAAGCTGGACGACAACATGGACGCGGTTTTCCAGGCCATCGTTGATCACGTACCTGCACCCAACGTCGACCGGGATGGTCCGTTCCAGATGCAGATTTCCCAGCTGGACTACAACAGCTTCCTGGGCGTTATTGGCATCGGCCGCATTATGCGCGGCAAAATTAAAACCAACTCTCCGGTTACGGCCATTGGTGCCAACGGCAAAAAGCGCCAGGGCCGTATTCTCAAGATCATGGGCCATTCCGGGCTGCAGCGTGTTGAAGTCGACGAAGCGCAGGCGGGCGACATTATTTGCGTCAGCGGCATGGATGAGCTGTACATCTCTGACACCTTGTGTGACCAGGCCAATGTTGAAGCCTTGCCGCCGTTGACGGTGGATGAGCCGACGGTTTCCATGACGTTCCAGGTCAACGACTCACCGTTTTGTGGCAAGGAAGGTAAGTTTGTCACCAGCCGCAACATCAAAGAGCGTTTGGAAAAAGAGCTGCTGCACAACGTTGCTCTGCGAGTTGAAGAAGGTGAGTCGGCAGATAAGTTCAAGGTATCCGGCCGTGGCGAGCTGCACCTCTCAGTGTTGATCGAAAACATGCGTCGCGAGAACTTTGAGCTCGCCGTGGGTCGTCCGGAAGTGGTTATCCGTGAGATCGATGGTGTTAAACAGGAGCCGTACGAAAACGTCATCATCGACATCGAAGAGCAGCACCAGGGTGCGCTTATGGATCAGATGGGGCTCCGCAAGGGTGAAATGACCAACATGGTGCCGGACGGAAAGGGCCGTATGCGTCTTGAGTATACGATTCCGGCGCGCGGGCTGATCGGTTTCCGTAACGCCTTCCTGACCATGACCTCCGGTTCGGGTATTCTGACTTCAACCTTCAGCCATTACGGCCCTATTAAGAGCGGTGATGTGACCAGTCGTCAGAACGGTGTGCTGGTGTCAATGGCAACTGGTGCCGCGCTGACTTATTCGCTGGAAACACTACAGAGCCGGGGCAAGTTGTTTCTGGATCCCGGCCAGGAAGTGTACGAAGGTCAGTTGTGTGGTATTCACAGTCGTGACAACGATCTGGTAATTAACCCCACCAAGGGGAAGAAGCTGGACAATATGCGTGCGTCCGGCAAGGACGAGGTCATCGGCCTGGTGCCGCCGATCAAGCATACCCTTGAGCAGGCTCTGGAGTTCATCGATGAAGATGAATTGGTGGAAGTGACGCCCAAGTCGATCCGCCTGCGCAAGAAGCTTCTGACCGAGAATGAGCGTAAGCGCGCTCATAAGAAGTAATCTTCAGTACGTGATATTAAGGGGCGGTGCCAATGTGGCCCGCCCCTTTTTCGTTGTCTTCAGCTAAACTCCGGTTAAATCCTTTGTCCGGAGCGCCTCATGCTCACCCTGTTCCCTGATATCAAGCCCAACGCCCAGCATCGCATTGCGGTTGATCCGCCCCATGAACTGTATGTTGAAGAAAGCGGCAATCCGAATGGTATTCCCGTTCTGGTTGTCCATGGCGGGCCCGGCGGCGGATGTGAGGACTATCACCGCCGTTTTTTCGACGCCGAGCGCTACCGGGTTATTCTTATGGATCAGCGGGGCGCCGGCCGTTCGAGCCCGCTGGCCGAGTTTTCAGGAAACACCACGCAAAAACTGGTGGACGATATGGAAACGGTGCGGGCCTTTCTTGGGGTAGACCGATGGATACTGTTTGGCGGTAGTTGGGGATCTACATTGAGCCTGGTGTATGCCCAGTCGCACCCGGACAGGGTGCTTGGCCTGGTGCTGAGGGGGATTTTTCTTTGCCGGCCCAGGGATATCCACTGGTTCTACCAGGAAGGTGCGAGCCGCGTGTTCCCTGATTACTGGCGCGATTTCCTGGCACCCATTCCTGAGGATGAACGTGGCGATCTCGTGACGGCCTACTACCGTCGCCTGACGAGCAGCAACGAACTGGAGCAGATACAGGCCGCCAAGGCGTGGTCCATCTGGGAGGGGCGGTGTGCAACCCTGCATCCGAACCCTCGTGTGGTTGAGCACTTCGGGCACCCCCATGTGGCTATTGCCCTGGCACGAATCGAATGCCATTACTTCATGAATAATGCGTTTCTGGAAGATGATCAGATCGTACGTGACGCGGCGTTGCTCAAGGATATTCCAGGCATCATTGTCCATGGCCGTTACGATATGGTTTGTCCGCTGGACAATGCTCTGGCTTTGAGCCAGGCCTGGCCGGAAGCAGACTTGAGGATCATACGGGATGCAGGGCACTCGGCGTCCGAGCCCGCCATCATTGATGCCCTGATGCGTGGTGTCGATGAGGTCGCTGCGAAGCTTGAAGGTAGGGATACGTAAAGTCACATGAAGAAGGTTGCGGCGAGCCTGGTGCGTGGATAAACTTCCTTCCGAATTTTGAGTCCTTGCGCAGGGAGCTTGATGAAAGGGCTGATACAGCGGGTTACCCACGCCAGCGTCACCGTCGACAATGAGATCATCTCCGAGATTGGTTCGGGGCTTTTGTTGTTGCTCGGTGTGGAGAAGTCAGACGACTCCAGCACGGTGCGGGAACTGTGTCGAAAATTACTCGCCTACCGGGTATTTCCCGACGACCAGGGACGGATGAATCGCAGCCTGCTCGATACGGGCGGCTCCCTCCTCGTTGTTCCCCAGTTTACGCTTGCTGCTGATACCCGGTCCGGATCCCGTCCGGGATTTTCGGTAGCAGCGGGCCCGGAATCTGCCGAAACACTGTTTCATGAATTCGTGGCCTCGTGTGGGTCGCAGTTGGGCGCAGCTCGGGTTGGCCAGGGGCGGTTCGGCGCGGACATGAAGGTGGCCTTGGTAAACGATGGGCCGGTCACGTTTCTTCTGGAGGTTGGAGGTGTGCCGGGGCGGGGTTGAGGTGTCGCCCTATTGCGAGGCATTGCAACGGTCGGTGGTCCTTTCTGGTGCTGCGCTGGCCGTTGGTGGTGTTTACTACTTCTGATCAGCTAACCAGCTAATCTATCAAGTAGTCGAAAACCGGCAGCCTTCGGGCTGCCGGTTTTTTTATGGTGCGCCAGGCATGGCGCGTAGCGCCTTGACGGCGCTGTTCCGGTGCAGGTGGTGCTGGCCGGATGACTTGGGGGTGCAAGTCCCCTATGGGCCCGGTAAGGGGAACCATTAGCCGGACGGCAAGGGTGTCCATCGCGAGGTGGAATCTGAAGGAAGCCGCAGGCAAAACACTGGCCCGACGAACAGAAATCGCATGAGGCGGTTACACCGGGTAAGGCGGCCATTATCGTCAAAGCCCCATACTTGCACGGAAGGTGTGGACGTAGATGCGGCAGGCATAAGTGTGAAGGTCACGCGTCTTACCCTGGGAAGTCTGGCTCTTTGCCACTGTGCTACTCACCTCGTGAGGGGTGGGGATAGGGAGTCAGAACTCAGCCGAGGTCGTAGTAGGTGCGTTACCGCGTGCTGAAGGACCGAACATGGTTGGCCGCCAGTAGGCGGTGAGTTCTAGCGATGTGCTTATGAAGACAGAAGCGACCCGGATGGGTCAGGGCATTCAGAGAGGCGCCGGACGGTCTCCGGCAGAGACTAAAGCCCGTGTCGAGGCAGACGCGGGGGCTCACTTGTGGACGAACGCGGAGCCGAAGGCGCTGATGGAGCGGATGCTGGAGCGTCCGAACCTGATGCGTGCGTATCAGCGGGTGGTGTCCAACAAAGGCGCGGCAGGTGTCGATCAGATGCCAGTATCAGCCACTACCTGGAAACGCACCTGCGCCTAACGGTAAACACGGCGAAGAGCGCTGTGGATCGCCCCTGGCGTCGGAGCTTTCTGGGTTACAGCGTGAGCTGGCATAAATGACAGGTCCAACTAAGGATTGCACCCGAGAGCCTGAAGGTTTTTAGGGCCAAACTGCGCCCCCTGCTAGCGGCGCCTCTCACATGAATGCGGCGCTGCCTAAGAAGGTGTTCAACGGCTTGTCTCTGGTACGCTTGCTGGATACGATGGCCCGGCTTCAGAGTCAGCCATGAACCGCCGTATACGGAACCGTATGTACGGTGGTGTGAGAGGGCGGGGGAGGTGACTCCCCCTCCTACTCGATTATGCTGATATCAAATTTCCCAAGGCAGGAGGGGCGATGGCCCAGGAACTGGAAATCAAGCTCAGCGTGGCGCAGCCTGATCTGGATCGAGCCGTTGACTGGCTGTTGGGTCAGCCAAACACTTATGAGTCCGAGACCCTGCAACTGGGGAACACCTACTACGACACGCCCGATGGGGATCTCAACCGCCATAAGATTGCCCTGCGAATCCGTAAGGTGGGTGACAGACACATCCAGACCCTGAAGACCCGTGGTGAGTTCGTTGACGGTGCTCATCGTCGCCAGGAGTGGGAATGGCCGCTGATCGGTACCACGCTCAATATGGGACTGATCGCCGACACCCCTGTGGGTCAGAACGTGAACCTTGCCAAACTGCAGCCGGTATTTGAGACCAACTTTCAGCGTCGTGTGGTCATGATCGAGCAAGGGGAAAGCCTGGTTGAAGTGGCCATTGATTCCGGAGAGATTGTAGCAGGCGAGCAGTCCCGCCCTCTCAGTGAAATTGAATTTGAGCTTAAGGCTGGAGACGCCTCACTGTTGCTAGCGTGGGCGCGACGTCTGGCGGATGAAGTACCGGTGTTTCTGAATCTTGTGAGCAAGGCGGAGCAAGGGTATTACCTTGCGGAGCTCTATCAACCGGTTCCGCAAGCCGTGCCGGATACAGAGCTGTCGGTGAATGAATTCCTGTTTCTCCTCAGCGTGTCATGGCTCACCGGGCAGCCCGTTCCCGCGGATATAGACAATTTTGGGGCGATAGGTCGGATGGCTGGCGAGCGCGATGCCCAGGATCTCTATCAGCACGTGTTCCGTTCGCTGGCAGAGGGAAAGAGCATTGGTGAGATGGTAGCCAGTCGGAAGCTTGGCCAGCTACAACTGACCATCGCGGCGGCATAGTTTACGACTGGTCGGACGCTTTGGCGGCGCTGCTATCCCCTTGGGAGGCCTTTTTCTGCAGGTTGTGCCATTTGTTAATAAAATCGCGATAGTGGGACAGGGCCTCTTTCACTACTTCCACGTCCGGCGTCTCACTGGATTTCACCAGAACGATCAGGCCCTTACCTTCGATTTCCTTATCGGTGGGCGGATGGCAAACGACTTCGTCGCTGTTGTCAATGTAGGCGAGAGCGGTGCCGATACCGTGCCGAATCAGCGCACTGACGATATCCGCCCAGTTCAGGTCGTCCAGTTCAATTTCGTAGCGGTGGGGGTGGTCGTGTTGATAGTTAAACAAATCCTCAAGGACTTTCTCTGACCCTGGTGCGATGACCGAGCGCACCATGATCTCCGGGTAGGTTCTAACCGGCCGGATAACGGTACGGACACCAACCGATGTAAAGCGATCACGATTTTCATCCCGCACGCACTCCACTGTAACTTTCTGGCCAAGGTTGGACTCACTCAGCCTGTGGGCAATATCAAAGGTCAGGCTGTCGGAGGTCGGGTCGGATTCGTCAGCGGCTAACACAACAATATGTCGGGCTGAACCAGCGTGCACCGCCTTGAGAGCTTCCGGGTCACTACCGGAGCCATGAAAGTGAACCAGGCCATTGTCCGCCAGTTCGGGCGGAAGCCCGTTGGGAAACTGACTGGTCAATATGATGATGGGAACGGTTTCATAACCGGGCACGGCCCGCATTTGGGAGGCAAAGCGAGAAAAATACTGTTCTCCGCCCGTCTGCGGTGTGTTGACGATAACGATGTGGTCTTTCATGGCGTATATCCAGCGTCCGGTTAAGATACGTTCCCGGCGGTAGAACCGGTATTCAATATAATCACTGACGATAAGCGTTAACAGCGTGATGGCGGCAATGAACATCAGCAAAACGGTGCTGAGTCGTCCGATGATGGTCTGCGGCGCAAAATCACCGTAGCCCACGGTAACCAGCGTTGTCATGGTCATCCACGCAGACTCGAACAGCGTGAGGTCCTCTGCCGCCCATATGATCACCACCTGAGTGACCAGCAGCCCGCCAAGAATGGTGAAAAGCCGCTTGATGCGTGACCGGATAATCCCGGACATAGGCAGGTGGGAAAGCTGATGTTCCGGGTTCAGCGGCCGGCGATTCCTCTGCATCGGTGTCCTTACAACGGTTCTGTCGGGGGAGAGTTCGTTATACAGTACGGGAAATATAACAGAGACACAGGGGTTTGCATTATGTCCGAGCCGTGGCGCTCCTTACCGAAGAGTCTGGCAGATGAGGTTGGCGGTGCCTGGTCTTCGGTATTTTCCGAGGGCATGCCCAGTTTTCTGGGCACTCAGGGTGGCGTATCCGATGAGGATGTGGCCCAGGCCGTCGCTCGCAGCCCTTTTGTCAGGCGCACCCTTGAGCGCCATCTGGAACAGGTAGCGGCACTATGTCACTCGCGCCCGCTGACTGAGCGCACAACCGCGGATTACCTGCGCCAGCGCTGGCAGGAATTCCTGTCAGACGTGGTTGATGAAGGCAGTCTCCACGCGTCGTTGCGGCAATTCCGGACGGAAATACAGTTCCGGATTATCTGGCGGGACCTGATGCGCTGGGCAGACCTTGCCGAAACCATGGCGGCCACAAGTGATTTCGCCGACACCTGTATCCAGGGTGCCCTGGACTGGTTGTACGAAGACACCTGCGAGCAATCAGGAACGCCGTGGGGAGTAAATCCGGCGACGGGAAAGGAAGGCCCGCAACCCTTGATTGTTCTGGGTATGGGGAAGTTGGGGGGGCACGAGCTTAACGTCTCTTCTGATATTGATCTCATCTTCGCGTTCCCGGGGAAGGGCGAAACCCGTGGCGGGCGCCGATCCATTGATAACCAGCAGTTTTTTATCCGCCTGGGCCAGAGGCTGATCCAGGCGCTGGACCAGATCACCGCAGACGGCTTTGTGTTCCGCGTGGATATGCGCCTGCGCCCCTATGGCCAGAGTGGGGCCTTGGTGCTGAGTTTCGCTGCGCTGGAGACCTATTACCAGGACCAGGGGCGGGACTGGGAGCGCTATGCCATGGTAAAGGCGCGGGTTGTGGCCGGTGATCAGCAGGCGGGGCAAGTGCTGATGGATAGCCTGAAGCCCTTTGTCTATCGCAAGTATATCGACTTCAGTGCGTTTGAGTCCCTGCGTGCCATGAAGTCCATGATCAGCCGGGAAGTACGCCGTAAAGGCCTGGAAAACAACATCAAGCTCGGCAATGGAGGCATCCGCGAGATTGAATTTGTGGTACAGGCGTTCCAGTTGATCCGGGGCGGCCGTGACAGGGAATTACAACAGCGGGAACTATTGGTAATCCTGAAGGAGCTGGAAGAACTGGAGCTGCTGCCGTCACCGGTGGTAAAGGAGCTGAAGGAGGCCTATGTCTTCCTTCGCAATCTTGAGCATGCCCTTCAGGGCATGGAAGACAAACAGACCCAACTGCTGCCGGAAGACGATCTCTCGCAAGCCCGTGTAGCACTGATCATGGGGTTTGATGATTGGCCAGCCTGCGTTGCGGAACTGGAAAAACATCGCGAACGGGTGGCCACGCATTTTGCAGATATCATCGCCATCGAAGATGAAGAACACGAGGTGGCGGCGCTTGATGAAGGCTGGCAGGAACTTTGGCTGGGTGAAATGGACGAGGAGGCGGCGACCGCCTGGCTCGATGAACATGGTTTTGAGGACGCCGAAGGCAGCTATGCTGCCCTCAGCGACCTGCGCGAAACCCGCACATTGCAGACGCTGCAGACCCAAGGGCGACAGCGGTTAAACAAGTTCATACCGGTATTGTTGGAAGCGCTTACTCACGTGGAGGGGCCGTCCCAGACGCTGGTGCGGGTTCTTCAACTGGTTGAAGCGATTCTGCGCAGAACCGCCTACATGGTGTTGCTGTTGGAGAATCCGGGAGCCAGGACCCAGCTGGTCCGCCTGTGCAGTGAAAGCCCTTGGATCGCAAGCCAACTGGCGGAAACGCCCTTGCTGCTCGACGAGCTTTTGAACGCAGAGAGTCTGTACAGCCCGCCGGCAAAAACCGAACTTCAGGATGACCTGCGCCAGCAGATGCTGCGGATTCCCTATGAGGATCTTGAGGAGCAGATGGAGACTCTGCGGCACTTCAAGAAAGCCCACATACTGCGAGTGGCCGCCTCGGAGATACGGGAAACCCTGCCATTGATGAAGGTCAGTGACTATCTGACGTGGATTGCCGAAGTGGTGCTGGACCATGTGGTGGACGTGGCGTTCGCTAACCTGGTCAGCCGCCATGGTTACCCCCGGCGCAAGGATGGCTCAGCCTGTGACACCGATTTTGCCGTCGTTGGCTATGGCAAGTTGGGGGGTATCGAGCTTGGCTACACCTCGGACCTCGACCTGGTCTTTATCCACGATGCCGATCCGGAGCAGTCAACGGATGGTGACAAGCCCATCGACAACGCCGTTTTCTACACCCGGCTCGGGCAGCGAATTGTGCACATTCTCAACACCCAGACGCCGTCCGGCCAGCTTTACGAAGTGGATATGCGCCTGCGACCCTCGGGCAGCTCGGGGTTGTTGGTCAGTACGCTGCCCGCCTTCGAGAAGTACCAGCGTAGCGATGCCTGGACCTGGGAACACCAAGCGCTGGCCCGCGCCCGTGGTGTGGCAGGCTGTCCGGAAACGTTGGAAGCCTTTGAAAAGCTACGTGCAGACATCCTGTGTCAGCAAAGGGATCGGGGAAAGCTGAGGGAAGAAGTGGTCGGCATGCGAGAGAAGATGCGCACCGCCCTGGGCACCCCGCAAATCGAAGGCAAGGTGCCTGAGGTTTTCCATATCAAACACGACTACGGCGGCATTATTGATATTGAGTTTATGGTTCAGTACCTGATGCTGGCCTGGTGTTCCGAGCATCCGGAACTGACGCAGTGGTCCGATAATATTCGCCAGATGGAGGAACTGGGCCGGGCGGGGGTATTGCCGGTGGAAGACACTGAAAAACTCAGGGAAACGTTTATCACCCTGCGCTCCACCATACACCGGCGGGCACTGCAGAACCTGAATAGCCAGGTGGCGGGTGATGCGTTTCCCGAAGAGCGTGATTACATCCAAAGTATGTGGAATCGGGTTATGTTGGGGTGATTGAGAAGTGATGGAGGAGTGATGGAAGAGTGATTGCGCCCCTTCGTAACCCCGAGTTTTCCTGCTAGAATGCCGGTTTCCCGAATAGAGTGCTTTAGGAGCAGAAACAATGTCGATGGCTGATCGCGATGGCCTGATCTGGCTGGATGGTGAAATGGTTCCCTGGCGGGAAGCCAAAACTCACGTGCTGACCCACACCCTGCACTATGGTCTGGGTTGTTTCGAGGGTGTCCGCGCCTACAGCACTGAAAAGGGTGCTGCGATTTTTCGGCTGGAAGATCACACCAATCGTCTTTTCCGCTCCGCGCATATCCTCAACATGACCATGCCGTTCAGCAAGGACGAGTTGAATGCGGCACAGACCGCCGCCGTGCGGGAAAATAATCTGGACGAAGCCTACCTGCGCCCGATGGTGTTTCTCGGCTCTGAAGGTATGGGGCTGCGTGCCGACAACCTCAAGGTTCATGTGATGGTCGCCGCCTGGAGCTGGCCGTCCTACATGTCACCGGAAGCGAAGGAGTTGGGCATCAAGGTTCGCACCTCTTCCTACACGCGGCATCACGTCAACATCACCATGTGTAAGGCCAAGGCCAACGGTAACTACATCAACTCCATGCTGGCTCTGAATGAAGCCATTGCCAGTGGCTGCGAAGAAGCCCTGTTGCTGGATAATGAAGGCTACGTGGCTGAAGGTTCCGGCGAGAATATCTTCATTATGCGTGATGGCGTGCTCCATACACCGGAACTGACGTCCTGCCTGGAAGGCATCACCCGCCAGACCATCCTGGATTTCGCGAAAGAGCTGAACATTCCGGTGAAAGAGCGCCGTATCACCCGAGATGAGGTCTATATTGCGGATGAAGCCTTCTTTACTGGCACCGCTGCAGAAGTGCTGCCGATCCGTGAGCTGGATGGCCGTTTGATCGGCGCTGGCAAGCGCGGCCCGCTGACCGAGAAGTTGCAGGGTATGTATTTCGATGCTGTGAAGGGCAAGAGTCCTGCGCATTCACACTGGCTGACAGCGGTTAACGGCTAACGCCGTGGTCCACTAACAACACCTGCAGGAAGAGCAAATGGCAGACGTTATCAAAGTGCCGGTCTCCTTCGGCGAAGTGCTGGACAAGATCACCATTCTGGAGATCAAGTCTGAACGCATAGCAGACGCGGAAAAGGTCAAAAATGTTCGGCTCGAGCTGGACGAACTGAGCGCCACCTGGAACGAGGCCGTTCAGGATCAGGCAGCCATCGCAGATCTGCGCAGGCAGCTTAAGGAAGTGAACGAGGCGCTCTGGGAAATCGAAGACGACATTCGTGATCAGGAAGCTGCTCAGGATTTCGGCGCAAAGTTTATTGCACTGGCTCGTGCCGTCTATGTCACCAACGACAAGCGCGCCGCTATCAAGAAGGACGTGAACCTGGCCCTGGGGTCACGGTTTGTGGAAGAAAAGTCCTACCAGGATTACACCGCCCGCAAGTAAAGCGGTGCTTTCACTCGCCTGGATTGTCATACCCTCTCCCCTCGCGGGAGAGGGTTAAAGAGAAGGCCCGAGAGAGCCGTAGACAGTGGCGCGGCATCAGTGCTGAGCAACCCACTGATCCAGCATCCCCGTCACGTCCTCCACCGTCACCAGTTCCATCGCCCCCTCGAATTCTGCCTTGGCGCCCCAGCGAGCCTGCTCAACAGTCTTGCCAGTGAACCGCTTCAACGCTTCCGGATATCGATTCACGCACCATTGCAGCGAGTTGTAAGGGCCGGAACGATTGGGATTGCTGGCCGCGAAAATACCCAGCACATCCGTGCCCATTGAGCTGGCAATGTGGGCCGGCCCGGTATCCGGTGCGACGACTAGATCGGCGCGTTCCAACAGAGCGGTGAGCTGTTTCAGTGTATCCTTGCCACAGATGTTGTGCGCTTGTTCCGCCATAGCGTTTTCGATGTCTGTGCAAAATTCCGCTTCAAAAGGGGCGGGACTGCCCACCAGAATCACCTTCATGCCGTGAGTGCGGATGGCGTGATCAGCCAGACGCGCATAGCGCTCGGCAGGCCAGTTGCGAAGGGTGTGGCTGGCACAGGGGCTGATCACGAGGTTCCTGCGGTCCGTTGCGAGGTGTTGCCCGGCAAACTCATGATCTTCGGAGGTTAATGGGATGACCCATTTTGGTGCGGCGGGCTTCAGGCCAAGTGGCTCCAGGAAACTCGCCAGGCAATCCCGCACGTGCTGTTGCGCTGCCGGAGCAATTTTCCGGTTTATAAACAGGCTGTGAAGGTCTTTGCTACGGGCACGGTCGTACCCCACTTTCACCTTTGCCGGAATCATCGCCGCCGCAAGATTGGCCCTGAAGGCCACCTGCATATGCAGCAAGGCATCAAATTTTCTGTTTTTCAGGGTGTCATGCAAGTCCGCATAACCTTTTCGACCGGCTTTCTTGTCGAAAACGACAAACTCGACACCGTGCAGGTCGCCAATCAGCTTTGCTTCAATCTTGCCGATTACCCAGGTGATTTTAATGCCGGGCACCTGTTCCTGAAGGCTCAATACCACGGGAATGACATGGGTGACGTCGCCAATGGCGGACAGGCGCAATATACAGATGGAGTTAATCAAGTTACGGTCCGTTTCCAATCTTTCACTGCCGGATGTGGAGCCGGGCGGGGCTCGTTGGTAAACTGAGCGCCATTCTAGCCTACTGGGCTTTTAACGTCTTTACCCGCAAACCTATGGTTTGCCGGGCCGAGGGTAACGATCTTTTGACATTGGCAACGGGCACTCATTCAGATTCCGGAACGTCATTGCTGCTGGTCTCACCGAGGTATGAGGGGGTGACTGCGTCCTGGTTTTCCCCTGACTTCTGGAAGGGAAGGGCGAAACCGGTCTCCTCTGGTGGACGTGGCGGTGCCTGGTTTGTTGATATGGAACCGCCGGGTATGGTGCTTCGTCATTACAGACGTGGCGGCATGATGGCCCGTTTCGCGGAAAAGACGTATTTGTTTACCGGCTTTGAACAGACCCGGTCTGTGGCCGAGTTCCGGTTGCTGGGCCAACTTCGCTCGCTGGGTCTGCCGGTGCCGGAAGCCGTTGCCGCCATTGCCTGGAAATACCGGCTTTTCTGGTATCGGGCCGCTATACTGGTAGAGCGGATACCGAATTCCGTCACGTTTTCCGACAGCGATCGCTTAAGCGATGAGTCTCTGTGGGCTCAGTTGGGGCAGGTCATCCGACGCTTTCACGACAACGGCCTCAATCACGTTGATTTGAACTGCGATAACATACTCGTGACGGGGGATCAGCTTTATCTGATCGACTTTGACCGTTGCAAACTGGTCCCAGAGAGCGAAAATGAAACAGATTCAGCATGGAAGCAGCGAAACCTGGAACGACTCCAGCGTTCTGTCAGGAAGCGGTGCCCAGGTTTATCCCCATCCCAGCGGGAAAACCTCTGGCAGCATCTGCTCCAAGCCTATCATCGCCAGCCCTCCCACTAAATTTCCAATCAGGCCCGATTCACGTTAATGACCACCGTCAAACTCGAAGAAGAGCTTCACTCCAATACCCGTAGAACCCGGATTACCTATCGGGGGCTGGTGGATGGCCGGGTGGCGGCGATCAAGTGTTACCGTAAGCCGCTTTTCGGGTTGGTTCATTGGATTCGTGCGTTGCGCCGTGGCAAGAAAATTCGGCGCGTGGGTGGGCCGGTACCGCCTATTGTATTTGCCGGTTGGTTGTCGTCGGAGCGCTGCTTTGGGTATGGCACGGCGTTTCTGGAAGGGTACCGCCCGCTTAGGGCCGTGCTGATGGAGGAGCCATCCCGCTCAAGGCAGAAGGCTATCATTTATCTGCTGGGCCGGACCATGGCCGATGTTCATAAACGGGGTATCGAGCAGCCGGATGGAAATCTGACGAACTTTCTGTTGGGCGGCAGCGATGAGCTCTGCATGGTGGATGAAGACGATATCCGGGTTCATTCCGGCATGCTTTCGGTTGGGGTTGCCATTTCCAACCTAGCTAATGTGGCCGCAAGGTTGCCGGACGAGGGTATGGTTGAAACCCTGTTGACCGCCTACCTTGAGGATGCGTTTGTTGAGCAAGGCTCTGAGTGGGATAGTGGTGCTTTCTGGGCCAGTGTCAAAGGCTGGCGGGCAATGCTGGATGCCAAGCGAGCCAGCCGGAACATTGCGCCTCGTCAGTTTGACTGATGGCGAGTTGGTGTGATCAAGGACAAAACCAAACGCTTTAGTGCACGGATGTCCATTGGGTTTATCTTCAGTAGCGTTTTTAGCGTTGAGCGATATTCCTGAGCTAGACCTGCGTCTTTCTGTCTGCGAGCCAGGAGGTTCAGGTAGCGCGAAGCAAGTTTGGGGTGCTGGGCAATGAAATCGGCGTGCCGATCGGCGACCATGGCATCGCATTTGGCCTGTTTCAAGAGATTGTCATTGGTGCTGAGGCGAGGGCCAGTGTGGATGAAGAAGTCGACGAGGGCCCTGTCGATCGAGCCGCAGCCGCAGCCCTGGCTAAGCATGCGGAAAATGAGCTCGCGATCCTCGGAAACACTGAGTGATTCATCAAATCCGTTGAATTCGCGGATGGTGGTCGTTCTGAATATCATGCCAGTGGTTCGTGTGTAGGCTGCTGCGGCATACGATGACTCAGAGCCCAAATGGTTGCGATGGATCAGGCAGGGGAAGTCTTGTGCCTTGGATGTTTTCCCGTTGGAAACATCGATAACGTTAAGGGATGGCCACGCAAAATCGATGTTGTCGCCGGTGCTCTCCATGAAGTGAAGCATCGCTGCAGCATAGTCTGGGTGAAAAGTGTCATCGTCATCAAGAAATGCTGTATAAGTGCCCTTGGCGAGTGAAACGCCAGTATTCCGGGCTGCCGAGGCGCCTCTTGGTGAAGGGTGGCGATGAACTGAAACCCTGGCGTCAAAGCGGTCGTCAGCAATGGGTGGGCTGCTTCCATCATCGACCACAATTACTTCCAGGTCGCTAGTGGTCTGGGCAATTGCTGATTCGACAGCTTTCTTCAGCATGTCAGGGCGATTGTGAGTCGGGATGACAATGGATAGTTGGGGCATTAGCTTCAATCATTAGCAAGTAGTATAGCGATTGTATCTGAACTTTTGCGTGAATTCAGACAGATATGGATTGTGCAGTGTGGGGGTGGCCGTGGAGTTTGGCCATTGCAATGTAATCCAGGCATTGGAAGTTGTCCTGGTATTTGATGTTGTTAATTCGGAAGGTGGTCAGTTTGTCGGCGTCACGTCCTGTTCCTGATTGGTTGTTGCCTCTTTGGGTGTGCTTCAGTCTTTCATGCGTTTTTAGTCTGCTGATGTGGCAGCAGTCGACTGGGGCGGGGTTGAATATTTTCGATGCTCTCGTCAGCTTGCCATCACTTCTGATTCTGGGCCCTTTGATGATCCGCCGGGGATGGGTTGGCAGGGGATTCTTGATGGCTGCGGCACCACTCGCCGTTTATTTGGCGTTCTCACTTATATCGTTGGTATGGGCCAACTCACCGGATTATTCAAAAACTTTCCGGGCGGCTGGACAGTCCACGGCTATTTTTGTGTTGTTTTCCTACCTGAAGTTGTCTGGAAATACATTATTGCTTAAGCGAGCTCTCTTGTTGGCCTGCACTTGCACTGCCTCTCTCGGGGCATGGCATCTGTTTGCAATGTACGGGATATTGGACATGCCCTGGACGACGACGCTGTACCAAGGTATTGGGGAGCAAAGGCTGGAAGCCCATGGAGTAAAGCCGGCGAATGCGATGTTGGCCACTTTGCTCGTGGCGCCCCAGGCCGCGATGCTCCTTGGGTTGATACTGAGTGAGGAAAACAGAAACCTCCGTTGGGTGGGGGTTCTGGCTCTGGCCATTTTACTTCTATTCTTGGTGGCACTGGAAAGGAGAACGGGGCAAGTAGCTATAATCGTTGCGATCGTCACTTGCATTATTCTTTACAGGAGCCGCGTTTGGTACCTGCTATTTGGCGCCGCCGTACTATGTGGAACCCTGGTGCTGATTTTCTACCCGGAGTTCATTCTCAGTCGCGGTCTGTCCTGGCGACCAGCAATCTGGATGTCGACGCTTGATTCAATTGGTAGTGCGCCGTTTTTTGGGCATGGTATTACGAACAAGGTCACTCCCGTTGTAGTGTTCGACCATGAGCAAGGTGTTATCCAGCAATTCCGCCACCCGCACAATATGGCGCTTTCGGTTATCTACTTCTTGGGGGTGTTCGGGTTTCTGTTCTGGGTCGCATTATGGCTCCCGGGAGTTCTTGCCAGGATATGGGTTCGCCCGGAGAATCAGCAAGATGGATATATGCTAATCCCGCTGCTGGTGGGTTTGGCTGCATTAATGTTCGATGGCGGTGACCCGCTGTCGCCGTTCCATTTCGACTGGTTCTGTTTCTGGGTACCGGCGATGTTGCTACTTTCAAGCCAGGCCGTGAACGGACAACACCTGGTGGCAGATAAAAACCGGTCGCGATTCCAATGCTTTTTCCCACCCGCTTATGACAAACAGGTTTGAAGCAATGACCAGTATCCCCCGCAAACTTCATTTTATCTGGGTCGGAGATGAGTCATTGCGGCCTGATGCGTATATTGAAACCTGGAGGCGTCAACATCCTGATTACGAGATCCGGATATGGGGCAACCAGGACTGGAAGAAACGCGACTGGATCAACCGTGAACATATGGACCGAATCTCAACGCTGGATAGAGGGTTCGCGGGGGTTGCTGACCTAATGCGCTGGGAAATACTGTTGTCGGAAGGCGGCTTCGCTTTGGATGCAGACTCTGTTTGTTTGCAGCGTCTGCCAGACTGGATTTTCGGTTGTGATCTCTTTGCGCTTTGGGAAAACGAGTATACCCGACCGGGGCTTGTGGCAAACGGCTACGTGGGAGCCAGACCTGGACACGAAGTGATTCGTTCGGTGGTGACGGGCTTGAATGAGATCCGAGATATTACGCGTCGTTTTGTTTGGAAAAAGTTGAGGTACAAGAAGCGTAAAGTCTGGCAGACGACAGGGCCGGTTCCTTTTACTGACGCTATTTTCGCCTCCGGGAACAAAGATATGACCATCCTGCCGAGTCACTTCTTCCTACCGGTCCATCATTCTGGAGATGTCTATACTGGAAGAGGGCCTGTCTACTCCTGTGAGTTTTTTGCAGGCACCAAAGCGACCTATGATGAAATGACGGAATCTGATCCGGAAAAGCTGGTTGTTGAAACAAAAGCACGACTAGCGAATCTGGTGGAAGAGGCTAAGACCAAAGCTCTTGGTGCTGGTGAAGTGCGGTAGCCTGACTGTCAGGATTGATCCCGAAATGCGCCAAGCTTTGTCAGGCCGTCCCTGTGAACAACGCCGATTTGGGCAGGAATAAGATCAACCCCCGCCGCCAGGGCAACGGCCAACCTGTGGTGGCCCTTGCCACCAAAGTATGGAGCGCCGTCCGGGCCGATGTGAACGAGGATGCCGCCTTCCTCGCGAAAATTCCCCTTAATCAGCTCATGTCTGGGGCTTAACGTGCCGCTTTGGGTGACGATGTTGTAGAGCTCATCCAATTCTTCGTAGCGTACTCTCACATCGTTCTCAGATGTCAGGCGATCCACTTTGCCTCGCTGACGGATATATTCCATCATTTTTTGGTAGATACCGGTTTCTTCCCAAGGAGTATTATCATGCCAATGGCGGGCGCAGGCCCTGACAACTTCGATGTTGTGGATCGATGTTATTTTCTCCGCAGGCCATTCAGTAACAACGGTTCCACTCTGCTTCGTGCTCCAGTATTTAAGTGCGTGCTGCATCTGATCTACGGGAATCCACAAACGCTCCGCGAAGAGCGGTGCCTCTGGTCCATACCGTTGCCGGCTTTTTCTGTCTCTCGCCCATGCTTTTAGACGGCTACTCCAGTTTCTGCGAGCTTGTTCAAAGCCACTTTTCTCTGTGATGCTCATGCCGCTGTAGACTCACCTATCGTGTAAACTATCCGCCAAAGACTCCGGGCTGGGCGTTTCTCTTCAGGATTCGGAGTTTAGCACTTTACGTTATGCCATTAATCATATCGTCCTGAGGATGTTATGTATTACAGCTTAGAATTTATGGGTGGATAGAATTGTGAAAGAGAGCCAGACACGCCTCATCATCCTCGGCGCTGGCAAGCCGTTCAGCGGCGAACAGCATAGTGTGCTCCGGGGCACAACCGGTCGCAGGCGGGTACTGGACTGGGTATTGCACTCCATGCGCGCGGTAGAGCCCGACGTTCATTTCGTGGGCGGATACCAGCTGGATGAAATTGCCGAGCGTTATCCCGAGCTTCACTATTCTGTGAACCCTCATTGGCAATCCACCGGTGCGGCGGCGTCGTTGCTGGAAGCGCCACTGAATGATCGCGTCGTTCACTACGTGTCCTATTCCGACGTGCTGTTTCGGGATTCCGCGGTGCAATCTTTATCCTCCAGTGAGGCGGATATAGCCGTTTTGGTGGACAGCAATTGGCGTCACCGGTTTGAGGGGCGCTCTGAAGAGGATTTACAGCGATGTGAAAAAGTGAACGTGCACGGCGGCCGGATCACCCGTTTGGGGCGGGATATCCTTCCCGAACTGGCCGATGCCGAATTCGTTGGTCTGGTTCGGCTGCAGCCCAAGGTTGCGGGTTTTCTGGCGGGGCAGTCGGATTTTCCGGAAGCCATACGCAAGGGCAGCCTCACCCAGCTTCTTGAGCTGTTGCGGGTTCGTGGGTTCAGTGTGGCTGCGGTGGATGTGGCCGGTGGATGGGCAGAACTGAACGAGCCGAACGATCTCAGTCGGTTTATCCTGGGCACCAAGGCGCAGACGCTCCATCGTTTGCAGGGCGTGGTTACGAGAAGTCGTATTGAAGACCAGGTCAGCTTTACGGTTGCCGAATGGCAGGACTTGGACACAGAAGTACTCGCCCGGATCGGGGCGCGCCTATCGGAAACGGAAAAACTGGTTGTCCGCAGCAGTGCCTTGTCAGAGGACGGGTTCGGGGTATCCAACGCTGGCGCTTACACCAGTGTTCTCAATGTCAGTCGCCAGAGTGAAGGCGAGCTTAGAGCCGCCATTGAGAAGGTCATTGCCTCCTATCCCGATGGCCACCCCGACAACCAGGTTCTGGTGCAGCCGATGCTGGAACAGGTGATTGCCAGTGGTGTGGCGTTCACCAAAACCCTGTCCTCGGGGGCTCCGTATTATGTCGTGAATTACGACGATACTACGAATAGCACCGAGTCCATCACCAGCGGTGCCAGCCGGGATCACAAAACCCTCTTTGTTCATCGGGATGCTCCGGAGAAGCTGGTACGGGTGCCGGAGAACCTGGCGGGACTGATGCCAGCGCTGAGGGAAGTCGAGGACCTGTTGGATTTCGATTCTCTCGATATGGAATTCGCTATCACTGAGGGTGGCCTGATCCATATCCTTCAGGTGCGCCCGATTGCGGTTCAGCACGAGCTCACTCAGAGTGATGCGGCAGAGAGCTTGCTGACGAACGCCGTGGATCGATTTCGGCAGTGGCAGGCTCCAGCGCCATTTGTTGTCGGCAAGCGTGCCTATTTCGGTGTGATGCCGGACTGGAACCCGGCTGAAATCATCGGCACCCGGCCGGGACGACTGGCATCCAGCCTGTATCGCTATCTGATCATGGACGACGTGTGGGCAGCCCAGAGAGCGGAATACGGTTATCGGGACGTTCGCCCCCAGCCGTTGCTCAGGATGTTTGCCGGGCACCCTTACGTGGATATTCGCGCCAGCTTCAACTCTTTCATTCCGCAATCCCTGGATGACGGCTTGGCAGGGCGGCTGGTGGACTTCTACATGGAGTGGTTACGTCGCCACCCGCATCTACACGACAAAGTTGAGTTTGATGTGGTGCCTACCTGCTACGCGCTGGATTTTGAGCGCTGGCGGGAACGTTTGATCCACGAGGGTGGTTTTAATGCCGATGAGGCAGATCGGCTTGGCGTGGGATTGAAAACCATCACTGCCTGCGCCATCGCTCGAACCGACGCGGATCTGCAAGTAGTTGACCGCTTCGAAGAACGGCTGGCGTGTTTCCGGAACACTGATGCCTCCAGTCTGGACGATGCACTGTCGCTGCTTGAAGAGTGTCGGCGATACGGAACCCTGGCGTTTGCCCATCTTGCCCGCAGTGCCTTTGTTGCGATCACATTGCTTCGGTCGGCCGTCGAAAAAGGTGTGTTGTCCCAGGGCGCCATGGATGCGTTCCTCAACTCTATCCGCACGGTTTCCCACCGGTTTACCGACGATGCTGCGAAGGTGGCTCGTCAAGAATTGTCCATGGCCGCCTTCACCCAACAATATGGGCACTTGCGGCCAGGTACCTACGAAATAACCTCGCCCTGTTATGGCGATAACCCTGAGCATTTCCTGGTTCCGGTGATTGAGCGTTCAGCGTCGGAGTTGCACGCCGACTCGGGTTCCCATATCGCTCTGGACGCGTGGGAAAATGAGAGGCAGACGTTCGCGCAGGCGGTTTCAGATGCCGGTTTGCCTGGTGACATTGAGCAGCTTGAGCGTTTTATGCGTAATGCCATCGAGGGCCGTGAGTACGCCAAGTTTGTGTTTACCCGGCATCTTTCTCTGGCCCTGAATTGCCTGGCGGGTTACGGAGAGCGTCATGGGGTAACGCGGGAGCAGATGGCGTGTATTTCCGTTGAAGCCCTGTCCGCGTTGAGGTCAGGAACCGTGGCGGTGGCCGATGAGGCCTCCTGGCTGGCAGACCAGGCTACCGAAGGTTATGAGGCCAGCCGGGCAGCGGCTATGGTTGAATTACCCCCCTTGCTGCTGTCAGAAAGTGACTTTTACGCCTTCCTGTACACTGATAGCCACGCGAATTTCGTGGGTGCCGGGAAGATCTCCGCCGAGTGCGTCGATCTGCAAAAACGAGCCACTGACGAGCGGAGTAACCTGTCCGGCAAAATTGCCATGATTCCCCAGGCCGACCCCGGTTATGACTGGCTGTTTGGCCATGGCATTGCCGGGTTGATTACCATGTATGGCGGTGCCAATTCCCACATGGCCATACGGGCCGCAGAGTTTGGACTACCTGCCGCCATTGGCGTAGGCGAGGGGAAGTACGAGGCATTGGCGAGGGCAACCGTGTTGGAACTGGACCCCGTCAACAAGCGAATTGAGGTCATCCGTTAAGATGCGCATTGGAGTCAGTCAGCGCGTGGAAGTGGTTGCGTCTTATGGTGAGCACCGGGATTGCCTGGATCAGCAATGGTTCCGGTTTCTTGAGGCACTGGGGTTCACGCCCGTGCCCATTCCCAACTCGCTGTCCAATCTCAACGAATGGCTGGCATCGACGGGAATTGAGGGGCTGATCCTGTCGGGTGGCAATGATCTCACTCACCTGCCTGATGCCATCAACACGTCGGCAGAGCGAGATGAGACGGAACGAACCCTGCTTTCGCTTGCACGCGAGCGGGGGTGGCCAGTTATCGGAGTCTGTCGGGGACTGCAGATGATGAACGTCTGGCTGGGCGGGCAGCTCACCCCGGTCTCCGGCCATACCGCCGTGCGACACGCGGTGACACCAACTGAACAGACAAATAGCTGGTTTCGTCCCTACCAGAACGTCAACAGTTTCCATAACTGGGGAATTTCCCCGGAGGGTCTGGCGGCGGAACTCATCCCCCAGTTGCTGAGCCCGGAAGGCGATATCGAGGCGTATGTGCATTGTAGCCTGCCTTGGGCTGGCATTATGTGGCACCCGGAGCGGGAGGCGCCGTTCACTGAGCGCGACAAACAACTTTTCAACTGTATTTTCAGAGGTACCCCATGCAAACACTGATACTGGCCGCCGGGCAGGGCACTCGACTTCGCCCCTACACCAACGACCGCCCCAAATGCATGGTGGCGCTGGCGGGCAAGCCTCTGCTTCATCGTCAGATGGCGGCGATGGCAGCTTGCGGAGTGAGCAATGGCATTACCGTCATCGGCGGCTATCGGTCGGATGACCTGGATACTCTAGGCGGTGATCTCGTCCTCAACCCCGAGTACGCAACCACCAACATGGTCCGCACCCTCTTTTGCGCGCGCGAGAAGATGAAGCCCGGCGAGGATCTGCTGATCAGTTACGGGGATATCGTCTATGAGCCTACGGTTCTGAAAAGCGTTCTGGACTGCGATGCGCCGGTTTGTCTGGCTGCGGACCGTAAGTGGAAGCGCCTGTGGCAATTAAGAATGGAGGAGCCGTTGGATGACGCGGAAACCTTCGTTATGAACGAATCCGGTTTTGTGACTGAACTTGGCAAGAAGCCCAGTGATTACAGCCAGGTCCAGGCTCAATACATGGGGCTGATCAAGATCCGGGGCGATCAGGTGCAGGCGTTTCTCGATGTTTTCGATAGACTGGACCGTAGCGCCACCTACGATGGCAAGGACTTCGATAACATGTACATGACGAGCTTTATCCAGCACCTGATTGACACCGGCTGGCCGGTGAAGGCCTGCCTGGTGGACAACGGTTGGCTGGAAGTGGATACCGCGGATGAGCTGGAAGCCTATTCCTCGATGGCGGAAAAAGGTGAGTTGGCATCCTACTGCGCGTTATCGAACTGAGTTCTCAGGTCATATAGTCGGTCGACAAGGGGCTGGTGATCCTTGAGCATGCCGCGGATTTGGTCCGTGTCTCCGATGCCGACATTGCGGATGGAGTAGGAAGGATTGAACGGCGCTGACGGCAGTTGCGCTTCCGGGAAATCCAGGAAGTCACAGACTCTACGGGCTTCCGTTTTGTGGTCTTTCACGAAGCGTTCAAAGCTCACTGCAAGCATATAACTTTCGCCCAACTGCGCCTGAAGCGCCATCAGGCTTTCCATTTTTGCGGCGATGCCTTTGAGCACATAGGCAATGTCGTCGTTCTCGCTATCATCGAACGCGGGGTCGGATTTACGCTTGCCGATCTTGCCCTGGCGGACGACTTCGGCAAACTGGTCCACTGGGTCTCGGTGAACCACGATCAGTTTGAAGGGGGTAAAGACAGCGGGCCAGGTCCCTTCGTGTTTGCCGACCCAGATCGGCTGGTTCCAGACGATGGCCTTTTCCCCAGCAGCGTACGCGTGGCCGACGGCGTGCATCCAATCGTTCCATATCCGGCTATCCGAGGGCGCACCGCCTTTGGCTAAATGTTTCCGATAGCGGCCAAGGTATTCAAGCTTCAACTGGTTGTGTCTCACCTGCTCCTTTGGAGCAAGCTTGGCCTGGTCTGCGCCTCGCGCTTTTTTAAGCTGTGCTGCAGGCAGTTTGCCCATGGTGGTTTCGAACCACATCATCCTGGCAAGCCATTTTGCCTTGAAGGGTGAGTCCGCCTCCAGAAGGCTGCCGATTCGTCCACTCCGTTTGAAGTCGGTAAATTCACCCCGGGGCACGACGCAGTCCGGGTGTCCCTTGAGGTAATCCACTACAGCACCGGAACCGGACCAATAAATGCCCGCTACCAGAATATTGAGAGGTTGGGCGTGCTCAGTCATGTTGGCTTTGCTTTTCCGGGGATTCGAGAAAGTCGCTCACCACCACCCGGCTGCGGAAAGGCGCAAGCCACTCCGGTTTCACGGTGACCGGTAGGCGGTTAACCACGGTTGCGAGCCCGCTTGCCAGACCATCCACGGTGCGTGGCGTCAGGAAATCCTCCAATTCGCCACGGAACACATCCCGTACGCCACCGCGGCTCTCTACAGCCATGATCGGCGTGTTGCAGGCCAGGGCCTCGGTCAATACGATGCCCAGGCCCTCATATTCTGAGGCCAGCACAAACAGTTCCGCCTGCTTCATCCAGGGGTAGGGATTTCTGCGTTTGCCCGCGAAGAAGACGCGGTCAGCGATGCCTAGGGCCTTCGCTTTCTCCTCCAAATCGTTTTTCAACGGACCCTCGCCTACAATGACCAGCTTGTGAGCGATTCCTGATTGCTTGTAGGCTTCCAGCAGCAAGGCGTGGCCTTTCTGAGGCACGAGCCGAGCGACATTGAGGATATAGGGCTCCGCTGGAATGTCCGGGTCGGCCTCTTGCGCCAACGCGTTAATCTGCTCCACCGGGCAGGGGTTGGTGATCACCCGCAGGCTTTTCGGTTCAATCTCCCCCTTTTTGAACGCCTCCTGAGCGGAGTCCAGCACACCAGAGGAAACGCAAGCCAGGTGTCGGTTATTGAAGACCAGTTGCCATTCCAGCTTTTTCTGCCACAGAGGGCGATCATAATGAATAACGTTTTCGAGCACGTACACATTGCGGTCATCCCGGAACGACCAGAAATACTTGAAGGTACCCAGGCCTCGGAAAACAATGCGGTCGAAACGCCCGAAGCGCTTTTCCAGGCCGCGAATGTGTACCTTCAGCAGCCACCCGCTTAGCCAGCCAACCCACATAAAGTGGGATTTCGGCAGCAGTACACCCAGTAGAAGGCGGGATAACAGGAAAACTGGAATACCGATAACCGATTTCATCAACGCCTGGAACTGATCGAAGTGATGCAGGTGAACGGCAGAATTGGCAGGGCTGAGATCATTGGGGCGATTGCGGCAGGACAGCAGGTGGCTCTCGTGGCCCTCGTCCGCGAAAGCATCCGCCAGGTTAACAGCCACCCGTTCCATGCCGCCCATTTTCAGGCTGTGGATCACAACCAGGGTTCTCATGCTTCCTTGCTCGGTCATGCCGTGCGGCTCTTCTCAATGCCGTTTTCGGCCCAGAAGGTGCGGTTGTCCTTAACGGCCTTGCGGATAGCCCGGTTCTTCGCCCAGATTTCCGGCTTGGAGTAACCACGGGCATGGTCCAGATGCAGGCACACGGTGCTGTAGCGAATCTGCCGGGACTTGTGGCCAAAGTTCCAGAGGCGCTCGCCAAGTTCCCGGTCCAGGCCACCGTATTGCATGTCTTCATTGAAGCCATTAACCGCAACCAGGTCTTTGGTCCAGGTGGAGCTGTTCATGCCGTTCCAGCTGGCGGCAGCGGGCGTGACGGCATTCAGGAATGTCTTCTTCAGGGACGAGCTGGACAGTTTCCAGAGCTTGTGGTTCTTCGGTTGGCCCTTGCTGATCAGCCACCGGGGGTCAAAGATGACACCGTTGCGGATATCGTCGTCGGAAATCGCTTCTGAAACCGGCATGGTGAGTTTGATGTATCCGCCCGACAGGAACACGCCCGGCTCGGCCAGCCGTTGATGGGTGGCGATGAAGTCCGGTTCCGGGATGCAGTCGCCGTCCGTGAAGATCAGATAGTCGCAGTCGGTTTCCCGGATGGCCTTGTTGAGGATCTGGCACTTGCGAAAGCCATCGTCCTCGTGCCACACGTGGTCGATCTGCAGGATACCGCGCTCGCGGAACCGGTCGATGAGGTCGCGGGTCTCGTTGGTTGACCCGTCATCAGCAATGATCACCCGAAAGTCCGGCTGGCTCTGGTTTTCATAGCCCGTCAGAACCTTGCTCAGCCATAGTGGGGAATTGTAGGTAGTGATGACTACGCCAATGCGTTCTGGTGACATGGATCCGGCCCGGCCTTTATTCAGGTAAAACAAGACAGTCTTGGAGACTGCTTCGGTACGCGGATTATACAGTTTTAGTACTCCGCGGGCACCGGCTGTGTAAGGGGGGAATTACTTACACACTCTACCGGGCCGGTAAGGGTGGGGGAGGCCGGGTGGTCGATGGCGAAAGCGTTTGTATTCCCACTGGTATTGTTCCGGCACTTCCCGTACCACATCTTCAATGGATTTGTTCAGGGCAGTTGTGGCAGTCACCGGGTCCGGGTCGGCAATGCCAGGCTCGCACTCGCGAATTACCAGCCGGAAACCTTCGCCGTCTTTCAGGCGTTCGGAGTAGGTGACCAGGGGTTTGGCGCCGGACTTCTGCAACAACTTCGAGACCAGGGTCATGGTGCGCACTTCCATGCCGAAGAAGGGGGCATACGCGTTGCCTTTGCCCCTTGGACTCTGGTCCGGGAGGATACCGGCGACCTCACCTTCCCGCAGCAGGGTGATCAGTCTTGCCAGCCCGCGACGGTCCCCTCGAACCAGCTCCGAGCCCATGCGCCCGCGAACCTGGATCATGTAATCCTCGAATTCCCGGATATGGGGCGGGCTGTAGAGGGCCGCCATGCGGTACCGTGAGGAAAAGTAAAGCCCGGTGAGCTCCCAGTTGCCGAGATGCGGTGCCAGCAGCAACAGCCCCCGGCCGTCCTTTTTTGCCTCTGCGAGCAGTTCTTCGCCTTCGATCTCGCGGATCAGGCCCAGGCAGCGTTCCACTGGCCACTCCCACATCAGGGGGATTTCCATCATGGTCTGGCCGGTGTGCCGCAGGCTGGAGCGCACCATTCGATTATGCTGGTCGTCCGTCAGCTCCGGCAGGCAGATTTTCAGGTTGATGTCGGTAACCGTGCGGTACTGGGATCTGGACATCCAGCTGATCATGCCAAGGAAGCGCCCGATAAGCTGGGCGCCACGCAGGGGGAGTTTACCGGCAAGCCGGAGAGCGGTAATCAGAAACGTTGCTTTGGAAAACGCCATAATCCAGAGGACTATCAACAGGAAACAGGATGAGCGGAAGCTACCACCATCCGGCGTGGGCGGCAAGGTTGATGAATGTCACTGCTGGCCATTACAGCCTCTGTGAGGCTTCCCAGCTGGTGCTTCGGTCGCCGGTTTCCCAGCCAATTCTCAGGTAAAAGCGCCGGATACGACGGCCAATGTATCGTTCTCGCCAAGCGGACAGAGTGGCCAATTTGTCGGGGATGGCGGGGGCGCCGAGCCCGTCAACCAGGAACAGCTCCGGTTGTCCGCCCTTGTCGGCGATCACCAGGTTGTGGGGCAGCAGGTTCCGGGTGAGGATTCCGGTTTCGAGTAACCAGTTGCAGAAGCGGTCTGCGGCGTCCCGAATCGGTTGATCAAACCCTCGGTGTTTCAGGTAGTGTTCGAGCGTTTCGCCCGGTAGGCCGTGGTCATCGAAGAGGAGTTCACTCATGTTTGCCGGCCCGAGCGAGGTTTCCACCGCGCCATGAAATTGCGGCAGGTGTGCCCAGACCAGTTCGTCGTGGCCATCGTTGATCAGTGCCCGGATGGCTTGCTGTTGATGCGCCCGGAGTTCCTGGCGGTTGTCATCAATTCTCGCTTTGCCGAGCATTTTCTTTGGCCAGGCCTGGCGCTGGTACCGCACTTCGATGTTTTCAGGCCGCAGTACTTTGAGACACAATGCCGGATCATCCGGATGCCGGTAGCAGTGTCGGTTGTAGCCAGAGGCGAATGGCTCAATGCCTGACAGGTCAATCATGGATCGTATCCGAATCTCGTTTTATTGCCTTGTGCAACGGAAGCCTCGGGAAGCCACGTGTATGAACGGTTGTATTGCCTACGGTGATTGTAATACCGAGGGCCTGAAAGACTATCATGAACCGGTCTGGCCGCAGATCGTTGCGAAGCAATTGGGTCTTTCGCTCACCAATTGTGGTCATACCATGAGCACAACCCGTGAGCTGCTTCAGTATGCTGAGGCCTTCCCGCCCAGGAACTATCAATTGGCGTTTATTCAGTACGGGCTCGTTGATTCCTGGCTCACCTTTCGTGGTGCGCCCTATGTGCTTTATTACCCGGACAGCCCCCGCAGGAAGCTTGCCCGAAAGCTCGTCAAAAAGCTGAAGAAATGGGCCCGGCGTCTCCACCTGCAGGATCGTTGGGGCGCGGTGGAGCAGGTGCCGCTGGATGAGTATCTGGGCAATATTGAGCGTGTGTTGCGCTCGGCCCCCGACACCCTGTTCGCGTTGGTGTCCACGCCGCCGAACCTCGACGAGCCCCGGAACCCGCGCATTGAGCGCTACAATGAGGGCCTGCGAGAGTTAGCCATACGAGAGCCAAATGCATTTTTTGCCGATGCCTACCACCCATTATGGCAGCGGAAAGCCGAGTCCTTGATGGCAGACGGAACCCACCTTACCGAAACAGGGCATCGACTCCTGGCGGATACGGTGATCAGCGCGCTGTCGACATACTGGCCAACAGGTCCCGATAAAAAGCCTCAGTCTTCGATACCATCGCCTCAAGGCTGAGTTGCTCCCGGGCCCACAGGAAACTGCCGTTTTGGGAATCTCTCATAACCATCGGGCTGCGGAGATTGGTGCGAACCAGTGTGGCGATATCCTCAACGCGGTCAGACGCGGCAATACTCTGTTCTGGCAGAAATTCCCCCACTCCGCTGACTGGCGTTGACAGTACCGGGCAACCCGCCATCAGCGCTTCCACCATGATATAAGGAAAACCTTCGCGGCTGGAGCTGATGATGCAGGCGGTGGCGGCTTGGAGCCAGGGCTTCATATGGAGCTCATGGCCTGGAAGCAGTACGTGGTCTGAGACGTCCAGCTCCTGAATCAGGGTACCTAGTTGAGCACGCTGGCTACCATCACCCAGGATAACCAGACTGCCACCGCAGTCGGCCCTGGCCCAGGCGCGAATCAGCCGGTCGAACTGTTTGACTGGTTCCAGACGGCCTGCGGCTAACAGGAGAGGGCGATCTGCAGGAATTTCGAAGGTCGGGGCCTCCGTCTTTTCTTCGCCGGAGGTGTCCACAGGCGGTAAGCCATTGTGGATCAGCCGAGCATTGGCGTGGGCAATGGTGTCGGTAATATCACGGCTGACACCAATCACGCCATCCAGCCGCTCAAACCCCTTATGGGAGCGCTTGGTGCCATGAAGCGTGCCCACTGTTGCACTGTTCAGATGACGGGCTGAACTGATCAGGTTTGCGGCCTTGTTACCCTGGGCATGAACGATGTCCGGGTGGATGGAGCGAAGCAGTCGCCGCAGGCGGTAGTGCAGCCATGGGTTGCGTCGGCCGAGCTGAACGGGCAGTGGATGGAAACAAACCGGCGAGGCGAAGCGTTCGCTGTAGTGGCTGTGTGCCAGAACGTGAACGGTGTGGCCTCTTGTCGAGAGGGCGTTCGCGAGGTCGGCTGTGTGCGTTTCCATACCGCCCCAGCCCGTGCCGGGCGTGGCGATAATCAGCGCGATTGTCAGCGGGCCTTGCGCATTCATTGGTGCGCAGGCCTCCGCGCAAGAAGGTTCTCATAGACCTTCAGCGTGGTTTCGGTCTGTGCTTCCAGTTGGAATCGCCACGGTATCTCTATCTCAGGTCGGGGATTGTCGAGGAGGGCGAGCGCGGTCTGGGCAAACGCTTCTATATTGTCTGGCGGTACCAGTCCGTCGGAGAAACAGGCGCGCAGTGTTTCGGCTGCGCCACCTCGGTCAAAGGCGGCCACCGGTGTGCCGGAGGCCAGGGCTTCGGTAACGGTGCGGCCGAAAGGTTCTGGTTTCGTGGACATGTGGCAGACCACGTCCGCCAGAAGGTAGAGGGTGGTCATATCGTTGCGCTGGCCGAGGAAACTAACCTTGTCGGTCAGGTTCAGGCGGGCACGTTCCTTTTCCAGCTCCTCCAGAAACTGCTCCTTGCCAGGTTCAGCGCCGCCGACAATGATGCCGTGGCAGTCCGGTCGTTTTTGCACCAGCTGCGCCATCATGGCCAGAAAGTCCAGTTGGCCTTTCCAGCGGGAAATGCGCCCGGGCATCATGATGATCTTTTTCTGGGCCAATTGTGGGTACTGTCGGAACCAGCGGTCCAGCCATTGTGGGCTGAGCTCCCGTTGTCGAAAAGCACTCACGTCCACGCCCCGTTGGATGACGGTCAGTTTTTCTTCCGGCACCGGGTATTTGTTCAGCACATAATCCCGAACACAACCGGACACGGCGATGATGTGATCAGCCCGGGTCATGATGGCGCTGTAGGGGGTCACGGAATACATGCCGTGAAAGGTTGAGACGACGGCCGGGCGCTGGTTGGCTGGAATGGTCTTCAGGGCCAGGAAGATGATCCAGGCGGGCATGCGGGAGCGGACATGTATGATGTCCGGTTTCAGCTCCAGAAGCAGCTTGCGCATGGGCAGGATTTGCCCGAACGACGCCGGGTTCTTCCGGTGTATTGGCATGAATATGTGTTCAGAGCCTTGCCCGCGAAGCTGCTCCGCCATGGGCCCGCCTTTCGAAACCACATAGGACTCGTGCCCACGTTTCACCAGGTCGGCGGCGAACTCCACGGTGCCTCGTTCCACCCCGCCACTGTATAGCGCGGGTAACGCCTGCAGAATCCTCAACGTTTGCCTCCCCTTAAAAAGTGTTCAATCAGCCACCTTGCGGCCCTATCAGCCTCCCAAAGCTCCTGCGATCCGCGCAATTTTCCAGCCATAACCGAGGCATGGTCACTCCAGTGCGCGACGTACCCTTTCTCTACCAGGCTGGCCATGCCCCGGGCGACCCGGCTGTTATTCTTGGGCGCGAGCTCAAACAGACCCGTAGGCACGCCGGAGGTGGCAGCTTCGCAGGCCATGGAGGCGCTGTCTGGTGTGACCCACACCGCGCGGGAGGCGGCGAGTTGATGGGGAAGCCAGCTGGCGTGCGTTCGCCTGGGATCCACGACCGTGACCTTCGGGCCTGCCAGGTCGTTCAGTCGCATCAACAGGTTTTCGGGCGTACGGCGAGAGCCGCTGATCGTCCAGCGCCATTCCGGGTAGCGACCCATTAGCTGGGATAACTGTCCGAGAATAACGTCGTCATCCCAGTCGAAATGGGGGGAGGGGCCGCCTACGAGAACAAGGCCTTCGGGTTTGTCGGTAATTCTGGCCAGGGGCGTGATTGCATTTATGACACCTTCGGTGGCAAGGACATGTCTGGCTGGGGGGACCTTATCGTGTTCTGGAATGATGGCCGCATCGACCCAGTTGAGAGGGAAGCCCGGTTTCATTAAAACCACGGTTTTTACCTTTCGGAGCCGCCGCAGGGATAGCAACAGGCGGTGGGTACCGCTGCCGGCTGCGATAATCAGGTTTGGTCTTCCCAGGGCTTTATCCATGGCCGGCGCAACGCCAAGCAGCGCCCGCCACAAGGGCGGGGGCGCTTCGGTCGCATCGATTTCACTCACGCTGGCGCCAGCCAGCACCCGAAGGCGGTTGCCCAACCCTTTCAGCTGGTTGTGATGGCCAGGCTTATTATCGGTCAGTAGCCAGACAACCGGGGCGGGGGAGCCGGTGTGGGAGCGCATTCAGTTTGCGTCCTTGCTGTACAGGTTCGGATCTTCCCTGGAAGGACGGGTCTTGAAGCGGCGATGCATCCAGAGGTACTGGTCCGGGTGTTTTCGGATTTCGTTTTCGATGGTCTTGTTCACCAATGTGGCGTCCGCCATGTCATCTCCGGAAGGAAAGTTCTCCAGTGGAGGATGGAAGTAGATATCGTACCCTGGAGCGTGTTCCCGTCGGAAATGGCTGAAGGGCACCACGGCACAGCCGCTACGGTCGGCTATGCGCGAGGTGGCGGTGATGGACCCCGCAGGTACTCCGAAAAATGGGGCAAAAACGATGCCTTTGCGGCCGTAGTCCTGATCTGTGGCGTACCAGACGATACGGTTGTTTTTGAGCTGTTTGAGCAGGCCGCGCAGGTTCCGGCTGTCCAGTGCCACCCCATAACGACGCTCCCTGGCGCGGGTCATCACCGCGTTCATCAATGGGTTGTTATGGTCGCGCTGCATCACGTCGGCCTCGATGTATTCGGTGACCAGGGCGCCCCCCAGGTCAAGAGTGCTGTAGTGACCGCCCAGCAACAGGATGCCCTTGCCTCTGGCAAGGGCAGCGTCGACATGTTCAAGGCCGTGGACTTCTGTAATGGGCATGAAGCTGGTGGGACTGCGGAACCAGGCCAGCCCAATCTCCATGACACCGATGCCGTTGGCGCGGAAAGACGCCTTCACCAGTGCCTGCTTTTCCGTTTCGGATAACTCTGGAAAGCACAGGCGAATATTCACATCGGTGATTTGCTTGCGACGGCCGGCAAAGCGATAGGCTATGTCACCAACCCGTTTGCCCAGCCACCATTGTAACTTCAGTGGCAATTGGGCACCCAGCCACATGGCGGCGACCCCGATCCAGGTTGGCCACCAGCGCGGATGAAGGTAGCTGGTATAGCGGGTGTCGCGAGTTCTCTGTTTAGCGGTCTTCACTCGTGTCAGTCCCTGATGATTTTTAACGGCAAGAACCGGAGTTTAGCAGGGCCATTATCTCCGGCTAAAGCCGCAATATCCGCAAGTTGCGGAAAATCATGAATTCCAGGTCGCAGACGCCGGCCACCGCTTTATGTAGAATGACCGCCGCATCGACCCGGCCGGAGTTACCATGCTTCATTTTTTCTACTCCCTTTTTTTCCGCATCGCGCTGCCGTTTGTGTTGCTGCGGTTGTGGTGGATCGGGCGTACCAATCCTGAAGCGTTCGTGCGCTGGCAGGAGCGCCTGGGGTACGTGGAGGCCTTCGATGAGCCGGTCATATGGGTTCATGCCGTATCGGTGGGTGAAACCATTGCCGCAGCCCCCCTGGTGAAAGCCTTGCTGAGGCGTAATCCTGATATCCCCATATTGATGACCGCGATGACACCGACCGGCTCGGCCCGAGCCAGGGCTTTGTTCGGTGACCGGGTCCACTATGCTTTCTCACCTTATGACACACCCGGTGCGGTGCGCCGTTTTGTTGGCCGCGTAAGGCCCCGGGCGCTTGTGATTATGGAAACTGAGCTTTGGCCCAATATGATTGCTCTTAGCCGCCAACGCGAGGTGCCCATTTTTCTCATTAATGCGCGCCTTTCCAGCCGTTCCGCGCGGGGATATGAGCGGGTGGCGTCACTGGTTCGCCCGCTGCTCCGCAGTATTAGCTGGATAGCCGCGCAAGCAGAGGAAGACGCTGGCCGGTTCCTGCGTATTGGGGCCACGCCGGAGTCGGTGTCGGTGACCGGCAGTATCAAGTTTGATGTTGAGGTCTCGGACGAAGTGCGCGCCGAATCTTCGGGGCTGAGGGCGGCGCTGGGCGCTGACCGTCCGGTTTGGATCGCAGCCAGTACCCACGACGGTGAGGATCGCCAGATATTGGAAGCTCACCAACAAATCCTCGAGCATTTCCCGAACGCATTGCTGATGATTGTGCCGCGGCATCCAGAGCGTTTTGATGATGTGGCCAGGCTCATTGACGCCATGGGGCTCTCTCTTGTCCGTCGGTCCCAGTCAGGAAGTGACGGGGGCGGAAAGGTGGGGAGCGAGGTGTATCTTGGTGACACTATGGGTGAATTGTTAATGCTGTACGGCGCCTCCGATGTGGCCTTTGTGGGCGGTTCGCTGATTGAGCGCGGCGGCCACAACCCGCTGGAGCCAGCCGCTTGGGGAATACCTGTTGTTTCCGGGCCGCACATATTCAATTTCGAAACCATTTACGACCGCCTTGATTCAGGGCAGGGGCTGTTTATTACGGATTCGGCGGAGTCTCTTGCCCAGTGCGTCGTTCATCTCTTTTCGGATAAATCTTCTGCTCAAAAGGCGGGGCACAACGCGCTGGCGGTTGTGAATGCCAACCGTGGTGCGCTCGAAAAAGTGGTCGATGGGATTGTTAAGCGGGTCTAAGGTGTGATGCCGGCGTTTTGTTATTGGCCGGGGCATGGTGCCCCGGCCTGGTTTGCATCAGTTTACTGAGAGGGGTTGTCGATGGTTTCCTGTTCGTTAGCCATGGCTTCAATCCCCGGCGCTGATGCGCTCAGCCAATTGTTCAGGTCAACCAGATCCTGAGGGCTTAGGGTGCCAGCTGCCTGTTTCAGGTTCAGGGTGTTAATCACGTAGTCGTAACGGGCATTGGCGAAGTCACGCAGTGCCACGTAATAGTTCCGTTCCGCATCCAGCACTTCCACGATGTTCCGTGTACCCACTTCGTAACCGGCACGGGTGGCATCCAATGCACTGCGGCGGGAAATGATGGTCTGTTCAAGTGCATTGGCGGCCTCAATGTTGTTGTCAATGGTCAGGAACAGGCTGCGCGTGTTTACACGTACATCGCGGCGCGCTGTATTCAGGTCATGTTCGGCAGCCGTCACCAGCGAGCGCTGTTGACGCACGCTAGCCTTCGTTCCTCCTCCTGTATATAGAGGAATATTGAGGGACAGGCCAATGACGCCCTCAGTGCCTTCTTGCGTTGTTGATAAGGCGTTGTCGAGACGAGTTTCACGATAGGAGGCGGTAAGCTCAAGCGTTGGCAAATGGCCTGACTTGGCCGCTTTCAGGTCGGACTGACTTGCGTTAAGCTGGAAAAGGGTCGTTTGAAGAGACCAGTTGTTTTTGAGGGCTCTTGACTCCCAGGATGCTGGGTTTGCCGGTTCAGGGCGCCTAAGAGGGAAGTTCTGCCGAAGGTTTTCCAGAGCGGTAGGGTAATCGCCGGTTAGTCGCGCCAGTTGTTCTTTTGCAATGTTCAGTTGATTTTCAGCAGCGATGCGTTGGCTTCTGGCATCGTCATAGCTGGCCCGCGCTTCGTATACTTCGGTTATGGCGATAAGGCCCACTTCAAAGCGTTCCTGGGCCTGATCATATTGGCGCTGAATGGCAGCTTCAGTTGCTCTCGCGGTGGTAACTGTATCCTGAGCCCGCAAAACATTGAAATAGGCGGTTGCTGCATCGAGAATCAGTTGTTGTTGGGACAGGTTGTATTGGGCTTCAGCAGCCTTTGTTTGGAATTGGCTGGCTTCGTATGTAAACCAGTCGCTGGCCTGGAATATAGGTTGGCTCAACTCAACGCCGTAACGATAAGCCTTGTAGCTGTCACCCGAAAAAAACTGTCGCGCCAACTCATCGTTCCCTGAGCCGCTGAATGCGTTATGGGGCTCAAAATCTGTGTGGTTTACTGACCCTGTTGCCGTGATTTGCGGCAGCAGGGAGCTTTTACTGACGTCAACGGCAGCTTGCTGCGCCTGGAACTGAGCCTGAGCCGATGCAATGCCGGAATCATAGGAGAGTGCTTTCTCGTACGTCTCAACCAGATCCATGGATAGTGCAGGCTGGGCTGCGAGCAGTCCAATCAGCCCGGAAAGCAGTCGTTTCTTCATGATGTCTCCTGTTTGTGAATCACCCGGCGTGTTGGAATACCTGGCCACATATGTTCAGATAGCCATTGAGCGTTTCAGGCTCGCCATTATGGACAATAATCGGCCTGAGCTCTACACTTGCAGTCGGCACTGATTGTAAGTGTCAATTACATTGATTTCGCGTCTTGACGGGGTGCTGGCGTCAGAACATCTGACCGCCGGCTGAGATTGCCATGCAGAACCCGCAACCTGATCCGGATAATACCGGCGTAGGGATTTGAGACAATATGCTGCAACGACACAGAACCGTTCTGTGATCACTGCCCGTCATACGCGACCCGTATACCTAATCAACCCCGGGGACGCACTATGACAACAATACCTTCCTATCTCAGCGATTCAGCAAAAGTCGATTCTGCAGCCATCAAGCCGCTGCCCCAGTCCCGAAAAATCTACGTTCAGGGTAGCCGACCTGATATTCGGGTGCCCATGAGGGAAATTACTGTGGGCGATACGCCGACCGACATGGGTGGCGAGAAAAATGCGCCCGTTGCCGTTTATGACACCTCCGGTCCGTACAGCGACCCTGAAGCCACCATTGACCTGCGTAAGGGGCTCAAGCCCATCCGTTCGGCCTGGATTGAGGAGCGCGGAGATGTAGAGCAGCTATCCGATTACACCTCTGAATTCACGCGTCGCCGGATGAAAGACCCCCTGCTGGACCCACTCCGTTTTATGGACGAGCGCAAGCCTCTGAGGGCCAAGCCCGGCAAGAACGTCAGCCAGATGCACTATGCCCGCCAGGGGATCATCACGCCGGAAATGGAATTCATCGCCATTCGCGAGAATATGAAGCTGCAGGAAGCCCGGGAGCAGGGGCTCCTGAAAGACCAGCATCCGGGCCAGTCATTCGGAGCGTCTCTGCCCCAGGAAATTACCCCTGAGTTTGTACGGGACGAAGTTGCTCGCGGCCGGGCTATTATTCCCAATAACATCAACCACCCGGAAACAGAACCGATGATCATCGGCCGCAACTTCCTGGTGAAGATCAACGGCAACATCGGCAACTCAGCGGTCAGCTCTTCCATCGAGGAAGAAGTCGAAAAGCTTACCTGGGGCACCCGTTGGGGTTCTGACACCATCATGGATCTGTCCACCGGCAAGAACATCCATGAAACCCGCGAATGGATCATCCGCAACTCGCCGGTTCCCATCGGTACCGTGCCCATCTACCAGGCATTGGAAAAAGTCGGCGGCGCTGCCGAAGACCTGACTTGGGAAATTTTCCGCGACACGCTGATCGAACAGGCAGAGCAGGGCGTGGATTACTTCACCATCCATGCCGGCGTACGCCTGCATCACGTGCCAATGACGGCCAAGCGTACCACTGGCATTGTGTCCCGTGGCGGCTCCATCATGGCCAAGTGGTGTTTGGCCCATCATCAGGAAAGCTTCCTGTACGAGCACTTCGAAGACATCTGCGAAATTATGAAAGCCTATGACGTGGCTTTCAGTCTCGGTGACGGCCTGCGTCCCGGCTCCATTGCCGATGCCAACGACGAAGCCCAGTTCGGCGAGCTCGAAACCCTGGGTGAGCTCACCAAGATTGCCTGGAAGCACGATGTTCAGGTAATGATCGAAGGGCCGGGCCATGTGCCCATGCAGCTGATCAAGGAAAACATGGACAAGCAGTTGGAATGCTGTGATGAGGCACCGTTTTACACACTCGGGCCACTGACCACGGACATTGCCCCTGGCTACGACCACATTACGTCCGGTATCGGCGCGGCAATGATCGGTTGGTACGGCTGCGCCATGCTTTGCTACGTTACCCCGAAGGAGCATCTGGGCCTGCCCAACAAGGACGATGTAAAGACCGGCATCATCACCTACAAAATCGCAGCTCATGCCGCTGATCTGGCAAAAGGCCACCCCGGTGCCCAGATCCGCGACAACGCGCTGTCCAAAGCCCGCTTCGAGTTCCGCTGGGAAGATCAGTTCAACCTCGGCCTCGACCCGGACACCGCTCGTGCCTTCCACGATGAAACCCTGCCGAAGGACTCCGCCAAGGTGGCCCACTTCTGCTCCATGTGCGGCCCGAAGTTCTGTTCCATGCAGATTTCCCAGGAAGTTCGGGAGTATGCCAAGGAAAATGGCCTCGACGAGGTGTCGGCGGTGGATGCCGGTATGAAGGAGAAATCCCGGGAGTTTGTGGAGGCTGGGTCCAAGCTTTATGACAAGGTTTGACCTTTTGTAAGACTGCTTGGTTCGGAGTGTGAGCCAGGATGGTGGCCCCGTTCAGAAAACGACTCGAGACGTCCCTGTGCGTCTCGGGCTCCGCCATCCCTGGCTCAATCTGGCTTTGGCAGTAATCGCGCCGATAATCCGTCCTTGAGGATCGCACAAGTGCCCGGAGCAGTTATTGGGACTCTCTTTCCAAAACTGTGCGGAGCCATGGATGGCGGAGCCCAAGCGCCCCATGGATGGGCTTGAGCATGGTTTGGAAAGAGAGTCCCAATAGCTGCTTCCCCGTGATTTAAGGCTGGGGCCCAAGCTTGCAGTAGCCCTGTAAATCCGGCTATCGTTCAGAATCGTTCTCAAAAACGGATCTGAACTCTTGTAATGACCGAACCGTTCCAGTTTAAAGACCACGACGTAAAAATCGAAAAACGCGAAACCGTTTTCCATGGCTTCTTCCGTATGGACAAGCTCTGGCTGACGCACCCGCGCTTCGATGGCGGGCAAATGCCAACATTCACCCGCGAACTCTTCATCCGTGGCGACGCCACCTGCGTACTACCCTACGATCCCGATCGTGACGAAGTTGTTCTTCTCGAACAATTCCGCCTCGGCGCTCTAGGCCGGAAGCAGTCCCCCTGGCTACTGGAGCTTGTGGCGGGCATGAACGAGGAGGGTGAGTCGCCCGAAGACGTTGCCCAGCGAGAAGGCCAGGAAGAAGCCGGCCTGACGTTCAAACCGCTGGACAAAATCTGCGACTATCTTGTGTCTCCCGGCGGGAGCACAGAGCTGATCCACCTATACTGCGGTCGCATCAGCACCAAATCCGCCGGCGGTTTGTTTGGCATGGAGCATGAACACGAAGATATCCGTGCTCATGTATTCAGCGCCGACGAAGCCATCGCAATGATTTATGATGGACGTATCAATAACGCTGCCGCGATCATCGCGCTGCAGTGGTTGCAGTTGAATCGCCCGCGTTTGCGGGAAGGTTGGAGCTGATATGACAGAGTGGGTAATGAAACCCCGGCGTTATGTACCGGATCTAAGACGTTTCGGCGCGCTGTGTGATGGTAATTACATGCGGCTTCACCGCCTGCGGAGGCTTGAAGCCAAGGGCCGCCCCATTTGTGAATTCGAGCTTCATCGTGAGGACCAGTACCTGGGCCGTGTTCGCATCGAAGTGCTGCAAACCACAAAGTTTACGGAAACCCTGCTGCTTGAACAGGTGCACAACTCCGGGCGCTGGCTGAATAATCCCCAGTTGACGGTTCGGGTCTATCACGATGCAACTATGGCCGAGGTTATCAGTTGTTACCGCGATCGACAGATTGCGCCGGTGAACGACTACCCGAACCGCTTCATGCACCACCCTGACGAGAAAGTTCAGGTGAACAGTTTCCTGGCCGACTGGCTGGATTACTGCCTGCGTTTCGGCCACTTGCCGATGGAACATGCCGCCTGGTCCGCCGGAGAGGGCGTGGACTAAGGTTGTATGTCTGCTCTGCATCCAATGGCATAGAGTGCTCGTAGACTGTGCGAGAGTTGTCAAAACCGGCAATTGCCTGGGAAAGCCTGAGCAGAATGTGATGAATATTCTGGATGCAGGCGGAAAAACTCAATAACCTGCCAGTAGGTCTGCTTCACCGGTGTGTGTTGCGCAAACGCAAGAACCACGAGTGCCATGACAGAGAACGACAACCAGCGTGCCCTCCGGGTGCTACAACTGACTGACCCGCACCTGATGGCCGATCCGGCGGGTGGGCTGCTGGGTGTCAATACGAGGGACAGCCTGGATGCCGTGATTGCTCAGGTTTTCCGGGACCATGGCCAGCCGGACCTTATCCTCGCCACGGGTGATATTGCCCAGGATGCAAGCGAAGAAGCCTACCGCCTGTTTGGCGACAAGTTGGAGGTCTTTCAGTGTGACACGGCCTGGATGGCCGGCAATCATGACGATTCGCCACTGCTATCCCGTATCGCCGCCGAGCGAGGAGCCAATCAGCGCCATATTATCCAGGGTGGGTGGCAGTTTGTGCTGCTGGACACCTCGGTTCCCGGGAAGGTGTTCGGTGAGCTTTCGGAGCCTGAGCTGGCGTTCCTGGAGAAGACCCTGAGTGAGAATCCCGACCTGCCAGCACTGGTCGCTCTTCACCACCATCCGGTTGAAATCGATACCCGCTGGATGTCACCGATCGGGCTTCGCAATCGTGACGCGTTCTGGCAGGTGATCGATCGTTTCCCGCAGGTAAAAATCGTCCTCTGGGGCCATATCCATCAGGAACTGGATCAAACCCGCAAGAGTGCGCGCCTGCTGGCGACGCCGTCGACCTGCATACAGTTTACAGCCGGCTCCGTGGAGTTTTCGGTGGAGGATAAGGCGCCGGGCTATCGGTGGTTCGAATTGTTGCCGTCGGGTGAGTTTTCCACTGAAGTCAGCCGGGCGACGGATTTTGTGTTCGAGCTGGATAGCAACAGCACCGGATATTAGCGGGTTGCTGATCGGTAGGCGGCCTGTTAATGGCCACCTTATTGCGTATATAATTCAGGCTTCGCTCAGGACGAGCAAGAGACATTCACTTCTTCAGGGATCGAAGACATGCCCCAGGCAACCGGACTGCAGTTCACGGCCACCCTTGGCCAACTCCCCAAAGACCTGTTCGTGGTCGCCCGTTTCGAGCTGACCGAGCACCTTTCCAGGCTGTGCCATTGCAAGCTG